>Ga0074197_1000957_pt1 | contig 28994 bp, 27 predicted proteins | sample EPASupsiteSAE305_FD_64526 | JGI IMG/M metagenome (GOLD analysis project Ga0074197, IMG submission 64526) | Bioremediated contaminated groundwater microbial communities from EPA Superfund site, New Mexico - SAE3-05 reassembly with SPADES | ecosystem: Environmental > Aquatic > Deep subsurface >...
CGCGCGGGCCGCTGTGCGCGCCCGGGTTGCCGCAGCAACCCCGGCCACGCCGAAACTGGCGGTGCAGGCAATCCGATGGCCGTCCACCGAGCAGGCAAGCCCGGCAAATTGCTCCCGCAACCGGTTGGCCACCCGGCCGGCGCCGCGAATAGGGGTCTCGGGTAGAACCAGCAGGAATTCATCTTCACCCCAGCGAGTGATGGTGTCAATATCGTGACGGATCAGTTGGCCGGCGCTCCGGGCAAATTCGCTGAGGATTACATCACCGGCCCGATGACCAAAGGCCTCGTTGACTTCTTTCAACCCATCGATATCGCAGAGAATAACCGAGAGGTAGTGGGAGTAACGGATGGAACGGCTTAATTCTTTGAGCAGGTGTTCCTCAAGATGGAGCCTGTTGTAACAGCCGGTGAGCGGGTCGGTGAGGGTCAGGCGTGCGATCTGGACGTGCAGTTGTCGTTCACGTTGGACAAGGTCAAATTGCCGGCTTGCGTCGAGGAGAATGGTCTCCAGGTCGGCTGCCGGGGTGTTTTCCAGCACCACTCGGAAAACTGACCGGCTGTTGGCCAGGAGCAGAGTTTCGGCCAGGTGCGCCTCCGGGGCAAGGAGCAAGGGGATGGCGGTTGTGACCGAAGTCGCTTGTTCAAGAAAATCAAGACCGCTCATGTCGGGCAGATCTGCTGCGACAAGCATCCCGCACCACTGGGTTTTCTCGGTTAGAATGGTCAGACCATCCTGGCCGCTGGACACGATGGTCAAATCAAATTTTTTCGATACTTCAGCTAAAAGATTATCAGATTGAACGTGATGGCTGACAATCAAAAAAGGGTGGCGCATAGGGGTGCTCCGGAGAACAGAAACAGGGTGGATTTGGGCGGGCAGCATACCACCGGGTACGAAAAAAGAGGAGTACTCTTTTCATTGGCAAGCAATACCAGGCTGGGGTATAAGGCCGCGCAAGGAGCATGAACACTATGAGAGAACACAGCAGCTGCAAACCGGAAATTGTCTATCCCTGCCGATGGCAATACCGCTTGATTGGGGAAGAGCGGATGGCCATCATCGAGGCAGTCTCCACCGTGGTGGATATCACGACATGTGTCATTGGCGAAGGTAACGTCAGTTCCACTGGCCGCTATCTCAGCATCAATGTGGAAATGACGGTCAACGATGAGGCCGAACGATTGCGCTTTTATCAACTTTTTGCCGAAAATCGGGCCGTTCGGGTGGTGTTATGAACAGCGATGCAGAGAACGGAAACAAGCCGTTGGTTGACAACAAAGTGCTTCCGGTAATGCGGGAGGCGATCGTGATGGTGCAGATGATTCTGTTCAAGGTGCTGCGCCAAAGCGTCCAGGAACGCTACTGCAACCAGTCGGAAACCTATCACGCCCATCTAGCTGGAGCGGTGATCAATAATTTGTTCGGTACCCAAGCGGTTGATGAGGCGGTGACGGTTTTTGCAGCCGCTAATCGCGAACTGGTGGAACTGGAACTGCGCGAACTGGTCAATTGGTGCGGGTCACTGCTGCCCGTGCTCACCGATGCCTTGCGCATGAAGACCATCTGCGACAACCAGGAGGGCATCCATTCCATTCCCTCCTTGCTCATGGCCAAGGCTTTGGGGCTGCTGGTGGAAGCTCGATCCCTGCCCCTGCCGTCCACTTTTATGATCCAGGTGCGAACGCTCGCCGCCAGTTATGGTCTTATCGAACCGATGCAGACGACGGTTCCTCCGGCCGCAGAGTCACCAGCGTAGCCCCCCAAGAGCCGCTCGCCTCATCACCCAAGCGAAAGTCAGCCACCATGTCGAGCCGGGCAAGCAGGGCATGCACTGTTCGCCTGAGGGTGCCCGTTCCCTTGCCGTGAATGATGCGGACATGCAGTATTCCCTTTTTCCGGCATTCTTCGAGATAATCAGGAACAAGATGCTTGACTTCGGCAGGCCGGAAGGCGTGCAGGTCGAGGGTGCCATCGATGGGAAGGATGACCGGTTCGATCTCATCCATGGTTTGCTCCTGTGCCGAGCACATCAAGGGCAATGACCGCAGCCCGGTCGGAGGCCCCTGGTCCGCCTAAACGCTGCCGCACTTCGTCAAGCCCCGCCAGGATGATTGTTCTCGCCTGTTCATCTTCAAGCATCACCTGTAATGCTTTGGCTATCTGCTCAGGATTGGCCGCATCCTGGAGGAGCTCCGGGATGATTTCCCGTTCGCCGATCAGGTTGACCAAGGAGAAAAAACGGAGGTTACGGATCAGCAATCGACCCAGCCAGTAGGTGTGTCGGCTGGTCCGATAGGTGGCGACCGTCGGCGTCCCCAGAATCGCCAGCTCCAGGATGACGGTGCCGGAGGCGGCCACCACCGCGTCGCAGGTTGCCATCATCGCATAACGGTCCTCGGTGATTACCCGGATATCAAGACGGTCCTGCCAAGCGGCCAGCCCGTGTGCATCAAGCAGGGAGCGGGTGATCGTCGGGGCCTGAGGGACGAGAAAGGTGAAGGCCTGCGGTGTATCTCGAGCCAGCAGTCCGGCGGCGGCGAGGAAATCGGGCAACAGGGCTGCGACCTCCTTTCTCCGGCTGCCGGGCAGGAGGCCAACCAGTTTTCTCGTTGGCGCGATCTTGTGGAGTGCTCTGAAGGCTGCGGGGTTCAAGCCAGGCCTGACCGAATCCATCAGCGGATGGCCGACAAAATCGACATCGACACCATGGCGGGCGTAGAATGATTGCTCAAAAGGGAGAATGACCGCCACCCGGTCGGTCAACCGTTTGATAGTCTTGACCCGGCCACTGCGCCAGGCCCAGACCTGGGGACTGATATAATAAAAGACGGGAATGCCCATTTGCTTGGCTTTTTTGGCGAGCAGCAGGTTGAAATCCGGGTAGTCGATGAGAACGAGCAGGGCAGGGCGATGGCTGCGCATGCGCTCGATCAAGGCGCGGCGAGCGCGGAGAATGTCGCCCAGATGGCTCAACACCTCAACGGCGCCGACCACCGCCAGGGTGGCCGCATCGTAGAGCAGTTCCACTCCGGCTTGTTGCAACTCCCTGCCGCCCATACCGCAGAAGCGCAGGCTGTTGTCCCGAACCCGCATGGCCCGGACCAGATTGGCGCCGTGCAGATCCCCCGAGGCTTCTCCGGCCACGATCATGACCTCGCGACCCTGTTCGCGGTGGTTTTGGGCGTGCATCAATTGCTGGTTCATTCAGTTGGGTTTGAGGAAAGCCAGCAGGTCGCTTCTCCCCTCGTCGATCAGGATCTGCTCGATTCGTTGCCGGTTACCGTGAATTTGCTCGACAACCTGCAGGGCCACATCCAAGGCCCGCCGTCCCTCTTCCCCGGAAACCGCCGGACGGGTGCGTTCGCGGACGTGACTGACGAAATCGCGCAACTCCAGCTCCAGGGCATCCTGATCCTGAAAGGACGATTTGCTGATCTCCGGCACCGGATTGCCTCCGTCTTTGCCCGGCTGCAACCGCACCGCCATGATTTCCTTCTTGCCGAAATCCACCGACAGATATTGACCGGGCTGGAAGATGCGCATCCGCCGCATGTTGTCCATGGAGATGCGGCTGACCGTGATATTGGCGGTGCAGCCATTGGCAAAAATCAGGCGGGCGTTGGCAATGTCGGTCAGCTTGGTGATGACCGGCGCGCCGGCGGTCAAAATCGATACGATCGGCGATTTGACAATGGAGAGCACGATATCAATGTCGTGGATCATCAGGTCGAGCACCACATCAACGTCCGTGCCCCGTTCCTTGAACACCGCGATGCGGTGGGCCTCGATGAACAGGGGATGGGTGAGTAGGGGCTGCATGGCCAGGACCGCAGGATTGAAGCGTTCCAGGTGGCCAACCTGCAAGATACGCCGCTGTTCATGGGCTAGCTTGATCAGGTCGTCGGCCTCGGTCAGGGTCGTGGTGACCGGTTTTTCCACCATGACATCAATGCCCTGCCGTAAACAGGTTTTCGCCACCGCGTGGTGGAGAGGGGTCGGAACGACAATGGATACCGCATCCACCAGGGGAAGCAGCTCACGGTAATCGGCAAAGGAGCGGGTGGCGCATTCACTGGCCACCAGTTGCGCCCGCTCCGGATCGGCATCGGCCACACCCACCAATTTGACCCCTTCCATGGCAGCGTACTTCTGGGCATGAAAACGCCCGAGATAACCGACACCTATGACCCCAATGTTCACAACTTTGTTCATATTTTTAATCCGTTTTATTTAGTTTGCAAAATTCGCCGCTGTCCTTGTTTAAATACCCAGATAGGCCTTTTGGATGGCGGCATTGTTGAGGAGTGCTATTGCCGTGTCCTGCAGGACGATCCGTCCGTTTTCCAGGACATAACCCCGATCCGCTACCTGCAGGGCAAGATTGGCGTTCTGTTCGACCAGGAAAATGGTCGTGTTGTGTTCTTTGTTTATTTTGACCATAATGTCAAATATTTGTTTGGTGATCAGCGGTGCCAGGCCCATGGAAGGCTCGTCAAGGAGCAGCATCCGGGGCCGGGCCATCAGGGCTCTACTGATGGCCAAGATCTGCTGTTCGCCACCGGAGAGTTTGCCGCCAGGTTGGTTGCGCCGCTCCGCCAAAATCGGAAAGAGAGAGTAGAGCAACTCTCTGTCTGCTGCGATTCCTGGTTTGTCCCGGCGCAGAAAAGCACCCATGTCGAGGTTTTCCGTCACGGTCAGCTCGGGAAAGATATGCCTGCCCTCGGGTACCTGGCTGATACCCAATTGCACGATGGCGTCCGGCATCATGCCGTGAATGGGTTGTCCCTGGAAAAGAATCTCGCCCCGCCGGGGCGGTGTTATCCCGCTGATCGACATCAGGGTGGTGGATTTGCCCGCACCGTTGGCGCCAATCAGGGTGACGATTTCGCCTTGATCGATCTTGAGATAAACATCGTGCAGTACCTGAATGTTGCCGTAAAAGGTGCTGATATTCCGGAGTTCAAGCATGATCGATGGCTTCACCGAGGTAGGCCTTGATCACCGCCGGATTGTTCCGAACCTGCGCTGGCGAGCCTTCCGCAATTTTGCAGCCGTAATCCATGACAAAAATATGGTCGGAAAGGCGCATTACCAGCTTCATGTCGTGTTCGATCAGAAGAATGGATAGTCCGTCGTCTTTGAGTGAGGCAATCAGTGTGTCCAGTTCCAAGGTCTCCTGGTGGTTCATTCCAGCTGCCGGTTCATCAAGCAGCAGCAGTAGAGGCTCGGTTGCCAGGGCCCGGGCGATTTCCAGCCGGCGTTGAGCCCCATAGGGCAGGCTCTTGGCAAACTCATTGGCTTGATTGGCCAGACCGACCCGTTCGAGTAAAGCAACGCTCATGCCAATGATTGCTTTTTCTTCGCGAACCGTTGCCGGCGGCCGGAAAATCGCGCCAAATACCGTGGATTTTGTTCGGCAGTGACGGCCGATCATCACATTTTCCAGTACGGTCATGTTAGGGAAAAGGCGAATGTTCTGAAAGGTGCGGGCCAATCCCTGCTCGGTAACCCGGTTGGGCTTGAGGCCATTGAGCCGTTGCGGCGGTTTACCGGGCGGGGTGAGCACCAAGTCGCCGCCAGTGGGGGTATACATGCCGGTCAGGCAGTTGAAAAAAGTGGTTTTTCCGGCGCCGTTGGGCCCGATCAGGGCAACGATCTCGCCTTGACGGACACGCAGATCGAGGCCATCCAAGGCGCGGATGCCCCCGAAATCCATGGTCAGGCCGCGGACAGTGAGCAATGGTTCCATGAGTTGTGTCAAAAGTGCAACAGGCTACCGGTTGAGTGTGTAGGTTCGGCGCACGGTCGAGATAATTCCCTGGGGACGAAATATCATCATGACCACCAGCACCGCGCCGAAGACGAGCATGCGGTAGTCGGCAAAAGTCCGCAGGTACTCGGGGAGAAGAATAAGAAGCAGGGCTGCGGCAATGACGCCAACGATCGAGCCCATTCCTCCCAGGACAACAATGCACAGAATGATCGCCGACTCCAGGAAGGTAAAACTGGCCGGGTTGACAAACGTGGTCTTGGCGGCGAAAAAAACCCCGGCCATTCCCGCCCAGGTCGCCCCCAGGGCAAAGGCAGTCAACTTGGTCCGGGTTTTGTCGATACCCATGGCCTGGCAGGCAATGTCGTCTTCGCGCAGGGCTACCCAGGCCCGGCCGATACGAGAATGCTGCAAACGGTTCACCACGAAAATGGTAAACAGCACCATGGCAATCATCAGATAATACAGATAAGTGATCGAGGCTTCCAGTGACATCTCGATACCGAAAAAGCCGGGTCGGGGAATATTGGCAATGCCGCTTGGCCCCTGGGAGAATGCACTCCAGTTTTCTAGCACCAAGCGAATAATCTCGCCAAATCCAAGGGTGACGATGGCCAGATAATCACCGCGCAGCCGCAGCACGGGAAAACCAAGCAGGATGCCGAAGAGGGCGCCGAGCAGGCCGCCGATAGGCAGTGCAACCCAGAAGCCCAGGTCGAAATGCAGATGCAGCAGGGCATAGACATAGGCCCCGACCGCATAAAAGGCCACATAGCCGAGATCGAGCAACCCGGCGACCCCAACCACGATGTTCAGGCCCAGACCAAGGACCACATACATCAGGGCGGTGATCATGATATTGACCTGATACGTGGAAAAAAAGGCGGGAAAGGCGAGCAGGAACAGGGCGCCCGTGCCGAGCAGCGGCAGAAAGAAGGCAGGGCGCTGGAGAAAGTGCAGGTTCCAGTTCCGGGTCTCCTGTTCCAGGCCCAGGCGAATGCGTTCCTGTTTGGCTACCCGATAGGCAATAAAGAAACGGGAGAACAGGTACATCAAACAGCTTATCCCCCCAATCCAGAACATGTTGCCCCAGCGCCAGGTGACGGTTTGTTCGGTCGGGTTCACCTTGATCACCAGTATGGGAAAGGTCAGAAACATGAACCAGAGGCCGGTGAGCAAGGCCTGGCAAACGTCTTTTTTGGTGAGCATGGTCAGACTTTTTCCATGGTCGCTTTGCCGAGTAGACCCGAGGGTCGGAAGATCAAAATCAGTACCAGGAGAGAAAAGGCGAAGACATCTTCGTAGTCGCTGGAGACATAACCGGTGGCAAAAGCCTCGGTCAGTCCAAGGACAAAACTGCCCAGTACCGCGCCCGGAATGGAGCCAATGCCTCCCAGAACTGCCGCGGTAAAAGCCTTGATTCCGGCGATGAAACCAATGGAAAAATTGATCTGGCCGATATGCGAGGCGATCAGCAGTCCGCCGATGGCCGCCAGTGCCGAGCCAATAACAAAGGTAATGTAGATGATCCGGTCAACATTGACCCCGACCAGCAATGCCATTTTCTGATCCTGGGCCGTGGCGCGCATGGCCTTGCCAATGCGACTGTATTTGATCAGTAAGGTGAGGAGCAACATCGCCACAGCGGCGACCACCAGAATTGTCAGATCCGTGGAGCCGATAATGGCGGCATAGGGTTCCAACCAGGGAATATCAGGGATCAGGGCCGGAAAGGGGAGAAAATCCGAGGTCTGGGCGAGCAGGACATAATTCTGCAAAAAGATGGACATGCCGATGGCCGAGATCAGTGGTGTCAGTCTGGGGGCGTTACGCAGAGGGCGATAGGCGAGCCGCTCAACCGTGAAGCCATAGGCAGCGGCCCAGGTGGCGGCGGCAAGGGCGGTCAAAATAAGAATAGCGGGCAGCGGCAGTCCATAAATCGACAGAACCGAGGACACGATCAGGGCAGTGAACGCGCCGATCATGTACATTTCGCCATGGGCAAAATTGATCAGACCGATGATGCCGTAGACCATGGTGTAGCCGAGAGCGATCAAGGCATAAATGGAGCCGCGGGTCAGGCCGCTGAACAGCAGTTCGATGAAATATTCCACGGAACCTCCCGAGAACTAACGCCTTGGCTGGGGAAACTGCTTGGGATCATTGCCATAATCCCTGACAGGGATGTGTGTTTAGGCAGGGTGCTTACTGGACTTGAACAAACTGGCCATTTTGGACCTGATAGATGGAGAAGCCGATCCCGATCGATTCGCCCTTGGCGTCAAATCTGAGGTTGCCAAAGGGTGTGGCGGTTTCGTTTTCGCGCAGGGCTTTGGCGAGCGTCTCCGGTTCAGCGGACCCGGCCTTGACCATGGCATTGGTCAAAGTCAGGGCGGCGGCAATCGCATTGTCAAAAAAGGCGCCAGGCTCCCTGCCTTCAGCCTTTTTGAATTGCTCACGATAGGCCTTGGTGATTGGATTACTGGAGACATCAGCCGGCCCGGTAGCGTACACACCCTCGGCATCCTTGCCGGCTACCTTGATAAAGGTGTCGTCCTTGATGCCATCGTCGGAGACAAAGGGGATGGGCAACCGTTTTTGGCGCATCTGGCCAACAATCTTCGAGGCTTCGGGATGATAACCGCCAAAAAGGACCGCTTCCGCGCTCGACCGCTTGATCTTCTGGACCACCGCGGAATAGTCGACCGCGCCAGGGGTGATACCTTCATACAGCACCACCGCGGCCTTGCCGGACTGTTTGATAAAGGTCTGTGCATACTCGGCCAGACCTTTGCCGTATTCTCCCTTGTCATGGAGCACGGCGATTTTTGTGACGTTGAGGGTGTTGAGGGTAAAATTGACCAAGACACGGGCCTGGGCGTCATCCGAGGCAATAGTTCGGTAGAAATTGGGATATTGACCGCTTTGAGTGAGGCTGGGGGTGGTGGCGGTAGGTGAAATTACCAAGACCTTGGCGTTGAGATAGGTCTTCAATGCCACCTCGGTTGGACCTGAGCAGGTGTGGCCGATGACCGCATTGACGCCATTGGACACCAGTTTTGTGGCTATATTTGCAGCAATCTCTGGTTTGCAGGCATCGTCCTCAACCAGCAGTTCCAGCGGTATGCCGTTGATCCCTCCCTGTTCGTTGACATTGTGCACAACCAGCCGGACCGCCTGCAAGGTCGGCAAGCCGTAGGAGGCCAGGTCACCACTGTGGGCGCCAGCCACCCCAATTTTGATTGCTCCGGCTGCAGAGGCAGTGGCAACCCAGCCAGTTGTCACAACCAGGGCAGTGAGGACGGTAAAAAATCTTTTTAATTGTATCATGATAGCAGTCTCGTTTCCGGATTGAATTGCAAAAGAAGATACAATGCTCTACTGTGCCTCTTCATACCGTATTTTCTTTTTTTTGCACTAAAAATGACCTGCGGCCTGCATGGGCTCCTGGAATCTCACCATAAACAGGAGCAATGCATTCCAACTACCTGATAAAAGATTTTTTTATAAACTGCTCCTCGGGGAGTTGCGTGCCGGACAGAGCGGTCTGCGGTTCAGGAGGACGTACCACTTTGAAGGGCTATGACCAAATGGTGACCACCATGCCATGCTTCCTTGAGGATTGCATCAACGACCCTGCTTTCTTGCGATAATGAAGACAACCTCGTTTTACTTCACCTTAGGCCGTCCTTTTTCCCCGATCTACAGCCTGGCCATGCGACTCCGGGAAAACTGCTACCGGCGGGGGCTGTTGCAATCGTACCGATTCGATGTGCCAATAATCAGTGTAGGCAACCTGACCATGGGTGGTACAGGCAAGACCCCGATGGTTCAATATCTGGCTCGCCTCCTGCAAAGCCATGGGTTTCATCCTGCCGTTATCAGCCGGGGATATGGGGGCACGGCGAATGGCAAGGTGAATGTGGTGTCCGACGGTTCAGCCTTGCTGCTCGACGCGAAAAACGCCGGTGATGAGCCGCGTTTACTGGCCGAAACACTGCCCGGTGTCCCGGTGCTGACGGGCATTGTCCGTAGGCTGCCAGCCCGGTATGCCGTTGAAATGGGAGCAAATATACTCCTGCTTGACGACGGATTTCAGCATCTGCAGATCACTCGCGACGTCAATCTTGTGCTCTTCAGTGCGGACCGGCTGGCCGGCAATTCAAGGGTCTTTCCCGGGGGCGACCTGCGGGAGCCGGTTGCTGCCCTGCATCGCGCCACCGGCTTCGTTATGACGGGTGTCAATGACGCCAATCATGAACGAGCGCTGCAGTTTGGTGCGCTCCTGCAAACAAAATTCCCACACGTCCCTGTCACGCATGCCGGATACCAGGTTGCATGCCTGGTTGAACTCGTATCTTCCGGCGCGGTTGAACCGGTGCAGGGCAATCCGCTTGCGAGGGAAAAGTGTTTTGGCTTCTGCGGCATTGCCCGGCCCGAATCTTTCCGGCAGACAGTGACTGGCTGGGGTATTGAGCTGGCCGGCTTTCATCCCCTGGACGATCATCAGCAGTATTCGACGTCATTGATAGATAGATTGCTTGCTGAGGCACAGCGATCTGGTGCAAAGGCCTTGCTCACCACGGAAAAAGACCTGGTGAAACTGACTGGCCTGGCACCCAATCTGCCCCTGCCGCTGTACGGGTTACGAATGAAAGTCGAGGCAGGAGCGCAGTTTTCCCAGGAGATTCTGCGGGTCGTGCAATCGTGGCGCAAGCTGGATTGAGGCGCAAAAGCGCGCGGTCTACCTGTGTTAAATAAGCAACATTTTTAAAGAGTTTGCTGATGTGTGTTTTATTTGCCACACTGGATGGCTCCAACCTTTTCCTTTTTCAGCCAGGAAGTATTGGTTTAATATTTTGATTTAGTTAAAATTTTTATATTTATCCAGGTGCGGCGTGTGCTTCGCGAGGAGTGGTTTGGAAATTGCATAATGATACTGAAATGTTAATTTATGCTCCTCCATGCCTCTTCACTTTGCACGGGTTAGAATATTAGAATGGCACACCAGATAGAGCCTCATCAATACACCATCCAAAGAACTGTCAGTTGTTGCGGCGTTGGCCTGCACACAGGCCGAACCGTGAACCTGACGATCAATCCGGCCCCGGTGAACTCCGGCATCCAGTTTCTCCGATCCGATCTGCCCGGCCGACCAATCATTCCGGCCCGGGTTGAGCGGGTTGTTGACACCAACCTAGCCACCACCATCAGCGATGGCCAGCACACCATATCCACCACTGAGCATCTTATGGCTGCCCTGCGGGGATTCGGGATAGATAATGCCGTTGTGGACCTCGATTCGCACGAGGTGCCGATTATGGATGGCAGCGCCGGTCCGTTCATCCGGCTCTTGAAAACCGCCGGATTGAATCGACAGCAGGCCTTGCGCAAAATTCTGCGTATTACCCGACCGATCAGCCACGTTGCCGGCAATAAATCGATTCGGATCGAACCCTATGATGGCTATAAAGTTTCGGCTCGCATCCAGTTCGACGATGCTCTGATCAGCGAGCAACAGTATTCGGTAGAGGTAACACCGGACCGTTTCGGTAAGGAAATAGCTCAGGCCCGCACCTTTGGATTTGTCGAACAGGTTGAACAACTCTGGCAAAACGGGCTGGCTTTAGGCGGTACGCTTGATAATGTGATTGCCATTCATTGGAACCGTCGCTCCATCCTCAACGAAAACGGGTTGCGTTTTGACGATGAATTCATCCGCCATAAGGTGCTGGATGTCATTGGTGATATCGCCCTGCTCGGTTCTCCGGTGATGGGGCATGTTATTGCCGACCGTTCCGGACACGGATTGCATCTTGATTTCATGAAGGCCATTATCGATAATCCTCAATCCTGGGAATATGTTACGTTCAGAAAAAAAGGTGAATCCTTGCTCCGGCAGGTCGTGCAGTCAACGCATTCATCCGGGCATCGCTTCGCTCCCTTTTTCGCACCTTCGGGTGAGGTGATGCAACCCCGGCCTGCTTGTGCGATCTAGAAGTAAAACCCCCTTTTCACACAAGAGAAAAACCGCCGGATTGTTCCGGCGGTTTTTTTTTGCTTGGTCCCTCCCCGTCTGGAGGACAACGATTGTCGTCCCATGAGAAGGCGCGTATAATGGGCACGGCTCCTCCCTCCCTTGGCACATCGGAAAACTCTTCGTCATAACAGGAGAAATATGCACGCATCCATAAACACTATTGGTTTTGTCGGCGGTGGCCAGATGGCCGAGGCTATGATTCGCGGCATCTTGGCCGCTGGTTTGGCGGCTCCGGAAAAGATCACCGTCGCCGAACCGAATGCGACCCGTTGCGAGTATCTGGCAAGTCAATACAAGGTGATCTGCACCCAGGACGCGGCAACGCTCTGCCGGGTTAGTGAAATTCTGGTGCTGGCGATCAAGCCGCAACTGGCGGCAACGGTGCTCAATCAGTATCGATCCTTTGTCAGCGACCGCCATCTGGTTTTTTCGATCATGGCCGGCGTCACGCTCGGTTTCCTGACCAATTCGTTCGCCACACCTATCCGCCTGATCCGGGTAATGCCCAATACCCCTTCCTTGGTGCTGGCTGGAGCCGCGGCGTTCAGTTCGAACCAGCAAGCCACCGCACAAGACCGGGAAGTGGCTATGGCCCTTCTCACCGCGATTGGTACCTGCGTCGAAGTGCCGGAGCACCTCCTGGATGCAGTCACCGGACTCAGTGGCAGCGGTCCGGGCTATGTGTTTACCTTTATCGAGGCCATGATCGATGGCGGCGTCCTTGCGGGTCTCCCTCGCCCCATTGCCGAGCAACTGGTGGTGCAGACGGTGCTTGGGTCGGCCAAACTCGCCCAGGAAACCGGTGAACACCCCGCGATCCTCAAGGGGAAAGTAACCTCGCCCGGCGGCACGACCATAGCCGGTTTGCATGTGTTGGAGGAAGGAGCCTTGCGAGGTTTGGTCATGAGCGCGGTCGAAGCGGCCACTGAACGCTCCAGGGAGTTGGGCGGATGAACATCAAGTATGCGGGGGTGATCACCCGCCCGGACAGTCCTGATGTCGAGCAGATCGGCCGGGAAATGGTTGCCTGGTTCGATGCGCGGCACATCAAGGCGGAGCTGAACAGGATTGATCCGCAGATGGATATCCTGATCGTGCTCGGTGGTGACGGCACCTTGCTTCATGTAGCCGAAGATGCCAGCAAGTATGAGTTGCCGGTCCTGGGCGTGAATCTGGGTAATCTGGGGTTTCTCACTGAGGTTGTCGCTGATGAGCGGTACCAGGCCCTGGAAACACTGCTGGCCGAGGACGATGTCCGCATGGAAAAGCGGATCATGCTTTCCGCCGCCTTTGTCAATGGAGGGTCTGGCCAGAAAAGTGATGCGGTGCATGCCCTGAACGAGGTGGTGATCGTTAAGAAAAGCACCGAAGCGATGATTAGGCTCCGCTGCTGGGCGGATAAGGAATATGTCACCACCTATCGAGCCGATGGTTTGATCATGGCCACGCCCACCGGCTCGACCGCCTACAACCTCTCGGCCGGCGGCCCGGTTGTCCACGCCGAACTCGACGCCATCGTCGTCACGCCCATCTGCCCCTTCATGCTGGAATCACGCCCGGTATTGCTCGGATCCCAGTATAAGGTTACCACCCAGTTGCTGGCCCCCGCCGGTCAGGTCAAAGTGATCGTTGACGGGGAATTGCAGTGGACCATTACTGAAAACGATTATCTGCTGGTGAAGAAGGCCTCCAAGCCGCTGTTGATCGTCAGCTCACCGTGGAAAAGTTATTTCAATATCTTGCGCAGCAAACTCAACTGGGGCGGGGCCGCCGTCGACATACCTTTGCCGGAAAAGGTCTGCAAGCACTGCTAACAGCCCCCGATTGCTCCACTTAAAAATGCTGCTCGGCAAAGGCGACATCATTCAGGAGGCCTGACCTTTAGCCCGTATTTCTCATTTTTCTCAGTAATCTTTTTGCCAAGCCAATTGTACCGGCCGCCGGGCGGAAATTTCTTTTTTACCCTCACAATCGAGCTGTACAAAAAAAGAATGTGCATTGCCTCGACCAATATCATGGGCACACCGCACAGTCGCCGCCTGAAGTGAAGATCCCTCCATGTAAATATGCAGCTATCTCTCGTTTCCCCAAGGCTTGCAATGAATTGAATTGTTCTGTTGTCCACTCTTGTTTTTATAAGGTTGCCTGTGTTGTTTATCGTGTTGAAATTACGATAAATATGCACCTGTTGTGGCTTTTTTGCTTTCTGTACGCAAAAAATGCGGGCTAGGCATCCCCCACAACAATTTGCTGGCGCAGATTATTGATATCCCGTAACGGCGATGCACCGAACAGCCGGCTATACTCGCGGCTGAATTGAGAGGGACTCTCGTACCCTACCTGAAATGAGGCGGAAGTGACGTCCACGGGTTCGACAAGCATCAGCCGCCGCGCCTCGTTCAATCGCAGCCACTTCTGATACTGCAGGGGGCTCATGGCGGTTAAGGACCGAAAGTGTTGATGGAAGGTCGAGGTGCTCATGTTGACATATCTGGCGAGTTCTTCGACATGCAACTGTTGGGTAAAGTTGCCATGCAGCCAGTCGATCGCTCGCGCTATCTGATGGCCTTGGCTGCCCACTGAGGCTATTTGCCGCAACCGTGTTCCTTGATCACCGGTCAGCAGACGGTAGATGATTTCCCGCTGGATGATCGGGGCGATAATGGGAATATCTCGCTGCTCACCAAGCAAGTCGATCAACCGTTGCACAGCGCTGACTAGCGGTACGGTGACCTCGCCAATCGCCATACCTCGGCCTGATTGCCGTGGCCGTGACGGCGGCAGATTGTTGTCCACCATCAGTTGCGAAACCTCGCGCAAATTGAGTTTCAACCTGAGCCCCAGGTAGGGGTTTTCTCTGCTCGCGGTGATGACCTGCACAACCGTGGGCAGGTGGATGGCCGTAATCAAAAAATGGTTCGCGTCATACACATAGGATTCCTCTCCGAGGAGCACACGTTTAGCCCCTTGCGCGACCAGGCACACACTTGGTTCGTACATACTGCTCATGGGCTCCGTCGGCTCGTCCCGTCGAAACAAGGACAAGCCCGGAATCGCTGAAGTGTGCAGCTCACCCTTCTCGGTCCATCGGGCGATACTTTGGGCCAACTCTCTGATTGTCTTTCCCATCTTGTCGTTCCCACCAGTTTTTTTCACGGTCGTCTTACCATTGCAACTGTACGCCAATAATGCCAGGACCCGGGTCCGGATACAACGATTAATGCTGGCGCTGGAGGATCAGGCAAAAATTACGGAGGATCGGTCTACCTGTTCGAACTTGCTCTGAGCTATTGTATGACCGTCACAACAACGCACGCCAACGCGAATACATTCAAGGCTGCGTAACAACCCATCGTTTTCATCAATCAGGCAATCGCAAGGAGTACAGAATATGAAAAAGCGAACACTTGGCAGCAGCACTCTGGACGTCTCGGCACTCGGACTTGGCTGCATGGGAATGAGCTTTTCCTATGGTCCGCCCAAAGACAAACAGGAAATGATCGCCCTCATCCGATCAGCCGTGGAGCGCGGTGTTACCTTCTTTGATACCGCAGAAGTGTACGGGCCGTTTACCAATGAAGAACTGGTCGGCGAGGCGCTGGCGCCGCTCCGCGACCAAGTGGTGATCGCCACCAAATTCGGTTTCGACACCACCGTCGACCCCAAGGGTACCAAAGGGGCGCCGGTGCTCAACAGTCGACCGGAGCACATCCGGGAAGTTGTCGAGGCATCACTCAAGCGTCTCAGGACGGATATCATCGATCTTTTGTATCAGCACCGAGTTGATCCGGCTGTGCCGATTGAAGATGTGGCGGGAGCGGTCAAGGAACTGATCCAAGCGGGCAAAGTGAAACATTTCGGTCTTTCCGAGGCGGGGGTGCAGACCATCCGACGTGCACACGCCGTCCAACCGGTGGCGGCTTTGCAAAGTGAATACTCGTTGTGGTGGCGCAAACCGGAAGCAGAGGTGCTGCCCACTCTGGAAGAACTCGGTATCGGGCTCGTCCCCTACAGCCCGCTGGGTAGAGGCTATCTCACCGGAAAAATGGAGGCGACGGTCACCTTCGACAGTACCGATTTTCGCTCTATCCTGCCGCGTTTTACTCCGGAGGCCTTACAGGCGAACCAAGTCCTGATTGACCTGCTCTCCGGCATGGCAGCCAAAAAGCAAGCGACTCCGGCGCAAATAGCACTGGCCTGGCTGTTGGCTCAGAAACCCTGGATCGTGCCGATTCCGGGAACGACCAAGGTGCATCGTTTGGAAGAGAACATCGGTGCGGTTGATCTGGTGCTCACGGCAGCTGACCTGCAAGAGATCGACGCGGCTGCCGCCAAAATTACAGTGCAGGGGGCTCGATATCCGGAGGCGGTCGAGCAGATGAGCGGCCGCTGAACCACCTCCACTGATAGCCACAACCTGACCAAATGACCGTAGACGAACAATCCAGCACAATGAGGAAAAGCCATGGGCAATACACCTTCCAATGGCGACGAAATGAATAGCGGCTACCGACCTGATCCCCGGACGTTCGTTTTGACAGGAGTGGCTCTGGCGGCGGCATCGACGATCCCGGACATCATGGTTGCAGCCGTAAAATAATAAAATTTCTCGATTCCGCGCCACCATCTGGGCACACTGGAGGTCTTGGAAATTGGGCTTGGTTGCATGGTCATGAGCGGCATCGACGGTTTACCAAGGGACAAACAGCCCCAGGACAGGCATGCGATGATTCGGCTGATTCATGCTGCCGTTGATCGTGGCGTTACCTTCTTCGATACCGCGGAGTTGTATGATTCCCTAACAAACGAAGAACTGCTTAAGCTGACTCGGCAGGAAGCGCCATTGAGAGCGCCGCAGAGCTGATCGGCATGCCAGAAATAAAAGTCAGTTAACCATTTACACCCAAAAGGAGAACCAATATGGAAAATTTCATTTTTAGCATCCCCACCACCGCATACTTCGGCAAAGGACAGATCAAGGTGCTCGGCGAAACCATCAAAGTCCATGGCGGATCAAAGGTGCTTTTGGCCTACGGCGGCGGCAGCATCAAAACCAATGGCATATATGACGCCATTATCGGACAGCTGCAAAAAGTCGGTCTGGCTCATGTGGAGTTGAGCGGCATCAAACCCAATCCACGGGTTGAAAGCGTGGAGGAGGGGATCCGACTGTACCGGGAAAACGATTGTGATTTCATCCTGGCTGTGGGTGGCGGGTCCGCCTTGGACGCCAGTAAAGCGATAGCCGCCGGAGTGATGTACGCCGGCCCGGTGACCGATCTTTTTGTCGATGCGTCGGGATTGTCCTCGATCACTGCAGCCGCGCCGTTGGCCACCATCCTCACTATGGCCGGCACGGGTTCCGAATTGGATATGGGCGCGGTCATCACCGTGGGTAAGGAGCACAAGAAAGAAGTCCTCCTCCACCCCTTCGTCAATCCAAAATTCTCCATCCTCGACCCGGAGTACACCTTCACCGTGCCTGAACACCACTCCATGGCTGGGGTCGCGGACATCTTCTGCCACCTGATGGAACAGTATTTTACCCCTGAAGCGAACGCCAAGGTGCAGGACCGGATGAACGAAGGGGTGATGAAGGCCCTGTTGGAAGAGGCACCCAAAATCCTGGCAAACCCAAGGGACTATGACGCCCGCGCCAACATCATGTGGGCCAGCTCCATGGCTCTTGCCGGCTTCCAGTTTTGTCTAGGCAAGCCCGGTTTCCCCTTTCCCCTACACGGCATCGGGCACGAACTCTCCAGCAGGTACGACATGACCCATGGGGTCACCCTGGCACTGATTACCCCCTCCTGGATGCGGCACACCATGCGGACAGCCCCGCAATACCTGCCGCTCTTCGCCCAATTCGCCCGCAACGTCTTTGGGATTGTCGAGCAGGATACGGTCAAGGCGGCGGAAAAGGGCGTTAAGCAGTTGGAGGCGTTCTATGCCGCCATCAAGATGCCGGCAACTCTTCGCGAGGCCGGCGTCAAGGAAGGAGACCTGGAAATCATCGCAGAGAAGGCAGTGGAACGGGGAAATTTGGGCATTTTGACCTCCATCGGCAAGACAGAAGCGCTCCAGATTCTGCGCGACGCCTTTTAAGGCATTGACTGGGGAGAATAACTCCAAGAAGCAATTCACTTAATTTAGCGGGTTAACGCTAAAAAGAATCCACCAAACCGTTAAAGGAAAAGCGCGAGGAAAAATGTAAAAAAATATTGAGAAGATGCGCAGTGTGCCTCTCCGTTGCACCGAGCCATCCTGAAAAAATACCCTGCCTGGACAGGGTCGATGCACTTGAAGCAGCTTGCGTACCAGGCGGGGGGGCGTCACAATCGATAGCGAGGGTTTGATCCTTGATGATCAGGTGCCGGGAAGTATCGAACCGATGAGGAATTCCCGGGGGAGGCGCAGCGGCATCACCTGCTACTGATGCAAGCCCCCGGCCCTGTTCGTGTGTTGAGTTTTTCTGTGTTTCCTCATGGAATATCTAAGAGTTATCCCATGGCTTTTCTGGTTAAAGCGCCTTGCAAAAACTGCGGCAAATCTATCCACTTGGCATGTTACAGACGTGCGCGTAATCGTGGGGATTGTTTGCTTGCCTGTTTGCAGGGTAAAACCGCTGCGGGCTGTTCATGCTTTGGTCTGTCTGGCGAGGTGCTTGCGGCTTCCTTGCCCAGCAGATCGGCACAATGAAAGAAGACGTACCAGTCATCCCTTTCAAGGGGTTTTGCGAGCGAGCTTTTATCGACAAGAGATCGTTTGCTGCGGAACGTGCCGATGTATTGCACGGCAACAGATGCCAGATGAATCAAGCAGATCGATACGATCAATCCGAAGAAATACTGATTCAGTTCCATTGTGCTCCTCCTTGCATCAAGGAAAGGGCAAAGCCTTTCTCGATGCCTACATGGTCTCTCTGTTCAAGCCACACATCCGGTTTCAAGATTTTTTTACCACTAAAGTAGGAAGTGGAGAGATCGTGGCAACCCGCTCAACGACACTGCCCATGACGATGTTGCCAAGGGCGGTTCTACCATAGGTGCCGAGAACGATCAGTTCGATCTTGTTTTCCTCACTGTATTTCACAATCGTCGCATACGGAGATCCTTCACGAATCTCCGTAATTACACGCACGCCCAATCGTTCCCCTTGTCCGGCGAGAGTCTTCAAGGGCGGGAAGCTTTTTCTTTCCGCCTCTTGCAGAACCCCGTAGAGAATGCTGCGCTCAAACGGAATATCCAGGACCGTCAGGGCATGCACCTCGCCGCCAAAGGCCAGCGCCAACTCAAGCGCTCGTTGCCCTGCCTCCATGCTGTAAGGCGATCCATCAATGCCCACCAGGATCCGTGAGAAATTGACCTCTGTATGTTCAGGGATGAGCAGCACATCGCAGGGGCTGCATCCGATTACCTTGGCGGTGGTTCTGCCAAGGATGACCCGCTCTATCTTCGATCGCTTCGGGTAACCCATGAGCACCAAACCGGCATGCTCCTCTTCAGCTACCCGCACGATTTCTTCCACCGGATCCCCTACCGTGTGGACAGTCCGCACGGCTTGGCCTTTTTCAGCGGCTGCTTGCTTCACCTCTTCCAGGCAGCGGATGAACGGTTCATTGAACTGTTCGTCGGCATTGCTGATTTTCCATCGATGCATGTTCCCTTCATACCGGGGCGTCACCGAGATAGCGATTAACTGAGCCTTCAGGAAGAGGGCCAAGCGAAGGGCCTGTTGCAAGGCGGCCTGGCCGACACTGCTCGGGTCAACCGCGACAAGAAGAGTGGCAATGTTTGCTGACATATAGACCTCTCTGGCGTACTTGTTAGGCGTTGAGGGTGGCCATTTTCTCCAATCGTCTTGCTTTGAACAGACTGGAGAGGATAATCGAAGCGCCTACGAGCAGAGCCAGGCACATGATGACAAAGCTCGTTTTGGTCATTACCCCGACAACGGTATCATTCCAAGAGATGAGCTGCAATTGGTTGAGATATTTAGGAAGTGCAAAAAAGCGGCTGACCGCGACGATCAGCATAATCGTGGCCATGACATACTTGATCATGTACTCCTTCACATAGGTGGTACCGATGGCTCCCAATTGCACCCCAAAGAGTGAACCTGCCAGGATAATCATGACCAGGCGAATATCGACCATGCCGTAATAGGCCCAGATCAAGGTGCCACCCAGGCCCATGACAAAGGCGATAACCAGTTCGGTGGCGGAGGCCACGATACTGGTGGCGCCGATGATATACATGAGTCCGGGAACTCCGATGAAGCCGCCGACAGCGATGGTGGCGGCCAGCATGCCGGTGGCAAGGGCAACGGGCACCAAAAACCACATGCTGATCCGGAGATTTGCGGTCTTCAGGGTGATCATCGGCCAGAGTTCGATCTTCTGCAAGCGCTTGGCCAGCGATGTTCCCCCCTCGACCTCCCCCTTGGCGTGCTTCATTTTGATGGCGTCGCGCATGACAAAGGAGCCGACAATGACCAGCACCAGAACAAAGACCACGCTCACGTACAGGTTCGATCCCGCCTCACCCCATTGATCCAGGATGTATTTTTGCAGCATGATGCCGACCTGGACGCCAATTTCGGCAAAAAGGCCCATGATCAACCCTAGTTTGATATCTACCTGGCCGTATTTGTAGCGTTTGATTGCTCCAACCAAGGCCTTGGGGAATTTATGGCACATATTGCTGGCCACAGCCACCGTTCCCGGGACACCCAGGCTCATCATGCCCGGGGTCAGTACAAAGGCGCCACCGGAACCGATGAATCCGCTGACAAGCCCGCCGATAAAACCGACGAGGAATAAAAACGTTATCGTATATACATTGAGGTCGATAAACTGGATCACTTCACTAATTGGCCCGTGCATTGTTTGCTCCTGTTCATTGGTGAGAGTTTCTCGGATGTTGCAATGGCTGCAACTCAATAACCGGAAATGGTTGGTTGACTCATGCCTCAAGCATTGAGCTGAACTCGAGGTCTGGTATCCGGTCGTGGAGCGACAACGGCATCCGTTACCTTTGGTTCGGGCGCAACACGCTGCGTGGTGCTCTTCTTGGAAGCTTCAATGCCGAGCGCGGACCAGAAAAAACTGGTGAAATTGCCATGAAAATACGAAACGGCAAAGACCGTGGCCACCGGCAACAACGCGAATACCCCGCCTTTGGTGAAATAGGTCATGACAACATCCTGGTTGGCAAACACAGCCGTATACAATCCCGCTGTCAGTGCGCCGAAGAGGCAACAATTTTTTAGATGCCGTTTTTTGGTGATGGTGGACATGGCGAACGCTCCTTTTTTTTGGGGGTTATGAAAAATGGTCTTGTTGAATTGACCTGTTTTGGTGCTGATAACCGGGAACACGGGCACCGGTGATTGCCTGGCGACCTCTTCCTGGCGAATGCCTTTATCGATCACAACGAATTCAATTCGTTTTTTTGAACGGCACAACCTGCTGACTACACTTCCAATTTTGCCAAGCTCGCCAAGGTGTTCCACGGTCACGCCCATGCGCACGGCTTTCTCACTGAACTGGGCAGCACTTTCCACCATGGCGGCGGCAAAGAGTTTGCTGCGCTTGCCCCGGTCCCTGAAAAAAGGCAGGGTGTCGACATGGACCGCGAGGATGCCGTAACCCAGGCGATGAGCGACATTCACGGCATAATCCATGACATGCTCGGACATATGCCCGTTACGGGTGATAGCCAGGATGAAGGGACGATCCTTCTGCCGATTCGGTGCCGCTGATGCATCGGTCAGGCTGGCCTCTTCTGAGATATGGCGGGAAGTGTCTCGTTCATTGGTCATGGTTTGTTGGCCTGCTTCTGTTGAAGGTTTCTCGATATTTCCACATATATCAAGATGTGTGCCAAGGGATAATTTTCGGTTAATATATTGATTTTATTTGATTTGTTAAGAATGTATCAAGCCGGTGGCCAGAGTTACACTGTTGCAAAAAGCAGCATCTGGAGGTCGATGGCCTGCCGTTCCCCGCTTTTACGTGTTGCATTTTGTAACTCACGGCTAGGTGGGTGTAACATGGCTGCGCCGGATGCATGCTACAGACCTTGTTTGAGGCATGCTGAACCAGGTAATTGATGGACGTAAAGAGAACTGAATATCGGCAGGAGGGGAGAAGGGAGGCTGGAGGACGAAAAAGGAGGGGGCTTGGAAGAAAGGGACCAGAAAAAGATGTTCCTAGTGTTTTAGTTGAGGCATTTATATTGCAATAATTGGTCGTTTAGATAGAGAATTTTTGTCAGGGTTGGTCAGGTGGCCGTACGGCAAGGAACATGAAATCGCTCCGGCCTAAATCATCACGTCGCACAACGGAAGGTATAAGGAGTCGTCCTATGTTTTTTAAAAAGAAAGGTGAGCGCGTCGAAGAAATTCCTCCTCAGCGTGATGGAGCTCCCTCGCCCTTGGATGTCCTCCGCGCCAGGACAACAGAAGCCCATCTTCCCCATCACGTCATGGAAGCAGTCTCCAGTGAATTGAAAAAACTGGAAAAAACGGATGCCGCCATCGCCGAATATTCAGTGGGGATCAACTACATCGAATTTCTGCTCTCTTTGCCCTGGAACATATCTTCGCAGTGCAAACTTGATCTGGCCAAGGCGCAATCGGTGCTCGACACCCGGCATTACGGCCTGTCTCAGGTCAAACAGCGGATTCTTGAGTTTCTGGCGGCAAAAACCCTGTGCAGCAAGGCCCAACAGACCATCCTGATTGTTGACGACGAGGAAATTGCGCGGACCAACATGATGCATGTTCTCGGGAAAGAGGGCTATAGCTGCCATGGTGCGGGCAATGGGGCCGAGGCCCTGGAGGTGATGGCCCGCGAAGATATCGATCTGGTGGTGACGGATCTGAAGATGGAGCGCATGGACGGCATTGAACTGCTGGAACAGATCAACCGCACGGCTCCGGAGATCCCGGTGATCATGGTCACGGGTTTTGCCACGGTCAGTTCGGCGGTGGACGCCTTGAAGAAGGGGGCTGCCCACTACCTGGGTAAACCCGTCAACCTGGAGGAGTTACGCCGTACGGTCAAGGAGGTGTTGGAAAAGAAGCTCTTTGTGCAGATGGGCAAGGGGCCGATCCTCTGCTTCACCGGCCCTCCCGGAACGGGAAAAACCTCGGTTGGCAAGGCGATCGCCGAGGCCTTGCAGCGCCAGTTCATCCGGATCTCACTCGCCGGAATGCGTGATGAAGCCGAGTTGCGCGGCCATCGGCGCACCTATGTCGGAGCTCTGCCCGGCCGCATCATCAACGAGTTGAAACGGGGCGGGGTGAATAATCCGGTCTTTATGCTCGATGAAATCGATAAAATTGGTCAGGATTTTCGCGGCGATCCAGCCTCGGTACTGCTTGAAGTGCTCGATCCCGAGCAAAACGTGCACTTTACCGATCATTATCTGGAAGTACCGTTTGATCTGTCTCGGATTATGTTCATCGCCACCGCCAACGACCTGACCAAGCTGCCGAGGCCGTTGCTCGATCGCATGGAGTGCATTGAATTTACAGGATATACTGAAAAAGAGAAGCTGAACATCGCCCAGCAGTTCATCCTGCCCCGGCAGCTCAAGGTGGCCGGACTCTCCAAGTCTGCGGTCCGGGTTTCCTCCGAGGCCCTGTCACGGGTAATCAATGAGTACACCCGTGAATCCGGCCTGCGGAATCTGGAACGGCAAATTGCCGATATTTGCAGAAAAATTGCCATGCTCTGCTTGAAATCGAATGGGCGTCAGGATGAGCAGGTGCTGATTGACGGTCCAGCCGTGACCAAATTACTCGGGCCACGCAAATATCACCGGGAAGCGGCTGAAGCCAACCCCCAGATCGGGATGGCCACCGGCATGGTCTGGGCGGAAACCGGGGGGGAAATCATCAGTGTCGAGGCGGCGCTCATGCCCGGATCGGGTACGCTCATGCTGACCGGTTCCCTGGGAGAGGTGCTGCGGGAATCCGCGCAGACCGCGCTCAGTTTCCTGCGGAGCAAAGCCGGAGAATTTGGTGTGTCCGATGATTTTTTCAGAAACGCCGATGTCCACATCCATTTTCCCTCCGGCGCTATCCCCAAGGATGGTCCTTCGGCGGGGGTCACTATTTTTGCCGCCTTGCTCTCGTTGCTCACCCGCCAGCCAGCCCGGCGGGATGTGGCGCTGTCTGGAGAAATGACATTGACCGGCCGTATTCTCCCGGTCAGCGGCATCAGGGAAAAAGTTCTGGCCGCGAAAAGAGGGGGAGTGCAACTGATCCTGCTGCCGCTTGCCAACAAGGAGGAGGTCGAGGCTTTGGAGACCGACGTGACGGAAGGGGTGCGGTTGCAATTGGTGGCGAACGCCAGCGAAATTGTCGCGCCCTTGTTTACCCGGCAGTCTTTCATTCTGGCGGAGTAATTGGGGGGCAGGGGCACGGAACGCTGTGGCCGGCCGGAAGAGGCGTCAGACGTCTGGATGTTCCAGTCCGTACCGTTTGATCTTGCGCCACAGGGAAACCCGGTCAATCCCGAGAATTTTTACGGCCGCTGATTTATTGCCTTCCACCTCGTCCAGCACTTCGAGAATATACTGTTTTTCATGTTCTTCCAGGGAAGGCCAATGCTCACGGTGATCGCGAATGGTCATCCCCTCGGTGTCACCAAAAACAGTGGCGATGTGCTGCGGTTCGACGACATCGCCGTCGCAGGCGATCAAAATGCGCTGGGCGATATTCTCCAGTTCCCTGATATTGCCGGGATACTCATAGAGCATGAGCCGGTGTTCAGCTTCCGGCGATAATCGTGGCACCATTCTTCCGGCGGGGGCATGCTTGGCCAGGAAATGATAGGTCAGCAGGGGGATGTCCTCCTTGCGTTCAGCCAGGGACGGCACATTGATCGTCAATACATCAAGCCGGTAGTAGAGGTCGGGCCGGAATGCCCCACCTTCGGTTTCCCGTTTGAGATCCTTGTTGGTTGCCGCCAGCAACCTGAAATCCACGGCAATTTCCTCGGTGCCGCCAACCCGTCGCAGGGTCCGTTCTTGGAGGACGCGCAACAGTTTCACCTGCATGGACAGGGGCAGTTCGCCCACCTCGTCAAAAAAAACCGTGCCCCCTTCCGCCATCTCGAGAAGGCCTTTTTTGATCTTGTTGGCCCCGGTGAAGGCGCCCCGTTCGTAACCGAACAATTCGCTGGTAATCAATTCCTCGGTAAACACACCGCAGTTAAAGGCGACAAAGCGTTTTTTGCAGCGGGGGCTGAGTTCGTGGATGGTTCTGGCGACCAACTCCTTGCCGGTGCCGGTCTCCCCCTGGATCAAGACATTGCAGTCCAGTTGGGAAACCTGGCCGATGGTTTCCCGAAGCGCCTGGATTTTAGCGCTTTGGCCAACGATGCGCTGGGCCCCCTTGCGACTATCCACCTGCTCTCGCAGCAAATGGATTTCCCGGCGCAGCAGATTCTTTTCCAGCGCCTTCTCGACAATGGCCCGCAGTTCATTGATTTTGAAGGGCTTGGCAATGTAATGATAGGCTCCCCGGCGCATGGCTTCAACCGCGGTATCGACGGTGGCATGGCCAGTGATCAGCACCACTTCAATCGCGGGCCAGAGGCGTTTGGCTTCATCGAGGACAGCCATCCCGTCCTTGCCTTTCATGCACAGGTCCGTGAGGACGAGATCGACCTCCTCCTTGTTGAGGAGGTCGATTGCCTGTTGCCCGTCAACGGCCACCCTCGCCAAGTAACCGTCTTTGGTAATAATATGGGCCAGATTGTCCCGCGCGATGGGTTCGTCGTCGACAATAAGAATTTTTCGGTTGGTCATGCGCGTGCTCTATCAGTTTTCATTCCCCCCTGGGAAAGGGCAGGTGGATGAAAAATGATGTACCTTGGCCGGGGGCACTTTGCACGGTAATATTGCCCTGATGTTGTTGAATAATTCCGTAAACAACCGACAGGCCGAGGCCTGTTCCCTGACCTTCCTCCTTGGTGGTGAAAAAGGGGTCGAATATTTTCGCCTGGTTTTTTTCGGAGATACCTTGGCCGGTGTCGTTGATTTCGATCACAACCTCTTCCATGGCCGTGTCCGCTGATGCGGTTATCGTGATTTGGCCTTGCCGTTCAATGGCCTGCGCCGCATTGATGATCAGATTGATAAAGACCTCCTGCATGCGCTGCGCGTCCATCGGGATGGCGAGATCGTCCGGGATGGCGATCGAGACGCTGATGTTCGGTGGCACCTGGCTTTTGGCCAGGAGAGCGGCCTTATGTGCCACTTCGGCCAGTGAGGTTTGCCGCAGCGAGAACTCCTGGGTTCTGGAGAACTCAAGCAGGCTTTTGACTACGTCTCGTGCCCGAAGCGTCTCCTGGTCGATATTGTGGAGCATGCGGGTGAGCAGAGGGGTATCCCCGGATTCGAACTCATCAATGGCGATCTGACAGGAGGTTGAGATGTTATTGAGTGGATTGTTGAGCTGATGGGCGACGCCTGCGGTCAGGGTGCCCAGCGAGGACAGTTTCTCCGCTTGAATGAGTTGATCTTGCCGGCGCTCCAGTTCAGAAACCATGATGTTGAAAGCTTCCATGACTTGCTGGATTTCATCCCTGGTATTGATTACCTCTATTTTTTTGAACCGTCCCTGGCCAATAGCTTCGGTCGCTTTTTTTATGACTGAAAGCGGTTTAAACACAAAATAAACGATTAAAAATGAGAGGAAGATCCCAATGAAAATAGCGAGTGAGGACCAGGAAATTAATTGATCCCTCAGGATATCGACCATGGAATGAATTTGTGTTTTTTCAAAATTAACAATATCTTCGCTTATCTCAGTTATTATTTTCCCATATTGTCTTATTTCTTCTGTTGTCTCTTTGTATTTGTCTATGTCCGTTTTCTGTATATCCAATAGATCATATATTTTTTTCGTGTAGACGGACAAGCTCTTTTCAAGTTGATTCAACTTTGGATTTATCGATAAATTTTCATCATTTTTTGTTATTTTTTCTCCAATTTCAACAGCCTTTTGAATCATGGTTATATTTTCATATAGTGAATCCTCATTTCCATATAAAAAATAATTTTTTTCATGCCTCCTCGATTCGAGAATGTTGTTGTGTATATTGTACGATAACTCAAGTATTCCAATCTTCTTTTCCGTTGTTACCAAATCATCGTAAGAAATGTAGGCCATAATCGTTACTGAAGATATATAACAAAAAAGGACAAGGGTAATTTTATAAATTATCCCAAAATTAAATAGTTTGTTCATGGAAAAATTTTCCCTGATTGCTTTCAATGGATCCGCTCAGGATATTTTCTGGGCGACAATTTTTGCTCTTTTTGGGGAGCCCGACATTTTTTTTAACAGCAAGAACGTCAGATTTTTTCTGCTCATTGGATGAGGTTTTTTGATGCAATATTGACGCCAAATAGGCGGTTTTAATAGAGGGAAGCATGGCCAACAGGGGGCTGATATTCAGTACATCCGGTGCCGGAACAGCCAGGTGGCCATGGCAAGGGTCACCAAGGCGATGAGCGACATCGGCCAGAGTTCGTGCCAGAAGTATTCCAGGCCCGCGCCCTCGAGGAAGACCCGCCGGACGATGGTGAGGAAGTAGCGCATCGGGTCGAGGTAGGTCAGAGCCTGCATAAAATCCGGCATGTTGGCGATCGGCGTCGAGAATCCGGACAGGGTGACCGCCGGCACGAGGAACAGAAAGGCACCGAGCAGGGCTTGCTGGAGGGTGGCGGAGAAGGAGGAAATCATCAGGCCGACGCCGATGATCGACAACACGTAGATAACCAGGGCAGGCAAGAGGGTGAGCAGGTCGCCGGTCAGCGGAACCTGGAACCAGTGGACAGCAACCGCGATGATGAGCAGGGCCTCGCCAACGCCGACGATCAAACCGGGCATGGCCTTGCCGATCAGGATTTCCCATGGCCTCAGCGGCGTCACCAGCAACTGGTCGAAGGTGCCAGCCTCGCGTTCCCTTGCCACAGAGAGGGCGGTCACGATCAGGGTGACGACCATGGCAAGGAGGGCCACAATGCCGGGAACGATGAACCAGCGGCTCTCCAGATTAGGGTTGAACCAGGCTCGCATGGTGATCCTGGCCGGCAGTTTGGCGCCGGTGGTCTGCTCGATCCGTTCTTCGTTAAAATCCGTGACAATGGAGCGCACAAAGTTCAGCGCCAGCATGGCGGTGTTGGAATTGCGGCCGTCAATCAGCACCTGCACCGGGCATCCTTCGCCATTGGCCACATTGGCCGAACATTGCTCGCCGATGCGAAGCACTAGCAAGGCGCCCTGGCGGTCAATCAGGTCGGCAATCTCCGCCTCGGAGCGAAGCATACCGACCACCTCAAAACCGGCTGATCGTTCAAACCGGCCGATCAACTCGCGGGAGAAACTACCCGCATCCTCGTTGAACACTGCCAGGGTTGCATGTTCCAGGTCAAAAGTCGCGGCATAGCCAAAGATCAGCAATTGCAGGATCGGTGGCACGATCACCGCCATCCGGCTTTTTTTATCCCGGAACAGGGCGAGGAATTCCTTGATGATCAGGGCGAGGATGCGATGGCCCACTGTCCGCTCCTACTCGAGATTTTTTTTGGTTGTACGGTAAACCATGCCGTGAAAAAACAGGCCCATAACCACGAGGGCCGCCGCATTGGGAAGAATCACACTCCAGACATCGCCCACCAGGAACAGGGTCTGAAGGATGGACACGTAGTAGCGGGCCGCGATCAGATGGGTCAGGCCCTGGATGAACGGTGGCATGCTGCGGATGTCGAAGATGAATCCCGAGAGGATGAAGGCAGGCAGAAAGGTGCTGACCATGGCCACCAGCGCGGCCACGAACTGGGATTTAAAGATGGTGGAAATGAAAAACCCCATGCCCAGCGCCACCAGCAGAAAGAGGGCCGAGACCGCCATCATCAGCCACAGTGATCCCCGCAGCGGAACATGGAATAGAAAGTACGCCATCAGCAAGGACAGCACCAGGCCGCCCATGCCGAGGATGAAATAGGGGATCAGCTTGCCAAGCAGGATTTCCGCCACCGAGATCCGGGTGACCAGCAGGGCCTCCATGGTGCCGCGTTCCCATTCACGGGCGATCACCAGGGCGGTGAGCAGGGCGCCGATCAGGGTCATGATCACCGCGAGAATGCCCGGCACCAG
>Ga0074197_1000960_pt1 | contig 28914 bp, 19 predicted proteins | sample EPASupsiteSAE305_FD_64526 | JGI IMG/M metagenome (GOLD analysis project Ga0074197, IMG submission 64526) | Bioremediated contaminated groundwater microbial communities from EPA Superfund site, New Mexico - SAE3-05 reassembly with SPADES | ecosystem: Environmental > Aquatic > Deep subsurface >...
CATCCATCACGTCATAGGGGAGGGCGGCCACACGGGGGGCCAGGTGTACGGGAGGCCGCAAAGCCTCAAACGGTCTGATGATTGCCATGGTCTGCTCCTGCCTTATTGAATATAGCGTCGGGCACCCACAAAACGGCGCTCGAAGTAGGATTCTTCAACGGATGCGGTCTTGATATCTTCACCCCGTTTGGGGGCATGCACAAACTTGCCATTGCCGACATAGATGCCAACATGGCTGATGGATGATTCTGATGCGCCAAAAAAGACCAGATCGCCATCCCGTAGTTCAGCTTTGTTGATCGGGTTTCCGGCCTTGTACTGCTCCCGCGAGGTGCGGGGGATGTTGATGCCGCACAGGTTGTAGACCGCTTTGGTAAAACCGCTGCAGTCCAGGCCATCCACCACGGTGTTGCCGCCCCACTGGTACGGGATACCCACAAACCGTTCTGCTGTACGTGCCGCAATGTAGCCCAGATCACGCTCGCCCGGTTTGGATATTGGTGGTTTAACAGTGGGTTCCTCAACCGGCAGGCCCAGCTCATTGGTTGGCGGCGGGTAGGGCTTGAGCGGCTTGTGTAGCTCAGGTCGGTTCTGTTTGATGACCGGCTCTTGGGCATTGGCAAAGACCACCTCATTGGGAGGGGCGATGTAGAAGCTGTCGATCAGCTTGTCTGCCACCAGCCGATTGGCAGCGGTACGGGCCTTCTCCTTGCTGGAAAAGTCGCCAAACCGTACGGCATAGATGCCGTTGTCCTTGCGGTAGTAAAACGCCTCAATCCCCTTCTCCTGCAAGCGACTGGTAAAACGCTCGGCGTTTTTCACATCAGAAAAAGCGCCCATCTGAATTGCAAAACCCAGACGGCTGACTCCCTTTGCGTATTTCACGCTGCTACCGGTTTTAAGCGGTTCTGTCCGTTTTTTTGTTGTATGTGGCGATGCACAACCCTGGGTTGCGGTTAATGACACTGTTAATATGGTGAGATAGCAGATATGCGCGAGATGTTTCATGGTTTAGTCCTCATCCTTGACATCCCGTCTGACACCCATCAGAAACGGGATCACAAAGTCATCCAAAGCACCATCAAGCACCGAATCCGGGTTGCCTGATTCGACGCCGGTTCGCAGATCTTTCACCATCTTGTAGGGATGCAGCACATAGGAGCGGATCTGGCTGCCCCAGCCGATCTCCCGCTTTTCACCGGCAATTTCCGATGCCTTGGCGTTACGCTCTTCCATCTCCTTTTCGTACAGCTTGGCCCGCAAGACCTTCATGGCGGTGGCACGGTTCAGGATCTGGCTCCGTTCAGACTGGCAGGCAACCACAATGTTGGTGGGGAGGTGGGTGATCCGTACCGCCGAATCGGTGGTGTTAACGTGCTGACCACCGGAACCGCTGGAACGGTAGGTATCCACCCGCAGGTCAGAGTCTGAAATGCGAATGTCGATATCTTCCTCTTCAATCTCAGGAAAGACAAAGACCGAAGCAAAGGAGGTGTGGCGCCGGTTGTTGCTGTCAAAGGGAGAAAGCCGTACCAGGCGATGGACCCCGGCCTCGGCCTTGAGGTGGCCGTAGGCAAATTCGCCGGAAACGCTGAAGGTCGCGGACTTGAGTCCGGCCTCTTCACCATCCTGATAGTCGGTAATGGCTGTTTTCCAGCCCTTCTTTTCGCAGTAGCGCAGCAGCATCCGCAGCAGCATGTTGGCCCAGTCCTGGGATTCAGTGCCCCCTGCGCCGGAGTTGACCGACACAAAGCAGCCGTTGCGGTCATGGGTGCCGGACAGCATCCGTTGGAACTCGGCCTCTTCAACGCCGGTTTTCAGGCGCTCATTCATGCCATGGACTTCGGCCAGGGTGGCTTCGTCCTCAGCCTCTTCACCCAGCTCAATCATTACACGCACATCATCGGCCTGACGGTTAAGTGCGTCCCACGACTGGAGCAATTTTTCAATAACGGTACGTTTTTTCAGGATATCCTGAGAACCGGAGGGGTCATCCCAGAAACCGGGGGCAGCGATACGGGCATCAAGCTCCTGCAGCTCTTCCCGCTTGCTATCCAGGTCAAAGGGACCTCCGAAGGGAGGAAATACGGGTGGTCAGATCATCAAGCTGTGCAACTTCTTCGCGGTACATGGGGGCTCCTGCAGCAAAATAATATCAGCGCATACTATCGTCTGTTCAGGGGGGAGAGGTCAAGGGGTTTTGTGGAGTGCAGAGACTATGTGCAGCCCAAGTGAACCCCAAGTGCTTTGGGGTGCTGTTTACTATGTCTATTTCTATTTATGGTTTTTCTGAACAGTGCCATGGGTAAACGGGTAATACTCACGGTCCGCCCCGAGCATGTGCGCCATAACCACATCGTACGCCAGAAATTGGAACAGGTTGCCGATCAGAAGGGCGGATATAGAGAGCTGCCGGGATAGTTCAACCCCCTTTGTGAGCAGTTTGTCGTGTTCCGAAATATGTCGGTCTATACCGGGAAAACCGGCTGCTTTAAGGATTTTTTCCTCATCGTGAAAGTGTTGTTGCACGTCGTCGAGTAACCGAGTGATGAGCACCAGGCTATCGGCGGCTGGACGACCTGATAGCACCGCTTCAAGCAGTTCGTTGGAAAGATGAAACAATGCTTGATGTTGCGAGTCAATCAGCAGGTTGCCGCAACAGAAAGAGTCGTTCCATACCATCCGTACAAAGTTTTCGTGTATTTTTGCTGTTGCAGCCAAGGCATGGTCATCCGGGACGGTAAATTCAACCCGGTTGCGGCCACGGGATTTAGCGCGGTAGAGCAGCTCATCGGCCTGTGCGATAAGGTTGATGAACGAGCCTTCGGTTTGGCAATGCATTGTTACTACGCCCAGACTGGCAGTGATGCAATCAGCTGTCTCCGATGCTTTGTGAGGGATGGCGAGAGTCTGGATAGCCCTACGTATACGCTCCGCAATGATAACCGCTCCGACGTGGTCGGTCTCCGGCAGGATGCAGGCAAATTCTTCCCCGCCATAGCGGGCTGCCAGGTCGGCAGAGCGGCTGGCGCAGTCTGCCATTACCCGGCCAATCTGCCGCAGGCAATCGTCTCCGGCGATGTGGCCGTAGGTGTCGTTAAACGTCTTGAAATGGTCTATATCAAGCATGACCAGCGACAGTTCCGCTCCTGAACGGGTATGACGGGCATATTCCAGAGAGAGGGCCTCGTCAAAACGCCGTCTGTTGGCTATGCCGGTCAAACCATCGGTACTGCTAAGGGCTTCCAGCGCACGTTTGGATTCCTTCAGCGCCTGTTCCGCCTGTTTGCGTTCAGTGATATCCCGCCAGCAGGTAAAAAAAGTCTGTTTTCCTTCCAACAGCATCGGTGCAATGGAGACCTCAACAAAAAAGTCCGAGCCATCCAGTCGGCGATGGACCCACTCAAAGGTATTGGAACCATTCCGGAAAGCTTCTTTGATATTTTCCTTTGCAGATTGTGATGATTCCTTTCCATCAGGCTGAAACTTCGGCGAAAGTGAATCCGGTGTACGTCCGATAATCCGGGTCCGGTCAGTGCGCAACATCGCCTCGCTTGCCCGGTTGCAATCCACAAAGAGGCCGTCTCTGATAATCAGGTATGCGTCCGGTGAATCCATGAACATGATGCGGTGTTTCTCTTCACTTTCATGCACTGCCTGCTCTGTTTTTTTGCGCTCGGTAATATCCGTCGAAACACCGCACATGCCGACAATTGAGCCATCTGGGCTGTACAGGGGGAGCTTGACAGTCCAAAAAATATAGGTTTCGCCGGTCAGGGTAATATCGGTTTCTTCACTTTCAATCTGTTCGCCCTGATCAAGCACATGGCGGTCATTGCTACGCAGTTCGTTGGATATCGAGAGGTTAAAAAACTCCTCGTCTGTAGCACCAATGACCTGTTCCAGCGGACGGTTGAAAAGCTCACAGACCATCTTGTTAGCATAGGTGTAGCGCCCCGCCAGATCCTTTGTATAGACATAGGCCCCTACATGATCGATAATGGTTTCCAACTGCCTGATTTTTGCGGTTAAGAGGTCGGTTAACGTATCCATGTTCTCACGTGATCTGCCAAGGCGGGATCTCACTGCCCGGACTTTTGATGATGTCTAATATTACCGCCTAAACCGGCTGACCAGATTCTACAAGCCCCGAGCCTGACCTGTCAGTTGGTCTGCAGGGGTAATCTGACTGGTCTGGTCGGTTACTGCAGATACCCGGTCCAAGATGTTTTGCAGCGCTGATTCAAACTCTGCTGCCTCTGCTGCCCCTTTGCCTCCAACCTCCATAGAGGTGATGGCAACCTTTGTTTTCTGCAGGATCGCCTTGAACATCTCACTGATTTCATAGGTCGCCTTGGTGGTCCGCTCGGCCAGGTCGTGCTATGTTAAGAGGGCAGCGTACAGGGCAGCAACAGATGGAAGGTGCTTCCTTTGTTGATCTGGCTTTCAACGGTAATACTGCCCCCCATCAATTCAGCCAGTTTACGGCTAAGTGCCAGCCCGATCCCGGCACCGCCGTGCCGACGGGTAAATGATTCATCAGCCTGAGTAAACAGGTCAAAGATATAAGCCTGCTTATCCGGCTCAATGCCGATACCGGTATCTGAGACCGCTATGTCGAGTAATAGCGTTGATCCGTACTGTTCCTTGATACCGACCGAAATAGTAATGCCACCTTGATCAGTGAACTTGATCGCGTTTGAAAGTAGATTTGAAAAGATTCGTCTGACTCTGGCATGGTCGCCCGTCAAGAAGTCCGGCAAGTCGTCTGAAACCCGCAAGTCAAGCATAAGTCTCTTTTCTGCAATATGCGCCTGCTGCATTACAATGACCTCTTCGATGCAGCCGCGTAGTGAATAACTCTGGTTGCAGAACTGGATCTGGTCCGACTTAACATTAGTAATATCAAGGAGATCATTGATTAGATGTAGCAGATTGTCCGCCGACAGCCGTAACGCATCAAGAAATTCTTTCTGTTCATTCGTTGGATCTGTTGTATCAAGCAGTTGCGCCATACCTATCACGCCGTTAAGCGGGGTACGCAGTTCATGGCTCATGTTGGCAAGGAAGAGCGATTTGGCTTGGTTAGCCGCTTCGGCCTGTTCCTTGGCAAGGTACAAGGCGTCTTGAGTCTTCTGTCGCTCTGCAATCTCCTCCTCAAGCATCTCTGTCTGGATGCGTAGTTCCTGCTCTGCCTCTCTACGCGCCTTCAGTTCATTCTGCAACTCTTTGGTCTTCTGATCCACCTTGATCCGCAGGCGGTTGCTAAACAGAAAGAGGCCCAGCAATGTCAGCAGGGCCGATGTAATAACCGCACAGGCAACATAGAGAGTTTCATACTCATTGTGGAGTGGGGCATAGATCGCTTCAATGGCACGGATACGTCCAGTCTGCTCATTAAAACCACCGTTGCCGGGATAGAGAGCCAGTAATCCCGGTGGAGCATCCTCCCGCTTGCCGTGGCAACGCAGGCAATGCTGGCTGTTTTCAAGAAACGGGATGGCATAGTGTAGGTAGGTGGCACCTTCTCGTGTGACAATAGCGCGGTGGGAGGTGATCTTCCTGTCAGCGTTAAAACGCTGGATCAACTCAAGCTCATAGGGATCTGCCTTATTAACAGGGTTGCGCGGGTTTTCAGCGGCCAGCCGGTAGATGATGTGACGCTGTCCGTGCTTTTCCAGCTCTTCATTGTAGAAGCCGTGCATGGTCCTGATTATGTAGGTGGATGAGAAGATCTCCGGGGTGTAGTACTCTTTGTCAACAGCGCCATTTTCAATGGCTTTGAAAAAAGCAGGATGCATCACTCGCTGGATGTAATGATGCAGACCTCGCTGAGAAAGCAATACGTTTTCAATGTTACGTTCAGCGCGACCAAGGATATAGGCCTGGGCAGTGTAGTAGACGATGGCTGCAACCACGAGTGTGATCACGACAGTAATACTATACTTAATGATGTCAGACGGGTTGCAACGTAGGGTCATCGTCGTCTTCTTTGCTCATCTGCTGATGGTATGCCAGAACGTAATGTTGCTGGCACCCATCGGCTTGTTTTGGTAGTGCGCTACTTGCTGATATGGATGATGTTTCTAATTTTTTTGAGTTTGCGGTGAAGCCAAAAACAGTCCCATTTAAGCCTGATTAAATAGGCTGTTTGGGAGCTCCATAATTGCATATGATTTATTGCTGACAGTTTTTGGGGACGTCGTTCATGCCAGACATCATCGGTCAACCATGTAAAACTCTTGTCGTCTTTTAATCTGATCCGGTAGGTATTGGTATACCCGCAGTTGCAGTGATAAGAGGCCCGAATATCCGCTGCACCAGGGACCATTCTACTTAGTTGTCCTAATACCTCGGTGTCCTGTGCTATTTTTCCGCATTTAACACACCAAAACGCCAAGGTCTCAATGGTATGACCGTTTTCAAAATGAAGCGGAAAGTGTTTTGCAAGTTGTTTGTTAGAAATGCTATTCATACGTGCGTCTTCTCTGGGCAGCTCAAATAAAGCGGTTACAGTCTGAATTTGCTGACCAGGTTCTGCAGGTCCTGGGCCTGACCAGCCAACTGGGCCGCCGCCGCAGCAGTCTCTTCAGCACCACTAGCGGTTTGTTGCACTACTTCAGTTATCTGCTGAATATTGGTGGTGACTTCACCGGTGGTGGCGGTTTGCTCTTCAGCTGCCGTAGCGATTTGACTGACCTGCATGGTTACGTCATTCACCTGATCCAGAATCTGCTGTAGCGAGGCCTCAAGCTGTTCTGCCTCCGTTGCCCCCTGTTCTGCGCCTTTTACTCCTGCTTCCATGGAGGTGATGGCAACCTTGGTTTCCTGCTGAATAGCGCGGATCATTTCACTAACCTCTTTGGTGGCCTTGGTGGTTCGTTCGGCTAACGCCCGTACCTCATCGGCAACTACGGCAAAACCACGCCCCATTTCGCCGGCACGGGCTGCTTCAATGGCAGCGTTCAACGCCAGCAGGTTGGTCTGATCGGCAATATCCTCAATGGTGCCTACAATAGTGCCAATCTGTTCGGAACGTTCACCAAGGTTAGAAACAATCTTGGCATTTTCTTTAGCATGTTCGCCACGGGTACGAATACCATCCACCGTATGTTTCACAATTGTAAAACCGCTTTCGGTGGTGCTGGCAGCCACACCGGCGCTGTCGGCAGCAGCATGACAGTTGTGGGCGATGTCGTTGCTGGTGGCAGCCATCTCTTCACTGGCTGTGGCGACCGTGCTGGTCTGAGCTGCTACTTCTTCAGCTCCGGTGGCTATCTGTTCAGAAGTAGCATGTAGCTGGGCTGATGCAGAGGCAATGCCAGCCGATATTTGCACCGTTTGCCCAACCAAGGTACGTAGGCTCTGTACCATATGTGACATGGCCGTCTGCAACTGGCCGACTTCGTCTTTGGAAGTAATCTCGATCTGGGCTGTCAGGTCACCATTGGCTATCCGTTCTGCAACTGCTACCCCGGATACAAGTGGTAGCGTAATGGAGCGTGTAATCAGTATCCCCAAAAAAATCCCAAGCAGCACAGCGACAGCCAGTAGTGCGGAGATTATGAGCATATCCTTCTTGACAGCATCCGACGCCTCCTTGCCAGCTTGTTCCATATTGTCAGATACTGTCTTTGTAAGTTCATTGACAGCTTCCATATAGGTACGCCGACTAATTTGGATATTAGTGAGCAGCAGCGATTTGGCTTGTTCAAGCTGACCGTTGCGTACTAGTTCAATGTACTGCTCGGTTTCTTTGACGTAAACCGGTCGAATGACGTCGATTTTAGCTATCGCTGCCTTCCCCTTTTCACTCTTAATAGTGCTTTTCAACTTTTCAAGGTTGTCGGCCACAATTTTTCGTGAATCAACAACACGTTTCAGCTCTGCGTCAACCGTGGTCTTGCTGTTGTCAATTATGATGTTGCGCAGGGCTATGGCAATCACATTGAGATTGTTGATAATTTCAGCGGTCTCTACTGTCTTGGGGAAGCGGTCATGCAGCATGGTGTCAAGGGATGAGTTAAACCCCCGTATCTGAAAAAGCGAAAAAGCTCCCACAATGATCATTAGTATCAAAATAGTTCCAAATCCAAGTGTCAGCCTTGGCCCGATCTTCATGTTTTTCAGCATAATCAATTCTCCTTTTGTGCATTTGCTTTAAATTTTCAAAATGCTTAACTTGGCCAGTTAATCCGTGGTTTGTGTTCCGGTATTTTTTTCATGCAGCTCTTCTGCAAGCTTGCGATCCATGATGCAGATATGTCGCGTTAGCCATTCAACAGCCAGGTAATTGGTCTTAATAGTCAGCTCACGGCTTTCTCCCTCAATCCGGCATCGGTTAAGCAGCGTATGTACCAGGTCGGTAAAATAATCATGGGCAGCCTTGTGTACCAGATAGTCAGGAAAGCCTGTTGACAACATCAGCTTTTCTTCAGTGGCAAAATGAACCTTGACGTAGTTGCCCAGATAATCAAGTAACGCTGCAACGTTGTGTTGCTGGTCACGGTGACGGCAGGCATCGGTCAGGTTGGTGATCTGACGGAACAGCTCTTTATGCTGTGCATCTATTACAGGATGATCTGTTGCCAGGTAGTCACGCCAGGCAGAGTTGATGGTCTGCGTCATGGCATCGTCATTTGATGTCTGGGATGCTGAAAAGCTGTTCTGCCATTCATTAAATGCAGTGACCGGCATCGGCCTGGCATACAGGTAACCCTGGATGATGTGACAACCAAGCCGATCTATGCAGGCGGCCTGCTCACTGGTTTCTACACCTTCTGCCACCAGTTCAGCCGTCAGTGACCGACCAAGTGATATGATGGCCCTGACCAGCTCAAGTTTGCGCTTGTCGGTGGTAATGTCGCTGATAAAAGCCTTGTCTATTTTTATGGTCTTGATTGGAAATTCAGTCAGGTAGGAAAGCGAAGAATAGCCGGTACCAAAATCATCTAACGCAATGCTGATACCAAGCTTGTCCAGGGTTTCAAGAGATGAAACGGTTTCTGGTGTGCGTGATATAAGGAGACTTTCGGTTATCTCCAGCTCCAGCCATTCCGGACGGCATCCCGTACTTGTCAGCGTGGTATGTACCGTGTCCACAAAGTTTCCATAGAACAACTGGCGTGCTGAAAGATTAACTGCCACCTTGATCGGGAAAAGAGACTCTTTGTTCCAGGCTGCTGCGGTGCTGCAGGCGGTTTGCAGCACCCAGGCCCCGATCTCGACTATCAGGCCGGTATCCTCTGCAATACCGATAAATTTGTCCGGTGGTACCATCCCCCGCGTGGGGTGATGCCAGCGCAGTAATGCCTCGGCCCCGATCATCTGGCCGATGATGGTGTGTATTTTAGGTTGGTAATAGACTTCCAATTGTCCGTTTGCCAGAGCTCTACGCAGATCGCTTTCCAGCTCCATTCGCTCGGTTGCTGCCTGTGTCAGAGGCGATGAATAGAATTTGAAACTGTTTTTTCCAGAAGCCTTGGCATGATGCATGGCTGCATCGGCAAAGCGGAGCAGGCTGCCTGCTTCATGACTGTCAGACGGATAGCTCGCAATACCGATACTTGCAGTCACAAACAGTTCCCGCCTCTGTATGGTAATCGGCTTGTTCAGGGCAGCCTGAAGTTTACGGGCAATAATTGCCAGATCAACTTCCTGACGAACCTTGGGGGCAAGTATGGCAAACTCATCGCCGCCAAAACGGGCTACGGTATCCCGAGGGCGTACTGTGTTGCCAAGTCGGGTAGCTATTATCTTCAGCAGCTCATCTCCAACCTCATGCCCCAAGCTGTCGTTTACCTTTTTGAACCCATCCAGATCCAGAAATATGATGCCCAGATTATAGGTCTGAAGAGAGGCTTCCAGTACGGTCTGGTGCAGTCGGTCCTGAAACAGCAATCGGTTGGGAAGGCCGGTAAGGCGATCGTAATAGGCTAGTTTATGTACATGTTCCCGAGCCTTTTCATGGGCTTGACGGTCACGAATGGTCTGGATGCCAAAAGCAAGATCGCTGGCAAGTTCTTCTAAAAGTACGACTTCCGCATCCTTAAAAACGTTTGGTTCTGGTGCGTAGATGGCAAGGGCACCTAGTACCTCACTATGTAACTGTAGCGGCAGGGCTATTGATGACTGAAAATTGTATTTGCGTGCATGACCGTATAATGACACAAGCGTTGGATCATTAAAGATATCCTGTCGTATTTGAACCGTTCCAGTACGGACGGCGATTTCCATGGCGGTAGTTCCTTGTTGGTTTTCGTCATAACTCATGCTGATTCCATCAAGAAAGCTGTCTTCAATACCGTAGCAAGCCACTTGTTTTATACATTTCTTTTCATCGTGTAGCGCCAACCCTATCCATGCCGTAGCATAGCCTCCGACCTCCACCGCAATCCTGCAGACCTGAAACAGCAGTTCTTCTTCATCTGTACAGCGTAACAAAGTCTGATTACTGGCAGACAGAAGCCGTAGTGCCCGGTTTGCTGATTCTGTTGCACTGCTGGCTTTCTTGAGTTCTTCCTGATTTTGTTCAAGCTCATTAAGTGCCACTTTCAGTCTGCGTTTGGCTGCCATCTGGTGAAAATGGCGCTGGAAGCTGATTGCAATGGCCAGGGCCAGACAGGTAACCCAGATCCAGTAACGCTTCCAGATATCTTTGATATTGAAGGGAGGCACTGCATCAAAAGGGGTGAGTCGTAGTTCTCGCAACAGTTCTTCAACCGGCAAATAGTCAGCAGGTATGCCAAAACTGTGAATGCCAGCAGCGTTAAGCGGCGCTGAATCAGGAGGGATGGAAAGCAGGAGCGCCGCCACCTTTGCGCTTAGGTGAGGGTCAATCTGGGGCAAGCCAACAAAGGGCCATTCAGGATAAAGCCGGGTAGAGCTGGCAAAGGGAAAATCAGGGATATTCTGCTGATTAATAATCTTGAAACTGCCTGCGGGAATGGTCCCTTGTTGTTCAAGCTTTTCAAGCATGCCAGTACGGACAAAACCGACATCTGCCTTGCCTTCCAGCACCGCTTTGATCACCCGGTCCTGCGGCATACCGGTACTTAGGAATTGTTGTTGCTTAAGGGTAATTCCGGCGCGGTGCAGTTCCAGAGTCTGTGCTTGAAAACCGCCAAAAGTGCCTACTCCGGTGCCGATGCAGGCGATCCTTTTATGCTTGAGGTCAGAAAGCTCTCTAATGTCATTGCGGTTATTGCGGGTAAAAATTACCCCACCAAAGTTGTGTAATGGGTGGGAACCTTCTTTGGGTATCATGGTGGCCAGTGAACCGGAAAACCCGGCTTTTTGACGGAGGATTATATAGTGTGAAGGGTTGGTCAGCACAAAATCAAGCTGCCGTTGCTGGATGGCAGCCAGCATTTCCTGATGGTCAAGCAGGTGTAATTGCACCCGATAGCCGGACAGCTTGCCGGTCAGATAGTCGGCAAACGGCTGCCAGGCCTGCTGCATCTGCGGCTTGGGGCGTAGCGCCAGAATACCCAGATGCAGTTTCTGGTCTACAGCCCATGCAGGTGCTTCAGATTGCAGCAGGAAGCAGAGGCTCAGCAGTATGTATAACAGGTAACGTGTCATGGAACGCTCAGTTTGTAACAGGTGACGTTAACCGTTGTTGCAAGAGACGACTGGGGTATCAGACATTTACTTCATTAAAATTTCCTGGCCTACTGCGTAACCATACAGTTTGCCCTGATGCAGCTGGCAAATAGCGGATGTAAATGCTGTGTCGCTGAAGTCGTTTGCTGGGTGCCCAATAATAAAGCAATTGTAATCTGTATACGGTGCAATTGGCAAAGCGTATAGGTGCGATTATCGGAATGGCGGATGGGGGTAGCGGTAGTGTAATGGTGGGGTAAACCCGCTGTATTGGGTTTGTTGCGTTCAACGAGGTTCTGTTTTAAGTGGTTATAAGCCCGTTTTTTATGGCGTAGGTAGTGAGCTGGGCAATGCTGTGTATCCCCAGTTTTTTTCTGACGTTAGAGCGATGCACCTCAATCATTTTGATGCTGACCCCCAGTTTGAAGGCGATTTCCTTGGAATTCCCCCCCTGTGCGGTCAGCTTCAGCACCTCGGTTTCCCGTTTGGTTAGCGCAGAGGTGACGCTGTTATCTGCTACACCAGTCAGACACTTGCGCATCATGATCTCCTGCGCCTCGGTGCAGAAATAGGGCTTACCCTGATGAATCGCACGAATGGCGGTTACCAGCTCTTCAGCAGCACAGTCCTTGATCAGGTAGCCTCTGGCCCCGGCCTCAACACTTTCAAGGACGCAGATGTCATCTAGAAACATGGTCAACACCAGTACCCTGGTCGCAGGATAGTCAGCCAGAATACGGCGGGTGGCCTGTACTCCCCCCATGTCCGGCAGGGTCAGGTCCATCACCACCACATCAGGGGCAGATTGTGATACTTTTTCCAAAGCCTCCCGGCCAGTACCGGCTTCAGCAATGATCTGGATATCCTTTTCACTCTTCAAGATCGCTGAGAGTCCATCCCGGATGATCTTGTGGTCGTCAACCAGCAGTACATTAATGCTCATGGTTCTACCTCTTCTGTTGTCCTGGTTACGGATTGTGTTGCCAGTGGAACGGTGATGGTTACAACTGTTCCGCTACCTGGTTTGGAGACGATTTCAAAGCAGCCATCCATCAGCATGGTACGGCGTCTGATGGTGTACAGACCAAACGCATTAAGGTTTGAATTATCCAAGACACTATCAGCATCAAATCCCACGCCGTCGTCCTCAACCTCAATCACCATGCTGTCCATCCTGCGGTAGATCGACAGACAGACCGTATACGTATCAGCATGTTTAGCAACATTGATCAGTAGTTCCCGGACGCTGTTGTACAGCTCAATCTGCAGCACCTTATTAATCGGTTTGTGTTGAAGATCATCGTTAAAGGTAATTTGCAGGTGGTAGTCTGTTTCCATATTGCGCGCCAGCCATTTTAAGGCTGCCTCAAGTCCGGCGCTTTCCAGGATCGGCGGGCTGAGCAGCCGGGTAAGGCTGCGAATCTGTTTGATGGCAGTATCTGTTGATCTTTTGATCTGGTTGACAAGGTTGCTCTGGTCTGGCGAAAGATCGGTTTTTGTCAGATCTCCCAGTTTAATTATGGTCAACACCAGATCCTGCCCCAGGTTGTCATGCAGATTAACGGCAATACGTCGTCGTTCGCGTTCTTCGGAGATTGTCAATTCCAAAGCCATGTCATGCAAACGTTGCTGTTTTTCATATAGTTTTTGTTCTGTTTGTTTGCGCTCAGTAATGTCAAGCCCAATGGCCAGCACCCCGGATACGGTGCCATCTGCGTCTCGTTCTGCAATAAAACGAATGTTGTGGTTGCGCATACCTTTGCTGATATCAGGTATAACCAGATCTATTTCAGCAGGATCGCCTGTTGCAAGTACCTGTTTAATACAGTTCTGATATTCGCGGGCACTCTCTCCCACATCCTCCAGAGGTGTTTTGCCTATGATCTGAGCTGCCTGACGACCTAACGTTCTTTCCATTTCTGGATTGACATAGATTGCGCGGCATTGCTTGTCGTAGCGGACAATATTATCCGGTAAGTGTTCAGCCAAGGTGCGAAACTGCTGCTCCCGTATGGCAAGGTCTGCTTCCATTTGCTTACGCTCTGTGATGTCACGTCCGATGGCCAGCACGCCGGATACGGTACCATCTGAAGCCAGTTCGGCAACAAAACGAATGTTGTGGTGGCGTATGCCGTTGTCAGTGTCAGGGAAAACAACGTCAATTTCATTATCTATACTGGTACTAAGAACCTTTTGGATTGTTTCCTGATATTTGTGGCGATCATCCCAAGGCGGTTTTTCCGCCGGCGTTTTGCCAAGTAGATCAGCGGCAGGCAAACCAAGGGTTTTCTCTAATTTCGGGTTGAGATAGGTTATGCGGCAATCAGTGTCGTAGCGGACGATATTGTCTGGTGAGTGTTCCGCCAGGGCGCGAAACTGTTGCTCCTGCGCGGTAAGTTTTGACAACATCCGTTGGCGCTCGGTAATGTCTTTGCCGACGGCTATGATGCGTTGGGGAACGGTATCGGGCAGCATGACAACGGCTATTTCATAATCGCGCCGCTCTCCGGTTTTGGTCACTAATCCCGCTTCATAATTTACCGGCGCTGTTTTTCCAGACAATCTGCACCGGTAATACTCCATGATTCGTTCGCGTTCATCAGGGTGGATGATGTCAGTAAGCAGGGGGTGGGCATCAAGTTCACTGTCGGTGTAGCCGAAGCTGTAGATGAGCTCTCGATTGGCAATATATATGATTCTGGCGTTTTCGATGATCATCACCAAGGTTCCCACCATTCCTATGCAGTTCAGCAAGGTTTGCTGGAATTCAGCCTGTTTGTGTAATTGTATTTCAATCCGTTTTTGTTCTTCCTGATCACGCAGCCGCATGAGGTTGGTGTAACCGGTTTCGGCCAGTAGTTGTACCAACTGATGTAGAAAACGCATGGTGGTGTCAACGTGCATCCGGCTGAACAACGGGGTCTGACGAACCGCTGCCAGGTATGCTTCAGTCTCAAAGCCTAGTTCTTCCGCCTGCTGCCTGAACAGGTCACGCTCAGGCAGCTCATCAGCATAAAAAAACTGGCCGGAAAAGAAAACGCCCAGACGGTTACCTTCAATGACAATCGGCATGGCGGTGTTGATCATGCCGTTTTTACAGCGGCATTCAAACAGGTCACCGTTAAAAGTATGTAGCTCTTGCTTGATTTCGGGATCATTACGCCAGCAGCGGGCAAAGGAGTCTGGATGCTCCCACAGATACTGGGTACAGATCTGCTGCAGACCAACACCGACAATGATGTTTCCATCATTGTCCATCAGGCCGCAGGCCATGCCGGAGAGCTGTGTATGTGCCTCCAATAGCTTTTCCAGTCGCTGGATGTTGATGAGTTGATCAATGGTGTAATCGGTCATGGGCTAGGTACGCAAAGTCGGTTGCAGGGAGAACCTGTAACCGACTTGTTAGTTGAAAACCGGTGCATTACGGGAAACGGAAGGTGACGCCGGTCAGCATGGTCAGGTCTGTGGCAGGCTTGTTAAAGCCGCCACGCACACCCAGGTCAAGATCCAGTTTGTCGTTCAGCGAGTAGATCAGCCCTCCGGTGACAAAGGAGGGCCAGACATTGGAGGTCTGCAGAGTGCTGGTGGTGGTGCCGACTTCAGCAACAATTTGCAGATTTTTCGTTACTGCAACTCCGGCAGCCACCGACATTTTCCAGAAGTCACTGCGATTGTCGGCACGGTCTGCGTCAATATGATCCTGGTGAACGTAGCCAAGGTTGGCATGGACGGTCAGCGGCTTGAGATCAACGGTTGAGATCAGGGTGGCGGCATAGCCGGTACGGCCCGCTCCCAGTCCTTTGTCCCGGTCACCGTTGGGAATGTTCATGCTTGGTTTAATGGCCAGGCTGACCGGTCCCAGTTCCAGAAAACGCCACTTCAGGGCAAGGGTGATATCGCCCAGACCACTGTCGTCGAGAACCGTGACATCATTCTGTTTGACCTGTTGCAGTAGATACGGGAACGAAATTGAGGCATCCAGGCTGTTAAACACGCCAGCTGTAACGGTCAGCCCAAGGGCCTGCTGGTTGATCTTGGTGGTTGTACCGTTGTCGGTGTTCTTGTCCCATGAGAACTCACCGGTTGCCTCCGCTTGAAACTTCAGCATTCCCTGGGTACCGGCATCATCGGTGCTTAAGGGGTGGGCCGCAAAGGAGGTTACAGCGCAACAGAGCAAAAACAGTGTTATGAGTGTGGTTAAACGTGGCTTCATGGCAGTGTTCTCCTGTTCTCTAAGGTGACTTTGATTGTAAACGGCTACGCTGTAGCAGTAAAAGCAGTATGGTTAATGCCAGACAGACCTGGGCAAACAGGTCGCCAATCTTAAGATACAGGGCGTTGGCGCTGCCCGGTTGTACCTCTCCCACCATGACCGCTTCTTTGAAGAGGGAGGTCATGCCGCGGATATGTCCGTTCTGGTCAATGATGGAGGTGATGCCGGTGTTGGCAGCACGAATCAGGGGGGTGCGGGTCTCGATTGATCTGAATGCGGCCATGGAGAGGTGCTGGTAGGGGGCGGAGGAACGACCGAACCAGGCATCGTTGGTGATGTTAACCAGTACCCGGCTGCCGGCATTAACCTGAGCCCGTGCCAGTTCCGGAAAGATGACTTCGTAGCAGACCAGCACCCCCAGCGGGGTGTTGGCTGCCTTAAGCGGTTTTACGTCCAGGCCAGGGGCAAAGTCGCCGATGCCGTGGACCAGTTTGTTGACAAATGGTAGCAGCCGGGACAGGGGGACGTACTCGCCAAACGGTACCAGGTGCATCTTGTCGGCGCGACCACGTTCGCTGCCATCAGGCGCCAGCAGGAAGGCGCTGTTCAGGTTACTGTACTTGCCGTTACGCTGTTCAATGGCCGGGCTGCCAAACAGCAGGTGGGTCTTCAGTTCGCGGCTCAGGTTACGAATCCGGTCTGACGAGGGGCTGTTTTCCTGGAAGAAAAACGGTGCCGCGCTTTCCGGCCAGACAATCAGATCCGCTGGCTGCTGGGCAACAGCCTGGCGGGAGAGGTTGGTATAGATGTCTAAGGTTGCTTCACGAAAGGCCGGAGACCATTTAACGGCCTGATCAATATTTCCCTGAATCAGGGCGACCTTGAGCGGTGCTGCCGGTGGCAGAGGCGTATTTAAACGGAAAAAGCCGTAGCCCAGGGCAGAGGTCAGGGCCAGGACAAAGACAACAGCACTTTTGGCCGGGTAGGGGATCTCTGCGCCGGATAAGGCCCGGATAATCCGGTAGAACACGACATTAGCCAGAACCAGCAGGGCAGTGATGCCAAATACGCCGGTCAGATCAGCTACCTGAATCAATGGCAGCAGCCGGTATTGGGAATGGCCCAACATGGTCCAGGGAAAGCCGGTTAAAAGAATACTGCGCAGGTAATCGGCGCCAACCCAGGCCAGGGGCATTAGCAGGGCTGATTTAATCCCGAACCTTTCGCCCATGACGGTTGCCCAGGTGGCCAGTCCATAAAACAGGGCCAGCCAGGCTGAGAGAAACAGCCAGAGCGGAATAGTGGCAAACAGGGGTAGATGGCCATAGTCACCCATGACGATCATGACCCAGTAGAGCAGGCCGGCATAGGCGATCAGTCCGGTAAAGAAGCCAAGTTTAAAGGCAGCCTTGGGGGTTTGACCTTCAAGGGTAGTCAGCAGTGGTATCAGGGCGATCCAGGCCAGAAATGAGAGATCTGCCTTGGGGAAGGAAAGAACAATCAACAGGCCGGAAAGGCCAGCCAGCAGGGCAGGGCGGATCGTGCCGGAGATCAGTGGCAGGCGGAAATCGTGCAGGTTCACGCGGCAGCATGCTCCGTTGTTTCGGGAAGGCGGATGATTCTGACCCGCTTGACCTTGCGGGGATCAGCATCAAGGATCTCAATTTCAAGTCCTTCTCCGGTTATTACCGTGCCGGCAGTGGGGATGCCGTCAGCCAGGTGGACTACCAGGCCGCCAACCGTATCAAACTTGTCCCGCTCAATTTCAAGTTGAAACTGTTCTTCCAGTTCTTCAATCGGCAGCCGGGCGTCGGTGGTGAGAGAACCATCGGGATTGCAGGTATACAGCTCTTCTTCCATGTCGTATTCGTCCTGAATATCGCCAACAATCTGTTCCAGCAGGTCTTCAATGGTGACCAGGCCGGAAGTGCCGCCATATTCATCAACCACAATGGCCAGGTGGACTTTTTTCTTCTTGAACTCCTGCAGCAGCAGTTCAAGGGTCTTGGTCTCAGGGGTGAAAAACGGTTGTCTGATCAGATCCCGCAGGTGGATTCCAGCATCTTCCATGCCCCAGCTTTTCAGCAGGTCCTTGGCATACAGCAGTCCGATGATGTTGTCCATGGTGCCGTCATAAACCGGGATGCGGGAGTGGCCGCAGGCGATGATGGCATCGATGGTTTCACGTACCGATGCCTCAATGCTGATGGCAGCCATGGAGGTGCGGGGCACCATGATCTCGCGCACCACGGTGTTGTCCAGCTCCAGAATGGCGCTGATCATCTCACGTTCCTGCTCGTCTACAATCCCTTCCTCTTCGCCGGCTTCAATCAGATCGTGAATCTCCTCTTCAGTAACCTTTCTGCGCCCGGTTACCAGTCGGGTGACTCTATCGAGCAAACCTGCCGGCCTGCGACTACTTCCTTCGTCCACGTTCGTTTTTCCTCCGTCTGTTAAATGATCAGGGAAGGGCTGTCAGCCCTTCTTTTTGTAATAGTTTCCAGATTTCCTGCTCTTTGCGTTCCATTTTAACCGCCTCGGCCTCGCCGCTCCGCTCATGGTCGTAGCCGGTCAGGTGCAGGATGCCGTGCAAAAGCAGAAAGATCAGACGTTCATAGCCGGTCCAGTTGCCGATCTGGGCCTCTTTAGCGGCGGTATCGGCTGAGATGACCACATCACCCAGGGCATGGGGCGTCAGATCGCCGAACTCCCCTTCCTGTAGTGAGAAGGAGATGACGTTGGTGGGGCGGTCCTTGCCCAGATACTCATGATTCAGGCGGTGTATGGTGCGGTCACCAACAATGGTGATCGATAGTTCGGTCTCGTCAGGACATCCCAAGGCGTTTAAGATCCTCGTTGCTGCTGCCCTGATGGGACGCAACGGGGCCGGGTGTTTTCGCTGGTTGTTCTGTACCAGAATGTGCATTGCTCTTTTTACCTCCGCTGCTCCCTTTATGCACCGGTTCAGGATACTCTATCCGGTGATGGAAGATGGCCCCCAGAATCCGGTTAAAACTCTTGGCTATCTCATGCAGATTTTTAAGGGTCAGTTCGCATTCATCCAATTGGCCATCGGAAAAAATCCGGTTGATCAGCTTCTGTACCATACCCTGAATCCGGTCCGGGGTGGGGTTTACCAGGGTGCGGGAGGCCGCCTCAACCGCATCGGCCAGCATCACCAGACCAGCCTCGCGGGTCTGAGGCTTGGGGCCTGGATAGCGGAACTCCTGGGGATCAACCTGCTGTCCGTTTGCCTCGGCCTGGGTCTTGGCTTTTTCATAAAAGAACTTGATCAGGGCGGTGCCATGGTGTTGGCGGATCACATCAATGATCGGTTGTCCCAGATGTTTTTCCTTTGCCAGCGCCTCACCCTCTTTGATGTGGGAGATCAGGATCAGTGCAGACATGTGAGGCGAGAGTTTGTCATGGCGGTTTTCGCCGCCGTGCATATTCTCGATAAAGTAGAGCGGCTTGGCTGCCTTGCCGATGTCGTGGTAGTAGGCGGCAACCCTGGCCAGCAGAGGATTTGCGCCAATCGCCTCGGCTGCTGCCTCCACCAGATTGCCCACCACGACGCTGTGATGGTAGGTGCCGGGAGCCTTGATCATCAGATCCCGCAACAGTGGTGAGTTGAGGTTGGCCAGTTCCAGTAGCTTGATGTTGGTGGTGAAGTGGAACAGTGACTCAAACAGCGGGGTAAAGGCGGAAACCAGCATGGCTGAGAGCAGTGCCCCCACCAGGGTGAAGCAGATCACGTAAAGGGTTTGCATGGTGAAGAGGGCGCTGTTCATGGTCTGGAAACAGAGCCCCATGGCCAGGTTGACCACTGCCAGCTTGAGACCGGCAGTATAGATCACGCTGCGGTCCTGACACTGCCGCACGCCGTGGGCACCCACCACACTGCCCAGCAGGGCGTAGATCACCACAAACATATTGCTGTTGAACAGTATCCCCAACAACGGGGCCATCATTACGCAGTAGACCAGGGCAACTTCCGAGTTGAGCAGGATCCGCACAATCATGGCACCGGCTGCAAAGGGGAAGAGGTAGGCGTAGGAAGTGGGTGATACTGCGGGAAAGGCAGCACCGATGTTGGCAGAAACCAGCAGGGCCAGCTTAAAGACAAAGAAACTGCCCACAATCAGAATGGCAATGGCCAGCAGGTCTCGGTTGCTGGGGTTGAATTTACGGATATTCTTGCAGGCAAAACGATAGGGGAAGTAGAACAGTACCAGGACCAGACCAAAGATGCCCAGTACGGTATAGAGTGTTCCTTCACCACGGCTTGCCTCATAGATCATCTGCAGCTTGTGGGACTGTTCACTGCTGACCCGCTCCCCCACCCGGACAATCATTTCACCTTTTTTGATTTTGTACAGTACCGGTTTTACATCACTGAGCAGGTTTTTTTTACGTATTTCCGTGGCTTCACGGTCAAAGAACAGGTTTGGCTTCAGAATTTTGGCGGATAGCGCCAGCAGGTGGCGGGAAACGTCGCTGGATACCCCCTCAAGCCGCTCTGCCTGCACCAGTCTGCGGGCCTCGCCAATCTCGATAAACGGCGTATTTATGGTTGCTGTACCAATGATTTTGCCGGTGGTGTTGAAGATCTCTATGCCACGCTGGGTGTCTGAGCGGAACACTTTTTCATCAAGAATGATCTTCTGCTTATAGACTTCATCAAGCGTCTGTTTCAGACTGCTCAGCAGGGTTGCTTGATTGTTCACCTTCAACAGAGAGCGGAGTTCGCCTTCGGCAAGTTGTGCATCAAGTATTGGTTCAAGCAGTGAGCGCAGTTCTGCTGTTGTGAGCGTTGGTTTTTCTGACCGGGCGGTCTGGGTGGTGTTGAGTGCCCGGTTTATACTTGCAAGCAGCGTTGTTGCAACGCTTTCGCTGGCAGTGTAGACAACCGGCGCTTTAGCCTCTGCTTCACTGCGCAACTGTTTGGTCAGCTCATGATCTTCCAGCAGGTAGTCCTGGCTGGCACGGATATCAGAGCTGGCGATCTCGCCCGGTTTATATCGAGCGGTCACCAGATGCTGGCTGGGGAGCAAAACCAGAGTTAAAAGAACAGCAGTAAGCAGCAGTAACAGCACACGGTTGCGACGGGCAGTAACAGGATTGGAAAAACGACGCACGATTGAGTCGAGCAGATTACTTGCCAGCTTTGGCAGGTAGGCAAGATGAGACTGCTCTGGTGTATGTCCGGGGGATTCGGGCATGGCGTACCGTCAGGCGGTGCGGGAGACAAGATATGTGGAGAGGGGCGTGTACATAGTGAAGGATGGATTATACGCGGCAGGCATGAATACTGTCAATTTATAGTTCTGTTACATTACTGGCGGTAATCTCTACATCGGGCCAGCCGTCATAGATCCAGTCTTCCAGGCGATCCAGGGTGTTGCGGGCAATGGTTTTATCAGAACTGACAGTAACGAAACCCAGCACCGCCACCTGACAGTTGTCCTGGCGATCCACCTCGGCGCAGGAGACGTTGAAGCGGTTGCGTGCCCGACCCAGGATGCTCTTGACAATGCCCCGTTTTTCTTTCAGCGAAAACGCTGGTAACGAGAGATGGATTTCAGAGCAGAAGATGAACACGGAATTACAAATCTGATTTCCAGCCATTGGCTGAGAGAATGTTTGATAGTTGACGCTCCAATGCCTGAAATGCCTCTACTACACGTAGAGGTGAAAAGTCTTCGATGGCTTGGGATACAAGAAATGCACATTTGTTTGGATTCAGTTTTTTCAGGCGGGCACCACCTAAGCCGCTTGAATTGCGAATCGTATCAAACAAAAGCTGCTTTGGATTTGGCAGGTTTTCAACGAAATTCAGGTTGGGCAGATCAAGTGCGTTGCGACCATTTGGTGTACCGGCGGCTCTGCGGATCGCGGCTTCATCAAATAGGAACCATGCCTCTAACATTCTGACCGGAATAACGCAGACAGTTGGGGGCGTGTCTATTTCCTCAAGCGCCGTGATAATCTCCGTATAACGTTTTTGATAGGATTCTTTTTCAGCGTCACGGTGAATGAACAACAGGTTGCAGGGATGGATATCCAGTGTCACCCTGATTTTTTCCGGTAAGGTCTTTGGCGGTTTCGGGAGTCTTCCAAGGTCAGCCCAGTCTGACTCAATAACAGTTTCCGGGCAGTGCTGCTTCAGCAGCCAGTCAAGCAACGGCATCAACATCCTGTCGGAACTGCCATCAGACAAGAGCGTGTAGCGGATCGTTTTCATGTCGGGTCTGCAACCATAGGAAGGTAGGGCTGTAGGTCTTCGCGGTCAATTACTCGGCGTTTTATAGGGATTACCTTGTTCTTTGGATTGATTGCGGCATAGTTATAATCTGTTTCCTCCCGGGCAACCGGGTTCAGGTACGACAATAGTTTGCCTTTGGAAACAACTGATATCGTTCCGTTAATTTTTTTATCCCGCCATGTCCCTTGTAGAGGGCTGAAGCGAACAGCTTTGCAGCGTTTGCCTGATTCTTGTATTTCTCTGGATTCGGCCACCAGCAGACAATCGTCAGGTATCTGGGCAACTACAGCGGGTGAATGGGTGTTGATGATAACCTGGCGTAACGGATTGTCCGGTCCGGTCTTTTCATCCGTATCCATGGCTATATCCTGAAGCAGGGCAAGCATTGCAGGAATACGTTCAGGGTGAATACCGTTTTCAGGTTCTTCCAGGCAGATGAGCCCTGATGCTTCTGTGTCCAGCTCCAAAACAGCCAACGCAAGAAACCGTAATGTGCCGTCTGAAAGTGACCGGGCAGTATGGGGCGTCCCATCCCGTCCTGTTACCATGGCGGTGAGTAGCTCCCGTTTCTCATCATAATCTACCGATACTTCTTTAACATCATCGATCAGATCAGACAGGCGATTGGCTACCTGTGCATAGATCGCAGAGGCATTGTCATCAACCACTTCCGTACTTAATTGCATTTTAGGCAAATGATACAGTGTTGCTGCGAGGTGGGAACCATTGGCTCCCAGTTTCGTAGGCGCTGAAATTTCATCCGGTTTACGCAGAGCTGCCGGTTCAAGCTGCAGCAGTCGCCAGGATTGTAGTTCTCGTTTAGCCATTAGTGCGGTTGGGTTCTCGGCGGCGTTTGCAGTTGAAAGCACAGTTCGCGGCAGACTTGCAGCAAGTATTGAGCGCGGTCTGCCATGTCCTCCACCATCCTGATGAAGTTTGATAATGCGATCTTTTCCTTCCCCTTCAGTGGAAATGAATTCTCCGCCGCTTCTTCGGCCGGTTATTGCACTGTCACGCCATACTGGTTTATTGGGAAAAAGAAAGTGTTTGGAAGCAACGCCCCGGTTGATGTGGGTAAGTTCCTCTCGTAAAAGCTCAAGCCCACCCTGTTTGTGACCATTGTCGGTCCTATAGCCGATGGTTATGGCATAGCGCAGGGAGGTTATGCTGGCTTGCGCTTCCTGTCCAAGGTCATCAATGCCTTGTTGAGGAACAATCATTTCAACTTCAAAGGTCATTTGGCTGCAAAAATCATTACCAGTCCGATGAAAAAGGGAACGGATATCGGAGGTGCGACCTTCTTCATCGCGTACTGATTTTGCAGCATCCAGCAGCGGTTTGTCTGCCAGAGCACTCAGGAACATGATTGCATCAAACAGGTTTGATTTGCCGACACCGTTTGCTCCGGCAATGCAGGTAAACGGCCCAAAGTGCAAGTCAACGTCAACAAGGTTTTTAAAGCCGGATATTTTTAAGCGGGTTAACATGGTTGCCGCCTCCTGTGCCAACGTGCTGACAGGCTTTCATGAATATGCGTACTGTACGAAACTCTAAGATTTTTTGCAAATTCCGGTAGAGCCAGCCAAGAGAATACCTTATCCCAGCAAAAATTCAAAATCTTCCCGTGTCAGACCAGATCCGCCACTGGCTGCGCCATCCTCCAGCAACGCCTTGTACAGTTCCAGCTTGCGGGCCTTCAGCTCCATCATCTTTTCTTCAATGGTGTGGCGCATGATCAGGCGGGTGATGGTGACCTGTTCGGTCTGGCCGATCCGATGGGCGCGGTCTGAGGCCTGATTCTCTACTGCGGGATTCCACCAGGGGTCCATATGGTAGACATAGGTGGCGCGGGTCAGGTTTAAGCCCTTGCCGCCTGCCTTGAGGCTGATCAGAAATACCAGCGGTTCAGTCGAATCCTGAAAACTGTTTACCAGTTTTTTGCGTTGCGGTACCGGTGTGGAACCGTCCAAGCGCAGGCAGATCAATCCCTGCTGTTTCAGACCTTTCTCAATGATATCCAGATATCCGGTGAACTGGGAAAAGATCAGGACGCTGTGCCCTTCGTCCCGTAACTCTTCCAGCTGTTCAATCAGAAATTCCAGTTTGGGTGAGGCATCGGATGCGGTTTCTGCTGCCAGCACAGGGGCCAGGCAGATCTGGCGCAGCCGCAGGATGGCGGTCAGGGCGATGATGCGGGCCTGGGCAACGGCGTGGTTTTGATAGGCCTCCTGCACCTGGCCCTTCACCTCCTCCACCGTGCGTTGGTAGAGTAGTTTCTGTTTAGGTGACAGTTCAAGCCGGATGTCGGTCTCGATTTTTGGCGGGAGTTCAGCCGCAATCATCTGCTTGGTGCGGCGCAGCACAAACGGCTTGGTACGCTGAATCAGCCGCTGAGTAGCTGGTGGACCGCCCTTGGCGATCTGACGATTAAACTCGTCGTGGCTCCCCAAAAGTCCAGGCAGGCAGAGGTCCATGATGGCGTAATATTCACCCAGATGGTTTTCCACCGGAGTGCCGGTCAGGGCCAGGGTGAAGGCCCCTTTCAGCTTGCGGACCGCATTGGTGGTGGCGGCCTGCAGGTTTTTAACTGCCTGGGTTTCGTCAAAGATCAGTACATCAAAGTGGAGTTTTTCAAGTTTTGCATGATCCCGCTGTACAATGCCGTAGCTGGTGATGATGATGTCATGATCGTTGAACTGATCTGCGCTGCGTCCGGTTCCGGCATACAGCAGCACCTTGGCCGTGGGGAGAAAGCGGGCGATCTCCGCCTCCCAGTTAAACAGCAGTGACGGCGGCGCCACCACCAGATGGGGGGAACCGGGCGGTGCTGCAGAGGGGAGGGTACCGGAGATGATACCGGCCATGAGCGAGATCCCCTGCAGGGTCTTGCCCAGGCCCATGTCATCGGCCAGGCAGGCGCCAAAGCGGTGTTGATACAGAAAGGCCAGCCAGTGCCAGGCATCAAACTGGTAATGACGCAGGTCGGCCACCAGTCCATCCGGCAGGGCAGGTTTGGGCATCTGATCAAAGTTCAGCAGGCTATCCAGAATCCCGGCATCCTGCGGCGCAAGTTTGACTTCGACCCCGTGTTTACGCAACTGCAGCCAGTCAAGGATCTGCAGGCGTGGTACTCGCACCAGTTCCTGCTTGTCCTTTTTACTTTTCTTGCCGGCCATTGCCCCGCTGAACATGGCCAGCACTTGGGCTGAAAGTTCATCAAGCAGCAACAGCTTGCCGTCTTTACGCAGCATGCCGCTGCCGCCCAATAGTTCCTGCAGTTCCTGGTCGGTCAGCAGTTCACCGTTAACCCGGATTTCCGGTTTAAGCTCAAACCAGTCCACACTGCTGCGGGTGGCATCAAGAGAAAACTGCCAGTTACCGGTTGTCAGCGGCTGCAGATCAAACCGCAGCTCAAAACCATGCTGTCCCAGATGTTGCAGCAGGGTCGGCAGTAATCTGGCAAGCTGTTCTGAAGGCAACACCGCTCCGGCAGGGATATGGGCATGTTCAAACGGTTCGTTGCCAAGCAGATTGTAGATGATCCGAACCAGTTCCAGCTGCTGTATCCGGCTGTCCTCAATCAGTTGCCATCCATTCGTCTTTGCATATATCAGCTGTGGCTTAAGGTCTGCCTGGCTCAGTAGATGATTGAGCAGCTGCTTTGCCGAGCGTTTGACATCACGTTTGCTGTAGTCAGCTGAATCAAGGGCGGCACGTATCAGTTTGGTGCGCGCTGCGGTCTTCTTTTCATCAATTAACTGAAAAAACGTTTCGCTCAGATGCCGGATCCGCTTTTTTGCCTTGAGTGGCGCCGGGAAACGGGATCGTGCCGAACTGCGCAGGAAGTAGAACAGGCTGTCGGCAAATGGGTACACTAGAGTGCCATGGGAAAGCAGCGGCATCAGAACAGCAGTATCTCCCTGATAGGTAATGTTCAGGAGACGATTTGGCTGAGTATCGAGGTCAGGCGTTGTTTTCTGCCCATTACAGGTAAACAGCAGGTCGGAAAACGCCTCCGGCAACAATCTGCAGGCTGCCTTATTAAACTGTTCCCGCTTGAGGGAGATACCGTGGGGAAGCCTGGTTATGCCGGAAAGAGAGTCATCACGATCATCATCGTGGTCAGACCACTCATCGTCGTCATCAAAGTATTCTTCTTCATCGTCATCAACGGCGCAGTTGTTGTAGATCTTGTCTTCAATCAGTTTCGCAGCGCTCCAGGAAGCAACATCATGCAACGGCTGGATAGTGCCGGCTGCAGGGTTTACCATCAGTTCATGGCGGTAAAGTGCCTCGTGCGGAACCGTTGTTCCCTGATCCAGGGTTCGGATCAGGCTGATAGTGTCATTGCTGATATCCAGGGTAACGGTACAGTGCAGTGGCAGATCCGGCTGCCAGGCAAGCGGTTTTTCCTTTCCCTTGGCATCAAGAAAGACGATCGGCACACTGCCTTTGGTTAACAGGGTAAACTGTTCAATAAAGCGGATTGATCCATCAAAATAGTGGCAGGTAGTCAGAAAACGCTGAACAGCCGATGGGGAGGATTGCGATGACCAGTAGCTGACAATCTCCTTGCCACGGTAGATTCGTGCTTGCAGCTTTTTTTCATAGTCGAGCGACATGACCAAACGATGATTCTGAGGTTTTGGGGGGATCGGCTTTGGTTCAGAGGTCCGGGCTATGCCTAATTGGCGCAATATCTTGTCACGAACTTTAGTGAGCTCTGCAGGAACTGGTTTTTGCCCGGCTGTTTTGGGCTGCTCAATCCCGCATTTTTCAGCGGCTGTTTCCAGCAGCTCTGGACTGAAACGGATCTGTGAAAGACTGTCCGGGGATGCCAGTCGTTTCAGTACGGCCCAGCCAGCCACCACATGGGGACACTGTGCCCAGGATCGCCAAATCCGGCAGGTGCAGGAGCTGGATATTCTTTGACCGGCACAAGTGAATGAGGTCGTAATCTGATGTGAAAAAGCGATGTTGAGAGAGCTTTGGGTACTGTTCCATTCTGCCTGAACGATGCCGCCGTGGCGACAGATGGTCATGCCGCTTTCCAGATTGGCCTTGGAGGCAAGGCTGTACAGGTCTCGTGGTTCACGCTCCTTGAACAACCGCAGCAGTGGTGAGGTGGATACTGAAACAGATACGGTCATGGATGCCTAAAACTCTGCATGTCGTGGGGTGCGTGGAAATGGGACCACGTCACGGATGTTTTCCATGCCGGAGAGGTACATGATCAGCCGTTCAAAGCCCAGGCCGAAACCGGCATGGGGCGTGCTGCCCCAACGGCGTGAATCCAGGTACCACCAGAGTGGTTCTTTGGGTATTTCCATCTCTTCAATCCGGTTTATCAGCCGGTCCAGCCGCTCTTCCCGCTGGCTGCCGCCGATGATCTCACCCACCTTGGGTACCAGCAGGTCCATGGCTGCCACGGTGCGGCCATCGTCATTCTGGCGCATGTAAAACGCCTTGATATGCTTTGGGTAGTTTAAGACAAAGACCGGGCCGCCCACCACCTGTTCTGTCAGATAGCGTTCATGCTCAGTCTGCAGATCCAATCCCCACTCAACAGGATAGTTGAATGAGACCGGCGCCTTCTGCAGGTGGGTAATGGCATCGCCATAGTCCATCCGGGCAAAGCTGGCCTCGGCAACGGAGCGCACCCGCTGGATCAGCCCTTTTTCAATATGCTGGTCAAAGAAGGCCATATCCTCAGCGCATTCTCTCAGGGCAAAGCTGCAGAGGTAGCGGACAAATTCTTCGGCCAGATCCGCATCATCGGCCAGATCAGAAAAGGCCATTTCCGGCTCGATCATCCAGAATTCTGAAGCATGGCGGGCGGTGTTGGAGTTTTCAGCACGGAAGGTGGGGCCAAAGGTGTAGATGTTGCCAAAGGCCTGAGCAAACAGTTCACCTTCAAGCTGGCCGCTGACGGTCAGGCCGGTCTTCTGGCCAAAGAAATCCTGGCTGAAGTCAATGCTGCCCCCTTCATTGCGGGGTGCTCCGTTGGGGGGCAGGGTGGTGACCCGGAACAGCTCACCAGCCCCTTCGCAATCGCTGGCAGTGATGATCGGGGTGTGGACATACAGAAAGTTGCGCTCACTAAAGAACTGGTGGATCGCCTGGGCCAGCTTTGAGCGCAGCCGAAACACCGCGCCAAAGGTGTTGGAACGAGGCCGCAGATGGGCGATGCTGCGCAGGTACTCAAAGCTGTGGCGTTTTTTTTGTAGCGGGTAGTCAGGGCTGGCTTCGCCAACTACTGTCAACTCTGTTACCCGCAGCTCAAACTGCTGCCCGGCAGCCGGTGAGGGGACCAGTTCGCCGGCTGCCTGCAAGGCTGTTCCGGTGCCGAGTTTGCTGTAGTTTTCAAAGTTGGCTACGGTTGCCCGTTCCAGCACCAGCTGCATGCCGGACAGGTTGGAACCGTCATTCAGGATAATGAAGGCAACGTCACCGGAGGCCCGTGTTGAACGTACCCATCCGGCAACGGTGTAGCTGCCGCCTGTTTCAGTCTGTGTGAGAAGGTCTGCGATCAGTGTGCGTTTTGCCATGGGAAGCTCCAATTACTGCCCGATGATCTTTCTGCGCGGTGGCCGCTTGCCAGGAGTTACTGGTTGAGATGCCTTTGCTGGCGTTACTGCCCGTTGTTCCCGCTGCTTGACCGGTGGCGGGGCATCAAGTGCCTGTGCCTCTTCCTTGCTCAAGAGGCGGTATTCACCCGGTTGCAGGCCTCCCAGGGTCAGGTTGCCGTAGCGGATTCGACGCAGGCGGACTACAAACATCCCCACTGCCGCGCCCATCCGCCGCACCTGGCGGTTGCGGCCTTCCCGGATGG
>Ga0074197_1000963_pt1 | contig 28850 bp, 29 predicted proteins | sample EPASupsiteSAE305_FD_64526 | JGI IMG/M metagenome (GOLD analysis project Ga0074197, IMG submission 64526) | Bioremediated contaminated groundwater microbial communities from EPA Superfund site, New Mexico - SAE3-05 reassembly with SPADES | ecosystem: Environmental > Aquatic > Deep subsurface >...
GGTGGCAAAGAACGTATTTCTATCCCGCGAAAAGACCATTACCCGCAAGCTGAAAGAGGTCTACCTGGCCTGGCGGATGGAGCAGGAGCTGACTAAGGGACGCATCCTTGAGCTGTACCTGAATGTGGTTGAGCTGGGACCGATGGTGTACGGTATCGGCCATGGTTCCCAATACTACTTTGGCAAACCCGCCTCAGCCATGACCCCGCGTGAATGCGCCTTTCTGGCAGCCATGCTGCCCGGCCCGCGTGTGGCCTACAACCCCTATCGCAATCTGGGCAAAGTTTTAAGCCGTTCCAACATGATCCTGCGCAAGCTGCGCAGCAAAGGGGTGATCAGCTCTGATGAGCTGCAGGCTGCACTGGGAACAGCCCCCAACATTGCCGGTCTGCAACGCAAGGTGGATACCGAGATCCAGCAGGAAGCAGTTATGAAACCGATTTCCTCGACCATTGTACCTGCTGTACCACAAGAACCGTCTGATCCTGAACCTGCCACCCCAAAACCGGAACCAGCCCCCCAGGAGCAGCCAACAGCCCCTGCAGCTGAAGGAAAGCCCTGACCATGTCAGCCCGTCGTCATCAGGAACGGTTCCCGCGCCTGATACGGCATCTGCGCCACCATGGCACAGCATTGCTGCCGATGCCGGTAGGAGCTGGACAGGTAACGCTGCTGCCGGATGGCCCCCACTTCTTTGAGGCACTGTTCAACGATCTGAAAAACGCCCAACAGTTGATCTGCCTGGAATATTACCGCATCCGGGCCGACGTAACCGGACAGCGTTTTGCCGATCTACTGATTGAAGCTGCCGCGCGGGGGGTCAAGGTCTTTCTGATCTATGACGCCATCGGCTGCCATGTTACGCCGGGCAGCTACTTCCAACGGCTGCAGACCGCAGGGGTTTCCTGCCTGGCATTTAATCCTCTCTCCCTCAGCCGTATCCACTGGTTTGATCGTCGTAATCATCGCAAGCTGGCACTGATTGATAACCGGGTAGCCTATCTGGGCGGCCTGAATATCAGCGATGCCTATGCCGGGTTGACCGATGAACAGCTCCGGTTCCGTGATGTTGGCTTCAGTCTTGGGGGCGCTGCCCTGGCAGCCCTGCAGGAGCTGTTTGCCAACACCTGGCAGATGGAGCATGGTAAACGACCTGCTCTGCCGCTCCCTATTCTGTCCAACGCCACTCCCGATGACACTGAGGTAATCCTGATCAACGGAGGTCCTCACCAGCGTCGTTCAACCATCCGCACCGCCTTCCGGGTTGCCATGGCTTCCTCTTTCCACGAACTTCTGATTGCCAACCCGTATTTTATTCCCGGTCCACGGATACTACGCTCTCTGCTGCGGGCTGCCCGGCGCGGGGTGCAGGTCAGATTGCTTCTGCCTGCCCGCAACGACGTGCCGGTGGTGCGGGTCCTCAGCCGCAGCTATTATGAAGTATTGCTCAAGGCTGGCATTGAAATCTATGAACTGGAGCGGGAACTGCTGCATGCCAAATTGATGCTCATCGACGGAGAACAGACCGTGATCGGCTCCGCCAATCTCGACCAGCGCAGCTTTCACCGCAACTTTGAGATCAACGTTATTGTGCGCAGCCAGCACTTTGGTGCCCAGGTTCGCAACCTGTTTGAACAGGATTTTGCCGGTTCCCGGCGTATCACCCTTGATGGGCATTCCCGCCGAGGACTGGGAGTACGCCTGCTTGAGCTGCTACTTAGGCCGATCAGCTGGTTTCTCTGACACCATGCTGATCGACACCCACTGCCACCTTGATCTACCCCCGTTGATTGACCAGCTTGATGAGCTGCTGACTGAGGCCCGCGCTGTTGGAATCACCAAATGGATTGTACCGGCAGTGCATCCTGACGGTTGGCAGCGTATTTCTGAGCTGGCCCGTGAGTATCAAGACCTACGACCGGCCTATGGTATCCATCCTCTACACGCAGTTGACGCGACTGCTGAACAGCTGAAGCAACTAAAGGTCCTGGCACCAACAGCTGTTGCCATTGGGGAGATCGGTCTGGATGCCAGCTATGGTAATCTTGATAAACAGGAAGCGCTGTTTCGTGTGCAGCTGAGAATTGCGCGGCTGCACCAACTGCCGGTACTGATCCATTGCCGCAAGGCGATTGGACGCACCCTGGCAATCCTGCACGAAGAACAGGCTGATCAGATCGGTGGTATCATGCATGCCTTTTCCGGTTCACTGGAGTCAGCCCGTGAGTGTATCAAGCTCGGCTTTGTCATCTCACTCAGCGCTACCCTGACCCGAAGTACTGCCGTACGCCCGGCCTTGCTTGCAGGTCAGCTACCGCTTAATCAGCTGGTACTTGAAACCGATGCGCCTGATCTGCCACCCTCTGGTCACCAGGGTTGTTTTAACCGGCTAGCCTGGTTACACGAAACAGCGTGCAAGCTGGCAGCGATTAAAGGAATGACCATCACAGAGATAGCCCGACAGACAACCGCTACAGCACAACGGGTAATTCCGAAGCTCTGAACAACCTTGTCCAACACCAATCTGTCTGCTACAGTGTCATCAAAGGAGATCAGCCATGAAACAGTTTCTGCCTGCTATTTTTCTGCTGATACTGGCCCTGCCCGGCTGCAGCATGTTTACGGCCTGGAAGAGTATTCCCCCGCCGGGCGGCTGCGACCAATGCCACACAGCGGAACTGTCTGCCAACTGGAGAGTGGCCTATCAGGCTGCAACAGTAGCTGATGAGCGCGGCCAGCTGGCCTTCCAGACCCCTCAGCACAATACCCCGATCAGAAAAAACCAGCCATCTTCTGCATTAGATCTGCGCAAGTCTGAAGATTCGCGTTGTTTTGATTGCCACAGCGCGCCGACACCAGCCCACAAAGAGCGTAAAGGCAAATTCCACCACGGTCAGTAAAAAAAATATTGACAATATCTTGGTGGCGAGTATAGTTTCCCTTTGTTGCTTGTACTGCCCTGTTGTAACAGGGTTAATTAAACCATGAGGTGAAAACACATGAAAAAAATGCTCTCTCTGTCCCTGGTTCTGGCTCTGGCCCTCGGCGTTGCCGCTGGCTGCAAAAAGAAAGAAGAAGCTCCTGTTGCTGCTCCTGCTACAGAAGCTCCTAAGGCTCCCGAAGCTCAGAAGCCTATGTCTTCTGTAAAAGCTCCTGAAGCACCTGCAGCTGCACCTGCTGCTGCTCCTGCAAAAGAAGAGAAGAAGCACTAATTCTCGTTTTTTGTTCATTAAAGCCTGTCAGGGTAACCTGGCAGGCTTTTTTGGTTTCAGGAGCATACTGTTATGCATGAAATGGCCCTTACCCAGGGAATCGTTGATATCTGCCTGCAGCATAGCGCTGGCCAGCGGATCACCGCTGTTGTCATTGAGATCGGGACATTATCCGGCGTTGTTCCAGAAGCGGTTGAGTTTTGTTTCTCTGCCTGCAGTAGCGATACCCTGGCAGAATCAGCCCGACTTGAAATACGACGTTTAGAGGCCCAGGGGCGCTGTCTTGACTGCTCGAACGTACAACCGGTTGAACGGCTCTATGACCCTTGCAGACAATGCGGCAGCTATGCCCTGGAGATACTTGGTGGCGAGGAGATGCGGGTGGTGGAAATTGAAGTTGACGATTAAAAAGGGCTGACCCGTTACCGGATCAGCCCTTTTTCTTATTGCATCTTTAGCTTTCGAATTTCAGATCAACAAAGCTAGCGCCTTGAGACGGAATTCGAACTATTCATTCCAGCCTTCAGGGTGTACCTCACCGATCTGCTCCCAATGTTCTGGTGAACGCCAGAGTGAGGAGAGAATCAGCTCACGCATATGCAGGAACTCCTTTGGCAGCCGGTCATACATCTTGATAAACAGCTCATCGTGGGAGACAAGCTCATTCTGCCAGACATCACGGTCAACGGACATCAGATCGTTGAACTTCTCGCGGGGCATGTCCACACCTTCCCACTCCATATCCTCGTAACGTGGCATCCAGCCCAGTGGCGATTCAACCGCACCGGTCTTGCCCTGTACCCGCTCAACAATCCACTTCAGCACCCGCATATTATCGCCATAGCCTGGCCAGATAAACTTGCCGTCTGCATCCTTGCGGAACCAGTTAACACTGAAAATCCGTGGCGGACGGGCAATACTGCGTCCAAACTGAAGCCAGTGAGCAAAGTAATCAGCCATATGGTAACCGCAGAACGGCAGCATGGCAAACGGGTCACGACGCACGTTACCGGTGGCACCCACTGCAGCGGCAGTTGTCTCAGAGCCAAGAGTTGAGGCCAGGTAGACACCAAAGTTCCAGTTAAATGCCTGATAGACCAACGGAACCGTATCTTTACGGCGACCGCCAAAGATAAAGGCGCTCATCGGCACACCTTTGGGATTCTCCCACTCTGGGTCAATGCAGGGGCACTGGGAAGCTGGTGCGGTAAAACGGGCATTGGGGTGAGCAGCCGGACGGCCACAGCCAGGGGTCCAGGGATTACCCTGCCAGTCAGTCAGCTTTGCTGGTGGCTCATCAGTCATACCTTCCCACCAGACATCGCCATCTTCAGTCAGTGCCACGTTGGTAAAGATCGAGTTGGTCTCGCAGGAAATCATTGCGTTGGGGTTGGTTTTGTAGTTGGTTCCCGGCGCAACACCAAAATAACCGAACTCAGGGTTGATGGCATAGACCTGGCCATCAGTTCCTGGCTTGATCCAAGCAATATCATCACCAATGGTGGTTACCTTCCAGCCCTTGTCCTGGAATGGCTTGGGCGGAATCAGCATGGCAAAGTTGGTCTTGCCGCAGGCACTTGGGAAAGCAGCGCCCACATAGGATTTTTCACCAGTGGGGGACTCAACACCCAAAATCAACATATGCTCAGCCAACCAGCCTTCGTCCTTACCCTGCTTGGAGGCGATCCGCAGAGCAAGACACTTCTTGCCCAGCAGGGCGTTGCCGCCATAGCCTGAGCCAAAGGACCAGATCGCACGCTCCTCAGGGAAGTGAACAATATATTTTTCCTTGTTGCAGGGCCAGGACACATCCTTTTGACCCGGCTCAAGCGGCATGCCAACGGAGTGCAGGCAGGGTACAAACTCACCGTCTCCCAGCACGTCAACAACCTGCTTACCCATACGGGTCATGATCTTCATATTGACCACAACGTAGGGGGAATCGGTGATTTCAACCCCGATCTTGGCGATGTTTGATCCTAAAGGCCCCATGCTGAACGGAATCACGTACATGGTACGCCCCTTCATGCAGCCCTTGAACAAGCCTTTCAGGGTTTCTTTCATCTGCTTGGGTTCAACCCAGTTATTAGTGGGACCGGCATCCTGCTTGGAGCGGGAGCAGATAAAGGTACGATCTTCTACCCGGGCTACATCGATCGGGTCAGAGAATGCCAGATAACTGTTGGGGCGCTTCTCTGGATTCAGCTTACGAAAGGTGCCGTTCTGAACCATCTGGCCGCAAAGCCGGTCATATTCTTCTTGTGAACCATCGCACCAGTGGATCTCGGCTGGCTCACATAGTGCCGCTACTTCGTATACCCACGCCTTCAACTGCTCGTTCTTTACCTCATAACTCATGTCTGCTGCCTCCCCTTCAGGAAATAGAAATTGACCTGTGTCACAAGCATCAAAATTTTACTTACACTTATGTAACATAAGAGAGGCTAAAACAAAAGGGGCTAACAAAAGTTTAAAAGATTTTTAGAGATCGAGGGAATAGCCTACTTGCGCGGATTGAAAGGCAGCCGGAAATTCCTGTTTCAGGCGTGCGGCAGCAGCAAAGCCGGTACAGTGACTGACCGCCAACTTCTTGATCTGCCACTGTTTCAACAGGGCAATAGTCTGGTCAAGCTGTTGGGCAGCACAGAAACCAAGGTGGGTACCGCCGATCACGGCACAAATATCACTGCGGCCGGTCTTGTCTGAAATATGGTTGAGGGTGTTGATCAGCCCGGCATGACAGCAGCCCAGTAGCACCACCAGTCCCTTATCGGTGGAAATCACCAGTGACTGGTCATCGTCAAACGGATCACGGCTACAGCCACAGGTATCAAGGTACAGTCCACTATCACCGGTCTCAAAATCAGTCGTCCTCGAAACCTGCCCGGTCATGCAGATGTTTGGTAGAATTTCCCGAAACTGGTCTGACAGATCAAATTGAGCCCCCTGACCTTCAAGATATTCTTTGGGATAGGGCATGCCCAGCGAAAGGGATTCGCCAGTGTCTTTATGGCGGTAACGGGGGGTAAAGATGGCCGGATGACCAAAGACCTGCTTTGGGCCGCAGGTACGCAACAGCGGCAGCAGGCCGCCGGAATGGTCGTAATGACCGTGGGAAAGCGCCACCTGTTGCAGCCCGTGCAGATTCTTGTTCATCCGCTGGGCATTGTGCAGCAGGGTAAAGCCCTGGCCGGTGTCCCACAGCAGCGAACCGCCATCCCACTCAATCAGGGCGCTGAAGCCATGTTCACCCAGGGTGCCGGAGATCGGTCCGACAGAGTTTTCACAAAGAATGGTGATACGATAGGTCATCAGATGTCCCTCCTCAACTTCATTCAGAACAAAACCCAAAAGCCCTAGCACGCGGATCAAATCTGATCCTGGCTGATTTACACGGATTCAAAAATCAAATGGCTTTAGATCTCCGAACATCCGTTTAATCCGCGTCATCCGCGGCCCATCACAAGTTTCGGCAAGTTTCGGCACTATTTGCAGCAAGCATCCTTGGGAAACTTCGGCACGCCCATCTTTTCCAGAATAGTAAACAACGGGCAAAACTGGGTAAAGCCGGACTGAAACAGGTTCAAACCGACAAAACCGGTAAACCAGAGCCAGTTTTGGTGGTGAAAATGGGCCAGCAACAGCGAAACGACGATAAAAGCACCGGCTACGATCCTGACAATACGTTCAATATACATTTGCTTCTCCTATGCCACTGGTTCTTGTAGCTGTTTATGTTTTTCAGCGCGACGCTGCACTAAAAAGTACAAAATCGGAATGGTAATCATTGAAAGAGATGTTGAAGCCAATTCACCACACATCAAGGCAATGGCCAGTCCCTGAAATATTGGATCAAAGATGATCACGATACTACCCACCACCACAGCGGCAGCAGTCAGCAGGATTGGACGGAAGCGGACTGCGCCGGCATCAATGATCGCTTCATCAAGCGCCATTCCTTCCGATCTACGCAGCTCGGTAAAATCAATCAAAATGATGGAGTTCCGCACAATGATCCCGGCCAGGGCGATGAAACCGATCATGGAGGTTGCAGTAAAGAAGGCGCCAAAAATTGCATGTCCAGGCAGAATACCGATCAAGGTCAAGGGGATCGGCGCCATAATCACCAGCGGCGTGGTAAAATTACGGAACCAGGCCACAACCAGCACATAGATAAGCACCATGACCGCTGCAAAGGCTATCCCCAGGTCACGGAAGACCTCGTAGGTGATGTGCCACTCGCCATCCCACTTCATCCCTATCTTTTCTTCTGACCAGGGCTGCCGCGATGCCAGAATCTCAATCTTTGATCCATCGGGAGTTGGCAGTGCGCCAATCTGGTTTTGCATCTTCAGAATCGCATACACCGGCGCCTCAATCGTCCCGGCCACATCCCCAATCACGTAAATCACATTTTTTAGATTCTTGCGGTACAGGGTCTTTTCTTCACTGCCCTGGCTGGGCTTGATCAGTTGAGAAAGAGGCACGCTCCCTTTTGGGCCAGGCAGATAGATCGACGACAAGGCAGCCATGGAACTACGCTGCGCCTCAGGCAGACGCAGGTTAATGGTAACCGGCTCTTTCTCTTTGGGCAGATGCAGCAGCCCCACATCCATACCAGCCAGGGCAACCCGAAGCGCCTTGGCAATATCATCCACCGCAATACCGGAAAGTGCCGCCTTTTCACGGTCAACTGTCAGGGTCAGCTTGGGCTGGTCTGCTTCACGGTACCAATCCACATCAACAACTCCATTTGTCTTCTGAAAAATCCCTTTGATCTTCTCTGCAATTGTCGCCCGCGCTGCGTCAGAAGGTCCGTACACCTCAGCCACCAGAGTTGAAAGCACCGGTGGGCCAGGCGGGATCTCAGCCACCTTGACCCGTGCGCCGTAACGTTCTGCCACCGGCAGCAGTAATGGTCTGATTTTTTTCGCAATATCATGGGATTGTGCGCTGCGCTCGTTTTTATGTAGCAAGTTGACCTGAATATCAGCCAGATGCGGTCCCTTACGCAGGAAATAATGCCGCACCAGACCATTAAAGTTAAAGGGTGAGCTGGTGCCAACGTAACTTTGAAAATCAACCACCTCTGGCAAAGCCCGTAATACATCACCCATCTCGCGGGTCATCCGGGCAGTCTGCTCCAAAGGTGTTCCCTCCGGCGCATCAATAATGACCTGCAGTTCATTTTTGTTGTCAAACGGTAACATCTTTACCGTTACCAGCTGGACGTACACCAGGGCACAAGACGCCAGCAGCAACACAACAACCGTGATCAAAAAACCATACCGCAAGCGGGGATTGTGCAGCAGCGGCCCCATAATCTTGCGATACAGTCCTGTCAGCCACATCTCACTGGCGGTTTCGTGCGCCCCCTCGCTGGTTTCCCCCCGCATAAAGCGATAAGAAAAATAGGGAGTTACAATAAAGGCCACCAGCAGGGAGAAGATCATGGCCATGCTGGCCCCGACCGGAATAGGACGCATATAGGGGCCCATCAGCCCGGACACAAAGGCCATCGGCAGGATAGAGGCGATAACAGCTACCGTTGCCAGAATCGTCGGGTTGCCAATCTCATCAACCGCCCGGATCGCTCCCTCCAGCGGGCTTAGTTTGATGGTGGTAAAATAGCGGTGGATGTTCTCCACAACCACAATGGCATCATCAACCAGAATACCAATTGAGAAAATCAGGGCAAACAGGGTAATCCGATTGAGGGTATACCCCATCAGGGAGAACATGAACAGAGTCAATGCCAGGGTAACCGGAATGGCAATGGCAGCCACCGCGCCAGCCCGCCAGCCCATAAACAGGGCAATCAGTATGGTAACGGAAATAGCGGCAAGAAACATATGGAACAGCAGTTCATTGTTCTTTTCCCGCGCCGTCTCACCGTAGTTGCGGGTTACACTTACTGTTACCTCGGAAGGGATCACCTTCCCCTTCATAAACTCAACCTTCTTCAGCAGATCGTCAGCCACCCAGGTTGCATTGGCCCCTTTCCGTTTTGCCACAGAAACCGTGACTGCCGGAGAGTCCTGCAGGGGTGATGCGTTCACTTTTCCTTGGACAACAGAACCGGTTGCCACGGCATGATCACCAGCCCCCTTGCCCATAAAAACATAGTCATCCGGTTCTGTTACCGTATCTTTAATCTGGGCCACATCTTCAAGATAGATCGGCTTACCGCCATGCACTCCCACAACGAGCTGACGCACGGCATCCGCACCAGTCAAAAAAGAACCGGTTTCCACCAGCATTTCCTTGTTGCCACCACTAAAAGCGCCAGACGGCAATGACTTGTTACCAGCCTGTAGGGCGCCAGCCACCTGTAATGGCGACAGTCCATAGCCAGCGAGGCGTGATGAGTCTAGAACAACCCGCAGCTGCCGAGTCAAACCACCTTTAATCTCTACCTCCGCCACATTTTCAGACTTTTTCAGTTCATCAGAGACCTCCCACGCCACCTTGCGCAGCATGGCGTGATCATAGCGCTCAGACCAGAGTGTCAGGGCCAGAATCGGCACATCATCAATGGACTTGGCAACCACCAGTGGTTCCATTGCACCGGAAGGCACCAACATGCGGTTACTCATCACCTTGTTGTAGAGCTTTACCAGTGATTCTTCCATGTTCTCGCCGACCTTGTAGCGCACCGTAATGATGCCCATGCCTGGCCGACTCATGGAATACAGGTATTCAACGCCGGAGATCTCCCACAGCTTTGCCTCAAAAGGCTTGACGACCCGCTCTTGCACCTCTTGGGGAGATGAGCCAGGCATCGGCAGATAAACATCCACCATCGGCACCGATATCTGCGGTTCCTCTTCACGCGGGGTCATTTTAACCGCAAAAACGCCCAGTAATAGCGATGCAGCCACGATCAGAGGAGTAAGTTTTGAATCAATAAAGGCGCGGGTAATTTTGCCCGCTATTCCCAGGTTTTGCATATATATACCCTTTACTTGCCGAACCCTGCAGTCTGTACCGAATCAAGCAGCCCATTCCTGAAGGTCAGGATATGCACCAGCCGGTGTGGTCCTTCGTTGTAGGTCCATTCTTCCACAGAGACCAAAATAGTAGCCCCTTTGTGGCCTGCTACACTCTCGGTTCGAGCATTTTTGTAGGTTGGCGGATCACATTTCATGGCCACAATCGACTGATTATCACCAGTGGAGACAATTTCGCCATTGGGACAGCGGAAGTTGTCTGCAACAGCAACAGAGGCCTGACTAAGCAGTAGAGCGGATAGCAGCAGAGATGCTCTCATCATTTTGAACCTCCTGAAACAGTTTGGAGGCGAGCTCCATCGACCGCCTTTTCCATACCGGCGGTTACGATCCGGTCGCCATCAGCCAGACCGGACAGGATCTCGATACTATCCCCCACAATCCGGCCGGTTTTTACCAGACGCATCCTGATGATCTCATCAGTCCCGACTGACCAGACCGCAGTCAATGCACCACGTTCAAAGACCGCTGAACGGGGAACCCGAACTCCCTTGACCGTGCTACCCAGTGCAATGCTGCCCCGCCCGAACATACCGCTGCGAATCCCCTTTGGGGGAACCGTTACCTTGGCAATATAGGTTCTGCTGGCCGGATCACTGGTTGGCACCACCTCTGACACCCGTGCAGCAACGCTTGTCCCGGTTGCATCAATCTGCACCTGTACCGCTGTGCCGGCATGCACCGCTCGCACCTGAGATTCCGGAATGGAAAGCTCCAGCTGATAACTTCCTTCATCATCAATGGTCATCAGTGGCTGACCAGGAAAGACCGTAGAGCCCAAGTCAGCCTGTTTTGCCACGATGACACCTGATATTGGCGCCACAATTTTCGTATAGTCAGCCATGGCACCTGCAGCCCTTGATGCCTCCTGGGTCTGGCGCAGGCGGGCTTCGGCACGGGCTACCGCCTGATGGGACAGATCCCGCTCAGTCTGGCGGGTATCAAATTCCTGCCTGGTCAGAGCCTGCTCATCATACAGTTTCTTAAAACGTGCAAAGGTGCTGTCTGCCAGCTTTTGACGTGCCTGAGCCTCTTCAAGGCCTCGTTTTGCTTCGTCAATTACCGCAACAGCGCCGGTGGCATGAGCCATACTTTCCTTGGAATCAAGCTGCCCCAACAGCTGACCTTTGCGCACCCGGTCTCCTTCACGAACATGCAGTACGCTAACCGTACCGGAAATCCGTGCTGAAACCATAGCGCTGGTCCGGGCTCTGACAGTACCAACCACATCCAGTGTCTCCGGCAGGTCTGCCACCTTAACCGTGGTAAGCGTCAATCCACTGACTGCTGCTGGTGGCGCTTGGGCCCCGTGCTTGGTATCTGAACAACCGGACAGACCAATACCGGCAGCAATGGCAAGAGACAGAACGGCACTATATGAGCGATTCATTACTGAACCTCCTTTAAAAAAATTCCAGCGGAGTGATACAGCCTACCGGTGGCCAACATCAGGTTGGCGTCACTTTCCACCAGATTGGCACGGGCCTGATTTAGGGCAGTTTGTGCATCAAGTAACTCGACCATGGTAGCCAAAGCATTATCAAAGCGTTTAGCCAGCAGACGTGTCGCCTCATCTGCAGCCAGCACGGCGGCATTGGCAACCTCATGACGCTTCTCTGCCTCTATCCGGCGCAGCCAGGCCTCATGCACCTGATAGCTGACCTCTTTTCTGGCCTGCTCCAGCTGTTCAACTGCTGCAGAACGGGAAGCCTGCGCCTGACCGCTGCCATGCCAGGTACGAAAACCGTCAAAGATATTCCAGCGCAGGGAGACCCCGACCATCCAGGCATCATGATCTCTACCAAACGCGCTATTCTTGTCATTCATCTGCCAGGCCCCAACAGCCCCTACAGTAGGCAAAAATCCTGCGCGGGTCTGCAGCAGTACAGCATCGGCCTGTTCTTTTCCACGCTCTGACGCCTGCAGATCTCGCCGTTCCTGCTGCGCGGTACCGATCAAACCGCTCAAATCCCGTTCAGGCCGCTTCAGGTGTACCGCTTCTGCCACATCCAGTTCGTCACCCGGCTGCCCACCTGTTACCAACGCAAGCTGCATCCTGACCAGAGTCAGGTTATTTGCGGCACTGATATTCTGCTGCTCCATGGCAGCCAGCTGGGTTGCGGCACGCAGTTCATCTGACTTAAGCCCAAGGCCAGCTGCTGTCCTGACCGTTGCCTGGCGTTTGCTTTCACGCGCCTCATCCAGTGCCTTCACAGAAGCCTGTAGCTGTGCATGGGCCTTTTGCACCTCAAGATAGAGCTGAAAAACCTGAAAGGCAACCTGCTGACGAGTCTGCTCTGTCACCGCTTCCTGCCGATCTGCTCCCCGCTGCGCCACCTTCTGGCCTGCCCAGGCTGCAGGCACCAAAATCGGCTGTTCTACCGATACAACGGTTCTGAAATCACTAACCGGCGCAGGATTATTCAATTTTGCTGCATCAAAATCCTGGTTGGTAAATCGGCCCTGGTTCAGCTTCATCATAAAGGTATTAACCGGCACATCTGAGCGTGACCAGGCTTCTTCAAGGGTAATGCTTGGCAAGTAATGCAGGGAGGCTGAGGTAGCACCTGAGCGTGCGGAATCGGCCTGAAAGCGGGCTGCGCGCGCTTGATTATTCCGTTCAAGTCCCTGTACAATTGCCTCACGCAGCGTAATCCGCTGCAGTTCAGCCGCCTGTACGCCAGTACCGGTCAGCAACGATACCAGCCCTACCATCATGATTTGCTTAACCTGCATTGTTCCACCCCGCTTCTTAATATATATAAATCAATATATATCAAAACTCAAAATGTCAAGCATCCCCTGTACAAAAAAATGCACCGGCACCGGGAAAATCCGGCCGCCGGTGCATTCAGTTGTCACGCACTGGAGTAACGAGCTTACTTGACGATTACAAACTCAGCACGACGGTTTTTGGACCAGGCAGCCTCGTCATTTCCCTGCACAGCAGGCTTCTCTTTGCCATAGCTGATGGTGCTGATCCGATCTGCCTTAACACCAAGGGTAGTCAGATACTTGGCAACCGACTTGGCACGACGCTCACCCAGGGCAAGGTTGTACTCATCAGAACCGCGCTCGTCACAATGGCCTGCAATCTGAATCTTTGCATCAGCAACCTGCTTCAACAGTGTCTCAGCATTCTTTGAAAGGGCATCACGTGAATCCTGACGCAGATCCGACTTGTCAAAATCAAAATAGACCGTTTCAAGGGCAACAGCCTCAGATGCCTTGGCTGCACTGGCTTCTTCCTGCTTAGGTGGAACGACCTGCTGTGGCTCTTCCTGCTTGACCGGCTCAGCCTGTTTAACCGGTTCCTGCTGTTTAACGGTCTGTTGCTGAACAACCGGCTCATCCTTCTTGACCACTTCTTCCTTGGCGCAACCTGCTGCCATCATTGCCACTACACCAAGGGCCACTACCATCCCTTTAAATCCGTTCCGCATCACTGCCTCCTTGTATCCACGGTATTCAACGGCCTCGTGAGCCTGATAAAACTACGTATGGAAAAGATTATACATCCCTTGAATCTTTTTGCAACAACCTGATATTTTTTTATTGCCCCGTGGGGGTCCAGACCGGGTGCTGGCTCAGACCTTTGGTACGACTGACCTTTGTCTGACCAGACCCATCAGCCCGCATGACATAGATAGCCTCCTGCCCCCCCCGACGGGAACTGAAGCTGATCAACCGACCATCGGGAGACCAGCGTGGCCGCTCATTGTTCCCCTCAAAGGTCAGTTGGATTTCACCACTGCCGTCGGCATTGGCCACAAAGATCTGGAATCCGCCAACCGAGCGGGCAAAGGCCAGCTTATCTCCCTTGGGTGACCAGGAAGGATTGACATTATAAGAGCCGCCGGTGATCAGACGACGAACATTCCCGCCATTGCTATCCATAGTAAAGATCTGTGGCCTTCCCAGCCGGTCTGACACAAAGGCAAGCTTGCTGCCATCGGGCGACCAGGAGGGAGAGAGATTGGCAGCATGGCTGACCGTCAAACGGTTAGGTGCAGAACCATCCTTGGCAACGGTATAAATTTCAGTATTGCCATCCTTGGAAAGCGCCAGAGCAATCTTTCCCCCATCGGGCGACCAAGCCCCGGTAATATTCAGGCCTGACCGGCTGGAAACCGGCACTTCGAGGTTACTGGACAAGGCCCGTTTATACAGATCAGGGTTGCCACGTTTGTAAGAGGTAAAAATCACCTCTCGCCCATCAGGCGAAATATCCGGCGAGATATTGATCGAACGGTTATTGGTCAACTGCTGGGGATTAAAACCATCCCAATCCATCAGAAAAAGCTCTTTGTTGCCAGCCTGATTGGAGACATACAGAATCTTTGATGTAAAGCTCCCCTTTTCTCCGGTCAAGGCCCGCAAAACTTCATCACTAAAGCTATGGGCGTAGCGCCGCAGGTCTTTTTCGCGTCCCAAAAAGCGCTTCGAGGTCAGCAGCTTCTTGGCAACCACATCATACAGCCTGAACTCAAGTGTCAGTTCCTGACCACGCAGCTCATATTCGCCACGAATCAGCAGATCATACCCGGCAGAAAGCCAGGGCACAAAATCAACTGGCGTCAGGGACAAACCATTTATCAAGGGTGCTGCATCACGCCGTTCAGCTGCAAACAGGCCAGACATGGTCAGATCAAATGAATGCAGTTCTGCGGTCTCATTGGCCAGTTCAGGACGGATCACCGCCCCCATCGGCTGGGGAGGCACCACTGCCAGCTTCAGCAGACGATTACCTGCCGCTGTCACCTCAATATAGTTGGCTGCCTCGCTGTTATGCTGAACGAGCAGCACCAGCAGACAGACAAGGAACATACGCTGTAAAAATCTCATCGCTGAGTAACTCCCTGGGGTTTAAAGACAAAAGCCCCTTCATACACCGTCCTGGAAGGCGGTGGTACTATGGCCTGCTCAGCCAGTGTAATCGCACGTGCCACTGAAAGTTCAAAGGCCTTATCACCAGTGCTTTTTTCAATTCGCGTCCTGATAATCCGGCCATCACCATCTATAGTAATACGCACCATCACATAGGGACTTTGGGTCTGGTAACTGATGGTATCGCGGAAGGCATCCTTCAGGCGAGAGTGAAGGTAGGCGGTATAATCACTACCAGCCTCTGTTCCGGTACCCTTGGGCATACCGACTTTACCCCGCGCAGCAACTTTTTTGCGGAGCTCCTCAAAGGCAGCTGTCTGACGCTGGGCATCCACCTTCCCCTCCAGTTTTGCCATCCGCTCCTGAAAGGCAGCAGATTCCGTTGCGGGGGTAGTTGTTGGTTTCTTGCCCAGTGCTGTTTTTGGAGGAGCGGCAGGCACAGCCATGGCAGGAGGAGTTGGGGCAGGCGGAGCAGGCTTTAGCTCATTAGCGGTCTCAGTGGGACTACCAGCACGCGGGTCTGCCACCGGCAGGTTGACCACATCAACATAGTAGGTGGTCTGCACCGGCCCCAGATCTGGCATCAACTGCTGCCACCAGACCAGAAAAGCAAACGCCGCCACGTGAAACGTGACGGACAGTGCCGTTGTGACACCCAATCCGGTGTCTTTGCGGGCTACAAGTTGATACATAGACCTTATTTCTGGGCTGGCTCCGTTACCATACCCAACCGCTCAATCCCTGCACCCTTGATCTCGGCCATGGCACGCACCACCTCGCCATAGGGCACACCGGCATCTGCCTTCAGAAAGACCTCTTTCTTGGTACGGGTAGCAAACATCTCAGACAGCCGCTTACGCAAATCACCGCCCGGCACCTCATCCTTGTTAATAAAGGTACGACCGTTCTTGTCAACCGCGACGATTACCGTATCTTCCTGGGCATTCATCCCCTTGGTGTCTGCCTTGGGTAGATTAACCTGCACCCCCTGCTGCATCATCGGAGCAGTTACCATAAAGATCACCAACAGCACCAGCATAACGTCAACCAGAGGGGTGACGTTAATCTGTGCCATCATGCCCCGTTCATCATCACCACCACCCATGGCCATGGCGTCCCCCTACTTCCCGGCTATGTTGCGCTGCACAATGTTCAGGAATTCAGTGGAAAAACTATCCATTTCCTTCACTAGAACCCTGATCTTGTGCTGAAAATGGTTGTAGGCCATAACCGCCGGAATAGCAGCCACCAGACCGACCGCCGTTGCAATCAGCGCCTCGGCAATACCGGGTGCAACAACCGCCAACGAGGCAGAACCGGTCCTGCCGATCCCTTCAAAGGCGACCATGATTCCCCAGACCGTACCGAACAGGCCGATAAAAGGAGAGGTTGAGCCGGTTGTTGCCAGGAAGGTGGTGTACTTCTCAAGCCGGTTAACCTCCAGGTTGGTGGCCCGGCGCAGGGCACGGGTGACGTTGGCAACCCCGCCCAGATCGGTACTGAGACCGCCATGATCCGGCTTGCCGCTTTCAGCCTCCATCAACTGCTTTAGTTCGCTATAGCCCTCGTTAAACAGAGCTGTCAGCGGTGAGCTGCCAAAACGATCCACCTGTGATGCAATCGTATCAAACCGCTTGGTCTTCCAGAAAAAGTCCATGAAACGGCCAGACTCACTGAACGCCTTCTGGATCTGAAAAAATTTGAACATAATGATGGCCCAGGAAACTACTGAAAACATGATCAGCAACAGCAAAACGCCCTTCACCACCAGGCCGGTACTGCTAAAAAACATTTCTAATCCCACGGGATAGAACCTCCTGAGAAAATATTTCTAAACCTAGTCCTTCATACACAGGTCGTCAAGCAACAATGCGGTATCAATACAATTCAGGCCGACGGTCACTAAAACAGGGGATCTGCGCCCGCCAGGCATCCATCGCCTGCCAGTCCAACGCTGCAGAGATCTCGCAAACCGCCTCACCTGCATCGGCCAGCACGTCGCCTTTGGGATCAATCACCATACTCATGCCAAAAAAATCAAGTTTACCGATCTGTCCGCAGGCATTGCAGGAAACTACATAGAGCTGATTTTCAATCGCCCTGGCCCGCAACAGGGTCCGCCAATGCTCCTGGCGGGGCTTGGGCCACTGGGCCGGCACGCAGATCACCCGCGCCCCTTCCAGCGCCAGACGACGGGACAGCTCAGGAAAACGCAGGTCATAACAGATGATCACACCCACCTTGCCGATGGAGGTCTCTGCCAGACACCAGCTGTCGCCCCCCTTGAACGCCTTGTCTTCACCCAACAGCGAGAAAAGGTGCAGCTTACGATAGCGAGCCACCACCTGCCCATTATCAACAACATGGATGGTGTTGAACACCCGGCCATCGTCAGCAGGTTCAGGCTGACTGCCCACAATCACCAGCTTGTACTGTGCAGAGAGCTCACACAGTTCCGCAACCACACCTTCCGTCCGCCGGGCCAGCTCGTTCAGGGTCTTGTAGGCAAATCCGGTTGACCACATCTCCGGCAGCACGGCTAGATTGGCTCCCTGTTCTGCAACCCGTTTCAGGGCAGCACGGACATAGGCCAGGTTGGCGTCAAGGCCCCCCTGATTGACCGTAAACTGGATTGCGGCAGCAGTGATCGTCATAGCAGGACCTTTCCGGTACTCAATACTTCAGACACTACATTGGACGACTGCAAAACGGCTCGTAGTTCAGGCAACCTGTTTTTAACAGTCTTCCATACCAAGAGCGGATCAACACCAAAATAGAAGTGAATCAATTTATCCCGCATCCCGGCAATCTGCTTCCAGGGTATCTCCTGATGTTGCAGGGTAAAGGAGTCGGGAAGCTGTTTGACAGCCTCTCCGATGATCTCCAGTTTACGAACAACAGCGCTCAATGTCTTGTCATCTTCAACGAAGGCCTCATGCTCCATATCGCTGATGAAAGATTCAATCCGTTCGATCGCCAGCAGGATATCCTGTATAAAAAGCGTGTAATCTCTCACAGGTAGCAAACTTCTTTAAGAACCTGATCCCGAAACTCCCGGCGTAAGGAATTTCTGGGAACAACATCCACCCGTGTATGCAGGCGTTCTTCCAGATATTGGCCGATACCGATCAAATCCAGCAAATCGGCAGTTGCCGCCAGATCTACCAACAGGTCAATATCACTGTCGTCTCGCTGTTCTCCCCGAATAACTGAACCAAAGACACCAACTTCCCGGACCTTGAATGTTGATACAAGATGCTGCTTTGACTGACGAATAACATCAAGAATCTCTTGTGTACTCTGCATGGCCTGTCACCTCGTCAGCTGTGAATTCAAATAGGCATTGATGATATCCATATAGATCTCACGTGGTTTGCTGGTGCCGTCGCTGGGGGCGATCATCCCTTCACGCTCCATCATTTCTACAATCCGGGCCGCCCGGTTGTAGCCGATCCGCAGCCGGCGCTGCACCATGGAGATGCTGGCCTGCTTGGTCTCAGCCACCAGACGCAGTGCATCTTCCCAGCGATCATCCTGTTCTTCATCATCACCGGCACTGCCTTTATCATCCGTATCCTTCATCTCAAGGATCGATTTTTCGTAGACCGGTTTGCCCTGTTTTTTGAGGAAGTCGACCACCCGCTGCACTTCAGCGTCAGAGACAAAGGCGCCATGCACCCGATGCAGTCGTCCGGTACCTGGGGGCAGATAGAGCATGTCACCCATCCCCAGCAGCGCCTCTGCACCGTTGCAATCCAGAATAGTACGGGAATCCACCTTGGATGATACCTGGAACGAGATGCGGGACGGCAGGTTGGCCTTGATCAGGCCGGTGATCACATCCACCGATGGCCGCTGGGTGGCCAGGATCAGGTGAATACCGGCTGCCCGTGCCTTCTGGGCCAGGCGGGCGATATGCTCCTCCACCTCGCGTCCGGCCACCATCATCAGGTCAGCCAACTCGTCCACAATCACCACGATATAGGGCAGATGACTGTGCTCCAGTTCATCCACCTCATCATCAACCACAAACGGCAGCGGCTCATCCAGGACTGCCGGATCTTCCCCTTCAATTACCTCTTCCAGCTCTTCGATAATATCCTCATCATCCAGATCATGGACCGCCAGCTCTTCTTCCTCGATTGCCAACTTGCGATTGTAGGATTCAATATTACGAACCCCCTTGTCTGCCAGCAGCCGGTAGCGGCGCTCCATCTCATTCACCGCCCATTTCAGGGCCAGCGAAGCCTTCTTCGGTTCAGTCACCACCGGCAGCAGCAGATGCGGAATTCCTTCATACATGGAGAACTCCAACATCTTGGGGTCAACCATAATGAAACGGACGTCACGGGGGGTAGCGGTGTAGAGCAGAGACAGAATCATGGTGTTAACTGACACCGATTTACCGGAACCGGTGGAGCCGGCCACCAGCAGGTGCGGGGCCTTGGCCAGATCAGTCAGGGAAGGCAGACCGGCGATATCCTTGCCCAGCACCAGCGGCAGCTTCATCCGGCTTTGCAGAAAATCATCACAGGTAAAGATCTCCCGCAGGTAGACCGTCTCACGATCACGGTTCGGGACCTCGATCCCCACCACCCCTTTACCGGGGATCGGAGCCACAATCCGGATCGAAAGCGCCTGCAGCGCCATGGTCAGGTCATCGGAAAGCCCTGCAATCCGGCTGATCTTGATGCCGGGGGCCGGGGCAAACTCATACATGGTGATGACCGGACCGGGGCAGATCTCCTTCACCTCGCCATCTATCCCGAAATCCAGCAGCTTCTTCTCCAGCAGGCGGGCGTTCATCTCCAACGCCTCACGGTCAACCCGACGTTCTGTGGTGGGGGGCGGGTCCAGCAACGACAAGGGTGGAGTGATAAAATCCCCCTCCTGCTTGATGAAATCAAACGACTCCTGCACCGCCTTATCCTTGGCCGCCTCCTTTTTCTTTTCCTTTTTGAAAAAATTAGGACGTGCCGTAGGGGCTGGCGGAGCTGAATCCTTAATCACCGGCCCACTGGCAGGAGCACTCTTCCCTTCGGCCAGCGCCTTGTCCCGATCACGGCCTTCTTTGGCATGGGCATTACGTTCCTTGCGGGCAGCCCACTTAGTGCGCAGATTTTCCAGCCACCAGGAGGCAAACAGCACAAAGGAAAAACCGGACAGGATCATGATTGAGGCCGCCAGCAGCGGTAGCAACACCAGCAGGGCGCCAAAGGCATTCATGCTGCCCCGCAGCATCAAAACCGTTCCCCGTCCGATCAAGCCACCGGTGGGAACCTGTTGCCCAAAAAAAGAGGTTGATTCAATACTAAAAGCAAACAGTGATGCCAGCGAGAAGAGCAGGCCGATAAAGGCGGCAACCTTATAAAAACGGAGGCGGGGTTCCTTGAAACGCAACAGGTTGTAGGAGATAAACAGCAGCGCACCGGGCAGCAGGTATGATGCCAGACCGAACAGCATAAAGAACAGATCAGCCACCTGGGCACCCAGGCGTCCCCCCAGGTTACGAATACCTCCTTCGGTTGACCAGCTGTTCAACGACTGATCAGCCGAGCTGAAGGTTATAAAGGCCAGCAGGATGAACAGGCCAACAGCGCCAATGCCGATCCCCTGGAGTTCCTTAGTCAGTTTTGCTTTACGTGTTTCGTCCACGGTGGCCTTTATACTACCTGATAATCAACAACAAATTCGGGTGGATGCATGATCGCCTTTTTAACGGAGCACAGTTCAGCCGCCTTGACAATCGCCTTCTGGTAACGCTCAGGAAACTCAGGTGGCAGATTGATCGTCATGCTCACCTTGCTGACCCGCCGTTTACCCTGCGGATCAAGCTCAAATTCAATATTCTGGGTCAGCGACACCTTCTCGGTTGGAATCTTGCGGGCATTGCAGAACTCAAGCACATAGATACCGGCGCAGGTCCCGATGGAACCAAGAAAACAGGCAAAGGGCTCAGGATAGCTACCGTCACCACCGTTCTCGACAGCTTGGTCAGTCATCATCTGTAGTCCGTTTTCAAACGTTGAGGCAACTTTTTTACCGCCTTCAAAACTGATGTCTATCTTCACTTTTTGGTCTCCTGTTCATCCTTCTTCGGTGCAGGCTGCGCGGGAGGCGCAGGTTTACGGTCCTTGTCAATCTCCAGCATGGAGGTCATATCTTCAAACTGGCCCATGTACAACTCTACCTCCGGGGTTTCACGGCGCAGCAGGTCCAGACGCCGTTTTTCAAGGGAACGTCGAATCCCCTCCAGAGTCTTGAACTTGACCTGTACACGGGGGCTCATATTGGCCTTGGCCTCGTCAAAATCGGGGTACTGCAGATTCATCAGCGGATTGTACGAGAGCGTCCGCTGACGGAAGTTGGGGTATTCCCACAGAATAGTGGCCTTGGCATCCACAATCTGGGCCGTCATGACCAGAAAGTTGTAATCCGTATTCAATGAGTCCAGCAGATTGGCGGATGAGATCTTGTCCGGGCGGGTAATACCGCTGACCACCACAAACATGACCGCATCCAGACTGTTTTTACGCATCAAGTCAGCCAGGGCATCTTCTTTCCAGAAATACTTGTTATACTGAATAGCTGCATCGTCACGGCGTTCACGCCGGAACAGCGTGCTGGAAAAAACCGCCTTGGGGTCTGCATCAAGCAGGGTTACGGTATAAAAGCTGTTGGTATTTTTCACCAGCCGAAGCAGATCCCGCTCAAAGGAGCGGTTGACATTGGTCAGCAGGGTAATCAGCTCCTCGCGCTGGGGATGGCGGATATCTGAGTCGGTATCAACAATAATAGGTACGACTCCCAGCACCTTCACTTTTTCTGCCACCGCGTCCTGCGGCAGATTATAATAGTTATGGGCACAGCCCCCTAAAAGCGGCAGTAATAACAAACCCATCAGCAGCACCAACCGTTGCATAGATCCTCCAGGTTCCATCGTATCAGAGTAGTTTGTCTGGTCCAGAAATTCTGACTGTTATACCAGATGGCAACAGCATTTTCCAGAGCTATCCAACTTGACGGTAACCCACTCAATTTACATTGACTCTCTGGGATCATTCACGTATTTTACCGGCCACAACCTGCTTATCAAGAGTGGTGGAGGGATAAGGCCCGACGAAACCACAGCAACCGGTCCCGGTAGGGGCGCCAGGTGCTAAATCCTGCCGAAAGGCGAAGATGAGCGCGGATCTTGACATTACTCAAGGCCCCTGCTCCCATACAAAGCAGGGGCTTTTGTTGTTTCGGGGTGATCATGTCCATCGGCGTTGTGCAAGAACAGACCATAACCTTTGAATCCGGCATCCGCCTGGAAAGTGGTCGGATACTTGCGCCGATCACCCTGGTCTATGAACTCTACGGCACCCTGAATGCCGATCGCTCCAACCTGATTATGGTGGAGCATGCCTGGACCGGCGACGCCCATCTGGCTGGCAAGCGCAGCGAAGATGATACCAAACCGGGCTGGTGGGATGCCATTGTCGGCCCCGGCAAACTGCTGGACACTGACCGCTACTGCGTGCTCTGTTCAAATGTAATCGGCTCCTGCTATGGCTCCACCGGCCCGGCCTCCATCAACCCCAAGACCGGCAAGCGCTACAACCTCTCCTTTCCGGTCATCACCGTACGCGACATGGTCAGCGCCCAAACCCTGTTGCTGGATCATCTGGGAGTCAAACGTCTGCTCTGCGTCATGGGGGGCAGCATGGGCGGCATGCAGGCTCTGGAATGGGCAACCCAGTACCCGGAACGGGTCGCCTCAGTGATCGCCCTGGCCACTACCCCACGCCCGTCACCCCAGGCTATCTCCCTGAACGCAGTGGCACGCTGGGCCATTTACAATGACCCCACCTGGAAAAAAGGGGAGTACAAGCACAACCCCAAGGATGGCCTGGCTCTGGCCCGTGGCATCGGTCACATCACCTTCCTGTCCGATGAATCAATGTGGCAGAAGTTTGATCGCCGCTTCTCAGCCAAAGACGGCCTGTTTGATTTCTTTGGCCAGTTTGAGGTGGAGCGCTACCTGAACTACAACGGCTACAACTTTGTAGACCGCTTTGATGCCAACTGCTTTCTCTACCTTGCCAAGGCGCTTGATCTCTACGATGTGGCCTGGGGCTATGAATCCATGGCCGATGCCTTCAGCCGGGTCACGGCACCAATCCAGTTTTTTGCCTTCAGCTCTGACTGGCTCTATCCTCCCTACCAGACTGAAGAGATGTTTACCTGCCTACAAAGTTTGGGTAAAGATGCGGAGTATCACCTGATCCAATCCGCCTACGGCCATGACGCCTTCCTGCTGGAGCATGAAACCTTCACCCCGATGGTCCGTTCCCTGTTGGAACGGGTCGCCCCTTAGCAGATGTCCTGCCCGGCTGGTGTTGATCCCAAGCTCTGGAGATCCCTGCGCAACGGCATTGGCAGGGCCATCGGTGACTTTGGCCTGATCAAGGATGGCGACCGGATCTGCGTTGGGGTCTCCGGCGGCAAGGATTCACTACTCCTGCTGATGCTGCTGGTTGAGATGCAACGCCGCGCCCCGATCAGTTACCAGCTGGTGCCGGTTACGGTGGATGCCGGTTTTCCTGACTTTGACACAACCAACATCCGTAACTTTGTCGCAGAACTGGGCCTTGAGCTGGTTATCGAGCAGACTGACCATGCTGACCTGATCAACGCCAAACTGCGCCCCGGTTCCTCCTACTGCTCCTTCTGTGCCCGGCTCAAACGCGGTGCGTTGTACGGCGCAGCCCGTCGACTGGGCTGTAAGCTGCTGGCCCTGGGTCACCACCGGGATGACTTTATCGAGACCCTGCTGCTGAACCAGTTCTTCATCGGCACCCTCAAGGCGATGGCAGCCAAGACCGTCTGCGATACCGGCGATATTACGGTGATCCGTCCCCTGGTCTATGTTGCTGAGGAGGATATACTCTCTGCAGTACAACAGGCCGGGATCACAACCGTCAGCTGCAACTGCCCGGTGGCAGATGCAGATCATCAGCGTCAACGGATGAAACAACTGCTGCGTCAGCTTGAACAGGAAATCCCCCAAATCAAAAACAGCCTGCTGGCAGCACTGGGCAACGTACAGCCCCGGCACCTGCTGGACCGGCACTTGAGCAAGGAAGGTACCGAATGCGTATAGGTCATGGCTATGATGTCCACCGGCTGGTGGAAGGCAGAAAACTGATTATGGGCGGGGTGGATATCCCCTATGAAAAAGGATTGCTGGGACATTCCGATGCTGACGTACTGCTGCACGCCATAGCCGATGCCCTGCTGGGGGCACTGGCTATGGGTGATATCGGCAAACATTTTCCCGATACTGACCCCGCCTTCAAAGGGGCTGATTCCATGAAGCTGCTGGAGCATGTGGTTGGCCTGATTGGAGCAAAAGGCTACTGCGTTGGCAACCTGGATGCCACCATCATCGCCCAGAAGCCGAAGATGGCCCCCCATATCCAGTCCATGCGTAAAAATATTGCACAAGCCTGCGGGGTTGAGGTGGACCTGATCAATGTCAAGGCCACCACTGAAGAAGGGCTGGGCTTTACCGGTACCGGCGAAGGGATCTCAGCCCATGCCGTGGTGCTGCTTGAAAGGATTGAGCCGTAATGACTGACTTCAAGGGTATGGCCACTAAAATCTGGAGCGTGGCCGACCTGCTGCGCGGCGATTATAAGCAGTCTGATTACGGCAAGGTGATTCTGCCGATGACTGTGCTGCGTCGTCTGGATTGCATCCTTGCCCCCACCAAGCAGTCTGTACTTGATTACCTGCCAAAGGTTGAATCCCTTTCCGACAGCGCCAAAGACCTGACCTTGAACAAGGTTGCCAAGCTCAACTTCCACAATCGCAGCAAGTATGACTTTGCCAGAATCAAGGCAGAACCGGCCAATGTGGCCGCCAACCTGCGGAACTTCATCAACGGTTTTTCAGCCGGTGCCCGTGAAATTCTGGAGTATTTCAGCTTTGATGACCAGATCTCCCGCATGGATGACCCGCACACAGACCTGCTATTTAAGGTGGTGGATGAGTTTGCCAAGATAGACCTGACCGGCATCACCACCATGCAGATGGGGTACGTCTTTGAAGAGCTGATCAGAAAGTTTGCTGAAATATCCAACGAAACCGCCGGAGAGCATTTTACCCCCCGTGAAGTTATCAAGCTGATGGTTAATGTTCTCTTCAAGAGTGACAACGAAATGCTTACCAAAGAAGGGATCGTCAAGACCCTCTATGACCCGGCCTGCGGCACCGGCGGCATGCTTTCGGTTGCTGAAGAGTACCTTGTCAGGCTCAACCCCAAGGCCAAGCTGGAGCTGTTTGGTCAGGAGATCAACCCTGAATCCTACGCCATCTGCAAATCAGACATGCTGATAAAAGGGCAAAACCCTGCCAACGTGAAGATGGGTAACACCTTTACGGTTGATGGCCTGGAAGGGGAGCGGTTTGATTACCTGCTCTCCAACCCACCTTTTGGCGTGGACTGGAAAAAAGCAGAAAAGATCATCAAGGCCGAGGCCGAGAAAAAGGGCTTTGCCGGACGGTTTGGCGCAGGCCTGCCCCGCATTAACGATGGTTCGCTGCTGTTCCTGCAGCATATGATCTCCAAGATGAAGCCGGATGGCAGCCGTATCGGTATTGTCTTCAACGGCTCACCCCTCTTTACCGGTCAGGCAGGCGGTGGCGAGAGCGAGATCCGCAAATGGATTATTGAAAACGACTGGCTGGAGGCGATTATTGCCCTGCCGGATCAGCTTTTTTACAACACCGGCATATCAACCTATATCTGGATTCTCACCAACCACAAAGAGCAGGAACGCAAAGGAAAGATTCAGCTTATCAACGCCACCGGAGCCAAGGATGATGAAAATCCGGCCATCACAGAAAACCGCTTCTGGCAGAAGATGCCCCGCAGTCTGGGCAACAAGCGCAAGGAGATACCGGAAAACGGCGCCAGCCGGGGGATTGGCTACATCACCAATCTCTATGGTGATTTTGTAGAAAATGAGTTCTGCAAGATTTACCCCAACGCCTTCTTTGGTTACTGGCGGGTGACGGTTGAACGACCGGAACGGGATGTTGCCGGGAAGATTGTTAAAGGTAAAAATGGCGCGCCAAAGCCTGATTCTAACCTGCGGGATTTTGAGAATATCCCCTTTTTGCGGAAAGATGAGAGTGGCAGGCTGGTAAAGCAGACCATAGCTGAATACTTTGAGCGTGAAGTAAAGCCGCATGTCCCCGATGCCTGGATCGACGAAAGTAAGACCAAGACCGGCTATGAGATCAACTTTACCAAGTACTTTTATGAGTTCAAGCCGTTGCGTTCGCTGGAGGAGATTAAGGCCGATATCCTGAAGCTGGAGGAAGAAACCCTGGAGCTTGAGAAGCAGGTGCTGCTGTGAAAGATGTCCGCATAATCAAGAAAACAGTTGAACCATCCTTCACAGAAGTCGTGCAGCTTATTGAAGCCGCCCGCAAGCAGGCGTTTCAGGCCGTCAACACCACGCTTATAGAGCTGTACTGGCAGGTGGGCACCTATATCAGCCGCAAGATAGAAAGCGCCGAATGGGGCGACAAGGTTGTTGAACAGCTTGCCGCCTACCTGGCGCAGACCCAGCCCGGTTTGCGGGGTTTTACCAAGCGCAATCTCTTTCGGATGCGGCAGTTTTACGAGACCTATCGCGACAACCCAATTGTCTCGGCACTGCTGAGACAATTATCCTGGACCCATAACCTGATCATCATCAGCCAGAGCAAACGGGAGGAAGAACGGGAGTTCTATCTGCGGATGGCGATTAAGGAGCAGTGGTCAAGTCGTGAACTTGAACGCCAGTTTAAGACTGCACTTTTTGAACGCACCATACTCAATCCACCAAAAGTGTCAGCAGTGCTGACACAAATTCATTCTGATGCGCTGGATCTCTTCAAGGACTCCTATCTGGTTGAATTTCTTGACTTGGCAGATGATCACGATGAAGCTGATCTGCATAAAGGGCTGCTGCTTAAACTAAAGGATTTTCTGGTTGAGCTGGGGCGGGATTTTTGTTTTGCCGGTTCAGAGTTTCCGCTTCAGGTAGGCAAGCGTGACTTTGCCCTTGATCTGCTGTTCTTTCATCGTGGCCTTAACTGTCTGGTGGCCATAGAGCTGAAGGTTGGGCGTTTTGAGCCGGAATATCTGGGCAAGCTGGAGTTTTATCTGGAAGCGCTTGATCGTGATGTCAGAAAACCCCACGAAAACCCCTCCATTGGCCTTTTGCTCTGCGCCAGCAAGGATGCGGAGGTGGTTGAGTATGCCTTAAGCCGCTCCCTTTCACCCGCCCTGATTGCCGAATACCAGACCCAACTGCCGGACAAGAAGCTGTTGCAGGCCAAACTGCATGAGTTCTACCTGCAGAATATTGCTGCGGAGGCCGAGCTATGAGCCTGCCGCGTTATGAAGCATACAAAGATTCCGGGGTGGAGTGGATCGGGGAGATACCGGAAGGGTGGGAAGTAAAGCGGCTGAAGTATGTAGCTAAGATATGTACAGAAAAGGCTGAAGAAGGCGCTGAAAAAGTTGCCTTGGAAAATATCGAGAGTAAGACCGGGCGTTACATTGCATCTGAAACTGCTTTTGATGGCGAAGGAGTTCGTTTTAATCAGGGAAATATCTTATACGGCAAACTACGACCGTATTTGGCAAAAGTCTGGGTAGCAGATTTTGATGGTACGGCTGTTGGAGATTTTTTTGTTATAAAAGCAGCTCACAATCTTACCTCAAGCTATCTAAAATACAGGCTGCTCTCAGCAGAGTTCACTGACCTTGCTAACGGTTCAACGTTCGGCAGCAAAATGCCGCGAGTAGACAAAGCGTTTTTGACCGATTTACCTTTTTCAGTCCCCACCCTCCCCGAACAAACCGCCATCGCCTCATTCCTTGACCGCAAGACCGCCGAGATTGACCAGCTTATTGCCAACAAGGAAAAGCTGATTGCCCTGTATGAAGAAGAGAAAACCGCCATCATCAACCGGGCGGTAACCAGGGGCGGGCTTGATTCGCAAGTGGTGCTTAAACCTTCCGGCGTTGACTGGCTTGGGGATATTCCTGAGCATTGGGAGGTGAAGCGGCTAAAGTATGTCGTTGAAACGATAGCCGGCGGAGGCACCCCCGCAACTGGTAATCCAGCATTTTGGCATGGTTCAATTCCGTGGGTTTCGCCAAAGGACATGAAAGTCGATGAAATCACTGAAACGGAAGATTACGTTACAGAATCGGCTGTAACAAATTCATCAACTACGTTAGTTGAAGCAAACAGAATACTTCTCGTAGTTCGTTCAGGAATTTTGAAGCACAGTTTGCCTGTAGCCATCAATAAAGTTTCTGTTTGTCTGAATCAGGATATGAAAGCAATTAAGCCAATTAATGACATTGACTTGAAGTTTTTCTTCTGGAAACTCAAAGGGTTATCAAAAGATATTTTAACGACGTGCAATAAAATGGGCGCAACTGTTGATAGTATCGAAATGTCCGATTTATTAGACTTTCTCTTTACCTTTCCCCCACACCCTGAGCAAACCGCCATCGTCACCCACATAGAAACCGAATGCGCCCGACTGGATACCATCATCGCTAGGGTGTGTTCTCAATCACGCCATCCATATAACGGTTGAGACTAGAGTAAGCATTGCAGCGTAGTTTCTGGCCAAACGCTCATAGCGAGTGGCAATTCGTCGATAGTGTTTTGCCTTTTGA
>Ga0074197_1000964_pt1 | contig 28837 bp, 22 predicted proteins | sample EPASupsiteSAE305_FD_64526 | JGI IMG/M metagenome (GOLD analysis project Ga0074197, IMG submission 64526) | Bioremediated contaminated groundwater microbial communities from EPA Superfund site, New Mexico - SAE3-05 reassembly with SPADES | ecosystem: Environmental > Aquatic > Deep subsurface >...
TGGTCCTTGAAGGAAATGCGCCCGACCTCACCTCGAACCCGAAAGTCCGGGCCGCATATCTTGGCGGCGGGATGGAGGGCTGTGACTGACATGGGCACAGGCGCAGAGATTCCGCGACGATTCCGTAGCTCTGACGCGGACCGGATGGATTCGTTTCGCACCGACATGACGAACGCGCTGGCGGCTGATGACTTTGACGACTATTACAGCGCCAACCTCGCCTTCCACGATGTTTATCTCGAACTCTCCGACAACCGGAAGCTGATCGATACCGTGCATACCCTCAAGGAAAGGCTCTACGACTTTCCGCGCCGCTCGACGTACGTGAAGGAGTGGGAACGCGATTCAATGGCCGAACATACCGAGATCTGTTCACGCTTGCGGGAGGGCGACTTCAAGGGGGCCGCGGCGTATATTCGGGATGTACATTGGAGTTTCGAAGTGCAGGAACGGTATATCAGAGCGTATTATGCGTGAGCCCAGGGGAGCAGAGATGGTCTCCGGCATCGTCTTCGACATACGGAAATACTCCGTGCACGATGGGCCGGGAATCCGTACGGCGGTGTTCCTTAAGGGATGCCCGCTGCACTGTCTCTGGTGCCACAATCCGGAAGGGCTCTCCTTTTCGCCCGAAATTTTGCGCCGTCCGGAGCGATGCCTCGCCTGCGGGGCCTGTGCGCTCGCCTGTCCTTTGAAACTTGAACCAAGGGCCGAGGCAGGGGGCCAAAAATGCGCAGCCTGTCCCGCTTTCGGGGCCTGTGTCGGCGCATGCCCCGCCGAAGCACTCCAGCTTGTCGGCAAACGCATGTCCGTCGGCGAGGTGCTGGATGCCATCCGCGAGGATTTGCCCTTCTACGAGGAGTCGGGCGGGGGCGTGACGTTTACCGGCGGAGAACCGCTGGCACAGCCGGAATTCATTCTGGAACTCTTGCAGGCCTGCAGGGCCGAGGGAATCCACGGCGCTCTCGACACTTCCGGCTTTGCGGGCCGAGATCTCGTCGTAAAGGCTGGGACGCTCGCGGATATCGTCCTTTTCGATTTGAAACTTCTGGAGGATGGTCGGCACAAGACAGTCACCGGTGTCTCCAATGCGCCCATACTCGCGAACCTCGCCGCCCTCTATGAGGCCGGAGCGAATGTCATCCTTCGACTTCCCCTCATTCCCGGGATTAATGATGCATCGGTCGACCTTGAAAATATGGCGCACTATATCGCCTCGCTCGCCGCAGAGGCGGGGCCACAGAAAGCCCATATACTGCCCTATCACAGTGCGGCGAAGGGGAAATACAGTTTACGGGGAGAAAATTACGCGATGGGCGACACCCCTGTCCCCTCGGCGGAAGCCGTAAACAAAGCCGCTGCGATTTTCGAGGCCGCCGGCATATCGGTTACGATTGGCGGCTGACACGATTGGAGGTTGCTATGAACGAAAGAATAAAACGTCTCCGCGAAGAAAGCTTCAACGCCAAACCAAGTTTTTCGGCGGAACGGGCACTGCTGACAACAGTGTTCTACAAAGAATGGCTTGGCCGCGTCTCCACGCCCGTTCTCCGGGCCATGAACTTCTATAGCCTTTGCGAAAAGAAAACCATCTATATCGGCCATGACGAACTCATTGTCGGAGAGCGCGGACCAAAACCGAAAGCCGTATCCTCCTTCCCCGAGCTGACCTGTCATTCCGAAGAGGATTTACGAATTCTCAATTCCAGGCCAATGACAAGGTACTCAGTTTCGGCGGAAGACATAGAAATGTATCAAAAAACCGTGATCCCCTACTGGCGGGGTCGAAGCATGCGCGACCGGGCCTTTGCCGAAATGCCGCAGGCATGGAAGGACCTCTACGAAGCGGGACTTTTCACCGAATTCATGGAACAGAGGGCTCCCGGCCACACGGCGCTCGACGGGTCAATTTACCGCAAGGGCCTGAACGCGCGACGTGCCGAGATCGCCGCGGCCAGGGCCGCCCTCGACTGGGGAAAGGATCCCGAGGTCCTCGCCAAGGATGAAGAATTGAAGGCTATGGACATCGCGTGCAAGGGCGCCATCCTCTTCGCAGAGCGCCATGCGGAGCTTGCCGCGACAATGGCCGCATCCGAGCCTGATCCGAAGCGTGCCGCGGAGCTGAGGCAGATCGCCGACGTCTGCCGCCGTGTGCCTGCCGAGGCTCCGCGCAACTTTTGGGAAGCGCTTCAAATGTACTGGTTCGTGCACCTCGGAACCATCACCGAACTCAACGGCTGGGACGCGATGAGCCCCGGACACCTCGACCAGCATCTGGGGCCGTTTTATGAGCGGGATATTGCCGAAGGGAGGCTCGACAGGGACAAAGCGAAAGAGCTTCTTTCCTGTTTCTGGATCAAGGTGAACAACACGCCGGCGCCGCCGAAAGTCGGCGTCACGGCCGCCGAAAGCGGCACTTACAACGACTTTACGAACATAAACCTTGGGGGCATAAAGCCCGACGGATCCGATGGATCGAACGAGGTATCCTACCTTGCCCTCGAAGTGCTGGACGAACTCCAGCTCCTCCAACCCCAGGCCAACCTTCAAGTAAGCGCAAAGACGCCGGAGCGCCTCGTAAAGGCGGCATGCCGCGTGGCGCGTCGTGGCTCCGGCTATCCCTCATTCTTCAACGCGGACGAAGTCGTGATGGCACAGGTTGGAATGGGCAAGCGCATCGAGGATGCGCGCGAGGGAGGCACCTCCGGCTGCATCGAGACCGGCTGCTTCGGCAAGGAGGCGTACCTGCTTCACGGTTACCTCAACTCGCCCAAAATTCTCGAACTCGTGCTCAACGACGGAGTCGATCCGCTCACCGGCAAGGTGATCGGCCTCAGGACGGGTGATCCCGCCACATTCCAAAAGTTCGAGGAACTGTATGCGGCTTTCGAACGGCAACTTGCCTATGTCGTCGACACAAAGATGCGGGCATCGAATTACCTCGACCGAATGTTTGCCGAATACGCGCCGGCGCCTTTCCTGTCCGCCGTCGTCGCCGACTGCATCGCCAGCGGCAAGGATTACTACAACGGCGGAGCGCGTTACAACACCGACTATATCCAATGCTGCGGCCTCGGAACGACGACGGATTCCCTGTCCGCTATCAAAACGCATGTCTATGAAAAGCGTGATGTTGCGTGGGACGAGCTTCTCCGCGCGCTCTCTTCGGACTGGGAAGGAAGGGAAGCTTTACGGCTCCTGCTATCCAACAAGACACCCCGCTTCGGCAATGACGACGCGGCGGCAGACTCGATCGCACAACGCATTTTCGGGAGCTGGTACCAGGCGATCGACGGCAGGCCGTCGCCACGCGGGGGAACCTACCACATCGACCTTCTGTCGACCACCTGCCATGTCTACTTCGGCCTCAAGACAGGGGCCACTCCCGACGGCAGGCACGCACTGGCCCCGGAATCGGACGGGGCATCGCCGGCACAAGGGGCCGACCGCAAAGGCCCCACGGCCGTGGCCACGTCCCTCGCAAAAATCGATGTCGCAAAGACGGGAGGCTCCCTCCTCAATCAGCGCTTCCTTCCCCAGACGCTCGAAGGGGAAAAAGGAATCGACAGCCTTGCGAATCTCATAAAGACCTATTTCCGGATGGGGGGACATCATATACAATTCAATGTCGTCGATACCGCAACGCTCCGCGAGGCGCAAAAAAAACCGGAAGATTATCGCAGCCTCCTCGTGCGCGTCGCCGGATATTCGGACTATTTCGTCGATCTCGACCGGAACCATCAGGAAGAGATCATAAGCCGGACAGCACAGGAGGCCTTCTGATGAAACCCATCGCCATCGATCATTTCTGCAACTACCTTTTCCCCTCGAGCCTGAAGTCGAACGAGAACGGGCGGATCGCCTTCATCGGGAAGCGCGCCAGCCTTGAGGACAACAAATACCTCTCCGATCTCTACCTGCTCGAAAACGGAAAGCCGGTAAAACTTACCGCTTCGGGTGGCATTCAGGCCTTCTATTGGCTGGGCGACAGTCTTGTCTTCCCCGATATAAGAAAAGAAAAGGACAAGGCGTACACCGAGAAAAAGCTCCCCCTCTCCGTGCTGCAGAGGCTATCCCCCGGCCCGGGCGAGGCCCAGGAATTCGTCCGTTTTGCGATGACGCTGACCGATATGGCCTTCGTTTCCGAAAACGAGTTCTTCTTCACCGCCGTCTACGACCCGCGCATCGAACGACTCCCCGCGGACGATGAGGAAAAGGCCACCAAGACCCTCAAGGAGGAGAATGAGTACATCGTCTTCGACGAAATCCCCTTCTGGCGGAACGGCGAGGGTGTTACCAACAAAAAGCGGAACCGGCTGTACCATTACTCCGGCGGCACTACCGAAGCGGTAACCGACCCGTTCACCGATGTCCTGAAGTTCAGACTCATCCCCGATTCCGGCCGGGTGATCTTCATCTCAACTCGTTTCACGGACAAAATGGACACGAGCAACGAGCTGTTTTTGCATGAAAAAGACGGCTCCCTCAAAAATATTTCCTTCGAACCCTCCGGCTTCGATCATCAAAACTTCATATCGGCGGGGGCGGATACGATCGTGTTGCAGGGCACGGACAGAAAAGAATACGGGTTGAATCAAAACGGAGATTTTTTCCTCTACAATTATGTCACGGGCGAAAAGACCGTCATCGACGACAGCCACAATCACAATGGCTACAATTCGGTGGGCAGCGACGTAAAGATGGGCGGCGGGCAGGGGCCGGAATGGCAAATCGACAAAACCGGCATCGTCTATTTCACCGAGACGATCGACGATAGCTCGCACATCATGTCCATTGACCCGGGGACGCGGAAACTATCGCGTATCACCGCGGAAAACGGCCTTGTCCAGGAATTCATTTTGTCGGGCGGCCCAGACACCAACGAGGGCTCGGGCGACTCGTTTATCGCTATCGCCATGCGGGGCAATGACGGACCCGAGCTCTATCGTATCGAAAAAAACGGACGCGAAACGCGTCTTACAACCATGAATGCAGGCGCAATCGAAGGCTATGCCGTATCAACACCGGAATCCTTCACCTTCCGCAACGAAGCCGGCGACGAGATCCGCGGATGGATCATCAAACCCAGCGGATTCGATCCAGCGGCACAATACCCCGTGATTCTCGATATCCACGGCGGGCCCAAGACCGTCTACGGCTCCGTCTTCTTCCACGAAATGCAGTACTGGGCCTCGTGCGGCTACGCCGTAATCTTCTGCAATCCCACCGGCAGCGACGGCAAGGGTGCCAAATTCGCGGATATACGAGGCAAATACGGCACGGTAGACTACAACGACATCATGACATTCGTCGATAAATGCCTGGAGCGAAACCCCTGGATGGATGCCGACAGGCTGGGCGTCACGGGCGGCTCCTACGGCGGCTTCATGACCAACTGGGTAATCGGCCACACACAGCGGTTCAAGGCGGCCGCCGCCCAACGAAGCATCTCCAACTGGCTGTCGCTCTCCAATACGACGGACATAGGGTACTATTTCAGCCAGGACCAGATTGGCGAAGACCTATGGAGCGGAACGGACAAACTGTGGTGGCATTCCCCGCTGAAATACGCCGACCGCGTGCGCACGCCGACCTTATTCATTCACAGCGACGAGGACTACCGCTGTTGGATGGCCGAGGGCCTCCAGATGTACAGCGCCCTCAAGTACCACGGGGTGGATGCACGTATGTGCCTCTTCAGGGGAGAGAACCACGAACTCAGCCGCAGCGGCTTGCCGAAGCATCGCATCAGAAGACTCGACGAAATTACGAAATGGTTCGATAAGTACTTAAAGTGTAAATAAATGATACCTATCGCCAAACTCTTTGATTTTGGCGGCAAGACGGTCCTGTCGAACACAAGCTAATCGTGTCCAAGCCTCATAAGGAGGGGATCAATGGGAGAAAATTTGCGGTTACGATATATCCACCCTTGCCTGGTTGCACAATACGTGATGTCGGATACCCATACTTTTCCAAGCCCTGGTGCAGAAAACTGCTGATCCAGAATATTTTCTGCCACCGGTTCCGTATGCTTTGAATTTGTCGTAACGAGATACTTCTTTCGATACACGCACTCGAGATGCTCTTCTCTCATAAGTCGAGTAACACGTTTGGAGCTCACCTGAAACACGCGATCTTTGAGCTCCGCATATACATACGATGACTTCCATACCGATATTGATTGAAACACTCATGCTGTACCGCTTGAAGGATCTTATTGAAAAGGCGCTTAGTAACTCAAAAGGACGCCTCAATCTGCGATGAACGTCAGTATCCTCGGAAGAGAATCTTGAAGGCAAACTCTTTGTCGAATTTGTGGCGCTTCTGTATCTCTCGTATATCAATAAGACTATGAATAAGCACGGACTCTATAAAAACTATACGCTTCATGAGCTATTGGATGAACTCGATGTCATCGAGTACTTTACACAACCCGGCCATGGCGCCCACCTCTGTGAAATCACCCAGAAACAAAAAGAGCTTTATGCGGCCCTCGGTGTCGACACCCCCTTATAGGTATAAATTCGCGGGAATCCAGAAAAAAGAGGGAGGGGAATTCGGATGCCCCGAGATCTAAACCGAGACGGCCGAGAGGCGAGAGTCCGAAAGGACGGACGCCGTGTATGCAGGAAGGCATCTTGCCCTCGCACCCAGCGCGGCTACGCCTCCCGGACTTTTTGTCGAGCGCTCGTTGTTACGTATCAGGCGCGGCCTGAACGCTTGCGGTCTATGAGGACCGCGATGATGATGATGGCGCCTTTGACTACCTGTTTGTAGAAAGCCTCTACTCCTAGCAGGTCCATGCCATTGTTGATCACTCCCAGAAGCAAGGCTCCTATGACCATGTCGCCGACATTTCCGATGCCGCCCGAGAAGCTGACTCCACCTATGATGCAGCCCGCGATGGCGTCCAGTTCATAACCGGAAGCAAAGGCTGGCGATGCGGATTTCAGACGGCCGGCGAAAAGAACGCCTGCGAGGCCGACGGCCACACCCTCGATCAGGTACGCCTTTATCTTGACAAAATCGACGTTTATTCCCGCGACCCTGGCGGCCTCCTCATTGCTGCCCACCGCGTAGATATAGCGTCCAAGGGGGCGCTTGTTGAGGATGTACCACGCGATGACGATCACGATGATGTAGATGATCACCGGCCAGGGCACGGGCCCCAAGGAGGCGGTGCCCAGATAATTGAAGCTGTTCGGGAAATCGGCGAGCGGCATGCCGTGGGCAAAGATAAGCGCCAAGCCGCGGCCTATGGACATAGTCCCCATGGTGACGATGAAAGCGGGAATCCTGGCTTTGGCGACGATCGTTCCGGCGAAGAGAGCCACTGCCACACCGGTGGCTATGCCCACCAGAAAGCCTACCGGTGTTGGAAGCCCCAGGCCGAAGCCTCCCCGGGAGACCGCCTTGCCCGCGAGAATTCCGACCAGCGCCAGAGTGGATCCAAGGCCCAAGTCTATACCGTTCATGATGATGAGAAAGCCTATTCCTATCGTCGCGATACCTATGCAGGAGACCTGTCTGAGCACGGTGATGATGTTCGAGGCCCGGAGGAAATTAGGCCGAGCGATGGAAAGAAGAATCACAATAAGAAAAAAAACTATGAGGATCCCATGGTTCCGCATGAACTGCTTGTAGTCGAAACTCTTCACTTTAGGATCCAGCCCTTGTATTTGAGCGCTCGCCATTATTGCACCTCCATCCGCTCGGTTTTCACCGCTAATTCCATGATTTTGTCCGCTGTCGCATCTTTGCGATCCATAATCCCCGTCTGGACTCCTTCGTGGAGCACCAGTATCCTATCGCTCATACCGAGTATCTCCGGCAGTTCCGATGAGACCATAAGGATCGCTTTCCCCGTGCCGGCCAGGCTTGACATCAGACGGTGTATTTCAGCTTTCGTCTTGACATCGATGCCGCGCGTCGGCTCGTCGAGTATGATGATGTCGGGGTCGGCGTTCAGGACCCGGGAGACGGCGACCTTCTGCTGGTTTCCTCCGGACAGGTTCTTGCAGGTCTGGGAAAGGCTTGAATACTTGATATCCAGTTTCTCCGCATATTCCTCGAAATATTTCCGTTCCAGCTTTTCCCTGATCAGAGGGCCCCGCATGCATTTCTTCAGGGACGACATGAGGATATTTTCCTTGATGGGCAGCTTGAGGAAGACGCCATTTCTCTTGCGGTCCTCGGGCACCATGGCGATGCCCCGCTTAATCGCGTCAGCCGGTATGCGGTTTACGATCTTCTTTCCCCTGAGATATATCTCACCAGTGTCCGGTCTTCTGACGCCGGCGATGGTCTCGACGAGTTCGGTGCGGCCCGCCCCCATGAGGCCGGCGACTCCCAGAATCTCTCCGCTGTGCAGGTCAAAGCTGATATTCTCGAATTCGCCGTTCACGGAAAGTTCTTTGACCTCGAGGACCACCCCACCTATGGTGGCCTCTTGTTTCGGGAAAAGCTCGTTTACCTCGCGGTCCACCATCATCCGGATGAGTTCCTTCTCCGAGACTTCCGACACTTTCCCCGAATAGATCAGGCGTCCATCCCGAAGCACGGTGACGCTTTCACAGACGCCATAAATCTCTTCCATTTTATGAGATATGAATACTATGCATTTCCCCTGATCCCGCAGCGTACGGATCATGGTCAGGAGATATTCGATTTCGTTCTTACTGAGGGCCGAGGTGGGCTCATCCATGATGAGGATCTCGGCGTTGAGGGACATGGCTTTGACAATCTCCACGAGTTGATTCTTGGCGACAGTCAAATCCCGTATCTTTACCTTGGGATCCAGATTGACTCCAAGGCTGGAAAGCAGACTCGTGGAATCCTGATACATCTTCTTGTAATCGACTGAACCGGTCCCCGTTCTGGGTTCTCTGCCAAGGTAGATGTTCTCCATCACCGAAAGGACCTTGACCTGGTTGAATTCCTGAAAAATCATGCTTATGCCTGCGCTCTGAGCATCCCTTACATTTTTAAAATGCGTTCTGTTTCCGTGAAGGATAATCTCTCCCCCATCGCCCTGGTATAGCCCAATGAGGATCTTCATGAGAGTGGATTTCCCAGCGCCATTTTCCCCCACCAGCGCATGGACTTCTCCGCGCCGGAGAGTCAGGCTGACGTTGTCCAGAGCATGCACACCGCCGAAATGTTTGGAAATATTCTTCATTTCCAATATTATCTCTTTCTCCAAAGGACCCTCCTAATGTATTTTTGACAAATGTCTCTCAAGGGTATCCATGATTGATAAAAGGAAATTCAGCCGGAGGAAACTCGTCCTCCGGCTGAGCGTTAAAAACTAGAAGTACTTCGCCGCCAGTTCGTTGCGGGAATTAGCTTTCTTTATATACTCTTCTACGTTGTCCTTCGTCACAGTCTGGAACGGGATGAGGATGGCCTTCACCGGCTTGCCATAGGCGGCGTCTATGGCCACCTTGAGGGCCGTCTCGCCCTGAACGACGGCATCCTGCCAGATGGTATTGTCCACGACGCCAGCCTTGATCTTTTCAAGCACTGGCATATCCGCGTCGATGCCGCTCAAGAGAATTTTGCCCGCGAAGCCCGCGTTCTCCACTGCGGTGATGGCACCAACCAAGATGCAGTCAGCCTGGGCGGCGATCATGTCTATTCCAGGATCATTCCCTTTCCGGTAGGTCTGTATCCAGTTCTCCACGAGCTGAAGGGCTTTTTCACCTGACCAATCCGCGGTGTTCTGTACCACAAGCTTGATTTGCGGATACTTGGCAAGCTCTTCCTTGTAAGCCTGTTCGCGGAGCACCTGAGCGGAGTGGCCAAGCACCGCATTGATATAAGCGAATCGGGGATTCTTGATTCCCTTTTCGGCGGCGGCCTTTACCAGCCGTTCCATCTGGAGGCGGCCGGATTCCACATCGTCGGAGCCCACGAAGGCGGTTTCATTCTTGCTGTTTGTCGACTGGCTCAGGGTGACGACCGGGATGCCCTTGCTGTGGGCATAATCCACCGCGGCCGCGGACTGCACCTTGTCTACCGGATTGAGAAGGATAGCTTTAGCGCCTTCGGACACAGCGGTTTCCACCTGGCGGAGCTGGTTGGAAGCGTCATCGTCGGCAAATACGACACGAATGCGAACGTTGGGCTTCGCCGTCTCCATATACTGCCGCATGGCGGCGACCTGGTAACGGGGGAACATGCTTTGGCTTCCCTGCATGCAGACATAGATCAGAGGCCAGGTATCCTGACTCTGCGCGCCGCTCGAGGTCACGGCCATCGTCGCAAGGAACATGACCATAAGCACCATTACCATTTTTCGAGTAATGTTCTTCATTCTTACCTCCTAAAATTTACCGCTCAAAACGGCTTGAACGGCTATATATGATTTAAACCTGCCCGCCACGGGCAAGCGCCGCTCTGAAATATTCCGCGCTGATGCGGATTCCGTCTTCGAGCCTGGTTCGACAGACAGGCCCTATCAGTTTTGCCAGCTCTCCAGTGTCCTTGTGTCTCGGGAAAGGCAATGGCGCGTCTTTGAACGTGATACACCCCTTCGCCGCAGGGACCGCCTTCTCTATGGCCGCCACAATCTGCTCCATGCTCACTGTGCCACCGCCCAAGTTGTAGACTGCCGCCCCGTCAAAGCATGTATCAGCTGCAGCAATAAATGCCTTTGCGGTATCGTCCGCGAACTGGAATTCGGCGACACCGCCGTAAGAGATCTTATAGGGCTCTCCCTTCACCGCCGCCTTGATCGCCGAGGTAGGGGTAGAGGTCATACCCTGGTCCCGCAGGGGGCCGTACACGACGAAGGGACGTATGGCTATGCTGGAGAGGCTTGTCTCTTCGTAGTAGATTTTTGCCGCCCACTCGTTGTCCTGCTTGTACACGCCGTAAAACGAACGGGGGATAAGGGGTGAATCATGGCTGAACTCACCGTTTGGATAATCGGCTATATTGCCGTATACGGCGGTGCTGCTCGAGTAGACCACCTGTTTGAGCCTCGCGGCCCGGGCGGCTTCGAAAATATTGATGGTCCCTTCGACATTGACCCGTGCACCGAGGGTCGGGTTTGCCCGACAGAAGGGCATCTGAAGTGCCGCAAGATGTATGATTTTCTCCGCTCCGCTCATGCGGACCGCAGCTTTAAGGAGGTCGGGGTTGGTAATGTCCCCTGGCAGGACAATGATTTTGTCCATGTCTTCTTTCTTCATGATCAGCGAAAGCTTTTCCAGTTTCTCCGGATGGGGCATGAGGGCAAAGACTTTATGTCCCGTCTCAACAAGATTTTTGACAACCCAGCCGCCTATGCATCCACTGGCCCCGGTGACAAAATAGCTGCTCATTCCTCGTATCCCCCCATGCCAAGAAATGCTTTTTCTACATTGGAAATATGGTCCGCCATCGCCGCCGCTGCCGCCTCGGCGTCTCTCGCCTTCAGCGCCTTCAGGATCACCTCATGATCCTGTATCGTATTTTTTCTGATGTTGGGCATGGCGTTGCTCTTTTTGCGTATCATCAATGCGAGTTTATTCACCGACTGCATGAATACGGGGATGATCCGGTTTCCGGCAGCCTTCATGATCATTTCATGGAGTTCAAGGTCTTTGCGGAAAAAAAGCTGCTCGTCGTCTATCGCGGCCTCCGCCTGATGGATGTTCTCTTCTATGGCGGCAAGCTGCTCATCGCTGATGTTCTTCACCGCCATGCGTGCTATGGCCGACTCGAGGATGCGGCGGGCATCGTACAGATCGGCGTAGAGGCTCGAGTCAAGGTGAAAAACGATATCCAGATGCTCAACCATATCCTCGGGTTCGAGGCTTTTTATATAGGCTCCCGAGCCCTGGCGAATATCAATTATGCTCATCACCTGGAGCGCCTTGAGGGCTTCCCGCAAGATGGGCCGGGACACTCCTATGATTTCACAGAGCTGGCGCTCCGGCGGAAGTTTATCGCCAACCTTCAGGCTGCGCTCCTTAATAAGAGCTAGCAGATTGTCAACAATACGCTCAACGGTGCTGGAGGTCTTTATATTATTGAATGCATATTTTTCAATGTTACTCATTTTGCGACCCAACCACAGTCAACAAGCAAATCGGTACCGGTGATGAATGACGCGCCGTCGCCGGCCAGAAAATAGATCGCCTCGGCGATTTCCGAAGGATCAGCCCAGCGGTTGAAGGCCTGCTCGGCCTCCCGCAGTTTCTTTACTTCTTCGAAGGACATACCCGTGCGGGTCGATTCGAGCTGAATGTCGCCGCGGAGCATGGGCGTATCTACCGATCCGGGGCTGACAGAATTGACCCTAATGTTGTATTTGGCGAATTCCCACGCCACCGCACGGGTGAAGGAAATGATCGCGCCCTTGGTAGCACCGTAGATGGCGTGTTCGGTCTGGCCCACATGGCCCGATACCGAACCCAGGTTTACTATGGCTCCCTTCCTCTGCCTTTTCATGATGGGCAGCACATATTTGTGAAAGAGGAAGGTCCCGCCTATGTTCACCTGCGCGACTTTGAGGAATTCGTCGTAGGTGGTATCTTCCAGAGGTTTCACCACCACGATGCCCGCGTTGCAGTTGAGCACATCGATGCGGCCGTAATGGCTCTCAGTCGTCTCCACAAAAGCCTTGACATCTCCTTCGGACGAGACGTCCCCCACCATCTCGAAGCAGTCCGCCCCGCTCCGTCGCAGTTCTTCGCCCAAGGCCTGGATGGCCTGACTCTTGTCAATCAGCGCCACAGCATAGTTGTTTTCCGCGAACTTCTTCGCCGAGGCCCTGCCTATGCCGCTGGCGGCTCCGGTGATCATCGCAACTCTCTTTTCGCCCATATCGCACCTCACATTGTTAACTGGTTCAATTTATTTGATCCCCATCATTTCCCTGGCCTGTGCCGGGGTCGCCACTTCCCTGCCCAGCGAGCGGGAGATGTTCGCGATCTCCTTCACGAGTTCGTGGGTGACCGCGATCTCCCCGTTCTGAAGGTATGGCCAGTCCTCTGTCCCGACCCGGACATTGTCGCCGTGCGTGATGGCCGCGACGAGGATGTTCATCTGCTCCTCGCACATGATGCTGACGGTTATCACACAATTTTCGGGCATGAGGCTCTTGCGGTAGAGATATTCCTCGACTGTGGGTGGCGACCATGTTCCGCCCGGCCAGCCGAGAAAGAATGTGGTGATATAGGGCGGATCAAGAAGTTTTCTTTCGATGAGTTTGTTCAGGTTCCAGATGGAGCCGGAGTGCCATATCTCCCATTCGGGCTTGACTCCATACCGGCGGCAGGCTTCAGTGTATTTTTTCAGCTCGGCCAGGGGATGAAGCACATCGCAGGTCACCTCGGCGAACGCTTCCGCGTGGTGATTGGCGATGATGGACACCATGTCGGACTTCTGTTCAAAGAGCTCTATTCTTTCCTTGAGTGGTATGCTGGACATGCCGCTCTGTATGATAATGTCGGACCTGGCCCGCACGCCGTTGATCACCGCAGCCCACTGGCCTTCGGCATGGGTGTGAAGGACGCTGGCCCCGGCCTCGCGGCAACGGAGCGCTTCCTCAACGATCTCGGGAGCCTTCTTCGGGTATTCGACCTCTGGATTCAGCCAGCAGATATTCGGCGTGGCAACGATGACCAATGGTTTTTTATTCACTGTATGACTCCTTCATTCATGATTCTTATCTGTATCATCTTTAAAGACCGCCTACACCCGCATGATGGTTTTGGGCATGGTCGTCATCTTACGGCAGCCCGTCCCTGTGACGACATAACAGTCCTCGACACCGATAAGTGCCCCTTTGTAGGGCTCCCACGCCTCGATCTCGAAGACCATATTCTCCTCGAAGGGCCTGTCCAGGGTCCCGAGCGCACCGAAGATGTGCTGATCCTCACACTGAAGCCCTATGGAGTGGCCTATGGAGAAAGCTATGCCGCCGGGGACCGTCTTCTTGTACCAGGACATGGCCTCCTCGCTCAGAGCTTTCATGTTCACTCCGGGCCTTATTCGTTCCTCAAAGTAACGCTGGAAATTCAGGAGCCCATCTATGAGCTTATCCGCCTCCGCCGGGGCCTCGCCGATGACCAGTTCCTGGTTTATGTCCGCCACATAGCCCTTGTAGATACCGCCGAAGTCGAGACGCACAATCTCGCCCTTTTTCACCGCCCTGCCCGTGCCGGGAGCCTCCGGATCCGAGTCGCCTATGGTCATGGTGAGATGATCCCAGTCGTCGGCGCCATGCCTAAGGAGAGAATCTTTGGCGATTTTGAGAAGCTCCACATCTGTGACCCCCTCCCTGACCGCGGCGATGGTGTCCTTCAACGCGGCCTCGGTGATCTCCGCCGCCTTCTGAAGGTACTCTATCTCGAAGGGAGTCTTTACAAGCCTCATGTCCAGGAAGGCTTCGTCGGCGTTCACGAGCACTACTTTCGCCTTTTCCCGGGAGAGCGCGTCGACGAGATATTTGGGAGCCGTGGTTTCGAGCCCCACCCTTTTGCCGACAAGACCCCAACCGCGTATCTTCGACAGTATAGCCATGCCCACCTCAGCCTGGCTCTCTATGCCTACAGTATCGGCGAACCAGCTGAAGCGGCCCGCGCTCTTAAAGACATTCCAGTGCACCAGCGTGCCTTCCCCTTCCCGGCGTATCATAGCCAGACTGGGATACTGGTTGTTCAGCGCCAGAAGTATGGGATTGTCGGCGCTGTGCAGAAGTGGCAGGCCGCTCAGATAGTACACGTTCACCGGCGAGGTGGCGACGAGGAGATCAAGATCGTATTCCCTCATGATCTCCGCAGCTTTCTTTGCGTTATAGCCTATAGGTTTCACGGCTTTGACCTCCGGAAGATTCTTGTTGATCGGAATGGATGGGGCGAGACGCTGCAGAATCTCTATAGTCCGTCCCTCGTCGGCCATCTTTTCGATTTCGGCCGTCTCCACGGGCCGCCCTTCGATGTGTGAAAGGTAGCCCGCGAGTATGGCGGTGATGGCGTTCATGGACTGCGCAGGCGTGAACTCCGGCTCCCTGTCTTCCAGAATGCAGCGGGCAAAGTGGTCGTCGGTCTTCCGCACTGAGATCGTGTAATATTCAGGGAACGGGAGATGTTCCACATCGGGTTCCACCCACTGCTGCGCTCTGTCCCCCATACGCTCGTCGAAAGAGCAGAATCGCACTGGCTTCTCCCAGGCGTGGTTTTCAAAGATGCTGCCCTTGGTGCCGAAGACTTCCATGCTGTTGTAGGGCGTTGTCTTCTGGGTAAAACTGACCATCACGTCCACAACGGCTCCATTTTCGTAATTGGCTACGGCAATGGCGTTGTCTTCCGCCTTTTCAGGCAGATTGATGGCCTGTTTGGCCAGGACGCTGGTGACTCTGCTGCATTTGGATCCGATGACGTACTCGATGGTGACGAACTTGTGGGCGGCCATGTCCATAAGCGCGCCGCCGCCAGCCTTGATCGGGTCCCCCTTCCAGAAACCGCTCTGGGAGAGACCGAATATTTCGTTGACCCCTTCGTAGGCCCTCACCATGAGCACATCCCCGATCAGGCCCTGCACCACGATGTCGTGCATGCACACATGTGCGGGCAGGAACCGGTGATTCTCGGCTATCATGAATTTGACACCGGCCTTTCTGCAGGCCTCGATCATGCGGCGGCAGCCCTCGACCGTCGTCCCCATGGGCTTTTCGCAGAGCACGTGCTTGCCCGCAGCGGCACACTTCTCCACCATCTCCACATGGTAGGCATGAGGCACCATGACCAGCACCGCGTCTATGCCCGAGGCAAGCATGTCGTCGAGGTTGTCGTAGGGGACCATGATCCCGTCCTTGTAGGTCATGGCCATTTTCTTCGCGTTCTCAAAATTCCGGTCGTAGATAGCGGTGTACGCGATAATGGGCGAGCCCCTGTCGCCGTTGCTGTGGAAGTGGAAGGCCTGGCCACCGCCGATGACGCCGAACTTGACCTTTCCCCGGTAGTCCATATTCTTCTGCGCCTGCACGAGGGAACTCGAGTCCCGTTCGACGAATTGATCCAAAAAGAGCTCGAAGATCCTCTGGAAGTTCATGGCATCGGGCCTGTTGCCAGTATATTTGATGTAGCCGCCCATCTGGGCCACCAGAGAATAGATGCGCCCCTTCAACATGTCCAATACCGTCTGTATGCCGATATAGAAGATGACCGCGGGTTTCGACGCAGGCCCAGCGTAGGAGGTACACGAGCCTCCGCTGAAATCAATGGAATAAATCTGGTCATCGGAGTCGGGGCCTTCCTTCACGAGCTCATCGCGGGATTTCAGATTGAACTGAAAACTCCGATCCAGGGTCTTCATCTCATAGCGTATTTCGTCCGTGATGTTGCAGACCAAGGCAAAAAAACGGAAGCCCTCCCGCAAATCCGCCGCGCCGAGATCGCCGCCCTCCAATTTTCTGCGACATTTTTCGAACAGCGCCGCATCAAGCGGGGTTTCCTTCCCTGCCAGCAACTCCATACATACTCCTCGCGCAAATGAGGTTCATCCACATCTAATGGATAATTGGTAAAGTTATTTTACCAATTTCTAAAAAATGATAAGCCCGGTTCCCCGATTTGTCAATATAAAAATTTGCCTTTCTTATCCCAGATGAACAGCCATCCCCTCAACCGACTAGAGTCACAGAGAAGAGAAAATCCGGAGGACAGGATTACGAGTTGTTATTTCTGCGCAAACATCAGAATTACCAGCGCATCTGAACATGAGAAATACCTCGCGCTGTGCGATACTGTCTTTGAAAAATATAAGGGTCGGTATATAACCATCGATCCTGCGCGGCAGTGCTTGAAGGAGGAAGGACATAGAGGAAGAGGGTTGTCAAAGAAAATCGTAGAAGCGTTAGAACAGATTGCCAAGAGAGAAAAGAGTTCGCCTTCGAAACGAGGATAAAGCATGCGGCGGCGATAGACCTGTACCGGAGCCTGGGATATACACAGATAGAAAATTATGGGGGTATAGGAGGGAACTCCAACGGTATCTGCATGATGAAAAGACTGTAAAGAGGAACTCCGCTACTCGCTCCGCAACGTGGGCCTTACCGAATCTCGCTGCCCTCCATCACGGCGTCGAATACCTTCGACCATGTCTCATAGTCGGCTGGGCGGCCCGTCCGTTCCTCAAAGCCCAACATGCTGCAGCCGATCAACATCCCCTTGCCGTTGAATACCTGACATCCCGAGGCCTGCGCGTCCTTCAGAAATTGAGTCAGCTTCGGATTATAAGTGGCATCGAAGACTATGTGGCCCGGCATAAACAATTCTTTCGCCAGCGGCGTATCCTGCAAATTCGGTGCCATGCCAACCCCCGACGCGTTCATCAGCACCTGGGATTGGGCAAGGGCTGCCCTTGTTCTCTCAAGATCGCGGGCAGGAATAAATTCGGCAACCGATTTAAAGTCACCATTGATGCCAGCCACCAATTTTTCTCCCGCATCCTCAAACTTATCTGTTATATATATTTTTCTTGCTCCTCTATACGCAAGCGTCCAGCATATCGCCTTCCCCGCTCCGCCCGCCCCAATGCAGAAGAATATGGTTGAAGAAATCTCACGTCCTATCTCTCTTCGGAAAAAAACCACAAAACCTTCGCCATCCTTGTTGTGGCCTATGAGCCTTCCGTCTCTGACCTCTATGCTGTTCACCGCTCCAATTTTTTCCGCTAGTTCGTCTATCTCGTCGAGATACTGCATGACTTCGACCTTGTAAGGCTTTGTGATGCCAATACCCGATACATTCATATACTTCAACCCATTCAGGACATCGCCCAGATATTCTCTCTCAACCTCGATGGGGAAACGGAAGTAATTGAGTCCCTCTATTTCGTAGATATTATTTCCCATTTTGTACGAAACCGATTGCCTCAAAGGCTTACCGATTACGGGGATCAGTTTTGTGTCTACATCTATTTCCATATACCGTTCCCTTGTTCTATATCGCCTGCGAAGATTCGCAGCCGAGGCTTTCCCGCTTGGAACACCAAATCAGCATTTCAAGCGGTTTCGTCGTATTGTTCACATAACCGTGATGCACGCCCTCGGGTATGTATATCAACTTTCCCGCACCGAACTTCCCCACCACCGTTCCATCTTCGCCGGTCAACAGCCCCGCGCCCCTAATGATGTAGCAGAATTCCTCGGCGTCCACATGCACATGAGTCTCGACGCTTTCCCCTTGGACAATGATCAGAAGCCCAACATGGAAAAAGTCAGCTTTTCTGACATCGCCGCCTATGACCTTGTAGAGCTTGCTGATCTTGCCCGGAGTCTTGCTGAGCCATAAATTCTCCGAATCCCTGAAAGGATGTAGCAGCACTGACTTTGCTCTTTCGCCCATATGATTGCTCCATATAATCTGAATCGGAGTGATTTTTTAGAGCGACGTAAGGAGGCGCCCCGTGAAAAAGAAGATCGCGATCGTATTGCTTGTCCTCTTTGCGATTGCCGTTGCATTCGCCGCCCCGGGTTCGACGATTGTCTATATAACGAAGACCGGTGCAAAATACCATCGCGAGGTTTGTTCTTCGCTAAAGAAGTCGAAAATCGCCGTCACGCTCCAGGAAGCGGTGAATCTTGGATATGAGCCGTGCAAGATATGCCATCCCCCAACCCTGGATGAATAGGGAAAAAGTCAGAATTGTCCAAGTCGGGCTTCAGGCCTGAGCCACTCGGCGTTCGGATTCAATGGCTGCACACGATAATTCGTTGTCGGCCCGAGAAATTCACGGATCCGTGCTATATCTTCTTCTGCGAGAAGTGGTTTCGCGAGTGTCGTTCTGAAAAGGCATTCCACCCCCGAGTCTCGGATGATCCTGATGCTCTCCTGAATGGCCTCGACATCTACCGAGACGCCCGCCAGCTCATCGTAGTGCTCGAAAGGCGCCTTGATATCCATCGCGGTGAAGTCGACGAGCCCGGCCGATATGATCGCTGAGAGCCGGTCGGGGAAGCTGCCGTTCGTGTCGAACTTGACTGGATACCCCAATTTTCTGATCTGCGAGAGCAATTCCGACACTCCCGCGTTGAGCAAAGGCTCTCCTCCGCTCACCACCACTCCCCCAGCCGGCCGACCCTGGATCGCAAAAAACCGAGGACTTCTTCGGCGCCGAGAGCTTGCCCGAATCGCGCGGGATCGACAAGCTGTGGGTTGTGGCAGTAAGGTCAGCGAAAGTTGCAGCCCTGCATGAAGATGACCGCGCTGACGTAGCCGGGGTAGTCGACGAGAGAACAGAGCTGCAGCCCGCCTATGAGCATAGCCTCTCCTTTTCCATGATTTCTTACTTTACGGTGATGACCTCGGCCCGCCTCATGGCTTCCGCTCGCGGTTCCTGACCAATGCCCTGGAGGTCGGGAATTCCGCTGAGATACCAATACGTATCACTCGGCTTTACATGCCCCAGGTACACGGACAGATTCAGGATAGCGTTGTTTACATCGACGCCATCCTCATACCAGCGCTGAATCCTTCGGCAAACAAAGGTGTGCCGAAAGTCATACAATCTCGGCAATCTTCCCGTGTAGCCGCCCAATTCTAGTGTTGTCCGCAATTTCTGAAACGTGGAATGTACGATCGACGTTAAAAGTGCCTTCCCGTACTCCGAAAGAAAAAATCGGTCGGAACATGGTTTGTTCCGATAGCTATCACGAAAAAGAGCATAGTCGCGAAGGGCATACCCTACCGATTCATGAATGGGGACGATACGTGATTTATGGAATTTTGTCGCACTGACAGTCAGCACATTAGAAGTCAAATCCACATTATCGCGTTTCAACTTCAACGCTTCACATACTCTCAATCCTGTAGAAGTCAGAAGCCCGAGTAGGGTTCTATACGTGAAAGGTCGGAGCCCATTTATCGGAGTCAACCGAGATGCAGCGTTCATGAGCTGCACCGTTTGCACAGGAGAGAAGATATATGACTGTGTTCGCTTATGTGCAGGGCCAAGAAACCCTCTTGGCGGGATCTGTGTACCCAATTCGAACGCTGCCCTGTACTTGGCGAAGGGACTCATCACCTTCTTCATCTGGCTGGTTCTGATGCACAAGGACCTTGCCTTTGCCATCGAGCGCAGCGTCACCGTCATGGTCATCGCCTGTCCGCACGCCCTCGGTCTGGCCGTGCCGCTGGTGGTGTCCGTCTCCACGACACTGGCTGCGGGCAATGGGCTGCTGATTCGCAATCGCACTGCGTTTGAGCGCGCCAGGAAGGTGCAGGCGATTATTTTCGATAAGACGGGCACGCTCACCGAAGGTCGCCTTGGCGTAACCGACACGCTGGTGCTGTCACAGGACATCGACGAGGTATCGTTGCTTGAATATGCGGCCTCGGTGGACACCAATTCCGGGCATCCCATTGCCAAGGCCATTGCATCCTCTTCCGAAAAAAAACTTCCCGTTGAAGACTTTAAAAGTATGGCGGGCAAAGGTGCCGAAGGCAGGGTTGAAGGCAAAGAGGTAAAGGTGGTGAGTCCAGGCTTTCTGCGCGAACAAAACATCATCATGACCGACAAGCGCGTGGAGGAACTGCAAGCGCAAGGCAAGACGGTCGTGTTTGTCCTCATCGACGGGGCGTTGAAGGGGGCGATTGCCCTGGCCGACATCATCCGGCCCGAATCGAAACAGGCCATCGCGGAGCTGAAGACAATGAACATCCGCTGCATGATGCTCACCGGCGATAACAAAGCGACGGCCAAATGGGTCTCGGACCAGGTTGGGCTGGATGAATACTTCGCCGAAGTCCTGCCCCAGGACAAAGCCGCCAAAGTGAAAGAAGTCCAATCCCGGGGCTTATTGGTGGCCATGACCGGCGATGGGGTGAACGATGCGCCGGCGTTGGCGCAGGCGAATTTGGGCATAGCCATTGGCGCAGGCTCGGATGTGGCGGTCCAAACCGCCGACGTTATCCTGGTGCGGAGCAATCCATTGGATGTCGTGGCCATTCTGAAGCTTTCCCAGGCCACCTACCGCAAGATGATTCAGAATCTTTTCTGGGCCACAGGCTACAACGCCGTTGCCATTCCCCTGGCCGCCGGCGCGCTGTACACTTGGGGTGTACTGCTCAGTCCCGCGCTGGGCGCGGTATTGATGTCGGCGAGCACGGTGATCGTGGCCATCAACGCGCGGTTGCTGAAAATTCGACGATAGCACGACAATAAAGACAGGAGGTATATCATGTCAGAGAAAAAAATCTTGACGACAAACACAGGAAAGCCGGTCGAAAACGACTTGAACTCGATGACCGCCGGCCCCAAGGGGCCAACGCTGGTCCAGGACGTACATCTGATCGAGAAGCTGGCTCACTTTGACCGGGAACGCATACCCGAACGGGTCGTGCACGCAAAGGGCGCAGGTGCGGGGGGATACTTCGAGGTTACGCACGACGTCACGAAGTACACGCGCGCCAAATTCCTCTCCGAAGTGGGAAAACGCACCGAGGTCTTCGCGCGGTTCTCGACCGTAGGCGGCGAAAAAGGTTCCGCCGATTCGGAACGGGATCCCCGCGGCTTCGCCGTCAAATTCTACACCGAAGAGGGGAACTATGATTTCGTCGGAAACAACACGCCGGTGTTCTTTATCCGGGATGCGATGAAATTCCCCGATTTCATACACACGCAGAAGCGCAACCCTATAAGCAACCTCAAAGACCCGGACATGTTCTGGGATTTCCTCTCGCTGACCCCGGAATCCATCCACCAGGTAACGATTCTTTTTTCCGACCGTGGCACGCCCGTCGGCTATCGCCATATGCACGGCTTCAGCGGCCACGCATTCATGTGGTACAACGAAAAAGGCGAGTACTCTTGGGTAAAGACACATTTCAAAACCGAACAGGGAATAAAGAACCTTACCCGTGGAGAGGCTATCCGTCTCGCGGGCGAGGACCCGGACTATGCGACTCGGGATCTGTACGAGAGCATAAAACAAGGCGACTTCCCGGCATGGACGGTTTATGTGCAGATAATGACACCGGAAGAGGCAAAAAACTACCGCTTTGATCCGTTCGACATAACCAAAGTCTGGCCGCACACCGATTATCCGCTTCAGCCTATCGGCCGGATGGTGCTCAATCGCAACCCCGAAAACTTTTTTGCCGAAGTGGAGCAAGTTGCGTTCTCTCCGGGCAACTTCGTTCCCGGCATAGGGCCTTCACCGGACCGGCTGCTGCAGGGGCGTCTTTTCAGCTATCATGACACACAGAGGCACAGACTAGGCCCTAATTTCCACATGCTTCCTGTCAATGCGCCAAAGGCCGCTTTGGAAAGCAGCTACCAGCGCGATGGATCCATGCGGTTCGACAAAAATGGGGGAGAAAGCCCCAACTACTGGCCGAACAGCTTCGGAGGCCCGGCGCCTGATCCTTCGTATACGGTTCCGCCAATCGACGTTGCCGGAATGGCCGCGCGCCATGTCTACGAAGTCGGCGATGTGGACTTCGTCCAGGCCGATGCCCTGTACAGCAAGGCCATGAGCGACATGGACCGCGATCATCTGGTCGGCAACATCGTCGCCCATCTGAATGCTGCGCAAAAACGAATCCAGCTACGCCAGACAGCCCTGTTTTACAAGGTGAATGCCGAATATGGAGAGCGCGTCGCCGTGGGTCTTGGCTTAAATCTTGCCGATGTAAAGCGGCTTGCGGCCATGTCGCAGGAAGAACGCGTAAAGGCGACCTGATAGCCCGGATTCTTCACCCGGAGGAGTTCGTGGTGCCGTTCGCATGGTGCCACAACTTTCCCCTTGTCTTGGCGACACGCCGAGAGTAGACTTTCTCTATCGTGCCGGCAAAAAATGCCAATGGAACCGAAAGCCTCATCGATCGGTGGAATGAGGAAAATTATCGCCTTCTGGCGGAGAATTCCACAGACCTTATCGCGAGGATATCGATCGAGGGACTGTGCCTCTACGTTTCTCCCGCGTGCACCGAACTTCTGGGCTATACGCCCGAAGAGCTGAGGGGCCGCCGCGTCTTCGATTTCATCCATCCCCTGGACAGGAGGACTGTCGCCGATTCGCTCGAATCCGAGGTCCTTTTCCGCTTCCATAAAAAAATCGTCTGCAGGCTCAGGCGAAAAAATGGTTATTATGGCTGGTTCGAAAGCAAGTTCCAGTTTTTCAGCGATGTCGGGACGAAAGATCTTCAAGTTGTCGCCATAGCCCGCGACATAGGCGACCGGATCCGCGCCGAGCGTTTCAGTACGGTGCGGCATACGATCGCCGCGCTCAAACCCTCGGAAGCCGATCTGGAAAAGGATTTCGCGTCCCTCCTGGGAACGATCTGTACGACACTCACGTGGGACCTCGGCGAAATATGGCTTGTCGAGGACGCGACCTCGCGCCTCAAACTTTGCAGCCATTGGTGCGGACCTTCCCCCCGCCTCAAGCGATTCTCCGAAACTTCCTCGCGCATGGCGTTCGCGCCGGGCGTCGGGCTTCCCGGCAGCCTGTGGAGCAGGGGGGGAGTAACGCTCATCGATAACCTCCCCGCGATGTATTCGGCCGTACGGAGGAAGGAATATGAGGAGGCCGGGCTCAAAGCCGCCATCGGCACGGTGCTCGCCGACGAATCCAGAACTTACGGCGTCATAGTGTTCATAAGCCGCCGGAGCATTCAGCGCAACCAGGAACTCCTCGATATGATAGAGGAAACGGGCCTTGAACTGGGCACATTCATCGCGAAATTCCGCGCCAGGGAGAGCCTCCGGGCCGAATCCGAAAAACTCGGAACCCTCGTGGAAGAGAGCACCGCCAGGATCCGCGAGCTCCAGTCCGAAATAAACCGCCAGCAGCGCATCGAGCAGGACATCCTCATGGCCGCCGAAGTCCAACGGAATCTCCTGCCGGTCGGCACACCAGTGCTGCCAGGCTTCGACTTCTCTTTCGCCGCTATTCCCGCACGCTACATAAGCGGGGATTTCTACGATTTCTCTAAGCCTTCTCCTTCACTCTGCGACATCATCATCGCGGATGTATCGGGCAAAGGCATCTCCGCCGCCATGATGACCATGGCGGCACGGGCGTTCTTCCGCCACGACGACACGGTGGGCATAAGTCCGGCCGCGCTGCTCGGGGCGATGAACGGCGCCTTGTTCACGGACCTCGATCATACGGAAATGTTCCTCACCGCCCAGCTCATCCGCATCGATTCGGAGCGTGGAATCATAACCTATGCCTCGGCCGGGCACACGGAAGCACTGCGCTTCAACCCCTCCTCTGGCGAGTGCGTTTGCTTTCCATCCACCGCCCCGCCCATAGGGATTTTGCGGGATATCGAGATAGGAGAAATGGAAATCAGGACGCGACCGGGAGATTTTTTCGTCATCTACAGCGATGGAGTGATCGAAGCGTCGGACGAAAGCGGCGGGCTGTTTGGAATGGAACGGTTCGTCCGAATTCTGCGCAGTAGGGAATTCGTCTCCTCTGCGGATATCGTCCAGACTGTTCTTGCCGAAGTGCGCAGCTTTTCCGGCGATCAGCCCCTCGCTGACGACCTTACCCTCATAGCCATCGGCGCGAGCCAAAGGGAAAGCCGTCTGCAAATCGCGGCTACAATGGAAAACCTCGATCCCGCCGTCGCTTTCGTGAGGGATGCCGCCCTCCCCTATGGGAGCAAGATTGCCGATGACATGGAACTCGTGGCTTCCGAACTGGTCACGAATGTCATAAAACACGCCAATCCAGAATCCGCTGTGGCCGGAAACCATGCGAACGCCGCCGCACGGGACACTATGAGCATGGACATCAGCCTGCGGCTGGAATCCGGCCGGATCATCTTCGACCTCGTCTATCCGGGCCCCCCTTTTAGTCCCGACACGAGGGCGCGGACGCTTCCCGATCCCTTTCAGGAGGGCGGCCGCGGCATCCATATCGTCCGCGCCCTCGTCGATGAACTCGAATACAGCTCCACGCCCATGAACCACTGGCACGTGGTAAAGAGAGTATCCGCGGAGGGAAGCATATGAAATCTGCCCACCACCATGACACGAGACTTTTGCTTTCCAGAGCCATCGGCCTTGCCGCCTGCGCCCTTGGACTGAACTACATCATCTGGCGCTATACGTCCAGCCTCAACATGCAGGCGCTCTGGTTCGCGATTCCCATGGTGATCGCCGAAACCTACGGCATCGTGGACATGTTGCTTTTCGTTTTCATGTCCTGGCGCAAACCGAAGCGGGACACCCTTCCTTCTCCCGAAAAGGCCGATGTCGACATATTCATAACGACCTACAACGAACCCGAGGAGCTCGTCGCGACGACCGCCAAAGCCGCCTTGCGCATCGACTGGCCGGACAAGAAGGTCTACATCCTGGACGACGGGGCGCGGGAGTCAATGAAAAAAACGGCCGAAGAAATCGGCTGCGGGTATATCAGCAGGGGCGAAGAGTGGACGGAGAAGCCGAGGCACGCGAAGGCGGGAAACGTAAACAACGCCCTCCTCGAGACATCGGGCGAATTCATCCTCATTCTCGACGCCGACCAGATACCCGCGCCGGCCATTCTACGCAAAACCCTGGGATTTTTCTCCGATCCGGCCCTCGCCTTCGTCCAGACGCCGCAATATTTTTACAACCTTCCCCCTGGGGATCCCTTCGGCAACGAGGCTTCGCTTTTCTACGGCCCCATCCAGCAGGGCAAGGACGGATGGAACGCCGCCTTCTTCTGCGGGTCCAACGCGGTGCTCCGGAGAGAGGCCCTCATGCAGCTGGGTATCCGCGAATATGTCGAAACTGTGGAAAAGCGTGAAAGAGAAATGGTAGACAAGCTCACAAAGCGCGTGAAGAAAACATCCTGCGATGACGAGGAAACTTGCGCCGCGGTCAAGCGCCTCACTGAAGGACTCAAGGCCGCCAGGGAAGCCCTCGACGACCAGGCTCCCCTCGAGCATGTCAGCGATCTCGTGATCGAGGCTGTCCGCGATGCGGAATTCCTCGTCTCGAAAAAAGAAGTGGGAGAAATAGCGGGCGCCATGAACGAACTTGCGGAAAGCGGCGACGCGGAAGCGGCAGCCGTCTACCGCCACATCATCGGGAACCTCGATTCCATCGCGCGCAAGACCCCACCGTCATTTGAGGCCCTGCGCGACTCCGAAGAGTACGTCGAGGCACTCAACCTCGCCCGCAGCGATGAGGCGGTACCGGTGCAGGCCCTCGCCACCATCAGCATCACCGAGGATATGGCCACCGCCATGCGCCTCCACTCCCTCGGGTGGAAAAGCGTCTTCTACCCCGAAGTCCTGGCCTACGGCCTTGCGCCCGAAGACCTCGGGACCTCGCTCAAGCAGCGGCTGCGATGGGCTCAGGGAACGGTACAGGTCTTCGTCAGGGAAAACCCGCTGTTCAAGAAAGGGCTTTCCCTCCCCCAGAAGATGATGTACTTCGCGACCATGTATTCCTATTTTTCGGGCTTTTTCAACCTCGTCCTGCTCCTCGCCCCGATCATCTACTTCTTCACGGGCATAGCTCCCGTAAATTCCTGGTCGACCGATTTCTTCGTGCGGTTCATCCCCTTCTTCGTCATGAACAAGATCATGTTCCGGTTCGTCGCGTCGGGCATTCCCGTGTGGCGGGGAGAACAGTACAACCTCGCCATGTTTCCGCTGAACATCAGGGCCGTTCTCAGCGTGCTGTCCGGCAAAAAGCTCGGTTTCGTGGTGACACCCAAGCAGAAGGAAGGCGGACACGACTTCCGCCTCATCTGGCCGCAGACGACGGTCATCGTCCTCACGATAGCCGCCGCGACGTACGGCATCATCGAGTTTTTCCTGGGTCGCGGAATTCCTCCCGTCGGTCTGGCGGTCAATCTCACATGGTCCATCTACAACATCATATCCCTTGCCGTCGTCGTGAAAGCGCTTTACTATCAACCGCCGGATGGATGGAGCGCGCAACTGCCGGAATTCGCGCGCGGCGACGCGCGGAGTGGCCACGCGCCATCAAGTGATATGCCGGCACTAGACGATGCCGGCAAGCCTGATAGCGCTGGCGATCCCGGCGCAGAGAAAAAGTCCTGAGTCATCAAGGAGGCCCTGAATGGATTTCGTCATCGAAGAAAAAGACACCACCGCAACCTACAGTGTCGTGGTGGTGTCGGGCAGACTGAACGGGGCCAGCGCTCCGGAATTCAAACACAGGATCAAGCAGATCGTGGAGGCAGGCAAATCACGGCTGATCCTGGAGATGGGCGGCATCGTCTTCATCGACAGCTCGGGGCTTTCGGCCCTGATTTCAGGCCTTAAATGCGCCCGCGAGGCCGGGGGCTTCTTCCGGCTGGCAGACCTGCGCGACCAGCCGGCATCCGTCATCAAACTCATGATGCTCGACCGCGTCTTCGACATCTATGCGGACGTGAACGCGGCAAAACCGTAGGTGTTTCTCATTTAGTCAATCAAATCAATCAGATTCTTGGCGACATACCATTTTGTACCGTTGTACACCGCGACTCCGTCCGAGGCGATTGCCTTGCCGTTGAGATAGGCATAGCTTTTGTTGCGGGGTACGCGGAGCGTCTGATCAGCTTTCGTGACGACGAGGACAGGGTTTTCGGGGTCCGTTGTATCCATGGAAACCGTGGCTCCTTTCTTGGCGAACATTGAAGCCGCATCCTGGAACAGGCGGGAAGTGGCCTGCCCAAGATCGACGTTCAGCGTGCTGGCCATGTACAAGGCGACGTCGGTATTCCTTACGAGGCCGGTGATCCTCTTGTCGAAAGGATCGTAGCAGTAGAGCACGACATCCTCGCCTGTGTGGCCGTTCGTGGTATAGCCGATTTTTGCCCTGCCCGCGACCATGGGTCCGACGGTGTAGTTCATCGAGCCGGCCTTCGTCTTGCCGATCGCCTCGACTTCCGCATCGGTCAAATCAGTAATCCCCAGATACCGGGCAACAGTCTGGCGGATTACGGGCGCCTCCGAGGGTTCGTAAGTGCCATCGACCTTGATGAGGGAAGCAAGCTTTGCCTCCAGGCCTTCACCGGTGACTTTGGCCTTCTTCAGCGGATCGATGAAGGTGGTCCAGGGTGTCTTGTCGTATCCCGAGCTGATTGAGCGGTCTCCTATTGAGATGCCGGAATTCCCGTGGTCGGTGACGGCAATGACGACCGTGTTGCCGTCCTGCTTCGCGAAATCGAGGGCCACTTTCACCGCGTCGTCAAAGGCGAGGATGTCGGTGACAAACGCGACAGGATCGTTGGCGTGGGCGGCCCAGTCTACCTTGGAGCCTTCAACCATCAGGAAAAATCCCTTTTTGTTTGCCGAAAGAATCTCAATGGCCTTGGCCGTCATCTCGGCGAGCGAGGGTTCGACCGCAGGATCGCGATCGATGTCATAGGACATCGCGGTGGCCGACTTGTCCTTGCCGAAGACGCCGAAGAGCTTCCCGTCGGGAGCTGACTTCAGTGCGGCGGTGTTGTCGACGAAGGTGTAACCGTTCGCATCGATGATCGCCTTGAGGTCTTCCTTGTCCTTTCTTTTGTCCGCATTCAGATAGGGCGTGCCTCCGCCGAGGACTACATCGATGCCATTGTAGGCGATCTGTTCGGCCAGGTTGTCGTAATTCGAACGCGAAGGATCATGCGCACTGAAGTCAGCCGGCGTGGCATGCATGAATTCACTGGTGGAGATGATGCCGGTCGAGCGCCCGCTCAGCCGCGCGGCTTCCAGAATGGTGGCCACTGGCCGCTGTGCCTCATAGTCGGGAATTTCGACCCCAGGAAGCACATAGGATTTTCCGATCGAGGCGAGGGTTTCGCCCCCGGCGGGGGGGGCGCCCGCGCGCGCACAGACAACAGCACACACCCGGGCCGGCGGCGCGGCGGGTGGCACGCGGCTCGACTGAC
>Ga0074197_1000965_pt1 | contig 28829 bp, 36 predicted proteins | sample EPASupsiteSAE305_FD_64526 | JGI IMG/M metagenome (GOLD analysis project Ga0074197, IMG submission 64526) | Bioremediated contaminated groundwater microbial communities from EPA Superfund site, New Mexico - SAE3-05 reassembly with SPADES | ecosystem: Environmental > Aquatic > Deep subsurface >...
TGAGCACTCCAAACAACTTGATTTAATAGAAATTGGATAGGTCCAACTCTAATTAAAAGTTGATCAATACCAGCTCCAAGTATCTGAGATATATAACCCTGATAATCAGATTGCCATTTAAGTGTCCCTGTTATTTCTCTCTGACCAGCACTAATTGATGTTGCGTTAAGACCAAATGGTGAATACTGAGAAAAACTGCTTGTGTTTGAAAAACCAGATCCCATAGTATAGTTTCTCTTAAGCCTATTATCTATTTGTAAAGAAAAACCAGTAACAAACATCCCTCTAGGAGCGCCTTCTATAGAAACAATATCAAACATTGGAATTTGTTCAAGAATCAGTTTCCCTGTGACATCTGCTCCTCTTCCTATACCCGGCAATCCATCGGCATTCATATGATCTGCAAAGTCTATATAAGTTTGTACATGATCAGTATTATCTGTTACATTATCTTCTACTGGTCCCCAAATATATCTTCCATCAGCACCATATGAGTGAATAGTAGATAATTCTTCCTGATCAACAATTCCCCATATTGAGGCATTGGCCTTAATATTATCGCTCGATTCACATTCAATTCTACAAGTATTTACTTTGCAACCAGAAATTTTTGGATGTGCAGAAGACTGAACTGTAAAAGACGCTCCCGGTTCTTTAGCTAATTCTGAACCACAAAGGAAAAGTCCAAAACCACCTGTGACTCCTGATTCACGAGGAAGCATAAATGGGAAACTTAAATCTCCCTGTGATTCAATAGGCCCTTTTTTCCATGCCGTACGATCCTGTCTTCCAGTAACATAATCAGGAACTTCAACTTCTTGCTTAACGCCTATGTTATAGTTTTCAACCCTAAACACTTCTGTGCTAGGTGGAGTGAAATCAGTGAATAATTCAGATGCATCTGAAAAGTCAATTTCGACGACCTGATTCCAGCCCATCCCTGTAGTAAAATTATTGAGATCAAATGCCATTTTATCCTAAGCTCCTTATATTATTCCGTTACTATTTATTCCTTTCGACCAATTTTATTATGCTTCTATCCACAATGGATTTATAGTTACATTGGCCTTGGCACTAAGTTCTGCAAATTCAGTAGTGAAATAGCTGCTTTGGTCATTTTCTGTAAATAAACTGAAATCAGTGTTTCCACTAACAAAGGCATATGTCGAATAAAATACTTCAATACTCCCTGTTCCAGATCTAGAAACAACATGAGAATTTAATTTTCTTAATGTCGTTGAAAACAAATTAGCAGCAATTGTCTTTGCCTGTTCTTCTGTCAAGGTATTATTTGCAGCTCTATACCAATAACTCCCTAAATCAGAAGAAATAGAACCTGTAGGATCGGTATCGGCATCATGATAAGTGACAGAGTCGTCTTCATCAACTATTATAATAAGACTCTCTTGGAGTTTATTATATGCTCCTTCAGTCGCTGAATTCGCATCATAAATTGCATCTCTGATAGCAGCATATGCAGCTCCAAGTTTATCTGCTATCAACTTGTAATTTTTTGGTTGAACAAATGACATTTTTTTAAAACTCCTTATATCCGAATATCTTCACCTACTACGATATTTCTCTTATTAGAATATTTCTCTAAAACCTTCTGAATATCCTTCTTTATCTCAGAACAAAAATCCTTTAGATTTTTTACTGAATATGGATACACAACATTACCCATCTCTATTGAATTAAAATTTTCTTTGTCAAATTCCTTCAATTGTATTGAACTTTTTCCTATTTTTTTTATTACCTTATATAATTCATTAGAATCCGTAGCGTCAATAACTATTTCACTAAGATTTGCATAGACAACAATATCTCTCATATCACATATATTGGCATTTATTATACTTATATTATCGTCATTTGAATATTTCCCTTCAATACTTTTATAAACATTATCGTCATCACATATAATTAATTTAGAATTTTTAACTTCTTTATATATTCCTAATTCTGTTAAACTTTTAAATTTAGAAGCATCAAAAAAATTAAATAAAAAATTAACATTATCTTTATCTATCTTTGGGAATCTATTTTTATTAACAAAAGTTATAATCTCGTCAAATTGTTCTAGAGCAAACTTTTCAAAATCAAGTAAGGTGTTTCCTATATCATCAAGGATTGCTATCAAAGGATAATCTATTCCATACTCTTCTTTAATCATCGCAAATGGTAAAATATCGGTCGTACAACCCTTGACAATTATTGCTTCTGGAGAAAACCCAAAATCTTTAATAGCACTTATTATTTCCGAAAAGAATTGTATTTCTTGTGGAATTCTATTAATAATCATCACTTTTTCATAAAATTCATCAGAAAAATCATCATCAAATAATGAATAGTTTTCTCCTTTCGTTTCGAGAAGTTTTGTCTTCCACAAATATATTTTCTTTACTTTTTCGTTTAAAGACTCTGCTAAGACTAGGTTTTCCTCACTATAAGGTGCAAAAAATAATAAATTATCCATACAATTTCCTTTCTATTCTAATGGCCCAAAATTTTCATTACTATATCCATATAATTCGCTTTCGCTAATTCCCTGACTTGTAAGGTATCCTCTCCAGAAATACAAATCGGCTTCCCAAGTAAGAGTTGCTGCTTTAAGGAATTCACTACCTTTTTGTATCGTTCCATAATTAACAGACGTAACCATGGCCATACTTGTCTTCTGGTAATTTCCAGACATACCATAAGGCTGGATATGCAGATTTGACATAAGTATCCATTCAATACAATCAGCGACTTTCATTACCATTTCAAAAGATTCTTCTGTTCCTTCACCCTTCACATAGACGATAAAATCAATTACCACTTTATCCATTGTTCCCGATAATGTTCTCCATTCAATACCTTTTCTCATTGGAATAACGGATATATATGGGAATTTATTGGCCACAGCAATTTCTCCAAGTATAATTTTTTCTATTGGAATTCCTGCCATAGCTCTCCTTACTTCTGATGTTTTTGAGACAAGCCAATCTCTTGTTAATGGAGATTGTAGCTCTATCGTATTATCATAAATATTCTTTAAATACACTAATTCTGTTCCTTGAAATCCACCGGCAATTTTTTTACCAGTAGAACTATTATCCATTAAAAGTAGTGTGGGGAAAGAATTGTTCATTGCTTCAATGCCAAAATAAGTAGCATCCTGAACCTTTATTGTTGAGTCACCAATATGAGCATCTTCAGTAAGAAAAGATTTTGCCGAAACAAGATTAGAAAGTCTCTCTTTAACACCTCGATATAACCTGTACATTAAGCTCCACCCCCAAGACTTCTAAATATTCTTGATATTCTCTGACTAATTCCTAATAATGTATTCTTATAAGAAATATCCTCATCAGACAAAGAGTTCATATCGACAGTCTCTTCCTTATTATCAAAAATAAACTGTCTATGATTCATTAAAGGTATTGATTCTCCCATCGTTATAATTTCTACTTTGTCTTTTTCTTTTATTTCTTTTTTAAAATCTATAATTTCATCATGAGTTTTTTCTAGTCTTTCTTTAAAAAAAGATAAATCTATCATAATTATTTACCCGCCTGTCTTTGTGGTGGCGGGAATTCTCCCGGACGAGAAAGTCTTGGATCGTCGAAAACTGTTCTTCTTGCGAATCTATATCCTTTAAAAACTTGATTTTTTAAAACTATTATTCCTGACTGAATCTCTTTTATTTTATCCATTGCTAATGCTCTTTTATTGAATCCCCACTGAGATTCATTCGGTTCTTGTTGAGCCATTATAATATTATCATAAATATAAGAAGCAGCTAATTCTGCGTTGATAAGGACAATTGGAATGGGATACTTTTCATCAAAAACAATTGGATCAACACTAAAATCAGGTTCCTTATATTTTATTAATGGAACTCGATAAATTGTATCTAATCCAGAATCTATTATACCTGCCGTATTTTCGATATAATATTCTACATCACTTTCTAAAACATTTACGTTTTCGTCCAATAAATTAGTCCCAATAACAACTCCATCTGGTAATATATTTTGGACGTCTTGTATAGTGCAATAACTTGACATTTGTTATCCCCATCATTTAAAAATAGTATCCCTTTTTAAAGTTTCTCAATATCATTTAAAAAAACCTTGAAATTAAAAAAAATCCCCTTCCAATAGAAGGGGATGTTTTGATATAATTTATTTTATTTTTTCTTTACTTATTGCAGCAGTTAATGCTCCAATTGCCGTGGATGCCAGAGGGTCTTTAGCTCTCCTTATTCCTTTTATATCAAATGGCCACGATATTTCTTTGATAGCTTTTTCAAGCATAACATCGAACCCTTTTGGTTTTGATGTTCCTCCAGAAATTATAACTTCTATCGGACATGTTATATTTATTTTATTTTCTATAAATTGTTTTTTATATTCTCTTACTACATTTTTTATTAAACTTTCATAATAAACATAATATGCCCCAAGGACATCATCCTCAAAATTAGGATTCTCTAAATCTAATTTACCTTCATTTGATGATTTTTCTTTTATAGAGCAAGCTTCCGAAGAAGTTAATGATGTTACTGTAGAAACTTGTGTATCCAACCAGTCCCCGCCTTTATCCAAAGCAAAGTTAATTGTTGGCTGACCCTTATAAGCTACTCCACAGTTCGTTCCTCCAGCACCCCACGAAATACCTACACCAGACATATTTGCCACTTCTCCATCTTCTTCCATCTGCGGATTTGTAGCATAAATGACTGCAAGAAATTCCTCGATTGGGTAAACTGTATATCCAAGCTCTTCAATAAATTTCTGACACATCGTGCTATGAAATTGATTATTAAAGCCACCACTTAATGGATTTGCTGGAATAGAAATGACGCAGACTTCCCCTTCTTTTTCTGGTTTACCAACAAGACCTTGAGCCATATATTTAAGCATTTGAATACTTTTCTTGTCGCTCTTACTGTTAATAACCATATTCTGCATGGGCCTTCTTAATCCTGTTTTTCTTTCTCCAGAAAAATCCTTTTCCGCCTGAAGATTGGCAAGATTAAGAGCATCTTTCCCTACTACATATAATCTTTCTTCACCATTTTCAGTATCTTTAATAAAGTTATATCCATTGTTTGCGAGCATATTTTCCCATTCAGGAGAAACTCCATAAAAACAATTTCTTTCAGCAGATGCTATGGTTTTCCCTTCAGCATCTTTTCTTGCTACTACGAGTACCATTGTTCCAAAATCCATACCTACTGCCATAACAATTCTCCCTTTATTTTCTTCAATTAAAAATCGATTAAATCTGTGAAATCTTCTTCCGATTCCAACTCTCTTTTGTTTTTCCCAAAATTATCTAGTTGTCCTTCAAATTTTGTATTATTATTTATTAATTTATCTAAAACATCTTCTCTTATTTTTTCTTCTTCGTTGACAATTTCTTCTTTTTTTTCAACAAAACTATCAGTCGATGCTATCGATTTTAGATACGATTTTATTTCATCTAAACCATTATTTTCTGATGGTAAGTTTTGAATATTTTTTATATTACTAACAGCATCTATTAGTAGATTTAACTTTTCTTCTATCTTAGAATTATCTACAATAGCAGTATCTTCTTTCCCATAATCTTTACTTACAGTAACAAGATTATTGTGAGAAAGATTAATTATTATCTCTTTATCGAATTCTAAATCATGGACTCTTCTTCCTGTCCTCACTACAAGATCAACTATATCTCCATTTTTTCTAAAGAGAATACCGTTATTTGTTAGAAATAAAGATTTACCACTATTGTTTCTGACAACCCAACTCTCTCCCACTTTATCCTCCAAGCCTTTTGGCTATTTTGTCTACCAAATGGTTCCATGTAAAATTATCTAATATATCTTTTCTTAATTTTTCCGCTTTTACCCTTGCTTCTGAGTAATTATTAGTAACATGCAACATTGTCTCTGATAATAATTTAACTTGTCTATCTCCCAATATAGCAAAAGGAACATCGCCATAATATGATGATATTTCAGATATTCCTTTATTAACACCATATCCATCAGTATCGATTAGATAAGAATTATTGTCATTTAAGAATTCCATTTGGCCACAACACCTAGTCCCTATTACGGGAATACTACACGCTCCAGCCTCAAGATACGGAAGTCCGAACCCTTCTCCTCTCGATGTGAGGAGAAAGCAGTCTGACATATTCATTAAAATTGGGATTTCTTCTTCCTTCATACATTGTCCGATGTGGACTATATGAGGAGCGTTTTCTGGCTGTGGGCAATAATTTTCTATATATTGTTTAATCTCTTCACGAATACTTTGAACCATTTCTTTATTTGTACTTCCAAATTTTCTAGAAGCAATAACTAAACTAACATCATCATCTTTTGTAAAAGTTTTCAAATATGATTTAAGTAAAATATCGTATCCCTTTCTTAAGCTCCATCCGAACAAAGAAACAAATACAAAAGATTTAGTTTTTATCTTAAAGATATCTTTTTGATCATCAGTTAAATCCATTTGGCGATATAAATCTGTATCCACTCCTAATGGCATTTTAAAAATCTCAGGTCCAACCTTTGCTCTTTTTAAAGCATCTATATTAAAACTGCAAGGGACCCAAATTTCATTTGCATAATTTAATTTTTGAACAAAACTTGGGTGGGCTTCGCTTGATTCAAGCATTGTGAAGACTATTTTTTTCCCTTTCCTTGGCAAAAATTTAGGAGGCATAATTGCCCATACTGACTGCGAATCTTCACTAACTTCATTTTGAATCATTTCAGATAAACTTTTAGATAAAGGAACAGATGATCTTAAATCTGGTATCTTAAATAAATCTAATTGAATCTTAAATCCCTTAGAATAAAGACCTTCAATGCATTTTAAATTCATTTTTCCATAGCCACCAGCATCATTTGCGGGGCCACACCACCAGACTTCTTTATTCTTATCTACGGCCTCTTCTTTATCCTTAATATTTTCTTTTGGCGATAAATTAACATTTGCTTCTTTTTTAATTTTTATATCTTTTATATCGCCAAAAGAAAATGAGTCTTCAAGATAATTTGATTCTACTTTTGTCTCTTTTTTACTACTTTTAACTATTTTTTTTTTACATCTTCTTCAGCATAAATAGATTTTATATGCTCTTTTTGATATTCATCAACCAAAATATTTCTTGCTGGCTGATCATCAATTAATATATTTCTAGGGGAATATGTCGCTGGATTTGGATTAGGAACAGGAGTCCCACTAAGTTTGTCTAAAGAAATTATAATATCATCGTCTTTTATTTGATAATTATTCAGCATATCATCAGATAAAGAATCGTCACCTGTATATTGTACAAGAGATCCATTTGAAATAAGCATTGATAATAATTGGCTTTTATATATTTCTTCTTCACTGAATGAAAAAATTTCATTTTCATTACATCCAATTTTTCTTCCTTTTAAATTTCCTCTTCCATCTAATTCTCCCAATTCTGTTAAAACATAATTTTTACCTGATATGTTTTTAAATTTATATATTTCCATGTTTTACTCCTCTTCTCCATAATACCATTTTTTTAAATCTTCACTTAATTTATCTATTTGTTTGCAGATTTCTTTCTTAATCTTTTCTTTATTCCCTTTTACAACACACACTTGACCATTAGGTTTATTTAATAGACTAATATTGTTTTTTATTTCCTGAGGAGATTTACCATCAAAAAATTCGTCTTCTACAATAGTCATGTCTAATTTATATATAACTTTAAAATCCATTTTTACAATCTCCCTAAAAGGATTTATTTACCATTACTCTAGAATACGATTAATATAACATTTTATGAGGAGTTTTTTTATTATGGAAACATTAATATTAAGTGGCGGTGGATCAAAGGGAAGTTTTCAAGCTGGTGTATTATACCAACTTTTTGATATTTTTAAATTTAAAGAAATAAAGGGAACATCTGTCGGCGCATTAAATTCTGTTATTTTAGCACAATGTTATCTAGACAATAGTGCAGAATTATTAAAAAAAATATGGACAGAAATAATTAAAAAAAATGACGATGTATATAATGTAAATTATTTAAAATCAATAATACTAAATCAACCATACTCGTTTTCACCTTTAGAAAAAATAATAGACAAATACATAAATATAGACAGTATATTAAAAATGCCTATAGAAATTTCCATGACATCTACAGATTTAATTACTGGTAATTCAGTATATATAACGAACAAAAATTCATCAAAAGATGTTTTTAAAAAAGGAATAATCGCATCTGCAACAATTCCTCCTGCTTTCCCACCTGTAGAAACAGGAAATTATATGCTAGTCGATGGTGGGTTAAGAGAAAACGTTCCACTAAAAGATATAATTAAAAGGAAAGAAAATATACTCGTAATTATTAATAGTCCAATAAAAATGGATATTGTAGAAAATAAAAATAATTTAAATCTTATATCTGTTGGAACAAGAGCGATAGACATAATGATGAATGAAATAACTACAAATGACATCAATTCAATAATATCAATAAAAGAAGATCAAATCAAAAATAAAGAAAAAGAAAAAATAAATATAGATATAATTGCTCCATACGAAAATGTAATGGAAAGTTCTCTTGATTTTAATAATAATTTATTAAATAAAAATTTTAACAATGGAAGACTAAGGGCCACCAAATACATTCAAGATGTATGGGGAAAGGAAGATAAATTTTACATAAAAGATGCAAATTAAAGTCCAGAACTTCCAGATTTATACAAATATCTAAAGTATCTTGATCTGCCACCCGGAAGAGTATATTCTGGAGTAACAACACTTGCTATTTCAGGAAGTCTAAGTTTCTTGGCTTCTAATAATTTTTCCCAGTCATTACGGTAAGAATCATACAGATCCTTGAACAAATTGTTTATTTGTTTCCAACCATCTTCCCAAGAATGGTTATCAAAAATTACTCTTTTTTCTTGGAAAGCTAAATTGAACATTAAATCTCTAAAAGCATATGTTGCTGCTCCGACCATCAGAACACTTTGCATCATAGAATCAGCTCTATATATTGTTGTCACTCCACCAAATGGAGGATTTCTTTGCCAAACTGCTGTTGCTTGTTTAAAATAACTATTTATTTGTTCATCAGAAAAGAACGAGAACGTATAAGTAGCCTCGACCTGATCATTATAATCTAATGATGAATCAAATACAATTTTTCCTTCTTCATAATTTATTGTATATCCATCTTCAACTATAACTTCGTTTACTTGAATTCTTGGTTTTGGTTTCATATTCCAATTTTTATAAGCAGAATCAAACTCTTTCGGAGATGAAGTAGAATCTTTCATAAGAATTTCATTATAAACAGGTATTTCTTGTGCATTATTAATAAAAGCATATTTAAAATCAGAAATAATATCTACATAATAAATACCAAAAGTAGAAACATATTCCGTCATAGCAACATTCAAAGAATCGTTTACATTAATAGATAGGGTAATGGACGAACCCTCATCAAATGGTCTATCTGGATTAACTATTACGTGGTAAAAAATCTCGCTACCTTGATAGCTTATTACGTTTGTATCTGTTACAGAATATACCAAATCATACTCGTTTCCATCTATATTTGAATACATAGTAAAAACAACACTCAATGAGCTTATATCAATAAGTGAGCTTCCTACTGAAACTAAATCAAATTCGACATTAGTATAGGGAGATATATTAAAAGATTGATCTTTTGGCTTTAGATTTCTTACTTCTATTGACATATTAAATTCCGTTATTATCTGTAGACTATTTCTAGTCTTACAGTTTCCCCAACATTAAAATTACTGTACTGTATGGTTAGACCAGTAGGAACATCTGGATAAAGTTCAGATATTTTCAAAAATTCATTACCACTTAAATTTGTTGCCAATTGAGGAGTCCTATAAATAATAGAAAACATATCATTTGAATCTGGATATTCTGGAAGACCTGTTGTTCCTATATTTATTATTTGAAATCTATAGTACGAAGAACCATCAAGTATTTCCTCATAATCGATATCTCTCGTTAATTCTTGACCATTAAGAAAAATCTGCATACTTTTTTCTTCATACTCTTCTTCTGTATCATTAGATATGTCTGCATGCCTTATATCGTAAATAGGGCCACCACCAGCAGAATCTGCACTAAAAAAAATTGGGCCATTTACTATAGGAAGGTATTCATAAACAACATTAGGTTGACTTATGATTGCCCAAGTGACTCTATTACTTGTTTCTACAAAAACTTCTCCACTAGTGTCACTTGTAATAAATTCAACATATATATTTGTTGGAGAACCGTCTTTTGCTAATAAGAATCTTCGTTTCATCTTTTTTTCCCATAGTATATTTATTTTTTACTAAGGATTATATTCTAATTTTAAACTTGTTTCCCCTCTAAAGAAATAACATTGCCTGTTTGGATATCTATTTTATTATTTTTAAGATCTTCGCTAGATATCCCCGATTCCAACAATGCCTCTTCGGCCATTTTTTCTAATCTATTAGATAGTTCAAACGAATGACCTATAAGTCTTTGTTTATCTATCTCTATATTACCAATTGCTCTTTGTAACTTTTCAAGATTTCCTTGGACACTTTTTATCTCTTCCATTCTTTTTTCACTTATTTTCATTTTTTTCTCCTATATTAAATTAAAAATTTCCGTTCATGAAATTACTTATCTCTTCATCTGACATCAAATCATTACTTCTTGATGATGCAAGTATTTCTCCTATTCCAATTCCATTACCAATATCTGATTTTTCTAAGTCTATTTCTTCAGAAATTGATTTTGACAACAATTCATTTGCCGAACGATGAGAAGAGCCTTCACTATGCTGTATTGTATTGTCTAAACCTTTTCTTTCTTTTCTGTCTTCTTTTTCGTATTCTAACATTTTAATTTTTTTATCATACGCATCTTTTAATATTACAAAATCCTTTTCAGATATGAATCTTGCTTTTGATTTTGAAAAAAGATCTCTAAAAAAATAAGAATCCCATATTTCTGCTGGTACATCTTTCATATAAGCAAATCCTTGTATAATATATCTATTTCCGTGATTTTTTTCTCCATTACCATAACCAATACAGATATGGCCTTCTGTTAGATTTTGTATATATATTCTCTCTTGGATAGACTCCCTTTTTTTACTAAAAACATATCTTTGATCAATACCATTATTTCTTGATTTAATTGTATCGTTTTTAAAATCATTATTATCAGCTATGTATTCTTCTGTATAATTATTTTTGACTATATTTTTTGATTTTTTACGAGTAGATACATAATTTCCTTTTATTTTACCTTCATATCTAATTTTTTCTCTTATTTCTGGATTCTTTGATATCAATGTATCTATATCGATTTCTTCATAAATATCAACACTTATCTCGTCTATAAACTTTACATTATCTGTAATAAAATTAATCATTTTTTTCATCGAGAATAACCTCTCTGGAAAAATTAGAAACATATTTTTTTAATGATTCATCAAATCCTTCTACTTCTATTTCTTTCCAATTACTATCTAAAATATAAAATTTACAATTAATTGGTTCTAAAAATCCGGGGATTCCTATGTTTTCTATTTCTCCATTTTCATTATCTTTTTTTGTAACAGAAATCATCAAAACACAAGGATGCATTGGAAGATTGTCATTTATCTCTATTACCTTATACATTGAAAGATCTCTATCATCACTATTATTTTCTTCTTTTACCTTTTCGGCACTATCATTGACTATATCTATTAATTGCTTAAAAACTGTTGATTCTTCTGAAATTCTATCTATCTCTTTGTTAAAATCAATCCTATTATCTTTTTCTTTCTTATATTCTATATCTCCATTTATATCAAAGTTTTCTTCCATAATATAATTCCTCCATTTTTACATCAAAAAAAATATTGTCACATGTTTAGTATTCATTAAAAAACACATGACAATATTATACGATTTTTTTTAAATTATAAAACAGTTACTAAATTATTATTTATAAGAAAATCCTCGATTTGTTTTGCCATTCCAACATAAGCTAAACTGTCTGGTTCACCAAGCTGATTTAATTTTATCCCACATATATAATAATATGCTCCAATAGAAGTAGCTGGATAATTACCATCTTCATCTTGAACCGCAAAAAGACCACTTGTATAATCGACAATATTACTATTATCTATAATTATTTTTCTCCACTTTTCTTTTCTTGCATCAGTTACTTCTACCCATTCCGTTCCTTGCATTACCCAAGTTTGTTTAGTTAAAAATAATATAAATTGTAAATTACTATTATCTATAAAAGGGTTTGCGAAAGTAGTTATTTTAACTACACCATCATCACTTAACGTTATCATTATTTTTTCTCCTTTCCCCTGAATTTAATTAATATGTATCCAAAAACTTCCGTCAAATATAAAATATGCCGCTGCACTTGCATAACTACCAGCAGTTAAAACAACTTCTGTTACTCCTACTTTAGTTTTTATTTTTGATCCAAGATACCCAGCGGCATAACTTTTTAATGTTATTGTAGAACTTCCTGTATTTGATAAAAACATTTCTTGACCATCTAATGCAGCGTCAATATCAATTATTTGACCTGAGCTTATAGTAATTGGTCCTGAAGACCATATCTCTATAAAACTTGTTGGGCATAATATTTCCTGACTAGTTGACGTTATTTGTTGAACATTAACAGTTTGTATTATCCTTCCAGCTATGTCGATACTTCCACCTATCGATAAATTTGAGTCAAAATTACCGTCTCCAGCGACATCCAGCTTATATAAAGGGGAACCAGTACCTATTCCAACTTTCCCTCCTGTCGTCAATCTAATTATTTCCTGCATAACAGGTGGAGTAGCTGATGAACTTGTATAAAGAACGAGATCAGCTCCATTGGCTCTCCTTATTGATGTGATATCACATACACCATATGTCGAAGATGAACCAGCATGAAGTCTAAGTGTCGATCCAGTATAATTTGTATCTGCATGATTCATTAATTCTGCAACGACTACCGATGCCCCTATAGAAGTGTAGGATACAAAAAGACCAGTCAATGTTCCAACAGTAGTTATATTTGAACTTCCTACCCATGTAGATAATGCTGTATTTTCAACATTACTTAATCCAACATCAGTTTTGTCAACTGCATGGGGATTATTTGTATTCAACAAATGATTATTCCAAGTAGATGCTGACGAAATATAGGTATCTGTTATTGCCGTTCCATGCCAAACTCCAGTAGAAATTGTCCCTAATGTTGTGATTGATGTTGTTCCTACCCAAGTAGATAAATAAGTAGATACTCTGGCATCTGTATAATATTTATTTGTCCCTTCGGATAGATTCGTTGTAGTAAAAGAAGACAAACTTATAGTTGGAGTCAATGATCCTCCGGGACCATCATAAGACCATGTAATTCCTGTTCCATTTTTAATAAGAGAAGATACTCTTAGATTTGTATAATAAAGATTAACTCCTTCAGATAGATTTGTTGTGGAAAAAGAAGATAAAGATATTGCTGGAGTCAAAGTATTGGCCGTATCATCGTAAGTCCATGATATTCCAGTCCCATTTTGGATCAAAGATGAAACTCTATCATCGACTCTTTCGTCAGTATAATAAAGTCTTGTTCCTTCTGATAGATTTGTCGTAGAAAAAGAAGATAAACTTATTGTTGCTATAAATATATTAGAAACATCGTTGTATGACCAAGAAATTCCAGTTCCATTTTGGATCAATGATGAGACTCTGTCATCAACTCTTTCGTCAGTATAGTAAAGATTAGTTCCTTCTGACAAATCTGTCGTTGTAAAAGAAGAAAGAGAAGCTAATTCAGAAAAAGTTATTGTTGGAGTCAGTGTCCCTGCATTATCATCGTAAGTCCACGATATTCCAGTATTATCTTGGATTAATACATTTACTCTATCATCAACTCTTTCGTCAGTATAGTAAAGATTAGTTCCTTCTGAAACGATTGATGTATTTAAAGAAAGCGAAGCTAATGTGGAGAATTCCAGTGCGCTTCCAGCAGAATTAACTTTTACGATATAATTATTTTTACCAGAAAAGCTTGATGGAGTATCGGATAAACCTAAAAATGCGTTAGCTAATGCAAAACTTTGCAAAGTATTTGGTGGAGTGGAATACCAATTTGATGTACCTAATATTCTCTTTATTTGGGTTCTTAATGCATTAAGATCGTCTTCTAGAGTTGTTGCGCTGGTCTCTATTGAAGAAGAATAGGTAGGTGATGAAAAATTATCATTATATATTTCACTATTGTCTATTTGAATATTCTGTTTTAAATTAGTTCCCATTTATAAAATTCACCATACAAAAAAATCCTTACTTATTGATTTTATTCTAAAAAGTAAAGATTAAGTCCTCTAAAAATTTGATCTTCCAATTGGCGGTAATTTTGTTCTTTTATCAAGACTTTTTTGAATATTACCCATATCCATTTCGTTTATATGACCACATTCTGGGCAGACAAATTGTATGTATTGATTATAAAAATCTATTACCAGTGTTCCATATAGAGAATTGTCCATTCCTTCAAATGATAGAGTTTCTTTCTTACATTTTTCACAAATTAATGATGCTCTCATTTTTTATTAATTTCCTCAATTATTTTTTTACTAAAAACAGGACCGACGTTAAATCCAATATCAAATTTATCTTCACTTTTTAATCTAATTAAAATTGTTTCCTCATTATATTCCGGATCATTTGTCCTGTAAACTTCTATTTCCATTTTATCGTCTATCCTAACCATATCGTTTGTATCAAACATTTTCTTTTCTCTCATCAAAATTAACCTCTTTCTTATAATTTTCCTTAGATTTTCTTATCGTATTTTCTGAAGTTACGTTATATCTGCTTTTCCAAGATGGGTAATGCTTTATGAAATTCACATAAATATCTTGTATATTATGTTTTTTCATTTCAGAATACAATAAAGACATGGATTCATTTTTATCATTTACTCCCTCGATTATTAAATATGATATCTCTGTATGTATTTTTCTTTTTTTAGCCTCATATATAAGAGAAAGAGGAATATCTCTGTCTATAATACCACATTTTTTATCAAAATTATTATCTATTGGTTTTATATCAACATTAATAATATCAATCATATCTAAAAATAATTCAATCATTTTATTTGATATATTCCCTGATGTTTTAACGCAAATTTTAATTCCTTCTTTTTTAGATATTTTAAAAACATCAATTATATATTCAATCCATACTATTGGTTCGGTAAAAGTAAATGATATAAAATTAACATTATTTTTAATAGCTTCTTTTACTATATCTTCCGGGTAAAATATTTTATTATTATAACTTTCACTTTGACTAATTTTGTAATTTTGACAAAATGGGCATGTATTATTACACCCTGTCATTCCTAAAGAAAGTGATTTTGATTCTCCAATAAAATTTGATATTGGTCTATCTTTTATATCATCTATTCTTGAACAAACTATTTCTCCATAATTAATCAGTTTAAGACTCATTCCAGTATTTAACCTAATTTTACATTTTCCTGTAGAGCCTTCAGACAACAAGCACATATTTGGGCACAGAATACATCTAATGTAGTCTCCTTCTATTTTAAATGTATTATAGTTACAATCCTTAATCATTTATATTTTTTTAAATTATCATATAATTCTGGAAATTCTTTATTTATCTCATTTTCAAAAAATGTAAAACAATTATTGCACCCAAGTATTCCTGTTTCATATATTGTGTATTTGTCCATCCCACAATATGGACATTTTTCCAATGAAGATTGAATTATATTAAATTTAGAAATATTATTATATTCATTACTTTTTGTAAATAAAATATCAAGTTCTTTATTATATTCTATTTTTCTAGCATGTTTTTTACAAAAATTAACATTATTAATTTTCCCTTCATCATTCCTACATAGATGATATTTAGTCTCTTCTTCACAAAATGAGCACTTCATATTTTTCTCCATTATACTAAAAATGGGAGAAAGAAATGTTCTCTCTCCCATTTTTTATTATTTTACTTTTTTCTAGTAATACGTACCGATTTTTTACCGGGTTCAACTCTTAATTCTTCAAAAGGTAATTCTTTATTTTCCTTATAAAATTTTTGTATTTCCTTTTTATCAAGAGAAGGGGTTATTCTTATGAATCCAGAATTATTATCATGAAGCATCTTTGCAAATTCTTTTTCATCTTCAGGATAAATTATCTTTTCTGCTGCATCATATTGGCCAACAGAAGCAAGATCGGGAAAATCAACTTTTCTCTCTTCGGCATTTTCAAGAAACTGTCTTAGACCTTGTTTAAGAATTTCTAGAGCATCATTGTGTTTTTCTATTTTTTCTTTTACAGGTGCAATATATCTCTTTTCTAGCTCCTTAATATAAACTTCTTTTAGATATTTTATTTCATCTTCAATCTTCAGAGACGCCAAAAGCCAATCTCTTGCTGATATTCTGTCTTCTGGAGCAACAAAAGGAGTTTCATTATCTTCGTTCCCCATATATTCATCTAGTCTGTCATAAATATCTTTAAACATTTCTTCATCTGATTCATCAAGTGACATATATTGTAAATCTAAAATGTCTTCTGATTCTTCGTCCATTTCTTCGTATTCATTCATTATTTTTTCTCCTTATCTATTTTCACAAATTATTTTAACACCAGTCTTCTCGTTATTATTTATCTCTGTCATAAAAAAACTAGGATCATTAATTAAGGTAATACCTGCTGTTGCTAAATGACCCTTTGAAATAATAGATGCTCTCACTGCCCTTCCTATTGCACCATCTCCAATACCTCTTAATTCAACTGCACCAGATTCCTTAATAGTTGCTGTTATTGCTCCCGCTAATGCCTTAACATTAGTTCTAGACCCAACCCTTAAAATAGGGATGTCGTCGGTATTTTTTTCAATCTTAATAGTGCTACTTTTTTCCATAATTAGAAAATCTCCTTGTTAGTTGCTTTTTTGATCTACATTATTTTTTAAATATTAATTACTGTAGATCTCATCGTATATTATTTTTCTGCATTCTTCGTTGCTTTTGACGATTTTCAACAACATAGAAGTAAACCCTTTTTTTACCTCACCGTAATTATCATCAGAATCAACATTCTTCAGATGAAGATACGATATCTTGTCAAATAAAACTTGTTTTATTATTTTTATTTTTATTTTTTCTTCTATTCCTTCATTAAAATAATTATTTAATAATTTAATGTTTTGTCTATTCTTAATCATTGCCGAAACAATATTATTTACAGTATCTCTTGTATTTAATTTAGAAATGATATTTTCATAATCTGTATTGCATTTTTCTGTAACACTATCATTATCCATATCTTCTATGTCTCCACTATCTTCATCGCCTATCGATTGATTAGTGGAAAGAATTGTATTTTTAAAATACGACTGAGGATATAAGGAGTAATATACTTTTAGAGATTCACTATTATAAAAATCTCTTTTTTCTTTTGTATTCATTTTATTAAAAGCAGTCATACCTATAAAAACGGCTCTCTTGGATAGAGATTCATTATCGCTATAATAGTTATTTTCTCCAGAATCATAAAGAATTGTATTTCCATATTCAAAAATCATTCTATCAAAAATTTTTTCATGTCCATTTTTCATTAAATGTTTTGCTGTTATTTGGCCTATTTCTTTGCCACATATTGCACATCTTACTGATGGACTCCGTTTATTATAATTCTTCATTTTTCTTATATCTATAATCTTGTTTTTGACTGCTCTCCAAAAAAAAGAAGAAAACCATTTATTCCCTGTTTTTTCCCACTTTTCTTCTCTCGCAAACATACCAACAACTTTAATAAATAAACTAATAAGAGAAGAGTATATTTCCTCAAAGGAATCTATATTTTGATAATTTCTACTTTCTTTCATCATTTTACTCTTATATCTAAAAAATAATTCATTAAAATAAATAGAATCGAGTTTTTCGCCAATACTATTTTTTAGTACCATTTTTCCTTTACATTCTTTTTTCCCCATGAAATTATTACATCTAATTTCATGAATATATATTGAATTATTTTTTTTTAAAGAATCTTGGTAAGATATGGTAAAACCACATAACGGACATTCCCATGTGCATTTCTTTCTATAATTATCAATATCTGTTTGAGATAATGCCACAAGTTCTTCGTCAGTCAATAACATAAGTGTACTTTTTATGGAAGAGTCTTCTGTCATATAATAAACCTCTTTTTCTATTTTTTGTAACATAAATCTTTATAACCACAATAAATACATGGTTTTCTTGTTTTTGCATATCTCTCTGGAACTTTTGGTATTTGATTTTTTTCTATAGATTTAATTAATAGTTTTGCACTTTTTTTAATTTCTTCAACAAGTTCATCATCATATTTTAAAACAAATTCCAATGTTTGATGACTATTTTTTTCTTCATAAAAAATTATTCCTTGTTTAATTCCTAATAACCACATATAAATATTTATTTGAGCTATATACTCTGTATCTGGTTTTCTTGAAGAAGTAGAAATAAGAGAAAATTTTTCAGACTTAACTGTCTTGAAATCTATTACAAATCTTTTATTTTCATTACCTTTCTCTAATTCTATAATACCATCACAATGTCCCTTAAAATTGTATTCTTTATTTTCTACTTGTATTTCCTCGTATTCAAACAAATCACCAATAGTTCTTGTTTCTCCATCAGGCATAACCTCCCCAACTTCTTCAAGACTCTCTGGTCTAAATATACCTAATTTATTATCTTTGCCATAGACTTTCCCAGTTATTTTTGATCGCCAATATCCTCTTATTATCCCCATTTCTGAAAATTCTGATTGCATTCTAAAGTGATGAGCATGTCCTGCTCTAAAAATTCTCTCTACTCTAGCATCAATTATTCTTGGTTCTTGTAAAGAAGGTCTTGATTCGCCAAAATATTGAAGAGCCATTTTTCTCATACATCCGCCAAATGCCGATGGATGAAAATAAGAATATCCTCTTTCATTTTTGTTTTCTTTCCCTCTTTCCAATAAATAATTCTCATACAGAGAAGTTAATGCGTATGCTGTTTCTATTTTCTTCATGAGAAATCTGGCAAGGAGACCCACGAACTTTGGTCGTGTGATGAATTGCCAGCCTCCTTCTTTATCTAATATTCATGAGCAATTTAATTGCCCAATAATTCTATCGCAATTAACTGCAATAAACTAATGTCCCCGAATGGAACACGTTCTCAACTTTCTTAATTCCAAAATCAAACTTCTTTCCTTCTCTCTCACAAACTACATTTTTACCATAACAATGCATTTCCTTAACCACATATTCCTTACTCTTGACTATAATAAGATCGTAAGGCTGAATGCTGTATCTATTCCTTCTGATCGATCTATCAAAACCTTTTCTATTAACTTGCAAACAACGATTATTCCTTCTTTTTTGTGTTATACTATAAGGTTCCATTCTGCACTGAAGATTACCATTAGCTATTACAAATGCATCATTAATATGAGATTTTTCTAATTTTAATACAGTTCTATTCGTTTTTGTTACATACCCATATGTTATTTCATACTCAGTTTCATTTATAATCCTATTCCTAATAATACTCATAAAGGTCGCATCTTTATAAGTCTTAGATTTCTTACATTTTAACTTCGTATTATTCTCATGTAATTTCTGATGACATTTAGAATGCAATAAAGCTAAATTATTTAATCTATTACCGCCACCCTTACTCCTCTCTTGAATATGATGAATTTCAAACTTCTCTTTTTTATCCTTACCACACAACTGACATTTCTCATGTTCTCTGCTTAACAAATACTCTTTAACATTATTGTATTCATACAAAGATCATCTTTGATACTCAATTCCTTCAATATCTATATTCTCCATTTTCTGAATATCAAATCTTCCTAATTCAAATATAACTTTGCTTATTGAAATTATAGACTTTAATTTTTCAACGAAAGAAGTATGCAAATTATGCAATCTGAGAATGGATGGCGGAAGCCATCCATTAGGGATTCCTCGATTCATAAATCTAGGTTTACAATACCATAATCGGCTGCGCCGATTATGTCTATACATTCTTTTTTCTTCCAATCTTTTTTTAGTCTTCAAATCAGTGGTTATTTCTGCTGAAAATAACTCTTTGTTCTCTGAGACACAGGATACTGCTATATTTTTGTATCCTGAATCTACTCCACAAACAATTTCTTGTTTATTTTCTCCTGATGCATAATTAAGTTGAATAGTAAATGGAAACCTTCTTACAACATGAGCTTTTTCTCCTCTTAGTAATTTTACTGCTTTCTTTGATCTTGTCGGCATGAGAGGCTTGCCTCTCATATTAATTACATACACAATATCAGAGACTCTCAAGTTCTGATTCCCTGCATGCTGGGATAGATCCACATCGAGGTTGTTACAATCCAGTTTTATGTTCTGTACACTGAGATTTTCATCTCTGTTTAATACAGTACTTACACACCTACAGACTTGTGGGGTATCTGTAGGTGTATTCTTGAACTTTAATTGTAACTTCTGCATAGTTAGCTTTCTCTTTGTCCTCTAATCAGCTCTTACGTTGAATCTCACGATTCAAGCCCACGACCTTCAGTCGTGGGTAACTGACTTTTTATTTCTCTTTTTTTCTAAAGCCTTTTCATACAATTTCAAAAAACCATCGTATCCATATTTATTTAAAAATTCATCTGGATCATATTCAATTTCACCAAAGTTTAAAGGAATATAATTAACAGAATCTTCCCCTATATATGATGATATTTTTTCTATGATAGCCTCCGCTGATTTCCTTCCAGACTTATCTCCATCCATAAAGACATTAAAAGTCCTTGCATATCTGATTAATTTTGCTAAATTTTCTTCAGATAAACTTGACCCCATTATCCCAACAACATTTTTTATTCCATGTTTAAAACAAGAAATTACGTCTACTTGACCTTCTACTATAAATACACTCTTTTTTTGCAATATATAAGGCCAAGTTAAATGAAGGCCGTAACTATAAAATGGTTTAGGATATGACTGATGCCACCAATGAGGTATATTATTGGTTATTTCTTTTTTTGGTAATGGAATTCTCCCCGAATAAGCCACCGTATCGCCAAATTCACTTATTATTGGGAAAATAACTCTTCCAGATAAATCATCTTCATCATTAACGATTCTGTCTGGCGCATTCCATCCTATTTTGAATTTAGATATAATACTGTCATTAATTCCTCTATGATAGAGATAAGCAAGAGCTGATTCAGACCCAGTCTCTTGCTTATCATATAATGATTCACAGTATTTTTCCGTTAGCCAATTTAATTTATCTTGGTCTTTTTTACTATTATTTATTGGCATATACAATCACTGTTTTTACTGTTTAATATTATATTTAATTATAGACCTATTCAGCCTTTGTTTTAATATACTCTTCTACCATCTCTTCTGTCAAGTCGCCATCTTCAATCATTCTATTAAAATCTGTAAAACCAATCTTTTCTAGAATTTCCATGAATACTCCCATATTTTTCAAATTCTCAATCAAAAGTTCATAATTACCCTTTTCATCTAAAAGAATTTCTTTACCATCATATTTAAATCTTTTATGATTACTCTTGTTTTTTTCAACGATATTTTCTTCAATAGCAATTCCAATAGCTTCAATTGCCATTCTTTTAGCCTTATACATAAGAGGAATCTCACATTGACCAAAAGGAGGAGCGTATTTAAGCTTAACTACCTGTGTCTTTAGAATATGACCGATTCTCTGCTCACCCTCAAAAAGATCGGGATAATCTGTTTTAGTTGGCAAATACATTGCTGTCTTAATTCTAAATGATGAATAAAATTTTAATGCCTTTCCACCCGGAGTCTCCTCATTACTGCCATACATAACTCCGACCTTAGTTCTTGTCTGATTGATAAAAACAACCGTAGTATTCCCCTGAGCAGCAGAAACAATAATTTTTCTCAAAGCACGACTCATTACTCTCGCCAATAAAGCCATCTGTTGATCTTCAAGAGATCTCTCTAATTCCTCCTTAGGAACCAATGCAGCAACAGAGTCAACTCCGATAATATCAAATTTCCCTGAAGCAGCGATTTCACTTATCTTCTCTAAAAGATTTTCTGCATAATCATTTTCTCCCGGTTGATAAAATGCTAGTTTCTTAATATCAACACCATTCATTTTAGCAAAACCCATATTTAACGATTGCTCTATATCAAAATGCAAACATTTAAGTCCTTCTTTTTGAGCAGCAGCATATGTCTTCAGTAAAATCCAAGTCTTCCCTGATTGCTCTCCACCAAAAAGTTCGCCAACCTTACCTCTAGCAAATCCACCCGCCAATGTTTTATCTAAGTCGGGAATCCCTGTAGAAATCGTAGGAACATTAGCTATAGTATCGTCTCCAAGGAGAAAGAATCCTGATCCATATTCTTTATTTAAAAAAGAAACATCGTCTTTCAATAACGAATCTTCAACGACATCATTTTTTGTATTTTTTGTATTTTTCTTTGCCATTTTTTAAACTCCTAAAGAAAAGAGGGAAGTGAATATAAAAATTCACTTCCCAATTTTATATTATTCAAACAATATTAAAACGCATTAGCCAAAAGGTCGTCTAAGTCTTCTGTGCTTTCTACAGCACTAGTCTTGGCTTTTGATGATGTTTTCTTTGTCTCAACGACGACTTCCTCTTCTCCATCATCGTCATCGTTTTCACCAAGAAGACTGTCCAAAGAATCTTCTTCTCCAGCCTTTTTAGCAACTTCATCAACAGTATCACTCGCAGTACCTGTCGCTTTTGACAAGATTTCATCTAATTGTTTTGCTGCGTTTTCCTCGCTATAGAATTTAGCGAGATCAATAAGACCTCTTTCTCCAAGAGGAAGTTTTTTAAGTTCCTCTTCATCCATTTTCTTTGGTCTCGTCAACAGCTCAATTTCTTTTGCTGTAAAAGGAGTCTCTCCCAAGGCAAGAGCGTTATATGTCGTTTGCCTCTTGTCCGAAGGAACATCTACAATAATTCTCCAATCGGGTCCCTTTGCGCTTCCCGGATCAATCTCTAACTCATTAAAATAAGTCGAAAAATGTTGGAAGACTTGTGTCCCCTTTTCAAGGATTTTTAGTCTAGTCAATCCTTTCTCAGTGTCTGCTCTGTCAAACACATTGATAGCATAATGCAGTCTGGGCTTACACCCAATATGCTCTAATCTAGAAATATAACTCTCAGGAACAACGTATTTCTTTTTATTGATCCAGCAGAGCCACATTTCATGAGGCTTACCAACTAATCTGATTTTGTGTTTTCCTGAATCGAGCTTAAGGAAAAGCTCTCCAGTTTTTGCTCCAGAATCGCTCGTCTTAGACGTTTTTACGTCTCCCCAACCTACTTGTGCCATAATCATATACCTCTCTTTTTTTCGGGATAGAAGATAGTTTTTCTTGCGTCCACTACACATAATGTGGAAATTTCAAAAATGCTTCTTATCCATTTTTATCGGTGGCGTTATTGCCACTGATATATATATACGATATTTTTTTACAAAATACCTTTTATTCCAAATCTTTTTTTGTTGGGATTGCTCCCCATCCAGTAGCTTCTTTATTTTTTTCTTTAAATTCTTTTACCTTCTCACTCATACTCTTTCTGTGAGCATTTATTTCTGAAGACATTTTAGAAGGATTGTCCATAGTCATATTTCCTATAACTTTATGTACTTCTTGAATTACAGAAACCTTTCTACTACATAATGACTGTAAGTCTGTCATTTGGTCCAAAGAATTTTTTACTAAATTATAAATCATTCTTCTTTTTTCTCGTTCAATAAACATAAAATCTAGAATAAACTCAGCTTCTCCTTCTCTTCTTTTTTCACTAGACAATCTGCTGAATTTACCGACCCACATCCTGAATAAATGATTATACGTATTTTCTATAAGATTATATTCCTTTTCAGCACGATTATACAAAAAGAATAACCTTTCTTTATATCCTTTTATTGTTTCCATTAGAAATGTATATATTTCTATATCACCTTCTACTTCAAGGACAACATTTGTGTCTACTCTAAAACTATTTATCTCAGATTCTACTCTATCTATATCTAAATATGGCTGATAACACTTTAAGTTCAATATTTTCTGGACTAACTTTTCTTTAAAAGATCTATTATGATCATCTCCCAATAACTCATTTACATCCTTTTCAAGGAAAGCAATATCTTGATCTTTTTTAGAGGATGCTTTGCTTTTTGTTTTTACAGAATTATCTATTTCTTCCGATTGATTATCTTCTGTAATTGCTTTCTCTTCTTCCATAGTTCTACTCCTCTGTCTCAATATCTATTCCAAAACCCTCTATCTCTTCAATATCAGATGGCAATTCCATCGCACTTTGATCTGGAGCAATATCATCAAACCCTTCTATCTGAGACGATAGATATTTTATATACTCTATATTTTCTCCTTCGCCAACAAGGGCAGAGTTTTTGCTATCACTCGCCAATTCCATTATATTGCCTATAGCAACCGCAATGTCCTTTTCTGTTTCTTTTTGAACTTTATTTGTTAGCATCTCTAATTTTTTATTTAAATCTTCCTCATCAGACCATTGAATTGGTGTTGTTATAAAAGTGCCACAAGTAATATTGTCATATTGAGTCGATATCCCTTTAAGGCTGACTTTTCTGGTGTAACTTTTTGTCACTTTAAAAAGTTTTTCTTTTTTTTTTGCTTCATTCATTTTCTTTCCCATTATATTTTCTCCATTTTATTATTTTTTTTAAAACAATGCTTTAGATGAGACGTTTGATTTAGGTTTAGAAACTTTATTATTTCTCATACTCTCTTCGTATCTTTTTATATCTCTCTGAATAACATTAACGTCTTCACTAAATTCACTAAAAACACCGTTCATCTTAAGGATATCTATTGTCCTTGAGTCAACCATTCCTCTATCGACCTTCATTAAAAAGTGTTCCATGCCAGCATATGGTTGATTATCAACAATATGATCACTAACTGAAGTCCCTATTCCCTTTAACGACATAAACGGGGAAATAATCTGAAGTTTTTTATTGCCACTTGGAATGAACATTTTTTTACTTTTATTAATAGATGGCTTTAAGACTTCTAATTTGCTATATTCTTTCTTAAAACTATTTAATATTCTCTGAAATTTAATATCATCTTTCTGAGCAGCTCCAGTTAATGTTGCACAAATAAATTCTGTCGGATATTTGGTTTTTAGCCATGCTGTTTGATAGGTTATATACCCATAGGCTGTTGAATTTTTACTAATGACATATTCTTTTTTTTTATTTATTCCATAAACAGCATAATTATGCTGATCAGAAACCATCCCTATATTGAATGTTTTTATATTTCCAATTTTATTAATTGATGAAATTTTGCACTTTTTCATACTTTCTCCTTAAATACCATTCTCCGCAATCTTTATATATCCATTTTAAAAATCTTATTCTTTCTTTTTGCCCACCCAAAATATCAATTCTATATATTATACTATGATTTTTTTGTTTTGGTTTTTTTTGTTATACTAAAATCATAATCTTTTATATTTGATTTTATTCCCTCTAAAAAAATTAGATGCACTTATATGTAAATTTAATCTTGATCATCAAAAAGAATATCAAAATCACCTTCAATTATTTCACTTACTGTCCTATATTCCAAATCTTCACATAAAAACTTATGATCTAACGTTGCCTCTATTCTTTGCCCATTAGATAAGATTATTTCATAAACATCTTGATTCCCAGAATCAATTAATTCCAGAACAGTATCCTCCACTATCCTTCCATCAAGAAATGTATCTAATACCATTCCTTCTTTAACGTTTTTTATTTTAATATATTCTTTTGATTTTTTATCATAAACATAATTTTCTCCTGACAAACAATGACTCAAATTGAAGGCATATTGGCCAAACTCAGTTGTTATACTCCACATCTCATCAATTACTTTTTCTGATACTTTATTTACTCTACATCCATCATAGAATTTTGGTTTTATCTTTTCTAAATATTCTTTCTTTTTCTTAGCGCATGCCTTTCTCAACATATCTGCTTCACCATAAGAAAATCCTGCCAAAACTTGAGCCATCTGAGTAAGCTGTTCTTGATAACACAACTGACCGTAGCTATTTTCAAGTATAGATTTTAAAGCTGGATGTGAGTATTCTATATCTTCTGGATGTTTTTTTGCCTCTGCATATTTAGTATGCATATCACAGTTTAGTGGTCCGGGTCTTCCTAAGGCATTAGGAGCAACAATATCATTAAAATTTTTACATCCAATAATTTCAATAACGCCTTTTCTGTGATTAATTTTAGGAGTCCCATCTTTATTGTATTCTAATTCACCAGTATCCCAATTTTTCTTCTGAAAATCTTGTCCAGCAAAAGCTTTTCCTGAAATCTGAAACAACCCTTCTAATTTAGTTGGATTTTTAGAGTCTATTAGTTTAAAAACTTCATCATCATTTGTCTCTAGTTTATCAAGATCAAATGGAAGATAACCTTCTTTCTCTTTTACTAATTCTTCGACCATTCTCATTTGTCTTAAGTTATTTAATTGGAGAAAGTCAAATTTTAATAATCCAAGAGATTCTACCTCTTCCATATTATATTGAGTTGTCATTAAATTAAGTTCTTTTGTTTCATCATCAAAATCATTATCAACATCAAAACCACCATCGTCTTTTACCCTAGCATAATGGAGAGGAACATCATCAACAATCGGATTGAAAGAAATAACAACGCCAGCAGCATGAGTGCCATAAGATTTAAAAATTCCCTCCAAACGTTTTGCTGTCTCAAATACTTCTGGATATTTATCTACCTCTTCTTTCAATAACCTCATTGGTTCTTCACATTTTCTTGGTGGTTTAAAATTTGGATCTTCGCCTAACCATTGTCTTAGATTTACTCCCGGAAGATTCGGCATTATTTTAGATAATCTAATTCCTTCTTGCGTATTTTCTGAGCTAAATCTTCTATCACCTTCTTTGGCTGTTTTCGTAACATCCAACGCTTTTGCAGCAAATTGCACTGCTGCTTTTGGTTTAAAACCAATCGCTGTCCCAATTAAAGCAACCTTATCTCTTCCATATAAATCACAAAGATGGTCAAGAATAGCTTCCCTGTGTTCAAAGTCTATATCGATATCTGGAGCACTTATTCTTGAATTTTCTGTATCAACAACAAATTTAAAAAAGAAATCTTTTTTCATATCTGGCAATATATTAGTTACTCCAAGAACAAAAAGCACGAGTGAATTTGGCGTATTTTTTACACCACCAGTTATTCCATTATTAATAAAATGGATTACATCTTTTACAAGAGAATCATGTTTAACTATGAAATTAAGTTCTTCTTTTATTCTCTTGCTATGTTCTTCTCCAAAACCATATTCTTTATATATATTTTTATATTTATTTTTTACTTCACTTACTATCATTGATATATCAATATTTATCATTTTAATACTTGTATCCTTCTGTATCAAAATCGTATTCCTCTTCTTCATCTCCGATAAGATCTTCTATAAGATCTTCTATATCTAAATTTTCAATATTTACTGGTTGGCTTATATCTTTATTTCCATTGATATTTTCTTTAGTATCAACATCAAAGAAATCCGACTCAGTAATATGGTAGTCTGCTTCTGCATATAAGAACCTATCCATCGATAATCCATATTTTATAGGGTCAATACCGATGACTCCTAAGCAGTATAAAACCAACGATCCTACACCAGAATTATGAACTGCTAGTCCATCTATGTTATAAGAGTGAGACTTATCAACAGTAAGGTCATATACTTTCCCTTTATACTGTTCTTTTGTTATTTTTTTAATTTTAGCCATTTAGTTCAATCCTTTTTTTTATTTTTAATTATAGTGCAAAAAAAGATAATACTATTGATTAATTTTATTCTATCCATTTTATTATTCTTTCTTTCCAATTAAGATAGCATTTGTTTTCATTAAAACAAACATTGTAATTATCGAATATTTTCTTATACCATTCCCTTAAAAATGGTTCTGATCTCACAAAAAGACCTAGTTTATATAAGTCTTTTTGTTTTAAAATTTCATATTTTTTCCCATATTCTCTTAGTGCTGCTTCTTTTTTTTCAATAGTATTATTTGCCAGATGACCTTTTATTTCTATTATTTTACTTTCGCCATTTTTAAAATTAACAATAAAATCTGGATGATAATTCCTTTTTATTCCATTTTTATCATAATATGTAATTTTTTCTTTAAATCTTTTTACTTTTTCAATTTTATCATTTTCGATACAATATATAATATAAAATAGTTCCCAACTACTATCAAAATAAATCCCCTCTACTTTACCAGAAAGAAAGGAATTATTTCTTCTCTTTTCAATATATAAAGGATCTTCTTCCATTAACCTTTTTTGTGTTTTTCTCTGTTTTTCTATAACTTCTGGTTTATTTTGAGAAATAAATTGTGCCTTAGAATTATTGTCTCTCCATTCATTGGTATTAGTCACATATTTTAAAGCACATTTTTTACAAATAGGTTTTGTTCCCGCAATTTTTCTTCGTTTCATAGAAAATATACTATGCAAAGAAGACTCTCCACAGATAATACAATCAAATCTAACTATTTTTTTAGTATTAAGTTTATTAATTAAATGCTTAATTTCATTATATTCCCATACTTCTTTATCTAATATTCCCCAAACCTCTTTTGGATAATGTTCCTTAGGAACA
>Ga0074197_1000966_pt1 | contig 28806 bp, 27 predicted proteins | sample EPASupsiteSAE305_FD_64526 | JGI IMG/M metagenome (GOLD analysis project Ga0074197, IMG submission 64526) | Bioremediated contaminated groundwater microbial communities from EPA Superfund site, New Mexico - SAE3-05 reassembly with SPADES | ecosystem: Environmental > Aquatic > Deep subsurface >...
CAGGGTTTCCCCCATTGCGCAAAATTCCCCACTGCTGCCTCCCGTAGGAGTCTGGACCGTGTCTCAGTTCCAGTGTGGCTGATCATCCTCTCAGACCAGCTAACCATCGTCGCCTTGGTAGGCCATTACCCTACCAACAAGCTAATGGTACGCAGACTCATCTTAGATCAAGAGCATATGCAGAGGCCCCCTTTTCCCGCAAAGACTCACGTCTTCGTGGGCTTATCCGGTATTAGCACCCCTTTCGAGATGTTATCCCAGAGTCTAAGGCAGATTATCTACGCGTTACTCACCCGTGCGCCACTAAAGTAAAAAGCAAGCTCTTTACTTCCGTTCGACTTGCATGTGTTAGGCACGCCGCCAGCGTTCGTTCTGAGCCAGGATCAAACTCTCCAGTTTGTATTCCTGTATCATAAAACACTAACTCAAATAAAATTACGGTAAAACGCCCGCAATCATCTTACTGCTATCTGGTTGTCAAAGACCGAACTGCGTTACAGCGGAAAATGGAAGTTAGCAAATTCGTTTCTTGCTGTCAACACATTTTTGAAGGCGTTTTTTTCTAAACAAAAGAGCCGTTGCTGCAAACAGACGAACCTTATACACAGACTGCCCCGCAGCCGTCAATAAAAAAATGCATTAAAAAATTTCGTAAAATCTGCCAGCTCCCAACTTATGAATCTTCATAAGATTTGTAGAACCACGGGCCTCGACCGGCGTCCCCATGATGATCACCACAATGTCACCCTTGCGAAAACCGGCAGCCAGCAATGCCTGCTCGGCCACGCTGATTTGCTGATCCATATGCTCCATGATTTCAACCGATTTTGTCTGAACCCCCCAGTACATGGAGAGCTTACGCCGAATCAGCGCTGAATTACTAAAGGCTACGATCGGGATGCGCGGCCGAAAACGTGAAATCAATGCCGCTGTGCTGCCGGATTGGGTAAAGACAGCGATAGCCTTGGCTTTGAGGCTTTCCGATACACGGCAGGCAGCCTCACCCACCGCCTGAGCAATGCTGGGAGTAGCCAGTACCGGCGTATCACTGCGACTACCGAAGCCAGCCTGTTCCACATCTCGCGCAATGCGGACCATGGTTTCCACTGCTTCGACAGGATGGTTGCCGGAGGCTGTCTCCCCAGACAGCATGATCGCATCGGTACCGTCAATAATCGCGTTGGCGACATCAGAGGTCTCTGCCCTGGTGGGTCGCGGGTTGACAATCATCGACTCCAACATCTGAGTGGCCGTGATTACCGGCTTGCCAGCGGCATTACAGGCCTGAATGATCTTCTTCTGGATCAACGGCACTTTCTCGGCCTGAATTTCCACCCCCAGATCGCCGCGGGCCACCATAACGGCATCGGCAACCTTGAGGATCTTGTTGAAGCTGCGTAACGCCTCGGGTTTTTCAATCTTGGCCACCACCGGCAGATGTTTGCCAGCCTGATAGATGATCCGCTTGATCCCTTCGACATCTTCAGCGGTCCGGACAAAAGAAAGCGCCACATAATCCACGTCAGCGCTGAGGCAAAACTGGAGATCCAGCAGGTCCTTTTCGGTGAGCGATGGCGCCGAAACCTTGGCGCCTGGCAGGTTGATACCCTTATTGTTTTTGAGCAAGCCGCCACTAACTACCATACAGCGCACCTGCTGTCCCTGCACGGCAAGCACCTTGAGCTCCATCAGTCCGTCATCCAACAAAATACGGGAACCTGCGGCAACATCCCGTGGCAGAGCCTGATAAATGGTCGGGATAATGCCATCACCCCCCAGACGGTCTTCCGTGGTGATGACCACCTCCTGCCCTTTTTCCAGGTGCATCCCCGCTCCGGCCATTTTACCAGTCCGAATCTTTGGCCCCTGCAGATCAGCCAGGATGCCGACCTGCTTGCCATGCCGTTGCGATGCTGTTCGAATATGCTCTATCAGCTGCGTCTTCTGGGCATGGTCACCGTGGGAAAAATTGAGTCGAAACAGATCAACACCGGCCTGCAACAACCTGCCGATTGTTTCTGGCGTATCACTGGCTGGCCCCAAGGTTGCCACGATCTTGGTCTTTCTCTTTTCTCTCTGCATCCGTGCTCTCCGTACTTACACGTGTAACGCTTCGCTATGGGCATCAAGCGCCGCTTCCTTCATAGCCTCACTCAGGGTAGGATGGGCGTGAAACTGCATCCCCAGCGCATGGGCCGAGGAACCGCATCGTATGGCCGTAACCGCCTCGGCGATCATATCCGAGGCCCGTGGCCCGACGATATGCACACCAAGCAGTTGATCACTCTCGGCATGGGCCAGCACCTTGACAAAACCTTCGGTTTCATCCATGGCCCGGGCGCGGCCATTGCCCAAGAAGTTGAACTTTCCTACCTTGTAGGGTAGTGCCATTTCCTTCAACTGCTCTTCGGTTTTGCCAACTGAAGCGCCTTCCGGCCAGGTATAGACAACGCCGGGCAGACAGTCATAATTAATAACCGTCGCTTTGCCGGCCATCCGTTCGACACAGGCCACACTTTCCTCCGAGGCTTTGTGGGCCAACATCGGCCCATCAATCAGGTCACCTACAGCATAGATACCAGGGATTGATGTCTGGTACTTGTCATCCACGGCAATCCTGCCATTCTCCAAAAAACTGCCGCCCAGCAGATCAAAACCCAGCCCAGTTACTACCGGACGCCGACCAACCGAGACCAGTAGCCGGTCGCATACCATTTCGCCATGCTCCTCACCAGTCATGAACTGGACGACCGCCGCATTTTTTTGTCGTTGCAGCCCGGTTACCCGCGTGCCCAACCTGAACTCAATACCCTGCTTCTTCAGGGCTCGCTGCAAGGTATCGGCAGCCTGACGGTCCATGCTGGGCAGCAGATTGGGCAGCATTTCCAACACGGTGACTCGCGCCCCCAGCCTGCGCCAGACCGAGCCCAGCTCAAGGCCGATAAAACCGCCACCTACAACCACCAGGTGCTCTGGCACGCGGTCGAAACACAAGGCCTCCCTGGCACTGACCACCAATTCGCCATCAAAAGGGACCGCAGGCAATCTGACCGCTTCGCTACCGGTTGCCAACAGCACCCGTTGAGCAGCGACAAGCTGCACAGAAAGATCTTCAAAGCTGATGGCGACCTGTTGCAGACCATCATTCGTTGCACCGTTCAGGGCCGCGTTACCCGTCAGCAGTGTAATCTTGTTCTTTTTAAACAGGTACGCCACCCCGTCGGTCAAACGTTTAACCACCTCGTCCTTGCGGGCCAGCATGGTTGCAAGATTCAGCCGGGGCGGTTCGATATCGATACCATGCCTGGCAAACTTGTCCCGAGCCAGGGCAAACTGTTCACTTGAATCCAACAACGCCTTGCTGGGGATGCAACCCTCGTTGAGGCAGACACCTCCCAGCGTAGCCCGACGCTCCACCACCGCAACCTTCATTCCCAGCTGGCTGGCCCTGATGGCGGCCACATAGCCGCCGGGGCCGGCACCAACCACGATCAGATCATAGGTTTCTGTCATAGTACACATGCTCCACGCTTAATGCGGCCTGGTCTGTACAAACAAGCTGTCCTCAAAGAGCATCACTCCAATATTTGCGGCAACCCCTTTGTAGTAATCTACCAGATCAAAACCGTTGATGGCCTTCTGGGTTGCCAATTGCCGCTGAGTCGCCTTACGTCGCACCAAGGTTCGAGTACCGTCGCTGAAACTCCTGGCAGTTATCTTATCTGTGATGACCGGGACCGGAAGAGGCTGCTCACTGGCAAACAGCTTGACCACATCGGTACCGAAAGGAGGCTCCACTAATACCTCCCAACTTTCATGCTCACCCGGCACCGTGTGAATGACCCCACTTTGCAACGGGTGTTCCTGCTGGCCTGGACCAGGATAGAGCAGACTGACCTCATTTTTTGTGTTAATTCCATAAAGATACACATACAACGGCCGGGCCACCTGGATCAAAAACTGGACCTTCTCGCCAGCCCGATAGACCTGAAAGCGGTCACCCTTGGTGGTGTTCAGTTTCACCTGTTGCTGTGTCCCTTGACCGGCCACATCGGCCACCATCGCCAATGTTCCTGCAGCCTGGTTGACTGTGTTGTAGGGGATTAAGCTGCGATCGATGCTTTCCTCAGCACTACCCAGCACCCCGCCTTTCAGATTCTTGAGGGTCATAGCCACCGTGACCCGACCGGAGCCCTCGAGGTAATAACCGTCCAAGACAGCATCAGCACCGCTGAACAAGGCGGCGCTGGTCTCAAGATTCTTAACCTCTTTTGCCTTGGCAGCCAAGCCGCGGGTATTGGAGAGCGAGCGGGTCACCGGTTGTTCCTCAAGCACCTCGAACTGCTGACTGTTGACCAGATAGCTCCTGGCCTTGGCGGTCACGTACTCTGAAAATTCGCTGGCATAGCGTCCCTTGCGCTCAATCACCGGATTGATGAACACCTTGAGACCGGTTCGATTGCCGCTGGTCTTCTGTACCAGTCGTTTCAGACGACTGTCCAAGGATTCGCTGAAACTGTCCTTGGGCAGTTTTACCACTGGCAAAGCTGCTGCCAGACTTTTGCAACCCCTGCTATCCTTGGCAGGGCAATACTTCACGAACACCCGCAACGTCTCACCATCACGCTGGTAGGTAGCGCCCAGGGCCAGATCAGCCTGTTCCATAAAGTCGCTGAACGTGTACCCGGCCGCCGAAAGCGAACTCTCCAATTCATTCACCAGAAAGGCGGACAAGTTAGAACTTTCACCCGATACGGCATCTTTGATGTTAGCCTTGTCCAGATACAACGTGCGAGCACTCCCGGCTGTAGCTTTCAACTCCGAAGCGGCTCCTGCTGCCAGCTTCTTGAGCGAGGCCGGCTCGGACAACCAGAAAGCATGAGCCCTATCCGCCAGCATGACAACCAGAACAAGCATCAACAAACAACGAGTTACCATAGCTCCCCCCTGTACGGTAATGTTGGAAGCATAACACAAAACACGAAAAGCGGGGCTTACGACCCCGCTTTTCGTGAATAGACAAACCTCAGCAATGATTATCCCTTTAGATGTTCCCGGCCAAAAGGGGACATCTGGCGCAGGCGGGCAATGATCGGCGGCAGTTCCTTGATGACCGTATCAATCTCGGCATCGGTCGTATAGCGTGACAAAGAAAATCGGATCGAACCATGGGCACAGGTAAACGGCACCCCCATGGCCCGCAGCACGTGAGAGGGCTCCAGGGAACCGGAAGTACAGGCGCTACCCGAAGATGCGCAAATACCCAACTCAGACAACAGCAGCAGGATTGCCTCACCTTCCACAAATTCAAAAGCGATTGAGGTGGTGTTGGGTAACCGCTCGGCACCGTCACCGTTAATCCGCGCATTGGGGATGACGGTCATCAAGGCGTTCTGCAACCGATCGCGCTTGGCCTTGACCGTGGTATTTTCGGCCTGCATATGTTCACCTGCCAATTGGCAGGCCTTGCCCAAGGCGATGATGGCGGCGGCGTTTTCAGTACCGGCACGACGACTCTGCTCTTGGTGCCCCCCCACCAGCAACGGACGGAAGGGAGTGCCACGACGCAGGTAGAGGGCGCCGATCCCTTTAGGTGCATGCAGCTTGTGGCCGGACAATGACAGCATGTCGATCTGCGAGGCCGCCATGTTGATCGGCATCTTGCCCACGGCCTGGACCGCATCGGTATGGAACAGGGCGCCCCTGGCCTTGGCAATCGCGGCAGCTTCCTCCACCGGGAAGATCACACCGGTCTCATTGTTGGCCCACATGAATGAAACAATGGCAGTATCATCATCGATGGCCCGCTGGTACTCATCCATATCCAGTCGACCGGCGCCGTCAACGCCGATCTCGGTCACCCGGTAGCCCTTCTGACGCAGGTTGCGGCACTGGGTCAACACCGCTGGGTGTTCGACCCGGCTGGTGATAACGTGACGACGGTCCGGCAGCACCTCAAGGGCGGAACGGATGGCAGCGTTGTCGCTCTCGGTACCGCAGGCGGTAAAGATAATCTCATCGGGAGTGGCGCCCAGTAGGTCCGCCACCCGCTTACGGGCCTCAGTCACCTTGCCCTGCACTTGGCCGCCAAAGAAATGCATTGAACTGGGGTTGCCATACAGCTCACAGAAATAGGGCCGCATCTCTTCAAAGACCGCCTCATCCACCTTGGTGGTGGCATTGTTGTCCAGATAGATCTCCTTCACGCTGCCACCTCCTGCACCCGCAGATCATCATGCACCAGCTCACGCAGCTTCATCTCCACAAAACGGGCGGTGTTGCCGGATGAAGCGCACCCTGCGCAGGCCTTACGGAAGGCGATCTGCACGTTGTCACCCTCAATATCCACCAGTTCCAGATCGCCACCGTCGGCCATCAGCATTGGACGGATGTCGCGCTCCAGCACCTCCTGCACCAACTGCATCTTCTTGAGATTGGAAAGCTTGCCGGTCTTGGGCTGCGGCTGTGCAGCCTGCTGTCCCATCACCTCGGCAATCAGCTCCTTGATCTTGGGAATACAACCGCCGCAGGCGCCACCTGCCTTGGTGAAGTGGGTCACCTGCTCGGCAGTGGTCAGATTGTTGGTCTCGATCACCTTCTTGATGAAGGTATCGGTGATGCCGAAGCATTTGCACACCAAGGTCCCCTCATAGTCGGGATAGGCATGGCCGTGATCATGTTCAGCATCATGTTCCGGCACTTCCAGGCCGCGATATTTATAAATCGCCACCTCCAGCGCCTCCTGCCCCATCACCGAACAGTGCATCTTTTCTTCCGGCAGGCCACCCAGAAATTCAGCGATATCCTGGTTACTGACCGCCAAGGCCTCGTCCAGGGTCTTGCCTTTCACCATCTCGGTCAGGGCCGAGGAAGAGGCAATAGCGCTGGCGCAGCCAAAGGTCTGGAACTTGGCATCAACAATCTTTTCCTTGTTGTCATCCAGCTTGAGATACAGCTTGAGGGCATCGCCACAGGCCAGGCTGCCAACTTCACCGACAGCATCGGCATCCGGTATCTCACCAACATTCCTGGGATTCAGGAAATGATCTTTTACTTTCGGTGTGTAATCCCACATAGCGTACTTCCTCCGGTTAATTTCAGCGATCTAGTGGTACAACCTGAAGCGAACATAGCAGCTTCAGACAAGCCATTCATTTGTCCTGCATCAAATTTGATCAGATCAGCCCAAGATAAAATGCCTGCCGGCGGCCATAACTTCCGTCAGGCGGGCCTCACTGTTCGCCTCGCCGTACAGCCGTACCACCGGTTCAGTGCCGGACTTGCGGAACAACATCCAGGACCCGTCCTCGAGCAGCAGCTTGACACCATCGATGGTTACCACCTCTTTCACTTTACTGCCCGCAATCTCAACAGGCACGGCAGTCACCTTCTGGCCATAGGCGCGCTCCAACTCAGGAGAAAGACGCAGGTTATCACGCCGGGTCACAAAACGTCCCACCTCGCCATACAACCTCTCTAGCAATTCGCGTACCGTCTTTCCTTCACGGGCCACCATCTCAGCCACCAGAAAGCAGGCCAGGATGCCGTCCTTCTCAGGCACATGGCCCTTGATGGTCAGTCCGGCGCTTTCTTCACCGCCGATCACAATCTTATCCTGGCTGATCAGCTCACCGATATACTTGAAACCGACCGGCGTTTCATAGACCGGCACACCATGTTTCTTGGCAACGGCATCAACAAAATGGGAGGTGGCCACGCTGCGTGCCACACCGCCGGACAGCTTGCGCACCCGAATCAAATAATCCAGCAGCAAGGCGATGATATAGTTCGGCTCAATGTAACTGCCGTCAGCATCAAGAATACCGAAACGATCAGCATCGCCATCGGTGGCCAAACCCAACTGGATGGTCGGATCATTCTTGACCAGCTTAATAAAATCAGCGATATGAGCCTCAGATGGCTCCGGTGGCTGACCGCCAAAATACGGATCGAGGTGATCGTTAATAATGCTGTAAGGGATTGAACGTGTCTTGAGAGGTTGGTCCAGATAGCCCCGGGCGGTGCCGTACAATGGATTAAGCCCAAGTTTGCCGATCTTTTTCAGGGCATCAAAATCGACCTTCTGCTCCAATGCCGAAAGATACGCTGGCCGGGGATCAATCACGTCAACCAGCCCCCTGGACTTAGCCTCCTCAAGCGGAACCTCACGATAACAGACCTCACCCAGCATCTGATTGGCGCGCTGTTCAATATCCTTGGTAGTCTCAGGCAGGGCTGGCCCGCCCCAGGCCGGTGAAAACTTGATGCCGTTGTATTCCGGCGGATTATGGCTGGCTGTGAAATTGATCCCGCCGGCGGCACCGCGCCGCAAAATCTCAAAAGAGATCACCGGAGTCGGCACATCTCGGCCACACAGAAACGACTTTATACCGGCACCAGCCAACACCTCAGCTGCCTCAGCGGCAAACCTGGCACCCATGAAACGGGTGTCGCGTCCGATCACAACCCCTTTGTCTGCCTCGCCTGCCGCCCGCAGATGATCTGCAATGGCCTGAGTCACGGTCTTGACCGAATCAAAGACGAAATCCTCGCAGAGGATGCCACGCCATCCCGAAGTACCGAAGCTGATATGGCTCATGCCGCCTCCCTGGCAGATTTAATAGGACAGCTTTTATCTTTAAACACTAATACAGTGTGTTGATGCCGTCAAGATAAACAGCCGCGCAACCATGCATCCAGAGTGGCCAGCGTCAATTGTTTTTGCTGTTGACTTTTTCTTTTCGAAATTGCTACAGTTTACTTCTGTCTTAGCTGAATCATATTGGAGGAGGACGAAGGATGCAGTGTCAAACCGTGCTTGCAGGTACCGAATGTACCTTTTGGGGTAAACAAGGATGTGTATTTCCTGAAGGTTCCTGTCAGACTATTGTAGAAAATTGTGAAGGATGTGAGCGGATCGTTACCGGCACCATCGGCCAGGTCTGCAGTGCCTATCCGGCACCGGCCAAGAAATGGGCCAACGGCATCTGCAACTTCGCCACCCACGTAAAGGTTGAGATCAAGGTGGAAGACATCAAGGTCAACCCCCTCAAGGCCTCCAAGAAGGCCTCTGGTGGCGGCAAAAAGAAGTAACACCACACCAACGTTACAGCGAAAAGGGGGCCTCTGGGCCCCTTTTTTCGCATCTGGAGCACAGCAACATGGCCTTTGACAGCCTCTCCTGCCCTGCCTGCGGCGCAACGGTCCGCAGCTACCGCAATCCGATCCCTACGGTGGACGTCATAATCGAGTTAAACGGGAGTATTGTGCTGATTGAGCGGCGCAATCCACCGTACGGATGGGCGTTACCAGGGGGGTTTGTGGACTACGGCGAGACTTTGGAGCAGGCAGCTCTACGCGAAGCCCGTGAAGAAACCTCTCTGGAGATACACGACTTACAACTGCTCGGCTGTTATTCGGATCCGGCCAGAGATAGCCGGATGCATACCATCACCACAGTTTTTGTTGCCCAGGGCAGCGGCACTCCCCATGCTGCCGACGACGCTGTCAACCTGCAGCTATTTACTGCTGCAGACCACCTGCCAACCAACCTCTGTTTTGACCACGAAACGATACTACGAGACTATCTTCTCCAGAACCAACAGACATCAGGATAAGCTGCCCCAGTTTTTGCGCAACACCTCCAGGGCCTGATCAGCCGGCAACGGCTTACTGAACAGGAACCCCTGCACCTGATCGCAGTTGTTCTCCCGTAAAAATTCCATCTGTTCCTCGGTCTCCACCCCCTCGGCGATCACCTTGAGCTTGAGGCTGCTGCCCATGGCGATGATGGCGGTCGCAATGGCTGCATCGGTGGCGCTCTTTTCAACATCACGCACGAAACTCTTATCGATTTTGAGGGTGTTGACCGTAAACCGTTTCAGGTGCGACAGAGAGGAATAGCCGGTACCAAAGTCGTCAATCGAGATATGAATACCGAGGCTGGTTATCTCGTTCAACACCGAGACAGCATAGTCTGGATTTTGCATGATGACACTCTCGGTGATCTCGAACTCCAGGCAATCAGCCGGCATGCCGGTGTCAGCCAGGACAGCCCGCACCAGATCCAGCAAGCGGGTATGCTGCAACTGGTAGCCGGAAAGGTTAACCGCCATCCGCAACCCTTGCAAGCCCTGACCATGCCACTCCATATTCTGGCGACAGGCCTCACGCAAAACCCATTCCCCCAGCTCCATAATCAAGCCACTTTCCTCAGCCAGCTGGATGAACTCGGTGGGGGAAAGCAGTCCCAGCATAGGGTGCTGCCAACGGACCAATGCCTCCATGGCAATAATCTTGCCGCTGGGAACATCCATCTTGGGTTGGTAAAAGAGCCTGAACTCATGACGATCCAGCCCTTTACGCATCGAATTGGCAATCGTAAAGCGGCGGGAAGCGTTCTGATCCATGTCACCGGCAAAAAACTGGTAATTGTTCCGTCCCAGCGCCTTGGCATGATACATGGCGATGTCAGCCTTCTGTATTATAGACTCCATATCGCTTTCATCGTCAGGATAAACAGAGATACCGCCGCTGGTGGTCACGAACAGTTCGTGATTGTGTACGGAAAAGGGCTGCATCAACGCATCCAGCACCTTATCGGCCAGATGCTGTATATCGGTACGGTCGGCGACATTGACCAGCAGAATAATAAACTCGTCGCCACCGATCCTGGCCACCGTGTCGGTCTCCCGCAGACAGCCTTTCAGGCGCTGGGCTATCGAGCGCAGCAACTCATCCCCAACGGCGTGTCCCAAAGTATCATTGATGATCTTGAAACGATCCAGGTCAATAAACATCAGGGCGAAACGGGTCTGCATCCGATGGGCAAAGGCCTTGGCCTGCTGCATCCGGTCGTAGAGCAGGACCCGATTAGGCAGGCCGGTGAGCATATCATGATGGGCGAGCTTCAACAGCTCCAGCTTGGCAAGGTTACGTTCAGTCACGTCGTGACAAACACCCCAAACGAGCTGTTCCTGGCTGCCTTCGACACAGCCCGTCAGACTGACTTCCAGATCAATCCTGCGCTCAAGGGCTGGAGAAAAAAAAGGCAACTCAAAGTGGCCACTGTTCTTTCCTGCCGAGGCTGCTGCAAACTGCTGCCGCAGTATTTCCTGACCTTCGTGATCGACCAGCTCAAACAAGGCAGCTGTGCCGAACGCCTCCCTGCTGATACCCAAAAGAGTGTGACCGACCTGGTTAAGATACAACAAGGTACCATCGAGCTTGCAGCAGAAAATCAGGTCATGGGCAGAGGTGATGAACCCCAGCAGCGCCTCTTCACTCTGCTGCACCTTGAGTTGGTCGTCACGGATCTTGCCCATCAAAAAGGCGCCGAAAAAGGCTATGATTGCATTCAATCCAGCAACCCAGAACCACATCAGCACCTCGAACAGTACCGACGGGTCGTTCTCTTCCGTGAACGGCATCCGAATCATCGGAATTAGATCGGCATCCTCTGCGATCAGCAGCAAGCCATACAACAGTGCGCCGATGACACCGATGCCCCACACTTCCCGCTTTTTGTCAAACAGGAAGGCCGCTTCCAGCGTTACCAGCAGATAGGCCGGCCAAAACCAGCTGACAACCCCGCCACTCCAATGTACCGCTGCAGTTACAAACATCAGATCCAGCACCACCTGTGCATAGATCACCAAACGGCAACTCTGCCAAACTGAACAGGGCAGGGATATCAGTGGATAGGTAACTGCAAAAAACAGGGCGGTCCATTTGAGAGAACTGCTCCACTGCTCAAGGTGAAACATCGGCAGCTCAATACCGGCCGGCCCCAATAACAACTCGGCAAACAGGATATACAAACCGAGCAAGGTCAGCATCAGCCAACGCACCCGTACCATCAGCGACACCCGCACACACTGCTCGGCCAAACGGTCCCTGATACTGCGCCGTTCATCACTGCTCTGCAGCAGACGAGACAACGGACCAAACCAGGCCGTACGCGAATTATCTTCTGCTTCGATAAAGAATGGCTCCATGGGCCGTTACACCTTTAAAAAATGGGGCTGTGCTGCTTGAGCAAGTAGTCCCAGCTCCGCAGCAAGACGATAAAAAAGATTGAGCCCAGCCAGATGTCGCTCATCAAGTCGATAGGTGATATGTCGCCAGTAATCGGCCAGCCGGTCAGCTCCCATCCAGCTGGACTCGTCAGCTCGGGCAGCCAGCTCTGCAGCCTGCTGCGGCAGATGATCCCGGGCGCCATCCAACAAGCCCAACAGGTTGCGGAGGTGATCTTGCTTGGTGTCTGCTGCTCGTTGCGTAACCTGCCACAGGGCATACACAAACGGCAGGCCGGTCATCTCTCGCCAGCAGGCCCCCAGATCGTAACAATACGGTGCTGCATCAGTCATGGCCGCCCGCAGGGCGGTGTCGCCGATCAATAACACGCCGGGAGCCTGTGCTAAGGCCTGCTGCCACGGCATGCTGGTACGTTCGAGATTGCAGCCCTCAAGCTGCCAGTGGCGGGCCAGCAAAATCTGCAGCAGCACCACCGAGGTGGCCGATTCTGCCGTCACCAGAAACCGTTCACCCCCAAGTTGTTCAACTGGCCGGTTCGTCAGCAGCAACACACTCTGCACCGGCCCATCGGAACCGATACAATGGCCCGGCAGCACCAGATAGCTGTCGGCATGACGCGCAAACTCGATAGACGACGAGATACAGACATCGATCTGTCCCTGAGACAGGGCGGTATTCAACTCCGCCGGCACACCATAGCGCAGCTCAACCCCTGAACCCGGCAACCGGTCTCTCATCTGCAGCAAAAGCGGACTGCAATTGGCATAGTTGATCCAGCCAACCTGTAGCATCAGTTCACCTGCCTGTAGAGCTGTTCCGCATCCCGCTCCACCATACGGATTTGTTGGCGATCCAGCAACTCACCGGTAACCTTCCACAGCTGGGTGACGGCGTTGGCATAGGCAGTCTGCGCCTTGATCTGGTTATTTTTTGCCGTGGCCAGGTCATTCTCGACATCGAGCACATCCTTGTTGGTGGCCAGGCCCACCTCGGCCTTGCGCACAAAGGCCTTGAAGCGCTCTTCAGCAAAGGCACGGCCGCGGTCAGCCACCTCTAGCTGTTTGTAGTTAGCCTCAACGGCGCGCACCGCAGAACGAACCTCGTTGCTGACCAATTCTTGCTGGTTACGTAGCCTGAGAGCCGCTTGCTCGACCTTGAGGCGATTTTTGCGGTAGTCATTGTCAGCGGCACGATTGCCCAACGGGAAGGCCAGCGCAAGACCTACGTTCCAGTTCGAATACTCGCCCGAACCAAGCCGGTCTACGTCTTTGGGATAGGTACCGGCCAGGCCGGTGGTAGCCGCTGAAGCCGACAACGTTACATCAGGCAGGGTGCGGTTATGCGAAACCCTGGTCTGTAATTCCAGCAGTTCCAGATTCCGCTTCAGCTCTCTGATCTCCGGACGCAACTCAAGGGCAAGCCGGATCTGATCCTGCTCTGACACCTCATAACGTGCCTTGGATGGCGTCTCAGCAATCACCACTTCACCGGTACGATCCAGCTGCAGTAACTGACGTAGCAAATCGGCCTGATCACTCACCGCACGCTCAGCGTCGATCAGCTCTTTTTCTCGTGACGCCACCCCGTATTCGGCGTTCAGTATCTCCATGGCCGGCATCACCCCGGCCTTTACACGGGCCTGGGTCTCTGTCAGGATTTTACGCGCCAGCTCGAGGGAAACCTTCTTGACCTCAAGCTCCTCACGCAGGCTGTACAGCGTGAAATACTCAGTACGCACCTGGGCCACCGTAGCACTCAGCCTGGAGTTGAACTGCTCGATCGAGGCATACTTGCCGAGACGAGCCGTATCAATCGCCAGCTCAGTGGCCTCGCGGCCGAAGTTTTTCAGCAGCGGTTGACTGACGGTCAAACCCAGGCTGGAGTACCAGTAAGAATCAAGCCCCACGGTAGTAGTCGCATCAGTGCGGTTGTAGCTGTTGTTAAACCCCAGGCTCACCGTTCCGCCGGTAAAAAACAGCTGGCTGAGACCGGCATTCAGCTGGGCACTGCGATCTGCCTGTCTGTCTGGCGGCGACAGGTAAAACGAGCTTACGTTGGTAGCGTCGGCATACGACGCCAACAGCTGGAGGGTGGGATCATAAATGCCACGGCTTTTCTGATATTCGGCTTCCTGCTGGGCCGGGGTATAACGCTCGGCCCGTACCTCCAGATTATTCTCCACCGCCGCCTTGATTGCATCGGCCAGGGTCAGGCGGATGACCGGTGGTTCACTGGCCTGAGCCACTGAACGACACGACAGCACCATCACTAGACACAGCATCAATACTCGCACCACGCTCCACCTCGCAGACAGACTGGGCGCCCAAAAACAGAAAAAGGGCGGGACCCCTGTCCCGCCCTTATACCACAGATTATATTCAGGTTTATATATCTTTGTTTTCCACATAATCCAGGTAATCGTCTGCTGACAGCAATCCCTTCAACTCTTCCGAATCGTCCAGGCTTATTTCCAGCAGCCAACCGCCGTCATAGGGATCATCATTAACCAGAGACGGGTTGTCGAGCAGTTCGTGGTTTACCTCCAGCACCGTGCCACTGAAGGGAGCATACAGTTCGGCCACCGTTTTGCGGGCCTCAATGGTACCCATCGAGTCATCCTGCTCCACCTCATCCCCGGCCGCGGGCAACTCCAGCGAGGCCACCAGCCCCAACTCTTCTTGGGCATAATCAGTCAGGCCCACCACCGCCCGGCCATCTTCTACACGGATCCAGATATGCTCCCGTGAATACTTGAGTTCTTCAGGAAAATCCATGAAACCTTACTCCAGCACGATCCGCTCAAGGAACGACGTATCCACATCTCCCTCGATAAAATCCTTGTTGGTCATGATCCGCTTATGGAAGAAAACGGTGGTCTTGATCCCTTCAATGATGTACTCATCCAGGGCCCGCGCCATACGGCGGATGGCGTCCTGGCGGGTTTCGGCATGCACGATCAGCTTGCCGATCATCGAATCATAGTGCGGTACCACGGTGTATTGGTCATACACAAAGGAATCAACCCGCACCCCGAGACCTCCCGGTTGATGATAGGCGGTGATCTTGCCGGGACAGGGGGTAAACTTGAAGGGATCTTCGGCATTAATCCGGCACTCAATGGCGTGACCGGTGATCTTGATATCTTCCTGTTTGTAACGCAACGGCAGGCCGGCAGCAGAACGGATCTGCTCACGGATCAGGTCCACACCGGTAATCATCTCGGTGACCGGATGCTCCACCTGGATGCGGGTATTCATTTCCATAAAGTAGAAGTCACCGTTTTTATCCAGCAGGAACTCCACCGTGCCGACGCTGGAGTAATTAACCGCCTTGGCGGCCTTGATGGCTGCCTCACCCATGGCGGTACGGGTCTCCGGCTTCAGCACCGGGCAGGGGGCCTCTTCGATGATCTTCTGGTGACGACGCTGGATGGAGCAATCCCGCTCACCGAGATGGATGCAGTTGCCGTGCTTGTCGGCCAACACCTGAATCTCGACGTGACGTGGCTGTTCACAGTACTTTTCAATATACACATCGGGGTTGCCGAAACCGGCCTGTGCCTCGGCCTTGGCCGTGGCATAGGCATTGGCCAGGGTCGCCTGAGAATGGACGATCTTCATACCCCGTCCACCACCGCCGGCAGTGGCCTTGATGATCACCGGGAAACCGATCTGCTTGGCGATCTTGACCGCCTCGTCCACCGACTTCACATTTTCCTTGGTACCGGGCAAGATCGGCACGCCGTGCTCGATCACCGCCTGACGAGCCGAGATCTTATCGCCCATAATCCGCATGCTCTCGGCAGAAGGACCGATGAAGGTGATACCGCACTGCTCGCAGATTTCAGCAAACTTGGCGTTTTCAGACAAGAAGCCATAGCCGGGGTGAATCGCCTCGGCATCGGTCAGCTCAGCGGCACTGATGATGGCGTTGATATTCAGGTAGCTCTGACTGCTGGGGGCCGGACCGATACAGACCGACTCATCCGCCAGCTTGACATGCAACGACTCGGCGTCGGCTGTGGAATAGACCGCAACGGTCTTAATCCCCAGCTCCTTACAGGCCCGTATCACCCGAATGGCGATCTCACCACGGTTGGCGATAAGTATTTTATGGAACATAGCGGCTCCTAGAGCTTCTCGACAACGAACAACGGTTGACCGAATTCGACCGGCTGGGCGTTCTCGGCGCAGATCTTGACAATCTTGCACTTGAACTCTGCTTCGATCTCATTGAACAGCTTCATCGCTTCCACCAGACAGATCACCTGGCCTTTTTCAACCACCTGGCCCACCTCAGCAAAGGGAGCAGCCTCCGGTGAAGCGGCGCGGTAGAAGGTGCCCACGATCGGGGAATTAATGGTTTCACCGCTCTCAACTGCAGCGACAGGTGCCACGACAGCAGCTGCCACCGGTGCAGCGGCTACCGGAGCTGCTGCCATCGGGGCCGGTGCCTGCATATAGGTTGCAGGGGCTGTCATCTGGATAATTTCCGGTTGCTGCCCCCGCTTGATGACGATCTTCTCGTCGGCATTATCCATCTCAAACTCGGTAATATCGGTCTCAGTAATCATTTTTATCAACAGTTTCAAATCCTTGATTTCCATTCCTAGCTCCTTCCCTCACAATCACATAGATAACGTACTCAGTAGCGGCTGTGCCGCACCATCAGACAACCATCAGTTTCTTCGATACCCCGGTCAACAACCGGCAACCAGTGCCGGTCACTGCCACTGTGTCCTCAATCCGCACCCCACCCCAGCCGGGAATATAGATGCCAGGCTCAACAGTGACCACCATCCCTTCATCCAGCACAGCCTCACTGCGTGGTGACAGGGTCGGTTTTTCGTGAATTTCAAGACCGACTCCATGACCCAGGCCGTGACCGAAAAAATCACCAAAACCCTGCTCGTTGATATAGTCGCGGGCCACGGCATCCAGCTCCTTGCAGCTGATGCCGGGACGGACCGCCGCAACGGCCCGATCATGAGCCTCCAGCACAATATCATAAATCTGCTGCTGGCGCTGATCAAGCCTTCCAACTCCGATGGTTACCGTTTCGTCGGAATGGTAACCGTTCAGCACCGCACCGAAATCAATGGTCACCAGTTCACCGGACTGAATCTGCTTGTTGCTGGCCCGACCGTGGGGCATAGCTCCCCGTTCACCGGAGGCGACGATGAAATCAAAACCACGACCTTCGGCACCGCGACGCCGCATGGCAATCTCGAGCTCTAGGGCCAGATCAGCCTCGACCAGACCAGGTCGAATCAACGGCAATACTGACTGCAAAGCCTGCGAAGCGAGGCTGGCAACATCCGCCAGCGCTTCCAATTCACGCTGGTCCTTGCGAGCCCGAATCTCATCAAGCTCAGCCGGTAACGCTACCAGCGTCGCCCCTGACAGCTGTTTCTCCAGCTCCTGCTGCGTACTGACCAGGCAATGGGCTGCTTCAAAGCCGATCCGTTGCCACCCCTGTTCGGTACGCAACTGGGACAGCGCCTCGTAGCGTTGGCCATGCTCAAGCACCGCCAGTCCGACCACCTCTAGCCGCGCCTGGAGCGTGTAGCGAGAGTCACAGATAAACCACCCCTGATCACGCGTCACCACCAGCAAGCCGACGGAACCACTGAAACCGGTCAGGTAACGCAAGTTGGGGAGGTGCTCCACCACCAGACAATCGAGCTGTTCGCGGTCGAACCACGGGGTTAGTCGGGAGCGCCTGTCTTTTAGCATAACTGAAAGCGGCACCTCAACTGAATTCTGATTAGTTGGCGAGAGCAAACGAAAATTCAATCTTACCGGCTTTTACTATGATTAAAAAGCGCTCGTAGCCCCAGCAGATAACTGTCCATTCCAAAGCCACAAATCTGTCCGACCGCTAAAGGCGCCAGATAGCTGTGATGCCGGAACGGTTCGCGTCGGTGGATGTTGGAGAGATGAACTTCGACAAAGGGGATACCGGTTGCAGCCAAGGCGTCGCGCAGGGCGACGCTGGTATGGGTGTAGGCGGCAGGGTTGATCAGGATGCCATCATAGCAGCCGATGGCCCCTTGGATCGCATCAACCAACGCGCCTTCGCTGTTTGACTGGAAGCTGGTCAGACAACAGCCGAGTTCTGACGCTGTTTGCTGTAGAGCGTCATTTACCGCCTCCAACGTCAGAGTCCCATAAATTTCAGGCTCCCGTTGGCCGAGCAGATTCAGATTGGGACCATGTATAACCAGAATACGTTGCATCGTACTATTCAATGGACTTGATCATGGACAAGGCGTTGGCACGCAACAGATAGCGGGCTTTACCCACATTGCCGTCACGGCTGAGCACAAAGGCGGCAAACAACTCCTCGTTGATCACACGCAAGATCATGCAGGACTGCTTGGTGGTGATGGTTATCTCCTCCATGTCACCGGCCCCCACCACCTCGACCGTGCGCTGAATCTCCTTAATCACCGTCGCATACTCAACGGTCATCATCTGCACGTCAAAACCGGGACGTCCCTGCTGCACCTCATCGATGGCGATGCAATCGTAGCCCATCAACATCACGGCATAGGCGCCTTCAACCTGCTGGATCATGCCTGACAGCATAGTTCTCAACGACATTCGCGCAACCTCCGGATGTTTTCCAGCCAGCCTTCCAGCACCGGCAGCACGCTGCCGGCATCAGCAGCTCCCTGCGGCGGCACTGAGGCCATTACGGCAGACTGCCCACTGGTTGGCTGCGCCGTTGAGCCAGCTGCAAGCAACTCTGTTTCCAGCTCGGCAAGCCGTGCTGCCGCCGCTGCGTTATCGGGCTCAGTGGCCAGGATGTCGCGGTAGATGCCGGCCGCCTTATCGGTAAAACCCTGTGAGACGTACAGCTCGGCCAGGGTGCCGGTCATCAACGGGTCCCGGCCGCCCTGCACAGCTGTTGGCCAGGCATCTTCCACTGAGGTCACTTCCGCAGGCCCCCCAGCCGACGATTCCGCCCCACTGACGGCAACCCCGGACCATGGGTCGGCTATCTGCCGCAACGGCGGTTTTACCCGCTCCACCAGTTGGTCCTCTTCCGGCTCGGCAACAATATCGCTCTCGCTGAGTTCAATCAGCTCAAGCTCATCGTCGCCAAGACTGATCCCCCCCTGCAATGCCTGTAACGCACGGCGAGCCTGCTGCAAACGCTCCTCAAGGGCCTTGATCTCTAGCTGCAACGCTTCCGGTGAATGCTGCATACGTCCCGTCACCTCCCCGCAACACAGGTTTCGGCCAATTGGGCCGGGGTGAACTCCCGCACGGCGTGGGCCCCTAGGCCCTGATTACAGATATACTGAATAACACCGGCCCGACTCTTCTTGTCCTGGGTCAGTGCGGCTATCAACTCGTCACAGCCTGCCGGCGGCATTTCAGTGGGTAACCCCAAGCCGTGCAACAACGCCACCACACGCTCACGCTCAGCACCACTGCACAGCCCTTCTCGCTCGGAGATCATCGCTGCCAGCGTCATACCGATCGAAACCGCTTCGCCGTGCACCAGTCCGGCATAGCCGGCCAAGGCCTCAAAGGCATGTCCCAGGGTGTGACCATAATTCAGCACCGACCGCAAGCCGGCCTCATGTTCATCCTGCTCCACCACCCAGGCCTTGAGGGCGCAGCAGCGGGCCACCACCGTGATGATCAACTCACGATCACGGGCCAGCAGCCGCTCCAGATTGGCCTCCAGCAGTTCAAAGAACGCCCGGTCCAGCACCACCCCGTACTTGACCACCTCTGCCAGGCCGGCCCGGTATTCGCGCTCAGGCAGGCTCGTCAACGTGTTCACATCTGCCAGCACCAGCCGTGGCTGGTAAAAAGCGCCGATCAGGTTCTTACCACGGGGATGGTCAATACCGGTCTTGCCCCCCACGCTACTATCCACTTGTGCTAACAGGGTTGTCGGCAGTTGCACGAACGGAATGCCCCGCAGGTAGGTGGCAGCGGCAAAACCGGCCAGGTCACCCACCACACCACCGCCCAGCGCCACAATGAAACAGCGACGGTCAATCCCGGCCTCAATCAATTGGTCATAGACCTGATTCAGAGTCTGGCTGGTCTTGTAGGCCTCGCCGTCGGGCACCTGGATCAGCAGCGGCTGAAAGCCGGCCGCTGCCAACGAGGCGGTGACCGTTTCGGCATACAGGCCAGCCACCGTGGGATTAGTCACCACCGCTGCGCGGCCGGATAGTCCCAAATCGCGGCAGTGCTTGCCCGCTTCAGCGAGTATGCCGGCGTCAATCAGTATGGTATAGCTTTGCGGCCCAAGCTGGACCGGAATCAACGCCATCACTACCCCTTGGAAAGCCGCTTGAGTACCTCGGCGGCCACATCTTCCACTGATTTACCAGCGGTGTCAATTCTTATGTCGCTATCAGCGTAGTATTGCTCACGTTCCTCTAGCAAACGTTCAAGCTTGGCCAGGCGCTCTGCCTCTTCCCCTTGCAGCAGCGGACGATCGTTACAGGCAGCCAAACGGGCAGCCAAGACATCCAGCGAGGCGGTCAGATTGACCACCGGACCGATCAACCGCATCAGACGGCGGTTTTCGGGATCGATCACCGCACCGCCGCCGGTGGAGAGCACGATGCGCTCCCGGCCAACCAGGTCCGCCAGCTGCTGCTGCTCCAGCCCCCGAAAGGCTGGTTCTCCGTCATCGGCAAAGATGGCGTTAATGCTCTTGCCGGCCCGATCGACAATCAGGGCATCCAGATCAATAAACTCACAATTCAGACCCTGCGCCAGCAGACGGCCGACGCTGGTCTTACCGCTGCCCATCGGACCGGTCAAGACGATGTTGTCCGACATCAGAAGGTCCGCACCGTAGTCAGGTAGCCCTCCAGATTCCGTCGCAACTCTTCAACCGAATCACCACCAAACTTTTCCTGCACAGCACTGGCCAGCTCGATGGCCACCACCGCCTCGGCCACCACCAGTGCAGCCGGCACCGCACAGGTATCGGAGCGCTCCACCGAGGCCTCGTAGGGCTGATGGTCGGCCAGATCCACTGAACGCAACGGCGTGTACAGGGTGGGGATCGGCTTCATGGCGGCCCGCACCACCAACGGCTCACCGTTGGTCATGCCCCCTTCCAGACCGCCGGCATGATTGGTGGGACGGACATAGGCGCTTGACGCCCCCCGTTCCAGCGCCGTTGGATCATAGGTTATCTCATCGTGCACCTGGGAACCAGGCCGACGGGCAGCCTCAAAACCGAGACCGACTTCAACCCCCTTGATGGCCTGGATACTCATCAACGCCATGGCCAGCCGGGCATCCAGCTTGCGATCCCACTGCACGTGGCTGCCCAGACCGGGTGGCAGACCCAGCACCTGCACCTCCACCACACCACCCAACGTATCGCCCGCGGCCTTGGTGTGGTCGATCAGCCGCTTCATCTCGGCTTCAGCAGCCGGATCACAGCAAAACAGTTCCGAGACGGCCGCCTGCTGCCACAACTGCGGATAGGAGGCGGTCGGGGCCTTTGACACCACGCCACCTAGCTCGGTTACATAGCCGCCAATGCTGATACCACAGGCCTTCAGCAGCTGGCGGGCTACGGCGCCAACTGCCACCCGCACTGCTGTTTCACGGGCGCTGGAACGCTCCAGGATATTACGCACATCCCGCTGGCCATACTTCATGGCGCCGTCCAGGTCGGCATGACCGGGCCGCGGACGGGTCACCGCCTCAGCCTTGCCCGCATGCTCTGCCAAAGGCGACATCTTCTCCAGCCAGTTTTCCCAGTCACGGTTTTTTACTACCAGGGTCAGCGGCGAACCGAGGGTCTTGCCCCAGCGCACACCCGACAGCAGCTCGACCCGGTCCAGCTCGATCTTCATCCGATCACCACGGCCATAGCCCTGCTGCCGGCGGGCCAGCTGCTCGTCCAGCATGGCCGGGGCCAGCACCAGATTGGCCGGCAGCCCTTCGATAATAGCGGTCAGTTGGGGGCCATGGGATTCCCCGGCGGTAAAATAACGCATGGTCTGTCTCACTCCTGACTCTGATTTCGGTCGGCCAGAGTAGCATTACCCCCCCGACCGGGGCAAGCAAAACCCCGTTTCACAGACTGTTGATAATGACGCGGAACAACGCCTGACAGCGGACATGCAGCCACCCAACTGCCGGCGTGGGGGAGGGAGGGGCGTAGTTGTCAGCGCAGGCCGATGCGGCTAAACAACATACCCAGATACTTATTGCAGGGGTTATCGCGGTGCAGCCAAGGGATCACCGGTGTTCTACGGCTACCGAGCTCATCCAGCAGCCGCTTGATCAAGGCATGCTCGCCATGATGCAAGCCCTGGCGCAGGGCCTGGATCGCCTCGGGCTTGCGTTTGGCCACCAACAGCACCCGTGCCAGATAGTAATAATGCTCAGGCCAGTCTGGCTGACGTTCGATAGCTGCCTGGCAGAACTCCAACCCCTTGGTGACGTGGCCGCGCTCCTTGGCAATACAATAGCCCAAGCTGGGATGCCAATCAGGGTTGTCCCACAGCTTGAGGGCAGCCTCAATCCTGGCCAGGGCAGCCAGGACATTGCCGGCCTCAAGCTCCTGCAGCCCGCGCTGATATTCCTGCTGTGCCTTCAATGCCTCAGCATGGTGATCCATGGTCAGCTCCTGTTGCGTCATGGCTAGCCCAGATGCAGCTCGTCAAGAGACAAGCGATAGCCGGGCAGGAAATACTCCAGAAAATAGCCCACCTCCGGCAAAGGGCTGTTACGCAGACTCTCCAACTGCTCCTCAGCAGCCCGCTTAAACTCGAGGTTGCCTGACTTTTGCTCCTCCAGGCACTTGATCAGCGCGGCGATCTTGTCGGCCGCCTTGATCACCTCCTGATACTCGGCATCCTGCTCTTCAAAGAAAAACAACGGCTCATAGACCTGCGACAGCTCAGACGGCAACATGGCCAAAAGCTTCCTGCGGGCCCGGTCTTCAAGTTGATGAAAGGAACGCTTGAAATTGGGATTGAAGTGCTTGACCGGGGTCGGCATATCACCGGTAAAAATCTCGCTGGCATCATGGAAGATGCCGTACAGGGCCGCCCGGCCGGGATCGAGCGTACCCTCGAAATAGGTGTTGCGGATCACCACCAGGGCGTGGGCCAGCATGGCCACATCCAGTGAATGTTCCTTGATGTTCTCGGCCTGGGTGTTGCGCATCAACCCCCAGCGATTGATATACTGCATCCGGGCCAGAAAGGCGAAAAAATCGTAACGTTGCTCCGTCACACCAGCACCCATCTCAACCCCTCTCAACGGTTTCGAACAACACCCGGTAATCATCAAGAGCGTAACGATCGGTCATGCCGGCCAGGTAATCGGCCACGGTCCGTTCCACCCCATCCTGATCAATCCGGCGGCGGTACTTGGGCGACAACAGATTGGGCCGCTTGACATAGGTCTCAAACAGGCGCGACAGCACGTGCTCGGCCTTGACCCGCATCTTGTCCACCTTGTGATGGCGGTACAGCCGCTCCTTAAGAAACCGCTTCAATGCCAGGCTTTCCGCTTCCACCACAGGGCTAAAATGTACCAGCATCCGGTTTACCCGCCGCAGTTCGTCCAGCGAGTTGATGCTGAACCGCTGGATATTAGTCCAGGTGGTCTCGCAGATATCGGTGATCTGCATCCCGATCAGGGCGCTTACCGTACGGGCAACCAACCGCCGGTCGTCAATGTTTGGATAGCGCTGCCGCACCCGGCTTGCCATCCGCGCCCACAGCTCGACACCTTTCAGCAGCTCCAGGGTCAGGTAGCCGGATTTGAGCCCGTCGTCGATATCGTGGTTGTTGTAGGCGATCTCGTCGGCATAGTTGATCAGCTGCGCCTCGATGGAGGGGACCACGCCGGGCAGAAACTCATCAAGGATCATGGTCGGCACGTCATGAGGCGACGAATGTTTCAGAATCCCCTCCCGCACCTCCCAGGAGAGATTCAGGCCGTCAAAGTTTGGATAGCGTTGTTCAAGCTTATCAACCACCCGAAAGGATTGGTAGTTATGCTCAAAACCGCCGTAACCTTGCATCAACTGGTTCAACACCTCCTCACCGGTATGACCGAAGGGGGTGTGTCCCAGGTCATGGGCCAGGGCCAGCGCCTCGGTCAGGTCCTCGTTCAACCGCAAACGGCGGGCGACCGCCTTGCCGATCTGGGCAACCTCCAGCGAATGGGTCAAACGGGTGCGGTAGTAGTCCCCTTCGTGGTTCAAAAAGACCTGGGTCTTATACTCCAGCCGCCGGAAGGCGGCACAGTGGATGATCCGATCCCGGTCCCGCTCGAACATCGGACGCGGGTCGCCCACCTCTTCCGGATACCGGCGCCCCCGTGACTCACCGCTCTTGCAGGCATACGGGGCTAGATCCGGACGTTCACTATAATCAAACATGCAGCTGCTCCCTCCCATGGCAGGATGGCAATCGACGCAAAGAGTACTATCGGCACTGCCCATCGGCAAGCATTTTCCTAAAAGTATGCTAGGCTTAGGCCATGACCAACCACGATCTGCAGACCCTGCTGGCCATTGACCGCACTACCCTGCCCCCTGATGGCGGACCGCTCTACAACCGCCTGATCTTCAGCCACTCCCCCTACCTGCTGCAGCACGCCCAAAACCCGGTAAACTGGCGCGAATGGGGCGACGAGGCCAAAGAAGAGGCGCAACAGCGCAACCTGCCGCTGTTTGTCTCCATCGGTTATGCCACCTGCCACTGGTGCCACGTCATGGCCCACGAATCATTCGAGGACGGCGAGGTGGCCGATATCCTCAACCACGCCTTTGTGCCGGTCAAGGTTGATCGGGAGCAACGGCCCGATCTGGACGAGTTTTGCATGACTGCCTGCCAGACCATGACCGGTAGCGGCGGCTGGCCGTTGAACTGTTTTTTGAAGCCGGACGGCAGCCCCTTCTACGCCCTGACCTACCTGCCCAAAGAACCGCGCCGGGGCATGCCCGGTTTTCTCACGCTGCTGGAAAACATCGCCCAGGTCTGGCAGCACAAACCTGACAGCGTAGACCGCAATGCTACTGCATTGATGGATGCCCTGCAGCGGCTCAACGTCCCGCCCCAGCCAGAGCGTTTCATGACGTTGCCAGAGCTTTCCAGACAGGCCGGTGACACCCTGCGACGAATCTATGACCAGCAGCATGGCGGCTTCGGCAGCGCCCCTAAATTCCCGATGCCCCCTTACCTGCTGTACTCGCTACGCAGTAACGACACTGCGTTGCGCGACATGGCCCTGCACACCCTGCGGGCCATGCGGCAGGGAGGCATCTGGGACCACCTGGCCGGTGGCATCCACCGCTACAGCACCGACCGCCACTGGCTGGTACCCCACTTTGAAAAAATGCTCTACGACCAGGCGCTCGTGGCCTACGTCAGCCTGGAGGCATACCAGCTAACCAGTGATAGCCAGTATTATGAAATGGCCGAAAGCCTGCTGGAGTTCACGCTGCAGGAACTGACAGCGCCCCAGGGCGGCTTTTACTGCGGGCTTGATGCCGATTCCGAAGGACGGGAGGGTGCCTGCTACGTCTGGCGCAGACAAGAACTTGAAACGCTGCTCGGCAACGATACAGACCTGTTTTGCGATTGCTACGGCGTAACAGATGAAGGGAATTTCGAGATTGCTGGAGAGAACGTACTCTATCAGGCACAGACGATAGAGGCGCTGGCCACGGCCCACAACCGCTCCGTAACCGACGTTGACGAACGCTTGAAACACTGTAGCCATATTTTGCTGACAACACGCAGGCAGCGTGACCAGCCACTGCGGGATATCAAGATTATCACTGCCTGGAACGGCCTGATGATCGCAGCTCTGGCCAGAGGCGCTGCAATCACCGGCAAACAACACTGGCTTGGCGCCGCCCGCAAGGCGGCTGACTTCATCGTCACCAGCCTGGTGGCCCCTGATGGCCGGCTGCTGCGCAGCTACCTGCTCACCCCGGCGCCGATCAGAGGTTTTTTAGAAGACTACGCCTGTCTGGCCTGGGGACACCTGGAACTGTACCGTGCTGAGCACCATCAACAAGACCTCGAGCGCAGCGCCAACCTCTGCCAACAGGCAATGCACCTGTTCAGCACAGCCGATGGCCGACTGACCACCGCTGGCAGCGACGCAGAACAACTACCGCTGGCACTGCCCGACCTGCATGATGGGGTGATCCCCAGCGGCGCCTCGGTGCTGATAACAAATCTGGTGCAGCTGGCAGGCATAACAGGCGCACAACACTGGATTACGGCAGCAGAGCGACAGCTCGCAACCTGCCGTCCCCTGCTTCAACAATCGCCGGTAGCCTGCCTCTGGTTACTGCAGACGGCACTTGCGTTCGATAGGGATAGAAAAGAAAGAGAAAAAGGTTCCACCAACAACAAATAATGCGGGAAAAATGAATGGCAGATAACTTGCTTGAAGAGACCGTGACCCCTGCTAACAACAGAACAACTCTTACTCCACAACCAGACCTTCTTTAAGCGCCACAATCACCTCTACCTGACGCTGGTAGATGTATTTGCCGATCACGGTGTCGGTCAGCCGGTCGGGGGCAATGGTAAAGATGGCGATCTGCCGGTTGTCATTGGTTGCCTTGGCCCTGACAAAGGTGGCCGGCATGGTCAGGGGCGAATCCAGCAGGTTGAAGGCCATCACTCCGGCCCCTTCAACGGTGGCCGGCAGGGGGCCATCTACCCACAGCGAGATACCGCTGGCCGAGATGTCGATCACCGTACCTTCGACCTGCAGGTTTTCACAGAAAAAACGGGCCGGCAAGGTACCGTGCACCCTGACTCGAACCGCTTCGCGCCGGTCGGCCCTGATCTGGGCATAGGCAAAATTGTGCAGAATAGCCACCTTTTTGGTGACGTTAACGTAGGCGGCGTAACAATGTACCGCCAGATCTCTGGCAAAGGCCTTACTTTTGATCAGTGTGCTGTTATTTTGTTTGAGAATATTGGCCTGATGCTCATGAACAGACAGTTCGACGCTGTCTTTATCCACTGTCAGAATGGTGGCAGCGTAGCTGACCGGTATTTCGTTGCAGTAGTTGAGCAAGGTCAAATCGCTCTTCAGGCGCCCGGCATGCATCTCTGCAAACACCTTGATGATGGCGTCTGCGTCTGTCTTGCCATCGGCAACGCTTACCAGCTGAAAATGATCTTGAACCATTGAAGGGCCTTATTTCGTTTTGTTGTTCATGCTGTCGAGCCTACTGCAAGGTGGCTTTTTTAGCACACAATTTACAAAAAAGGCTCTGCTTACGGCAGAGCCTGTTAAATTGTATGGTGCGCGCTACTGGGATTGAACCAGTGACCCCTGCCGTGTGAAGGCAGTGCTCTCCCGCTGAGCTAAGCGCGCGTGAAGTGGTATTTCTAGCAAAGCACTGGTGCATTGTCAAGTCCTACATGATGTTGAAGGTGGTGTGGATCGACTTCTGCAGATCCTCAATCCGTAGCACGGCCTGCCGAATCCGCTCGCGTTCGTCATGATCCAGCATCAACGGATCAAGGTGGTAGGAGTCTTTCTGAATTCCCTTGATGACCTTAATCTGCAGCAGGATCCGGTAGCGAGTGAGAATTTCATAGGCATCCAGCAAACCTTGGGCCACGGCTGACGAAAAGCTGCCTTCCTGCTCTAGCAGCTTGATCCGGTGAATAGTACTGGTGGCAGCCATCCCCTGGCTGATGGCCAGAATCCGCACGTTCATCACCAGCGGAGCCCAGGCCAGCAGCTTGATGTTGAATTCACCTTTATGTTCACCGCTGGGCTCGGTCCAGAGGCGACGCATGAAGCCGAGGGCCAGCTTCATCTCGGTGGCGGCCCGGGCCATGCCCCACAATACCTGGAAGTGCTCTTTTTCCATATCCCGTACCAGCTCTATGAACCGCTCGCCCAGCGGTTTGTCACCAGCCACATAGCGAGCATCGGACAGCACGATCAGGTCCATCATGTTCTTGGCAAAATCCTCTACCTCGTAACGCACGATGGCGAACAACCGTTTGCGCCACTGGGAAAAGGAACCGCGCCAAGTGGGGTTACTGGTCATGATGTCGCCGGTGCAACGTTTGAATCCAGCCTGTTCCAGATAATCAACCAGACGGGTGCCAAACTCCTCAAACCAGGCGTCAGCTACCTCACCGCCACCATCACCATACACAATCAGGTAATCCTGGTCGGTGATCAGGGTCTGCTCTTCACGGCCATCGCTGCCCATACTGATCAGGGCGTAGGGAACCGGAGCCGTACCTCTGCCCTCAACGGACAGTGCATCGGCCACTAGTTCTACGGCACGCTCGGCCAACAGATCACGGTAATGGGTACAGGAGTGATGAAGATTGGTAACTGAGTTGGCCACCAAAAACCGTTCCAGCTCGATTCGGTTCAGTTCATCGTGAATAGCCTGCAACGAGGAGAGAGCTGCCGACGCAATCAGCTCGCGCTGATGGGTTGCCTGGGCCTCCCACTGGTTGAAGCGCTGCCGCTCACTGTCCAGTTCGGCCTGCAGACGATCAAGTACCAGACCGATCTCGGCTGCGGTGCAGACCTTGCTGATCTGTGTCAATGCAGGCAGCGCGTCCAGTATGCCAGTGCTGCCCTGGTCAGATCGGTGTGTGTCCACGTAATTCCTCATAGTCTGCAAAAAAAGGGGGAGGCCTAAAGCCTCCCCCACTATAGCACAGGTCATCGAATTGGAAAGCCTTAGTGATCGATGGCCTTGGCCATGCCCAGGCCGGTGTTCTGGCGGACATAGATCTCGTCC
>Ga0074197_1000968_pt1 | contig 28739 bp, 15 predicted proteins | sample EPASupsiteSAE305_FD_64526 | JGI IMG/M metagenome (GOLD analysis project Ga0074197, IMG submission 64526) | Bioremediated contaminated groundwater microbial communities from EPA Superfund site, New Mexico - SAE3-05 reassembly with SPADES | ecosystem: Environmental > Aquatic > Deep subsurface >...
GAAAAGGTCGACTCTGGAAAGCGCTGCTTTGTTCTGAAAAGCAAGCAGATGGAGTGGTGGCGCCATCGTTGCTGTTCTCTTCGATCATCTGAGCGATGGAGACGAAAACAACGGGTCAAGGGCATGCCGTCACTGCCTGATGTCAGGCGCCAGATTTCAAAGCTTCTGGTTCGGATGTTGAAAAGTTAAAAAACAATATGTGTCGGAGTAGTATTACCCCAAGGGAACCGTCACCTATCACGGCTATATCATAGGCGAAGGCAAGGGGACCCACCAGGCCAAGATGGAAAAGAAAAAACAGGAAAAGGCCAAACGAGCAAAGGCGCAACGCCCAAAACCCGCCGCCCAAAAGCCGCAAACCGAGCCGCCAACCGAGGCGCCCGAGTTGGCGCCGCTGACGCCCATCCCAGCTGAAGAACCGGAACTGGCGCCGTTGCAGCCGATCAAAGACGAAGCGCCCGAACTCGCGCCCTTGAAGCCCATACAACCGGAGGAGCCGGAGTTGGCCCCGTTGCAGCCCGTCACCCAGGAAGAGATTGAACTGGCCCCGCTGACGCCGGTGAAATAGACGGAGAGAGCGATCCGTGTCGGGTCTTTGTGACTGAAGAAGCGGCTTTACCAAGCGTCCAAGCGTCATCGGGGCAGAACCGGGCTTGAATTTCCGATATGGCGGGTTCGGCAACCGGATGAGCAGGACGGTCAGCGCTGCCACTTCTCAGGAGTGTGGAATCGCCAGCGGATCTTTATCTCCGCCAATACGGTTCAAGTTGCCATTGTCTCGCGCAATTTTATCGACAATTCCCTGACCGAAAACGGCTTCTGAATGAAGTTGATCCCTTCCTCCAGCACTCCATGACTGGCGATGACGTTGGCCGTGTACCCGGACATGAACAGACACTTGAGATTTGGGTGTGAAACCATAAGCAATTCCGCGAGATCCTTGCCGGTCATCTCCGGCATAATCACATCGGAAAGAAGCAGATCAATCTCGGTGTGCCGGTGGGAGATTTTGATGGCCTCCAGCGGGCTGTTCGCCGTGAGCACCTTGTATCCCAGGCCCAACATCATGACACTGGCCATTTTGAGGATAGCCGGTTCATCCTCCACCACCAGCACCGTTTCCCCTTGGCCGCGTTGCGTGGTCGCAGGGCGCTCCGGCTCAACCATTGCTGGTTTCACCGTGTGGCGCGGCAGGTAGATCTTAAAGGTCGTCCCCTTGCCCGGTTCGCTGTACACGTTAATTGAACCGTTATTCTGCTTGACGATGCCGTACACGGTCGAAAGTCCCAAACCGGTGCCCAAGCCTAATTCCTTGGTGGTAAAAAACGGCTCGAAGATCTTATCAAGAATTTCTCGCGCCATGCCGCTGCCGTCATCGCTGACCGCCAGCAGCACATACTCGCCGGGCGCCGCACCGGCATGATGGCCGCAATAGGCTTCGTCAAAGATCGCCATCCCGGTTTCAATGGTGATGGAGCCCACTCCGGCAATGGCGTCGCGAGAGTTGACCAGCAAATTGGCCAGGAGCTGATCGACCTGGGAGGGGTCGATCTTGATCGGCCAGAGCGTGGCCTGCGGCAACCACCGCAATTGAATGTCCTCCCCGATCAGTCGCCGGAGCATCTTGAGCATTCCCTCCACGGTTTCGTTGAGATCGAGCACTTGGGGGACAATGGCTTGCTTGCGGGCAAAGGCCAGCAGTTGCCGGGTCATGTTGACCGAACGTTGCGCGGCATCGAGAATATCTTGCAAATACCCGTGCAGCGATGAGCCGGACTCGGTTTTTCCCAGGCCCATCTGGGCATAACTGAGGATGACGCTGAGCATGTTGTTGAAATCGTGCGCCACCCCCCCGGCCAAGCGGCCAATGGATTCCATTTTCTGCGCCTGGTGCAGTTGTTCCTCCAGTTCTTTCTGGGCCTTCTCCGCCTGCTTGCGCTCGGTGACGTCACGAACGAGCGCCCACATCCCCTCTTTCTCGTCCACGTCGTTGCGCACCAGAAAGGTCCGCAATTCGACGGGAAAGACCTTGCCGTCCTTGTTGCGATATTCCTTTTCATACACCTCGGAATAGCCCTGCGAAAGGACTTGGGTGGTCACGATTTCCTGTTCGTAAGCGCGCCATTTTTCCGGGGTGAGATCGATGTAGGTCAGGCGTGAGAGTTCCTCGTCGGTATATCCCAGCATCCTCCTGAAGGATTCGTTGCTCTCGCGGATAAATCCCTGCATATCGACATACGCATAGCCATCGGTAATGCTTTCGTGCAGCCTCCGATATTTTCTCTCCGAGATGCGCAGGGCTTTCTCCGTCTCCCGCAACGTCTTGGTCTCTTGCTCCAATTGCAGCATCTTCTGCTCAAGTTTTCGCACCAACCGTTCATTGTAGAGCTTGAACACCTCTTCATCCTGCGGCGGCTCAGGCGGAGGGGCAGCCTCGCCGGATCGCGCCGCCGCCATCACTTCGCGAACCGTCGCCATAAAGAGCTCCGGCTCGCAGGGTTTCTGCAGGAACTGATTGGCGCCGATCTTCATCGCGAAGGCCTCGTCCTGGGGGCCGGTGTAGGTCGCCGTGTAGACAATAAACGGAATACGGCGCAACCGTTCGTCTGCTTTCACTTGGCGGCACAATTCGAAACCGTCCATCACCGGCATGAGGATGTCGCTGATGATCAGATCGAACTCGCCGGAGTGCAGTTGGGCCAGGGCCTCGGCGCCGTTGTTGGTCGAGAACGCCTCATACCCGTTCCCCTTGAGGAGCACCTCGATCAAATAGCGGTTTTCCTCCTGATCGTCGACAACGAGGATGCGGTTATGATGCATGGTCAGCCCCCTGTTTTTTCGGGAGATAGTCGATAATCTCGGCCACAAAGGTTTCAGGATTGATCGGTTTTTCAATGTAGCCGGTGGCGCCGGCGGCCAGAATCTGTTCCCGGTCCCCGACCATGGCATACGAGGTCACGGCGATGATCGGCGCCTCGTCGAGATCCCGATGATTTTTTAATTCGGCGGCCACTTCGTAGCCGTTCATTTCGGGCAGTTGGATGTCCAACAATATGGCGAGCGGCTTGCACTGGAGGGCCATCTCAATCCCCTTTCTGCCATTCTCCGCCCCGATAACGGTAAAGCCGCTCTTCTCGAGCAAAAACCGCATCAGATACATATTTTGTTCATTATCTTCAATAATTAAGAGCCGGTTGTTCATACAGTCTCTCCAGGCTGACGGGGAAGGCGCACGGTAAAGACGCTCCCTTGCCCCCATTGGCTTGCCACATCGATGGAACCGCCCATCAAATCGATTATTTTTTTACAGATGGAAAGACCGAGACCGGTGCCCTCGTGTTTGCGGGTCAGGCCGGAGTCGATCTGGTGGAAGGGTTGAAAGAGACCGGGGATTTCCTCCGGCTTCATGCCGATCCCGGTGTCGGTAAACGACAGCAGGTAGTGATCGTTTTCCAGCCGGCAGGCAACCCGCACCCGTCCTTTTTCCGTGAATTTGATTGCATTGCCGAGCAGATTCATAATGACCTGTTCCAGCCGGCGCTGATCGGCGACGATTGCCCCCACCTCTGGCGCAATGTCCACCTCCACGCCTATCCCCTTCTGTTCGGCCAGGGGAGTGATGAGCTTGACCATTTTTTCGATTGACGGCGTGAGCTCAAAGGGCGCCCGGGCCAGATTCAACTGGCCCGCCTCGATTTTTGAGATGTCCAACACGTCGTTGATCAGGGCGAGGAGATGGCGGGAACTCTTTTGCACCATGCTCATTTGCTTGTGCTGCTCGGGATTGAGCGGCCCGGCCAGGCCCTGAATGAGGATGCCGGTAAAGCCGATGATGGAATTCAGCGGTGTGCGCAATTCGTGCGACATGGTGGCCAGGAAGGCGGATTTGATCCGGTCGGCTGCCTGGGCCGCCTCCAGGGCCTGGCGCAAATTCTCGGCCGCCTCGCGTTCATCGGTGATGTCCTCGACAATGCCGACCGCGCCCTTCAGGGGGTCGTTGGGATCAAAGGCGCGCAGGCTCAAGCGGACCCAGTAGAGTGTGCCGTTCTTCCGCGCCATCTGTTGTTCCCGGCGAAGTGTTTCTCCCGTCGCCAGCCGAGCGTACACCATTTCCCCGCCGGCGAGGAAGGACGCTTCGTCCGGATACCAGATCCGGGTCGATTTGCCGGCCAGTTCTCCAGGGCCATAGCCGGCAACTTCTTCCAGTTTGCGGTTGCAGCGCACAATCATCCGGTTGCGCAGCAGCACGATCCCGGTCCCGGCCGATTCAAAAATAGCGCGCTGCTCGTCGTTGATGGCCGCCAATTCCGAGGTGCGCTCGGCCACGCGCTGCTCCAGCGTCTCGGCGTGCCGCCGCAAATCTTCATTGAGACGGCGCACCTGTTCTTCGGCCTGCTTGCGCTCTGTGATGTCGGAGCCGATGCTCAGGATCTCCTTGATCTGTCCCTTCGCATCGGCAACCACCTTGTTGGTCCAGTCGATCCAGACCCGCTCGCCGGTGCGACGCATATTTTCGTTGATATTCCGTTCAAACTTTTGAGGATCGTCGCTGATCTTCTGGATCAGCGAACGGAGATCCCGGCCGTCGGTTTCGTTTTCCGGGACCAGGGAGCCGACAATGTGCCGTCCACAGATTTCCTCTGCCGTATAGCCAAAAAACCGCTGCCCGAACTCGTTGAGGAAGGTGATCCGTCCATCGGGCGCCCAGCGCAGGATGATGCTGTTGGCCAGCATCACCAGTTCGCGGTATTCCCGCTCGCTCTCGGCAAGGCGCTGTTCCATGGCCTGGCGCGCCTCATCCGCCTGCTTGCGGGCGGTGATGTCTGTGGCCACGCCGTCCCACACGATCTGACCTGCGGAGGAATGCCTGGGGCGGGAACACACCTGTATCCATCGCCACTGCCCCTCGGCGCTCCGCATGCGCAATTCCATGGTGAAGTCGGTCAGGTTGCTCAAACTTGTCGCCTCGGCCGCCTGCAAGGCTGGCAGCAAATCCGGAGCGATCTGACGTCGCAACAAGGTTGCATCGCGCAACACATCGTCCACGGCGAGACCATGCAGTTTCTCCACGCCGGCGCTGAGACAGAGAAAGCGAGAAGCGCCATTCGGCTCCTGCGTGCATTGATACACATAGCTGTCGGGGAGATTGTCGCCGAGGAGACGCAACCGCTCCTCGCTCTCGCGCAATGCGGTTTCGGCCTGTCCTTGTTGGGCACGGGTTCGCAGCGCCACGATTCCGTAGGTCAGGTCGTCGGCCAGCGCGCTCAACAAATTCGTTTCTTCCGGGTCAAAATCATCAGATTTCTCGGAATAAATATTCAGCACCCCCAGCACTCGGCCTGCTGTTTTGAGCGGCAACACCAAGGAGGAGACGGCGCCGCGTTTGCGTGCTTCGGCGCTCCCCGGCGCACCGTCGGGATTCGCCGAAATGTCGTGTACAACCCGGGGTTGACCAGTTCGGATTGTGGCGCCGATGGGACCTTGTCCGCGCTCGGCGTCGGCCCAGGTTGTCTGGAGCGCTTCCAGACAGCCGTCCTCAAAACCGGCCTGGGCCACGGGCTTCACGGATTTTTTTTCATCGTGTTCTGCAAAGCCTACCCATGCCAGGCGATAGCCGCCGATGTCCGTCACCAGACGGCAAATCCGGTTGAGCAAGGCCATTTCGTCCGAGGCGTGGATCAGGGCCTGATTGCATTCGCTGATGGCCCGGAGCGACCGGTTGAGCTTAAACATTCTTTCGGCCGCCTGTTTTCGTTCTTCCATCATTCCTGCCATAAAAAGGGCAGAGGTGATCGTCACCCCCAAAAAGGAATTCAGGAACAAGAGCGACTCATTCGTCGTGGCCCCCATAAACGGACTGCTGCCGCGACTGGCGCCGATTGTGGCAAGGAGTGCGATGATGGCCCCGATTGTTGACGCGCCGCACATGCCAAAACGAAAGGCCGCCCAGAGAATCAAGGGCAGCAGCCCATATCCGCAGGGTATATTTCTAAAAAAGATGAAAAAGCAGGCGAGCAGGGTCGCGCTTCCAAGCACGACCGCCTCTGCTCTGCTCCAGAGGTGCGTGCGAAAAGCGTGACGATGCTGCCAGGCCAAAACGAGGGGGGCGACAACCAGCGTGCCGACGGCGTCCCCGACCCACCAGGTGCCCCAGGAATATCCGAATCGTTCCCAAGGGAGCATTCCGCCCCAGATCAGACTGAGCACCCCGAAGGTCGGGCTGATCATGCCGCAACCAAATCCGCCGACAACGATCAGGAGCAACACATTCTTGCCGCTCTGCAGGGGATGTTCGCCTTTACAACAACGACGGACGAAAAAAGCTCCCGCTGCCGCACCCAAGGCGGCGCCGACGCCAATGATTGCCCCGATTAGGGCGTTGAGCGGGCCTGCCTGGACAGCCGGCATGGAACCATCGAGAAAGAACAGAATGTTTGCTACAAAAGACCCGATCCAGACTCCCGTCAAGGCTTTGGGCCCAAGGATGACGACAGCGGCAAGGGCCAGCCCGGCGGCCGGAAAGATCGGAGTGATGTTGCCGGGAGGAATCGTCAACAAAAAGCTTGCTTTGGCCAGGACGGCATACGCCACGGCCACCGCCAGGATGGCAAGCGGCGAGGAAACCAAACCGGGCTTGATGTCTGGGTTGTTCATTCTCCCCCCTGAAAAGGAATCGCGGCAGAGCAGAGCGGCAAATTGTGGTCGGGAAAGGACGGCATCGGGTCAACCTTTTCTTCTTGTGGGGTATCATGGGATGCACATTGCCTCACGGATTGCCTTGCCCACTACTCCCTTGTCTCCCCAACACAGGCCGGAGTCCAGCCCTGCCGGCTGCTGGCCAGAGCGCGCCAAGCCATACCTTTCAGGATAGGCGCAACCGCCTCCCTGTTGGGGCGCCAGTTCGAAGAAAGGTCACAAGCCGTCTGGTTGCTTCGCCTTCAACGCCTCGCGCACCTTCAAACCGAGGTCCTGCTTGGAGAACGGTTTGTGGATAAACTGGACCCCTTCGTCCAGTATGCCTCGATGGGCGATGACATTCGCCGTGTATCCAGACATGAACAGGGCCTTAATGTCCGGGTAGTGGGCGTGGATTCGATCAGCCAATTCGCGGCCGTTCATCTCGGGCATCACCACATCGGTGACCAGCAGGTGTATCTCGCCGGCGTGCTCTTCAGCCAAGCGCACGGCCTCGCCCGGCGAGGACGCGATCAGCACGGCGTACCCCATCCGTTCGAGCATGGTTTTGCTCAGGTTGAGAATAGCGACCTCATCCTCGACAACCAGAATGGTTTCCCCGGGGCTGGCGAGTGTTTCTCCTGGGGTTGCGGCGCCTATTGCGCAGGCTTCGCCCTCGTGAACCGGCAGGTAGATTTTGAAGGTCGTTCCCTGCCCCGGCTCGCTATACACGTTGATGAAGCCGTTGTTCTGCTTGACGATGCCGTAGACCGTGGCCAGCCCTAGTCCGGTGCCCTCCCCCACGGCCTTGGTGGTAAAAAAGGGCTCAAACAACTTGCCCAGGGTGGCCTGGCCCATGCCGCAGCCGTCGTCACTGACCGCCATGCGGACGAAGTCGCCGACGACAAAGCCGGCATGATCGGCGCAGTAGGCTTCGTCAAAGCTGACATTGCCGGTTTCAATGGTCACCTTGCCCACACCGGCGATGGCGTCGCGGGCATTGACGCATAAGTTGGCCATGATCTGATCTATTTGCGACGGATCCATCTTGATCAGTTTGAGCTTGGCGCCCGGCAGCCAAGCGAGGTTGATATCCTCGCCGATCAGTCGGCGCAGCATCTTGAGCATGCTTTCCACCGTCGTATTCAGGTCGAGCACCGTAGGGGCAACGGTCTGTTTGCGGGCAAACGCCAGCAACTGCCGGGTAATGTCGGCAGATCGCTTGCCGGCGCCGTAGATTGCCTGGAGGTCGTGATGAAGAGAATCCTCCGGGTCAATCTTGCCCAGCGCCAGCTCCGCATACCCGAGGATCACACTGAGCATATTGTTGAAATCATGCGCCACGCCGCCGGCCAGCTGGCCCACCGACTCCATTTTCTGGGCCTGATTTAACTGCGCCTGCAATTTATCCCGTTCTTTCTCAGCCCATTTACGCTCGGAAATGTCCCGGACGATCGCCGACATGCCGGTCGGATGGCCTTGGTCGTCGACGATCAGAAAGGTGCGCAACTCGACCGGAAAAACGGTCCCATCTTTCCGTTGATATTCCTTCTCATAAACTTCGGACACCCCGAACGGCAGGATCTGCTCGTTGACGATCTTCTTTTCAAACGCGTGCCATCTGCTCGGGGTCAACTCGCCATACATCTTCTGTTTCAGTTCTTCCTCAGTAAAACCGGTGATCATCGAGAACGATGGATTGCACTCTTTAATCCGTCCCTTCATGTCGACGAGAACGAAGGCGTCTCTCATGCTCTGGTACAAATCCCGATACCGCTGTTCGCTCGCCAGTTGTTTTTCATCGGTCCGTTTTTGCTCGATCAATTGCCAGGTCACGTCGGCCAGGTAGGCAACGGTCTCGACGTCCTTTTCCGTGTAGTCCACCGGTTTGTTGCCCACGCCCAGAATGGCGACCACCTGGCCGGCCCGCATCACCGGCGTCACCAGTTCGCGGATGACGGGCGCGTGTCCTTCAGGCATCCCTTTCTTGTGGGGCAAGGATGCATAGTCGTTGTGAACCACCGGTTTGCCTGTATGCACACAATCGGCCCAGACTCCGGCCCGACCCACCCCGTAATGCATCCCTCTGCCCTCGGCCCGGCAGAAATCCCGTAACGTCTGGGTCGACCATTGCTGCAGGGAAAGGGTTTTCTGGTCGGCCTCCACAAAATGGTAAAAGCCGATGGGGCTGTCGACCAGGGCGCCAATTTCATCCAGGGCCTTGGTCAACAGTTCGCCCAGAGTGTGGGTAAGCGCATACTCCAGCAGGATGAGCCGCGTCTGGACGAGCCGATGCGTTCGTCGTTCCTCGCTCTGGTCGCGGAAAACCAGGACCACGCCCACGATCTCGCCTGCTTCGTCACGGATGGGGGCCGCTGAGTCGGCGATGGGCCGTTCGCCCCCGTCTTTGGCGATCAGCAGGGTGTGGTTGGCTATCCCCACCACTGTCCCTTCGCGCAGGACCTTGGCCACCGGGTCCTCCGCCCTTTTCCGTGTTTCCTCGTTGACGATATGAAAAACCTCTGCCAACGGCCGACCGGCCGCATCCTCCTGGCGCCAGCCGGTTAGCGCCTCGGCGACCGGGTTGAGCAGCTCCACCAGGCCCTGGGCGTCGGTGGCGATGATGCCGTCGCCGACGGCCTGCAAGGTAATGCTGTGGCGCTCGGTGCTGGCGCGCAACTTGGCTTCGACAGTGTACAGCGACCAATAGTGCGCCTTCTGACGCCGTTGCCACAAAAAGAGACCGACGGCGCCCAGGCTGACGGCCAGGCCGGCCAGCAAGCTCAGAACCAGCGCGGCGCGGGTATGCCAGCCGGCAAAGACCTCCGCCGTATTATCCTTGGCCACGATGAACCAGGGGGAATCCGGGATGGGCTGGATAAACGCCACTACCGCAACGCCCCGGTAATCGAGGCCCTCCGCCAACCCTTTTCTCCCCTGCACGGCCATCACCGCAGGCACATTGGTCCGGCTAAGCGGAACTCGCAGCTTGAGGGCAACGTCCGGTTGATGGCGCAGGTCGTTCAAGTACAGCGCGCTGTCGCCGTCACGCCGAACCAGCAGCGTTTCCGCGGTGGCGCTCGATGTCGGCCAGGATTGGATCAGGGGGTAGAGAAACTGGGTGGCGTCGCTGAGGAGGACGATTGCGCCGAGCGGTACTGCGGTTTGATCGGCGCCGGCAAAGACTGGAGCAACCACGCTGATATGGGCCGCCGAGTGGCGTTCGTCCTTGTGCAGGTCGGTGAAGACCGGTTTGCGCTCACGAAGCGCCTCCGCCAAGGCCGCCGCCAAAGCAACCGCATGGCCGTTGCCGTGCGCCGAGGATTGCAAACTCAAGAGGACCTGCCCTTTGGGGTCGACCAGGAGGATGTCGGAATACTGATAGTGCTTTTGCAGGCTGCGAAAATAACTGCGGAGTTCCTCGGTGTGAGCGCCAGTGGGATCGGCAAGAAAACGCCCCACGCCTCTTGCCAGAAAAGGACTCTCGGTGATCACGGCGGCGTCGGCCAACCGCTCGCTGCGCCAGGCGACAAGTTGATTGACTTTCAGATGGGCGATGGCGGCAAGCTGCTTTTCAGCCAGTTGCCATCCAGCCGCTTGCTCGACCTGACAATACCAGGCGCCGCCACCCACAAGGACGATACAAGCCGCTGTGATTGCGGCGAGCAACCACCGGGGAAACATGTTTGCCTCAACCTGCATCGGCACATCTCCTGCCTACGATTTCTCCGTATTTCCAATACGCACCGGCCATCGCCATGCCCCCATAAAGCTGATTCGAAATGAGTATATACCATTTAAGGACATGAATACCAGAAACAGCTCGGATGCGCGGACTGTTTCCAATTTTATTTGGATTTGGAATTCAATATAATGTATGCGATACTGTCCACATGCGGAACTGAAGGCGACACGCGTCCCTTTTGGTAGCCTGCGTGGTCACTTGGAGGTCTTGGGGGTAGGTCATGACGTCCAATTCTTTGGCTTCGTTCGCCTCGCCGAGTTGCATCCACCCTATTTGAAACCGTTGTAAGAGTCTCCACAGCGCAGGCTGCAACAGACTCGAGAGGCCTGTTCTCCATGTCCACCCCTGTTATTCTCATCGTTGACGACGAACCCGGCAACCTGGCCGTGCTCTCCCAACTGCTCAGGCCTCAATATACGGTCCGGGTCTGCAAGTCCGGCCAACAAGCGCTTGAGGCGGCCGCGCGGCAACCGCGACCGGACCTGATCCTGCTTGACGTGATGATGCCGATCATGGACGGCTATTCGGTGCTTGCGCAATTGCGTCAACAGAAGAACACCGTCGACATTCCGGTGATCTTTGTTACCGCCCTGAATGACGAGTTGGACGAAGAACAGGGACTGCAGCAAGGTGCGGTGGACTACATCACCAAGCCGATCAAACCGGCGGTGGTGCTCTCGCGGGTGCAGGTGCACATCGAGGTGAAACAGGCCCGCGACCGGCTGAAAAGCCAGAACGCCTGGCTGGAAGCCGAGGTCAAACGGCGCATGCGCGAAAACCTGCTGATCCAGGACGTCAGCCTGGCAACCATGGCCCAACTGGCGGAAACCCGGGATTCCGAACTCGGCAACCACATCGTCCGCACCCAAACCTATGTGGAGACGCTGGCCCGGCGCATGCAACAACATGCCGCCTTTAAAGACCAACTTGACGAAATCCGCTTGAACCGCATCGTCAAGGCCGCGCCGTTGCACGATATCGGCAAGATCGGCATTCCGGATCATATCCTCCTCAAGCCCGGCAAACTGACCCCGGAGGAGTGGGTGTTGATGCAGTCGCACTGCCAGATTGGCGGCAACGCCATCGAACGGGCGATCAACACCACCCTGGCCCATTATCCCCCCAGCCCGGACCAAGCCAAGCCCGAATCGCTGCGCTTCCTGGAAGTGGCCAAGGAGATTGCCCTCCATCACCACGAAAAATGGGACGGAAGCGGTTATCCTTTTGGTTTGCGCGGAGCGTCGATTCCGCTCTCCGCCCTGCTGATGGCCCTGGCCGACGCCTTCGACGCCTTGACCACGGTCCGGGTGTACAAGGACGCCTGGCCGGTGTCCGAGGCCGCCGCCCTGATCCATGATCAGCGCGGCAAACATTTCGCGCCGATGGTGGTGGACGCCTTCGAAGCCGAGTTGCCTGCCTTTGCCCGCATCCACCAGCACCTCGCCGATCATCCAACTGAGACCTGAACCATGGCGTCCGATCCCCTTGCCCTGTCCTGGACCGATTCCACCACGCCCCTGACCGCCATAGCTTCCCACCGGATTTGCTCTCTTGCTCCGGAAAACACCCTGCTCGAAGCAGTTCGCCTGCTGGCCCAACTCCGGACCTCCTCCCTGCTGGTGCTCGACGCCGATCATCGTCCACTGGGCATCCTCACCGAACGCTGCCTGTTGCAGGCGCTGCACAACGCCGCCCCGCCACAGACCGTCCTCAGGGAGATCATGGCCGCGCCGGTCACGGTTCCTGCCGACATCAGCTGCATGGCGGGCTACCAGCGCTGTCTGCGCGAGGATGTGCGCCATCTCGTCTTGGTTGACGAGGCGCAGCGGGCGGTGGCCGTGGTCAGCGAAACCGACTTTCGCCGCCATCTCGATCTCGATGTCCAGGTCGGGCAAATCCGGGTCTGCTCGATCATGCATCGTTCGTTGTCCACCCTGGAACCGGACGCCCCATTGCAGACTGCCCTGAAACGAATGCGCACCTGCATGTCCGGGGTCGTCATCGTCGTGAATGAACAGTACGCTCCGGTGGGCATCCTCACCGAGCGGGATCTGACCCGGCTCTACCTCGCAGACCTCCAGGAGAGGGACAACCGCACGCTGGCGCACGTCATGACCACGCCAGTGCGCACAATCGCCATGAACGCCTCGCTCGCGGAAGCAGCCGCAGTCATGATCGCTCACTGGGTCCGACAATATCCGGTGGTCGACCCGTCCGGAGCCTTGGTCGGCCTGCTCACCGCCCGGGAGTTGAACCAGGCCATGGCCTTCGCGCTCATGGAGACCTCGCTTGACCAGGAACAGGCCAACCTGCGCCAACTGCTCGAACAGGCGCCCTTTCCTCTGCTGATCACCCGAATCGACACCGGCCAGGTCTGCTACCTCAACGCCAAGGCCGAAAATCAATTTCAAGTGACCAAGGAGGATTTGATCGACCAACCGGTGCTCCAATTCTACCGAGACCCCGATGATCGGAAGCGGCTGCTCGAGCAACTCCAGCAGGAAGGGCATGTCTATGATCAGGAATTCATGTTTGCCGATACCAACGGCCGTCCCTTCACTGCGCTCATTTCTTCGTCGGTGGTCGAGTACGATCATCAACCGGCCCTGCTCTCCGCCGTCAACGACATCACCCAGCGCAAGCAAAACGAACAGGAGCTGCTGTTTCGCAACATCCTCCTCACAACCCAACAGGAGTCCTCAATCGACGGCATCCTGGTGGTTGACGAACACGACCGGGTGATCTCCTTCAATCGCCGTTTTGCGGAAATGTGGCGGGTGCCGGACGAGATCCTGCAATCCAGCCAGGACACTCCTCTGCTCACCTTTGTCGCGTCCCAGGTGATCAATCACGACGCCTTTGTCCAACGCGTGCGCACCCTGTACAGCCAACCGCGCCAAACCAGCCGCGAAACAATTCTACTCACCGACGACCGCGTTTTTGACCGCTACACCGCACCCATGTTCGGCGACGATCAGCATTATTTCGGCCGGGTCTGGTTTTTCCGGGACATCACCGAACAGGAGCAAGCCGCGCAACACCTCCAACAGGAACGCGCCAAACTGCAAGGGTTGTTTCAAGCCCTGCCCGAGCCGCTCTGGGTTAAAGATCCCGAAGGGCGGTATCTGTTGTGCAACCCGGCCTTTGAACGGCTTTACGGGGCCAAGGCGGCGGATATCATCGGGAAGACCGACTATGATTTTGTCTCCAGGGAACTGGCCGATTTCCTCCATTCCCACGACCAAAAGGCCGTTGCCCTCGGCAGACCGATGGTCAATGAAGAGTGGCTCGAGTTTGCCGACGGCAGCCAGAAGCGCCTCTGCGAGACCGTCAAGACTTCGCTGCGGGATGAAGCCGGCGCCTTGATCGGGGTGCTGGGCCTGGCCCGCGACATTACCCAGCGCCGTCGCGAACAGCGCGACCTGCGTGAACGGATCAAGGAGCAGCAATGCCTCTATCGCATCTTTGCGCTCACCGAGGACGTCACCGCGCCGTTTTCTGAACAACTGCAGCATGTTGTCGCGCAGATTCCTGCCGGTTGGCAGCACTCTGAAATCACCGAGGCCCGGATTGTGGTTGACGGAACCGCCTATGCCACCGCCGGGTTCAGAGAAAGCGAATGGCTGCAGACCGTGGAGGCGACCACCCAGCAGAAAACAACCCTGCAATTGACGGTGGCCTATCTCGAATCCCGCCCTGCCGAGGACGAAGGCCCCTTCCTCGTGGAGGAGCGTCAATTGGCCGAAGCCGTCATTCACCGTTTGGCCGAGATGGCGGAGCGGCGCCACGCCCTCGCCTCAGTCGAGGCCCAGGATCAACTCATCGCCGCCATGTTCGCCCAGACCACCGACGCCATTATTCTGGTGGATGCGCAAACCAACCAGATCGTTGATTTCAACACCGCCGCGCATACTGGCCTGGGGTACGCCAGTGAGGAGTTTGCCCGGTTGCGGGTCGAGGACATCCAGGCGGAGCTCTCGACAGAGCAGATTTCCGCCACCATCCTCAACGTCGGCCTTGGGAAAAAAATCTCTTTTGAAACCAAACACCGGCATAAAAACGGCTCGTTGCGCGACGTCGCGCTGACGCTGCGCCCCCTCACCCTGGGCAATCGATCCCTGGTTTCCTCCGTCTGGCGGGATATTACCGAGCAAAAGGCCAGGGAGCGAGCCCTTGCCGAGAGCGAAAAACGCCTCAAGACCATCACCGATTCCGCCCTGGACGCCATCCTTATGCTCGATGACGCCGGCAACATTTCCTACTGGAATCCGGCCGCCGAGACCATCTTCGGCTACCGGGCCAAAGAGGCCCTGGGCAGGAACCTGCGGCGGCTGATCGCCCTGCCGGCCCCCCATGCCGGTCGTCAACCGGATTTCACCCTGTTCCAGGAGACAGGAGAGAGCCGGGCAATCGGCAAAACCATTGAATTTGCCGCCCGGCGCAAGGATGGAGCGAAAATAACCATTTCCCTGTCGCTGTCCTCGGTTCAGCTCAATGATCAGTGGCATGCGGTGGGAATCGTGCGCGACATTTCCGAGCTGAAACAGCACCAGGCCGCGCTGGAATCAGCCCTGGAAGAGGCCGAGACCGCCACTCGGGCCGCCAACGAGGTGCTGATTCACCTGGAAGAACTGGTCCAGGCCCGCACCGCCGAACTGAATGCGGTCAACGAGCAACTCCGCTTCAGTGAAGAACGCTACACACTTGCCCTGGATGCCGCCACGGACGGTCTGTGGGACTGGAACATGGTCACCGGCGAGATGTATTGCAGCCCGGCCTATTACCGAATGCTGGGGTATGAACCGGGGGAATTGGCCGGCGAAGTGAGCACCAGCGACAGCCTGGTTCATCCCGACGACCGGGAGCAGGTGTCGACAGCCGTGCGGCGGCTCCTGGCGGAGCAAGGCAGCATTGAGCTGGAATTTCGCATGACGGCGAAAAACGGCGAGACTGTTTGGGTCCTCAACCGGGGCAAGGTGGTGTCCAGGGCCCCGGACGGACGACCGCTGCGGGCCGTCGGCATTCATACCGACCTGACAGCCCGCAAGCAGATCGAAACAGCCTTGCGCATCGCCGCCAAAGAACAACAGGCGATTTTCAATGCTGCGGGCATGGGCATTTTTCTCGTCCGAAATCGGGTTGTGATTCGCTGCAACCGCAAACTCGAGGAGTTTTTCGGATACGGCCCCGGTGAACTTTTGGGGAAATCCTCAGAACGGTGGTATCGAACCCATGAGGAATATCTTCAATGGGGTCAGCGTATTGTAACCGACATCCAAACCTCGGGCGTATTCCAGGCAGAACTGCAATTACAACGTAAGGACGGCAGCCTGTTTTGGGTGCGGACCACGGCCCAGGCCTTGGATCGCTCAGATCCTTCCAAAGGGCTGGTGGGGATGCTTGACGACATCACCCCGGAACGGGAAGCCTCTGAGGCGCTGCGCAGGGCCAAGGAAGAGGCTGAGGCCGCCACTCGGGCCAAATCGGAATTTCTGGCCAACATGAGCCATGAAATCCGCACACCGCTGAACGCCATCCTCGGCTTTGCCCATCTGATGCAACACGATCCGCTGACCCCGCAGCAACGCAATCAACTGGGCAAACTGTCCAAGGCCTCCCGCCACCTGCTCCATGTAATCAACGACATCCTCGACATCTCCAAAATCGAGGCCAACAAGGTGACGCTTGACATCGGTGATTTCGAGCCGGCGCGAGCCGTTGATCAGGTTTTCGGCATCATCTCGGACAAGGCGGCGGCCAAAAAACTCCAACTCCTGGTCGATCTCGATCACATCCCCCTGATGGTGCGCGGCGACGGCGCCCGACTGGGCCAGATTCTGCTGAATCTGGTTGGAAATGCGGTCAAATTCACCGAACAGGGACAGGTGAAGCTGACCGCCCGCATCCTCCTCCAGGAATCCGACAGGATTATCCTGCGCTTTGAAGTCCGGGACACCGGCATCGGGATGACCGAGGACCAGGTTGCCCGCATTTTTCTCCCCTTTGAGCAGGCCGACAGCTCCACCACCCGGCGATACGGCGGCACCGGACTGGGCCTGGCCATCAGCAAACGGCTGACGGATCTGATGGGCGGCCGCATCGGCGTGGAGAGCCAATCGGGCGCAGGCACATTGTTCTGGATCGAGTTGCCCTTCGCCCCCTCGACGCAGGCGCCGAAAGTGCGGGCGCAAGGAGAGGCCGTCAAAGGCAAGCGGGCCCTGGTGATCGACGACTCCCCCGAATCCCGTGAAATTATGGCCTCCATGCTCGAAGAGATAGGGATGCACGCACTCGCGACCGCTTCCGGCGAAGAAGGCCTGCGCAAGGTGCTGGAGGCCGACCGGGCCGGACAACCGTTTGCCCTGCTGGTGGTGGACTGGCGTCTGAGCGGCGTCGACGGCATCAGCGCCATGGAACAGTTGCAGACCCTGGAACTCAGCAGCCGGCCGGCCCTGCTCCTGGCGACGGCCTACAGTGACGACTTGCCGCGCAACCAGGCGGTCCGCGCCGGGATCAGCAAAATCATCACCAAACCGGTCACCCCTTCGATGCTTTTTGACGCCATTGTCGAAACGATTCTGCCCGCAGCGCTTCCCCGTGAAGCTGACCGGGCCGGGGAACAGGCGCTCCACCGACGGAAAGGCGCTAGGATTCTCCTGGTCGAAGACAACCCCATCAACCAGGAAGTGGCGCAAATGCTGCTCGAATCCATGGGCATGGAGGTGACAGTGGCCTACAACGGGAAAGCGGCGGTCGACCTTGTCGAACAACAAGCCTTTGATCTGGTGTTCATGGACATGCAGATGCCGGTGATGGACGGCCTGGAGGCCACCCGGGCTATTCGCCGGACGCCTGGCCGACAGAGCACGCCCATCCTGGCGATGACCGCCAATGCCTTCAGCGAGGACCGGGAACACTGTCTCGAGGCGGGGATGAACGACCATCTCGCCAAACCAATCGAACTGCACAAGCTGCAGACCCTGCTGACCAGATGGCTGCCGCTGCGTCAGCAGCAGCCCATGCCGGACATTCCCGACAGCGAGCCGACGGATGCGCCCCCGGCGGACCGGTCCGACATCGACGCCCAACTCCAGCGGATTGACGGCCTGGATGTCGCGACCAGCCTGCGGCGACTGCTTGGCGACCAGGAGGGGTATCTGCGGCTGCTGGCGCAGTTTGTTCAACTCCACGGCGAGGATGGGAGCCTGCTCGCCGCTTCAGCGGAGGCAAAGGATTGGCGCCGCCTGCGGCATCAGGCCCATGCCCTCAAAGGAGCGGCGGGCGTCCTCGGCGCCTGTAACATCGCCCAACAAGCGGCGAATCTGGAACAACTGGTCCGGGAGCGCTGTGAAGAAGCGGCCGTTCGTGCCCGGATCGACGAACTGCAGCCCACTTTGCAGGCCTTGTGTGTTGCGATTACGCGGGTGTCGGCCAACAATCCGGTCGCCGAATGGGCCGCGCCAGTCGATCATCAGCAGGCGCTCCAGGCGCAACAGGCGCTGACGCAAATGGAAGCGCTGTTGGCGATTGAAGACAGCGCGGTCAACGACGTCCTGGCCGCACACCGGCCCCTGTTGCTGGCTGCCTTAGGCGCTCAGGCCCAGTTGCTTGGCAGCCAGATTGAATCCTTTGATTACGCCGACGCCCTGGCAACAATTCGCTCACTGCTGCACCCGTAACCGACTGAACCTGGGGCAGGATGGGCGCCGCATCCGCAACGCCTGCTCCTTCACATGGTGAATGCATGTATTTTTACGCACAAGAAGACATTCCGCTGTACTATGAAGTGTTCGGCAAAGGGCCGCCTTTGCTCCTAATTGCAGGGCTGGCCTCCGATTCCCGCAGCTGGCAGCCCATCCTTTCCGGATTGCGCGATACATTCACTTTGATTGTCCCCGACAACAGGGGGGTCGGCCGCTCCTGTCAGGAATGCCTGCTCAGCATCGATCAGATTGCGGACGACTGCCATGCCCTGATCCGCTCTCTCGGATTTGAGCGGGTCAACCTACTCGGGCATTCCATGGGCGGCATGGCCGCCATGACCTATGCCGCCCGCTATCCTCAAGCCCTTGACAAGCTGGTGTTGGTGAGTGCCGCCGCTGAGAATTCAGCGCGCAACAATCTGCTCTTCAGCGATTGGGCGACGGCCTATGCGGCAGGTTCCGACCGCGCCGCCTGGTTTCGGAACATTTTTTTCTGGATCTTCACGGAACCCTTCTTTCACGATCAACGGGCCGTGGATCTGGCTGTTCACGGCCTCCTACACGACCCCTGGCCGCAATCGCCCCAGGCCTTCAGGCGCCAAGTCGAAGCAATAGCCGAATGGAACGGCGCCGACCTCCTCGGACGGATTGCCGCTCCGACCCGTGTCATAACCGGCGACAGGGATCTGCTTTTTCCCCTGGAAAACGCCTCCCGACTGGTCCGGTTTATTGCCGATGCACACTTGGTGGTGATTGAAGAAGCGGCGCATTCGATCCATATGGAACAGCCGCAAGCTTTCCTCCGGTCTGTGGCAGATTTTCTGCAAGCATGACCGTCGTCCAGATCATCCGCTTCAGCATGCCCGGCTCAAGTGGCTCAAGGCCACGGCTCGAATCTTTATGCAAGGAATCGGCTCATGAAAACAAGGAACAGACCGATAAACGTCGCCTTTCTGTTCAATTTTAATCTGGAGGATTGGGAGTAATGGCACAGGGGGCACTTGGAATCCTTGTTTTAATGGCGTTAGCCTGGTTGATAAGCGAAAATCGCCGCATTCAATCCTGGCGAATGATCCTGTCGGGCCTGGCCCTGCAGGCGGCGACAGCCGTACTCATGTTAAAAGCGCCGTTATTCCGAGAATTTTTCCTTAAACTCAACACAATCGTCCTTGCGTTTCAAGAGGCGACAAAAGCCGGCACCTCGTTCGTGTTTGGTTACCTGGGAGGCGGCCCATTGCCTTTTGCCGAGATTGCTCCAGGCGCTTCCTTTTCTCTTGCGTTCCAGGCATTGCCTTTGGTGCTTGTCATTGGAGCCCTCACAGCCTTGTTGTATTACTGGCGCATCCTGCCTCGAGTTGTTCAGGCCTTTTCCTGGGGGTTGCAGAAAACCATGGGCGTCGGCGGGGCGTTAGGGGTGGTGGCCTCGGGATGCATCTTTCTGGGAATGATCGAAGCGCCGTTGCTCATTCGCCCTTATCTGAACAAAATGACTCGAAGCGAGTTGTTTGCCATGATGGTTACGGGGCTTTCCTGCATCGCCGGCACGATGCTCGTGCTCTACGCGTCAATCCTGCAAAATGTCGTGCCTGACGCATTTGGCCACATCTTGACCGCTTCCGTCATTCATGCCCCGGCGGCCCTTGTTCTGGCCTCGATTATCATCCCGGAAACGCGCCCCCAGACCATAGGCAACGAGATTGCGCCTCCAGAGGCGACGAGCGCCATGGACGCCTTGACCAAAGGAACATGGGACGGGTTACAGCTTCTTTTCAATATCGTGGCCATCTTGATCGTTTTTGTTTCCCTGGTGAAACTGGCCAACATTGGCCTTGGATTGTTGCCTGAGCTGTATGGCGCGCCGCTGACGCTGGAGCGCATTCTCGGCATTCTGATGGCGCCGGTTGTCTGGCTGATCGGCGTCCCGTGGGAAGAAGCGCGAACTGCCGGCGCCCTCATGGGGTCTAAGATTGTTCTCAACGAGCTTCTGGCCTATATCGAAATGGCGCAACTGCCGCAAGCAGCGCTTGGGGAAAAAAGCCGCATTATCATGACCTATGCCATGTGCAGCTTTGCCAATCTGGGCAGTTTGGGCATCCTCATTGGCGGGCTAGGCTCCCTCTGTCCGGAACGGCGGAATGAAATTGTTGGCATGGGGGTGAAAGCGCTGATCGCCGGCATTCTGGCTTCGCTCATGACAGGGGCCATCGTTGGAATGTTGTAGCAATAGCCCTCAATTGACTTTAAAAATGGTCCACTGGGAAAAGGTGCGCACTGCAATCCCTCAACACCGTCGTTCCCCATCTCAACGCCCCATAACGCCCATTTCAGAGGAGCCCCCCATGATGCCCATGTCACAAAACGAGAACGATGCCGCGTCGGTTGTGGAAACCGCTAAAAACATCGTCAGCCTGGTTGCCACCTGCATTGGCCTGATCGTTATCCTGATCGGGCTGAAATACGCCGTCGACATTTTTCAACTCATCTTCGCCATCCTGGAATCGCCCTCGCAGCTGACCAGCGCCATCCAACAGACCGCCGGGAGCATCGGCGGCAGCGCCTTTGATCTCCGCCTGGAAGGCCGGTCCGTTCCCCTGGCCAACCTCATGGCCCTGGCGGTGTACTGCTGCGGAGCCTTGCTGATTGCCTGGCTGACCCTGGCCTTGATGCACACCGGCGCGAAAATCGTCTCACTGACCGCCGGCGACCGCAGAGCCGTGAAGCAACTGCTCCAAAGCGCTTTTGGCGGCAGCCTGCAACCCAAGTCGCCCCCGGACGACACCACTAGAAACCGCGGGTGATTCCGGCGGATCACATCTCAACGCTTGCGGGCGCACAACGCTCGCTCCCTTTTTTCGCCTCGACATCAAGAGCCAGCCATTCCGGCGGCAGCACCTTCCCGCATCGCCATCAGCGCCTGGGCATTGGTGTATTGGCCCGGTCATTGGCGGGCCAGGCGGGCCATGCGGACCAATGCACTCGCCGCCGCCGTCTGAGGGATGACGGTTCTGGGCACGATCAAAGACGGCATCCCGCAGCTCGGGGCCAAGGATCTCAAAACCAGCTGGTTTGACAATCAGGCGCCAGTCCCGGACGTGCTGGCCGCCAATATCCTGAAGCAATTGCCCAAGGACGACGACCAGGCGCTGAACAATCCACCCGAAAACTCTGGGGGAACACCATGGCCTTCAGCAAACGCTGGCGCCGGAGGGGTTGAGCCGGTATTTTGGGTTGCCAAGGCGCTGAGTTCAAGGGCGGCGACAGCGGCCCTCGACATGGCGCCACGCACGGGAACAGCGGTCGAGACCGCTGCAAACGCGCTGCAGCGCAGCAGGTTCCAACATACAACTCCACGGAGACACATGGAAAATCAGCACGACACATTACTGGGTCTAGGCTGGAGCGACTGGTTTGAGCACCGGGCGGAATACAGACCAACCGAGGCCATCGCCCGGGTCGCGGCCGTTGATCGTGGTCAGTACCTGCTCGTTGACCCGACCGGTTCCTTCAGGGCCAAACTTGCCGGCGGGTGTTCGCACCGCCGTCTTGCCCATGAACTGCCGTGCGTGGGCGATTGGGTGCATGTCGAACGGCAGCCGGACAACGACTTCGGGACAATCCACACAATTCTGGAACGAAAGACTGTGCTGCGCCGAAAGTCGGTGGGCAACGTCGTCGAATATCAGATGATAGCGGCGAACGTGGACTGCGTGGTCATCGTCCAATCCTGCCAATTTGACTTCAATCTGAAGCGGTTGGAACGCTATCTCGTGATGGTGAAGGATGGCGGAGCAGAACCGTGCATCCTGCTGACCAAGACAGATCTGGCGGAGCCTGCTGTTCTGGCCGCGCAGTTGGCGGACATACAGGCTGCCGGCATCATCGCGCCGGTGCTGACCTTGAGCAACGTGACGCAAGAGGGCGTGGATGCGTTTAAACGGCTGTTGCACCCTGGAAAAACCTACTGCTTCGTGGGGTCGTCCGGGGTGGGCAAGAGCACGCTGATCAATGGCTTAATTGGCCGGGAGATGTTGGCAACCGGTGCGGTGAGCGGCACAGGCGAAGGGCGGCACACCACTGTCCGGCGCGAGCTGATTTGTCTTGCGGGAGGAGCCCTGGTTGTCGACAATCCAGGCATGCGGGAGTTTGGCGTTTTGGGGGCGGAAAACAGCGTGCGCGACAGTTTCTCAGGCATTGTCGAGTTGGCGACTCGCTGCCGTTATCGCGACTGCAGCCATACGGGCGAGCCCGGATGCGCCGTGCTTGAGGCCGTGCATTCCGGCGAAATACGCCGGGAACAGGTTGAAAATTACCAGAAACTCCATGAAGAATCCGAATTTCATCAAATGTCCTATGCGGACAAGAGAAAGAAGGATCGGGATTTCGGCAAATACGTCAAGTCGGTGAAAAAAAACCTGAAAAATTGATTTTCTGCAACAGAACAAGACGTTGCCCCTTTCCGTTGCAAACAACGGACGGAACGTTTTCTTCCGTTTCCAAATCAAGCGAAGCACGAGGCACAGCGCAAAACCTTGTCGACGAATGGGTGTCATACCGTAAGGGAGAGATCTCGCGATGTTGTGATATGGCGGTGCAGAACACGTACTGCAAGCGCGACGCGTCCTTGCAAGAGCGACTCAAATTTGACGTGAGGCGACAGCTGCATCGACACCTGTCGTATAAATTGGAAACAATTTGACCTTTGGCGCCATTATTTGTAGCCTTTCGGTAAAGTTTTAGCATCCGGCATGCAAACACAAGGGGGTAACATTGAAAGATCCCTCCCTTCCACTAAATCGCGCCACATCTCCCCATATATTCACCAAAAGCGATACAATATTGGCCACTTATCGCTTTATCCCTTTTTTATTCTTCTTTCCTCCCAGCCCCGCTGCAACCACCCATGAACAAATGACCAGACTATTGGTCCGATTTGTTCATGGTCCGTCCAATCCTTTCCCGCAGGAGGTGTCCAGATGAAACATTGGTGCAGAGTGCTTTCGTTTCTTGTGATGAGCGTGGGGGTGTTGCTCCTGGCGGGCAAGCCCGAGGCGGCAGCTTCCACCCTCAATGGCGTTATCAAAGATGCTTCGAAACAAGTGGTTCCCAAGGCCACCGTCTACCTTATCCCGGCGGAGGATGTGGAGACGATGGCGAAGACCCCGATGGAAGTCAAAAAAAATGCCGCCAATGATGAACCCATGGAGGACAACCTGGCGGCCAACAAGGACAAATACAAAAAAGGCGTTTCCGACAAACAGGGCAAATTTAAGATCACCAACGTCGCCGAGGCTAAATACTTCATTTATGTTGTTCCGGCGGAAGCGACCTACCTGCCTGGCGGCAACAAGGCCGATGTCGCCATCTCCCCTAAGGAACTTCAGGGGAAAAAGGTCGAAATTCTCCTCTCGGGCAATATCCCAGCAGACGCGACCTTCGTGGGCACGACCAAGTGCCTTAGTTGCCACAAGGGCTATGCCACCGAAAAGATGACCCTGCATAAACTGGGTATTCGGGTTGCAGGAAAGGACAGCAAGCTCCAAGATTCTTCTCGGTTTGTTGAAATCGACAATGGCCTCAACATTCTTAAAGCCGGAGCGACCTTCTATTTCTATGACTTTGACAAGGAACGGGGATTCGACAAGTACAAGGTGGCTAGAGAAATGCCGAAAGATCCCGCCACCGCCAGTTTAAGCGCCACCTTTTCCGTCGACGGCAAAGGTATTGTCCAGGTCAAGATGCAGAACCTGAAGGATCCGACTGATCCCCCCAGGGAGTATCCGGTGGAGATGACCTACGGTGGCGGTCTGTACAAACAGCGCTACCTCCTCCGCGTTGGCAAAAGTCTGTATCCGTTCTTGCAGTACAACGAGCATGGCAAGGATGAGTACGGCAACCGGACTCGGAAGCAATTCAGAGATTACCATGCCGACTGGTTCTTCAATGAGGAAACCAAAAAACTCACCAATCCCCCAATCGCCAAGTCCTTTGAAAAGGAGTGCGCCTCCTGCCACTATACCGGCTACAGCCTTACCAAGTTGGATTCCGGTGAATATGTCGCCGGTGCGGTCAACGACCCGAACGGCGAGGCCGATATTGACGGAGACGGCGTGCCCAACGAATTGAACATTGGCTGCGAGTCCTGCCATGGCGCCGGTTCGGCCCATGTCAAGGCGCCGGCTGCGAAAAAAGCCGCCACCATTGTCAGCCCTGGCAAACTGGCTTCGGAAAGGGCCTCAGTCATCTGCGGGCAATGCCATTCGAGGCCGCAGGGATTCCTCAATAATGATCAACCGGTCAACAAAGACAATAAGATGATGACGCCCGGCATCAGCCGGAACGAGTACCTGGTCAACTTCACTACCCGCGAAGACGCCTCGCCCAAGGATGTATGGGAATCCCATTCCAAGTCGCATCATCAGCAGTATCTCGATTTCATCCGCTCGACAAAATACCGCAACGGGCAGCAAATTTTGAGTTGCACCACCTGTCACGATCCCCATGGCGCAGGTTCATCATTTAAGCATCAAATGCGCCAGGATGCGGTTACTCCGGGCAGCACCTACTGCCAGAGCTGCCATACCGCGCAAAAGGATATGGCCAAGCATACGGAGAAAGCTGTTGGCATGGCGCACGGACCGGAAACCAAGATCACCTGCACCAACTGCCATCAGTTCAAAACGGCCCAGACCGGAGCAGGCTTCGGCAAAGGATTGGCGACGGCAGATGGCAAGAACTATTGGGAAAACGACATCACCTCGCACCTGCTCATCGTCCCACGCAAGGATAACAAGCATGTAAAGGGCGTAGACCCGGACAAGGCCATGCCGATTCCCTACACCAACTCCTGCAGTATCTCCTGCCACGATCCGAACAGCCTGAAGTAACAGGCCAGAAAACAATCAAAGGGGGCTTGCTCAAGCCCCCTTCTCACTTTTCACAATATCGCTTCGAAAATAATTTGGCGTACAACACGCCGGACGATATTGCCGCCGGTCGTAATCCACAGTTGGAGGCGGCAACTGCCCGAAAATCCGGGGCGCGATCTCACCTTCTACAAGGGCGTTCCGATTGTCTTGACCAACGGGCAGCGGCTGGCCGACACCTCCGACCGTTCAAAATTCACCTTTTTTCAGCCATTCAACATCCGATAGACTTTGTCGGCCAGAATTTTTACGGTGAAGGGCTTCTCGATAAACTGAACGCCTTCGTCAAGAATTCCTTGATGCGTGATAACATTTGAAGTGTAGCCGGACATGAAGAGGCATTGCACCTCCGGGTGAATTGCCTTGATGCGGTCCGCCAACTCGCGGCCGTTCATTTCCGGCATGATGACATCGGTAATCAGCAACCGGATAGGACAGGAAAGCTCGGTGACGCGGCGCAACATTTCGCCCGGCGTGGCGGCGGCGATTACCTGATAGCCCAACTGCTCAAGCATTGCTTGAGCGAGGTGGAGAATGGTGAGTTCATCCTCCACCAGCAAAATGAGCTCTCCGTGGCCTTGAGGGATTTCGTTTCGCAGCTCCTTTGCCTCCTCTGTCGTCGCTCCAACATATCGAGGGAAATAAATTTTAAAGCAGGTCCCTTTTCCGGGTTCGCTGTACACGCCGATAAACCCCTTGTTTTGCTTCACCACGCCATAAACGGTCGCCAATCCCAGTCCGGTTCCTTTTCCCAGCCCCTTGGTGGTGAAAAACGGTTCAAAGAGCTGGGCCTGAATTGCCTTATCCATGCCGTAGCCATCGTCGCTGACCGAGAGCATGACGTAATCTCCGGGGACGCATTCGAAATGGTCTGCAGAATAGGCCGCATCAAGCGTCATATTAGCCGTCGCAATAGTAATGGTTCCCACGCCGTCTATTGCGTCGCGCGCATTCACAGCAAGGTTCACCAGCAGTTGGTCGACCTGAGCCGGATCGACTTTGATTGGCCACACGGCCATCTCCGGGGCCCAGACGACGCGAATATTTTCTCCAATCAATCGCTGCAGCATTTTCAGCATGCCAACAATGGTGTCATTGAGTTCCAAGACAACCGGAGAAATGGTCTGTTTGCGGGCAAAGGCCAAGAGTTGTCGGGTGAGATTCGACGATTTGTCTGCCGCTTGGCGAATGTTCTCCAGGCTTGCCCGACTGGGGTCTTCACTGGAAAGTTGGTCCAAGAGCATTTCCGCATGCCCGAGTATCACCATCAGCATATTGTTGAAATCGTGCGCCACACCGCCAGCCAACCTTCCTACGGATTCCAGTTTCTGCGCCTGAATCAATTGCTGTTGCAGCCTGTCTCTTTCCATGTCGGCTTGGCGCAATCTGCCTGCCATTTGATCAAAAGCCTCAGCCACTTGGCCGATTTCTCCATCCTTGGGGTCTACGCCGGTCAACATATTGAAATTGCCGGCCCCAAACTGTGAGGCGCAGTCTGTCAGCCTTCTGATTTTTTTTAAAAAAAGATTTCGACCGATCCCCCAGGAGAGAAGCAATGCCAGCAGCCATGACCCGCCTGTAAGCAGCGCATTGTTGAACATGACGGTGCTTGCGTTCTTTGCCAGGATCTTCTCAGGTATGCCAACAAACATATACATATAGGCAGGAGTCCCCGGCCCCAGGTTCAATCTGCTAAAGGCTATGATGCGGCGGACCTTGTCCGAACCCTCTTGAAACATGACGCCGTTTTTTTCGCTTGTTCTCACGAAGTCCCACACCAATGGCGCAATGGGTTTGCCCAAATCAAATTCCGCGCCGGGGACTGGAATTCGGAACAGCCGCAGGCCGGCATGATCCGCGATGCCAAAAAACGAGCCTTGGGGAAGCGATTGCTCTGAGAAATGCTCCCTGTATTGTTTCAGCTCCACAGCTGCGATCAGAACAGCTTGAACTTGGCCTTTCTCATCCAACAGGGGATAGGAAAATGGAAAAGCTGGTTCGAAAGTCGTGCGACTGATGATATATTCCCCGGTGGAAAATTTTCGGGTGAGGCAGGCGTCCTTAAAATGTTTGCGATCTGCGAGGTTGACCGGCGGCGAGGGGATGGCTGAAGCGATGACGTCACCGTTGCGGTTTACCATGAGTATATTGGTGTAAATAGGATTAAGCCGGATGATCTCTTTGAACAGTGCGTTGCACGCTGGCAGGTCAAGCTTGTTCACTGAAGGAACCAGCGTGAGGGAGGACAACATGACCTGGGCTGAAGCGGTAATACGCTCTTGAGTGACGGCCATGCTCTGCACCATGCGCAGGGTTTCCAATTCCCCATCTCGCAGCGCTTTTTTGCGCGCCTCGAATCCGGAATAGAGAAGGGCCAACAAGGAGGGCAGAACAGCAACCGTCACCAAAATCGGGATCAGCAGGCGAACGGAATGAAAGAAACGAAGATTCATAAAATTAACCTGCAAGCACGCAGTTCGGGTTAGATGTTAAAAAAAATCGCTGAGCCAATGCACACTCAAAAAGATCATGATAGAGTTTTACCGCTTTGGATTTTAGTGTTAGCAAATTTTCCTTTTGACGGCTTGTTCAATTTTCTAAGTCCACTTCTCCGCTGAGCGCAGCGGTTAAAAGTTAACTTTCCTCCTGTCAATGAAAAAAGTAGATTATCGAAACCAAGCACTCAAGCTGCTTCCATGGGTTTGCGGGAAATGCGGTCGTGATTTCTCCGGAAAAAACCTGCGCGAATTGACGGTTCACCACAAAGACCATAATTACAAAAACAACCCGCCCGACGGCAGCAATTGGGAGCTGTTGTGCATCTACTGCCACGACAACGAGCATTCCCGCTCCCTCGACGCCGAATGGCTGCCCACCGAAAATCTAGATCGAAGCGCAGGACCGGCCATTACCCACAACCCTTTTGCCAATCTCTCGCATTTATTGAAAATAAACCGACCCAAGGCAGAGAACAGCGAATTGGCGGCAGAGCCGACCTCCGCCGCCGACGAAATGGAAACGCGCCCTGAAGGCGGCACGCTGAAATCACCTTGACCTGAACACGGCCTTGAGGGTTTAATGCCCGGACTCACGCCCTGGGCATCCGGGGCACTGCACGCCCCCCATCGCCGGCCCCCTGCCGTTTAGAGGAAACGCTTTGACTCAACCCATACCTCATCCCGCCTCCCTGGACTTCTTTTCCGCCGCCTTTCTCCTGCCCAATATCGGCGCGCCCTTCCTCGTTGGCCTGGCCGTGGGCTACTTTGCCAAGAAAATGCTCAAGGTGGCCCTCTTCCTGGGCGGAGCAGCGGTGGTGCTGCTCTTTGTTGGCGAGTACTACGGCGTTACCCAGATCAACGACCAGGCCCTGCACCAGACCGCCCAAGCCGCTGCCGATCTCGCCAACCAATCCGGCAGCTTCCTTTACAGCCGCCTGTCCCAACTCACCTGGAAGGGCGGCAGCGCGGTGGCTGGCTTTCTGGCGGGCCTGAAACTGGGATAACACGCTCCTGCTGTTCCAGAGGCTGACGCAGCCGTCAACAGGGTCAAGGCGCCTGGCTTGCAACCCAACATGGTCCCGCCTCCGCCCAATCCGCAGGGAAGAACGCATGGAACAAACTGGGCAATGAACCCGCCAGGCAAAGGCATTTTCAAACGCGGCATCGATCATACTGATGCAATGCAATCAATCGG
>Ga0074197_1000969_pt1 | contig 28729 bp, 27 predicted proteins | sample EPASupsiteSAE305_FD_64526 | JGI IMG/M metagenome (GOLD analysis project Ga0074197, IMG submission 64526) | Bioremediated contaminated groundwater microbial communities from EPA Superfund site, New Mexico - SAE3-05 reassembly with SPADES | ecosystem: Environmental > Aquatic > Deep subsurface >...
TCTCCCGCTAAGAAGTGGCTCCGGAAATTTGGACAAGCCGTTAAGTGGAAAATCTGCTACCACTAACACCCAACGATGGGCACAACATGGAGCAGAAAATGGCAAAAGGAACGAGACGGAAACATTCAGCGGCATTCAAGGCAAAAGTTGCCCTAGCAGCGATAGCGGGCGACAAGACGTTGGCTGAATTGGCCCAGCAGTTCGAGGTTCATCCCAACCAGATTACCACCTGGAAACGGCAGTTAAGTGAGAGTGCGGCTGATATTTTCGATAAATCGCCAGCAAAACCAGAAGTTGACCTGAAGGCACTGCATGCCAAGATCGGGCAATTGACGCTGGAAAATGATTTTTTAGAAGGTGCGCTCACCAAGGTGGGGTTGCTGAGCGCAAAGCGATAATTGACCGCACTCACAAACTCTCTGTGACAAGGCAGGTTAAGCTGGTCGGCATCAGTCGCAGCAGCCTCTATTACCGACCCAGGCCTATTGCGAAAGCTGACTTGCATCTGATGTGCCGCCTGGACGAGCTGCATCTGGAACGGCCATTCATGGGCGCACGCATGCTGCGTGATCAGCTTGATCGAACCGGCATCAAGGTTGGCCGCAGACGTGTTGGCACCTTGATGAAGCGCATGGGTATCGAGGCGTTATACCGGAAGCCTGGAACCAGCAAGAAGCACCCTGGCCACAAGGTATATCCCTATCTCCTGCGGGGGATGACGATCAACCGAGCCAACCAGGTCTGGGCGCTGGACACCACCTATATCCGGATGGCCAAAGGTTTTGTCTACCTCACAGCTGTCGTTGACTGGGCCAGCCGGAAGGTGCTGGCGGCCAAGATCGCCATCACCCTGGAGGCCTGTCATGCGGTTGATGTTCTCCAGGAGGCATTTACCCGCCACGGCACGCCAGAGATCGTCAACACGGACCAGGGGAGTCAGTTCACTGCTGAAGAGTTCGTTCGGGCGGTCCATGCCCGCGGATGCAGGCTCAGCATGGATGGTCGGGGAGCCTGGCGGGACAATGTTTTTGTGGAACGACTGTGGAGATCAGTCAAGCACGAAGAGGTCTATCTGCATGCTTATGACTCAGTCAACGAGGCCCGCAGATCGATCATGCGCTACCTGGACTGGTACAACTGTTCCGCCTCAGTTGGAAATGGACATTCCAGCTGTTTGCATTAAGGGGTTAACGGGGGCTGTGTTATCTCCCCTTGGGCTGATTGGCTCGTGGGCACGAAGTCGCTTTTTCTTTCTCAGCTCCCGCGCCTTTTCCAGTTTTCGGTCTCGCTCTTTAAATATTTCCAGGTCTCTGCCGTTCAATTTGTCCACCGGCGCGATATAACCGATGGCGCTGTGCAACCTGACGTTGTTGTAGTGATTGATGAATCCTTCAACCATTCTTCGGGCATCGTCAAGGGAAAGAGGGACACCAGGACGAATACATTCCCCCTTGATGGTAGCATGAAACCGTTCCAATTTGCCGTTGGACTGGGGATAATACGGCGATGTCCGCACATGCGTCATTCCCGAGATGCGGATGAATTCTTTGAAATCCTTGGCAATAAATTGTGGCCCGTTATCTGAAATGATCCTTGGCCGGGCTTCGGGGAAGCTCTCCTTGGCGCGTTGCAGGATGATCTCCACATCCATTTCCGTCATCTGTTCCCTGATCTCCCAATGGACAATGAAACGACTGCACCCATCGAGAATGCTGCACAAATAATAGAATGTTCCGCAGACGTTGATATAGGAAATATCCACATGCCAATGTTCATGGGCCCTGAGCGGTTGCACGAAGCCGGTGCCCTTGAGGCTTTTCTTCCGGTTCCATTTCTGCAGCAACCCTGCCTGACCAAGAACTCGCCAGGTGCTGCTGGGACTGACGGCAACGATGTCCTGATCCAGCAGCATGAACGTCAATCGCCGATAGCCCTCAAGTGGATTGTTCACAGCAAAAGTGACGATCGCTTCCCGTTCCCAAGGTTCAAGCCAGAAGTCTCGAGGGATCAGGCCGTTATGTTCGTTGGCTTTGCCGTACCGCTTGATCCATGCATAAAATTTGCTCCTTGAAACGGCCAGCCAGGCGATGATCTCTTTCAGGGCTACTTCTGCTTTCTTGCTCCAATGCTTGCAGAAATCGACAACGGTATCGCGTGTATCATGAGGAACCCAGCTACCATTCAGAGCACCCCAAGTTCTTTTTTTAACAGGATATGCTCCTCCAGTAACTCGGAAAGCACCTCGTGTTTCCGATGCAATTTCTCTTCAAGCTGATGGATTCGCTGCTCTTCTACCTTCTTGGAGTTTTTGTTTTCAGGGGCAAAGGCAGCTGCCCCTTTTTCGAAAAACTGCTTTTGCCATCCATAGAATGTATTCGGCTGCAGTTGGTATTCATCGCAAAGATCCGATACCGTTTCCCGGCCAACCAAGTGGCGCTTGAGGATGATCACTTTCTCTTCAGAGCTGTAATTGTAACGTTTCTTTCGCATGGACTTTCCTCCGTTCATGATGGTTTATCATAAACAGCTCAAAAGTCCTATTCCCGTTGAACCAAGACAGATGGCGACCTCGCAGACATGCGCATATTTCTGCGTTGTTTTATGGTCGGCATGACCGAGCATCTTCTGGACTTCAAAAAGGCTGGCTCCTCCGGCTAGGCTGAGAGAAGCATAAGTATGCCGGAGATCATGCATTCTCAAATTCCCCAGACCTGCCTTCCGCTTCACGGCCTCGAACGTCTTATTCGGATTGGCCAAATGCATACCCGCTACGGCACCAGGAAACGCATAAGGATTTCCTGCTATTCGGATTTCGTTGAGTTCCCGCAACACCACTTGAGCCAATGAGTTCAGCCCCACATACCTGGACTTGTTATTCTTGGCATTTTCCATCCTGATGCGGACCTGTTGAAAATCCGGGTCAACATCCTCCCACATGATCTGGACGACCTCTCCTCGCCGTAGCCCAGTGAACAGCAGGAACTTGATCAGCAGGGCAGAGACGTTTCCTTTGAAGTCCTCCAGCACTCCCAATAGACGTTTTATCTCCTCCTTGGATAGAAACCGTTCCCGGCCTGTGCTCTCCTGGAACTTTTTGATTTTTGAACACGGATTCTCGCCTTCAAAAGCCTCCAGTTCGATGGCCAATGAGAATATCTTGGAGATCAAGGACAGGTGCCGATTACTGGTTGCCCCTGAAGATCTCTTCTGGATTTTCATGATATTGTCCTGAACACTACGCCGGGTGACGGCACCTAACTGAATATTGCCAAATTCCGGTAGCCAATCGAGCTTCAGCATCCGGTCGTCATCCTTCCATGACTTCTTGTGTGCTTTGGCCCACTTTATATAGGACTCTTCCACGAAATCCTTGAAGGTCGGTGCGGACTTCCTTTTCAAACGCTCCTCCAGGGGATCGAGCCCTTTGGAAACCATGCCCCTATAATTCCGGGCGATGGCTCGAACCTCTTGCAAGGGTAGGCATTCGAAGTCGGCAATTTTGATTACCCGTTTCCGACCGTTGAACAAGTATCGGAGATGAAAGCTCTTCCTCCCGGTCTTCGACACAAACACTTTTAGGCCTATGACCTCGGTGTCGGTGTATTCCTGATCGGTTGATGGTGAATTACGATCATGTATCGGTAACGCTTTGATATTTTTGGAGGTAAACTGAAACCTCCTTATCACTTTCTTGGGCATACTGACGCCTCCTTTCGATGAAAAGAAAAAAGGGGCCACTGGAGGGTAAGTCCGTGAGTCCCTTGTCATAGTTTGTTGCAGGGAATGGAAAACACCTCGGCGCTCACCGCTTTCCGGTCATGCTCCTGTAGGCGGAGACTGGTTTTCGGCGGCCTTTGGTTTCCTCATATTCTCCACAAGTTGGGCTCTCTTCTTGGCCTTCTGAATGTTCGCTATGGCGATATGGTCCGTCAGACTGACACCTTGCTCCTTCAGTGACTCGATCTTTTGATTGATGGTGTCCCAGGTCCCGATGGACAGCAAAACCGGCTTTACCGGCAGAACCACCAAGACCTTTTTCGTTATGAGGATAGCTGCCAGATAGCCGTAATTGTTGGTAGAGCGTCCATCGAACAAACTTTCTAGCACAATTGATGGGAATGGTTTTTTCTGTTCAGCCGTATGTTCCAACAGGGATTTGATACGGGCCAGCGCTATCCATTCGTTACTGAAGGCTCCGGTGCTGACGTTGCCCGAGATGCGGACATGGAATTCTCCAGGTTCATCGACACCAAGTTCATACGAAAGGTCTCCCTTGCCTCTGGCGGTGAGTTTGGGGCAGGTGCCTGCATATAGTATCCTGATATTCTGGTTGGGTTCCTTGGTAGCTCTCTCTTGAGGGGTGGCTTTAATGCCTGCAGCTGGTGTGGGAGTTACGGAATTTTTATTCATGTTTTTTCTCCTGTTAGAAATAAAAAAAGCCATGCGATAACAGGGCACTATGCCGAGTTATCCATGGCTCGATAAAAAGAAATCTATTTTTAAAAGATCTTATCTACAGGACAACCCTACCCCGAGAGGGGGGTTGGGTAATAACCATTCGTTGGTATTTGGGATTTGTTTGTCTAAAATTGACTTACATCAAAGTTTCTGCTTTGGAAATATGGGATAAGTTGGACAAGAGTTCAGGATGGAGGATAGGCGAATTAGCAACGGAATGAAACATGCACAGGAGAATACCCATGAGACATGAAAACTTTTTTAAAATTAGTTTGTTAGGATTCGCAACAGTTGCAGCATTAGTCCTTGCAACGCCTCGTAACGCTGCTGCACATTGCGACACCATTGACGGCCCGGTAATTCAGGACGCTAGAAAGGCTATTGAAATTAAAGATATCACTCCCGTTCTCAAATGGGTGAAGCCTAAGGATGAGAAGGCTGTTACAGCTTCGTTTAACAAGGTTATTTCTGAAAAGGTAAAGAATCCGGAAGCTGCTGAACATTCATTCTTCGAGACTCTTGTCAAAATCCATCGCGCTGGTGAAGGCGCCCCGTTTACCGGCCTGAAACCTGCCGGTGCTGTAGAACCAGCGGTTGCCGTAGCTGACAAAGCTTTGGCGAATGGCTCGGCTGACTCACTGGTGAAACTGATCACCGACGATATTGCAGCAGGGATTAAGGGGCGTTACGAGCATGCAGCAGCTACTTACAAACACAAGGATGAGAGTGTCGCCCAGGGGCGAGAGTTTGTGGAAGCCTATGTCGCATATACTCATTATGTTGAAAGGCTTCATCAGGATGCAACCGGTAAAGACGCACATGGTGAACACGCTCAATATAGCAAGGATAAAAAGCAGGATAAACACAATAGAGAAACCGATCACTCCAAGCACTGACGTTATGAGATAATCTGGCTAACACATGTTAATGCTGGATTCTCCTGTTGGGGGCCACAACCCTATTAGGCAGTTGTCATGTGCAGACGTTGTGAGCGTTGCCCTCCATGATAACGAGGAACATAACCACCGGCTACCAGTAAGCGGGTAAAAAACGAACTGTAGGTCCGGCGAGGCTTTATGTCCCGCTCTTGTTTCCGCTGACCAGAAGGCGACAGGAGTTATCTGGAAAACGCGCTCGGATTTTGAGCGGGTAATCACGTAATACGACATAAAGACTACCTATTATGTATTGGCTTTCTTAATATTGCCGTACTCCTCCAGGTACGGTTAATGTATGAACTATGCCGATAGTCACTTGTTGGCTATTTCACCTTAAGCTACTGATTGAATTTATAACGGTCTTTTTTTTTGGTTTGGGTTTTTTGCGAGACAATCAATTCTGATGTGAAAAAATTAAAGGAGGAAAAATAGAGATATTTATGCTTTAGGAAGTAGCAAGAAGGAGCGAAAGATTAAAATGAACGACGTAAACCAACCTGTGAAAGGATAAAAGGGGAGGAGGTCGTTAGGTCTTTCCCCGAATATCTTCTTCAGTCAGTCTACGTCGTTCATTTTGGTCTTCCGTAATCAATGGTCATTTTCACTTTCTGGACCATTGTCTTGTTTTAGGCAAATTACATGCCACGCATAAGGGTGCGGAATTAACATTTTGTTATCATTGGTCTTTTTTCAACGATCAATCGAAAAAATCCTTAAGGCCCTGTCTTGTTTTTCTTTGGACTTCAAATATTGATGGTATGTGTTGCAGAAAACAAACATTTACCTTTCTTTTCCTCTCGCCTTCTAAACAGTAAAGCTCAATATTCGAAGCACAAGGGATAAATCTTTGATTGGCTCTATAAGGAGACAGTTTCAAGGTAGCTTTTTCAAGCATTGTTTCTCTTTAGCATGCTTATCACTCGAAGGTGGCTGTCTATCGTTTCGGTACGCATCACGGATTCTTGTAAAAAGATGCTGCCATTATCGAATTTTCAATGGACAAGGACAATGAGATCCAAGAACCGCCCGTTGTGGTTTAAGCGGGTAAAAAAACGAGCCGTAGGTCCGACGATGATTTATATCCTGCTCTTGTGTCCGCTGACCAGAAGGCGACAGGAGTTATCTGGGAAACGCGCTCGGATTGTGGGTTTGCATTTGCAGCTGGATTAACTCTACCGAGGGTCTTTTGGGGTAATCGTTGATTTCGGTGATAACCCTTTGCTGCAAGAGTTTATGAGAAACTGAGCGGGAGAGTGGTGAGGATTTTTCGTTTTGTGAGGTAATATTGGGCGGTTGGGCCTTGAGAATTGGCTCGGGGCGAAAAAATATTCACTTCGACCATATATGGACCATAAACAAAAAAGGGGTCACAGCCAAAAAAGCTGTAACCCCTTGAAACTATTGGTGCCGAGACCAGGATTTGAACCAGGGACACACGGATTTTCAGTCCCGTTCGACGTCCGACGATGGACGTTCTCGTTGAGACAATTGCTGTTCTGAACGGTTTAAGAGATAAAAGATTATATGCCCTTTATACCTCAGAATTGATCCCCTTTATTGGCAGCAGCACGGTAAAGGTTGCGCCTTTCCCCGGTTGACTCTCAACCCGTATTTCCCCTTCATGCTTCTGGATGATACCAAGACTGACCGACAAACCCAAACCGGTTCCTTTGACTTCGCCTTTGGTAGAGTAGAAAGGATGAAAAATCTGATCCATATCCTCAGGCTTGATCCCAATACCGGTGTCATTGATCCTGACCGCCACCCTGCCGTTATCCTGCCAAGTACTAACAGTAATAACCCCGCCATCGTGATCGCAAGCATCCGCCGCATTAGCTAGCAGATTTAGAAATACCTGTTTGATCTGATCCGAAATTGCCATGATCTGTGACAATTTTTTTGCGTAGTTGCACACCACAGAAATCCGTCTCCCCTTAAACTCGCTCCTATGCATCAGCAGCAAGGAGTCCAGGGATTGGTGTAGATCCATCATTACTTGCTTATCCGAGGAAGGACGATTAAAATCCTGGAGACTGCGGATCAAGGCCTTCATCCGGTTGCCCTCGCTGATGGCTGCGTCCAGCAACTCACGGTCCTCTTCATCCATGATCGCCCTTTTTCTCACCCCTTGCAAAATGGACAGAAGACCCTGCAAGGGGTTGTTGAATTCATGAGCGATTGAAGCGGACAATTTGCCTATTGCTGACAACTTTTCAGCATGCAAGACCTGCTGCTGGGTTACTTGCAACTCATGTGTCCGTTGTTCAACCTTCCATTCCAGATCATCTTTGGCGGCTTGTAGTAACTCATTCGCTAGCTTGAGTTTCTCTTCGCTTTTCCGCAAAGCATCTTCAGCCTGTTTGCGCTCGTTAATGTCACTCATCATTACCCCGTGCACCCACGCTCCATTGGAGTCGGGCACTAACGTGGCTTTAAGTTTAACCCAAAAGACATCTTTCCCTTGCCGCAACAGTCGTAGTTCACACGTTTGTGGTTCACCTGTTTCGACAAGCCGTTTGCGGTTCAGATAATAGATGTTCTGGTCCTCATTTATAATGAGACAGGATATCCTTTGCTTGATCAGCGATCCACGAGATACTCCCAACATGGCTGCGGCAGTAAGGTTTGCTGTCAAAATCAACCCTTTGTCGGAAGTGGTGCAGTAGCCCTCGGGGGCTAGATCGTAGAGGTTGAAGTAGCGCTCCTTCTCAGCGGCAAGTTCAACTTGAGTTCGACGCAGTTCTTCATTCTGCATTTCCAACTCAAGTTGAAAATCGCGTAGTTCGTGGAATGTTTTCTGGATTTCATCAGGCGGCAAAGCAGCGAACTTTTCCGATGAGGGTGTTTCTTTCGGGGCAATTGCTTCGGCTTTTCTACGGAGGGCAGCGGATTGCTTGAGTCTATCTTCCATGCTCGTTGTTAAATGCATTACTGCAAAGCGGGGAGAGGTGTTCTCGGTACCCTTGAAAGATGGTGAAGGTTGACCTTTCTCAAGGTTAACTCAAATTTCTCTGTAGTGGTTAATACTTTTTATCAAAGTACCACACAATACAGGTATCACAAGTCTCAATCTACATCAACCCTAAACCATTACCCTTGTAGGGCTCGCAGAACATATGAAGCGGCATTGGGTGACGGCTCTGCCTTTTTTATTTCCATTCCGATCTCAGCGTTAAAACGATGGGGCATAAATAAAAAAGCCGCTCAGTGAAAATCACCGGGCGGCTGAATCTATATGTTAACGAGGCTAACTTGGTCAGCCTGCGCATACAACTAACTTTAAGTTGAAAGGCCCGCTACTTACCCAGGCAAACACCTGGAAGCGAACCTTCGACAGAGGATAACCTGTTCCTCTTGCCTTAAAAATAAATATCACCGCCCTGCCTGTCAACCATCGATAGGACCAATGGAGGGTCTTCTCGTAGGGGCATTTTTGTGGCTCTTGATGGGGTAAATGTTTGTGTAAAGATTCCAGAAATATATCCCCCAAACGGGCATTATTTTTTGTTTCTTATTTTTTTATCAACGAGTTTCCGAAGTGACGGACCGGGCAGGTCGGCGGGGCGGGCAGTGCGGCTGGCCCGAGTAGGGGCCGGATGCGTCGCAGGGGCAGTTTTCGGGGCTCGCCATGGCCCAGGGGTGGCCGGTCAGCGAGTTGCGGCAGGGGGGCAAGTGGGTAGCCAGGCCGAGGTCTCCCGAGAACCAATCCCTGCAAGAGCCCGGAGGGGAGTGGTAAAAGTGGGTTTTTTCGAGCCCCCTCCCTGAGCCAAATAAAAACGGCGGCCCTATTTTTTTTGGTGGCCCCTCTCCGACTCAAAAAAACCCACTTTTACCGCTTGCAACCGAGGCCGAGACCACCGGGGGCGTTGAACCGGTTTTGGCACATCACCCCCGGTGGTAGATTATACGGACACGACGTCAGGACTATCCTTCAACTGGAGGCCTCGGAAGATTTCATAACCGTCAAGGCTGGAATGGGAAATCCCCAACCCTATATTGTGGGCGAGCAAATCTTTGACCTTACCTTTCGCAAAAGGACGACGTCCATTTTCCCCGCACCAAGTTTTGTACACCTCGTAAAATTTCGAGCGACGAACATTATATTCGCTGCCAAGGTCGCAACCTTCATGGATAAACTCTTCAAGTGAATTGGTGGTTCGCCGCCATTTTGCCATCAACCGGTCATGGGCAGTTGATTTTGAAAATGAGCCGTTAGCCAAGAGCCTCATCGCACCGGTCAGGGCCCAATGAGCAATTCCCGGAAGTTCCTGCTGTATGATACGCTCGGCCAGACCGGTATCGATCGGCAAGCCTAACCGGGTGCGGCTGTTTGGGAACTCAAGGATCAACCACCGTGAGAAAAATGCTTCGCTATGATCGTTGGTCGTGATGAGATGGTTCGACATAAATAAGTGCGCCGCTTCATTCTTGAAGGTAAATACCCGTCCAAAAGCTTGTCGTCCTGTAAGCAGATCACCACCGGTTACGGTTTTGAATGCAGCGGCAGGAATGGGCTTGGAATCGGGCAGCTCACCCACAGTGTTAAATCGGGAACCCGCAAAATATGCCAGGTGATAATCCTGGTCCCATTTGAAGGGTGATGAGGCTGAAACAAATGAAGGTGGAACCAGTGCTTTAGTTATTTGATTAATTGTTCCCTTCCCGGCACGACCAAACGGTTCGTAGAAAAGCACAGCCTTCTGATGACTAGCCATGAGCCCGAGCATTATGGCACCGACAATCTCCTGCAACAACCTCAACTGCTGCTCCTCTTCTCCCGGTATGTTGGATTGAAAGGTGTCGTGCAAAAGCGAACCGAACATCGGTGTTGCTTGCTGCTGCGGTGTCACATCGATCTTCACCCGCTGCCGATGAGAGGGTGAAAGCAGTTCACGAATTATTTCGTTATCTTTGATTTGATAAAAACCGTCGGGACAGGCCAAACCAACCGGCGCATTTGCAAAAAATGTGTCGTCGGTGGCGAGCATGATCGCATGATTAGCAATCCCCTTATAATCTGAACTCCGAGAGCAATTATCCTTTCCGTCATGGGTGTCAGCGACAAGTTGGGTAAGCGCGTCGAATGAATACTTAATCCAAAGACCCGTGGGAGCGTCCACTACATAGAGATCACCTTGGTATCCCACAGGCCGCCAGCTACCGATGGTCAGATTGGTAATCACAGCTTTGGCGTAAGCGTGATGGGTCTGGGCAAGGTCGCACGTTGTGGCCGCTTCCTTGATGGCCTTATCAATGTTGACGATGGATATGTCTTTGTTGGCCTTTTTCAGCTCAGCACGAAACCGGGAAAAATCTGCTTGATTATGCTTTTTTATGACCGTTAGCGCGTTGACTGCATCCGGCTCGAAAGGAGCGCCACAGTCATCTTTCGCCTTTTCTATGACGGACTTCATGGCGCCACGAGCGGCTGCCAGTTCGAATTTGTCGGTTTCCTCATCGGCCAACCAGTGGGTGATCCCGGTGCCGGAATCATAAACAAAAGGCTTGCCCTCTTTGCCTAGATCGATAAAAGCGGCAAAGCTGGAAGAGGCCCTGAATGGCGTTTGGCATCGGATCTTTTCCCCGGTTCCTTTCTCCAGGTATTCCCGGACCGTCAGCACGCCGTGGTCTTTCGTTTCGATTTCCGTGTCCAGGGTCAAGTCGTTTGCCGTGATCCGCAGACCGTTTCCGTCGCCGGTCACTTCCATGACAACGCCTGCCTTACGGGTTATTTCCCGAATTGCCTTGGCCTCTGGGAGAATCACCTTGGTGGTATCAAGGGCCTCGATCTCGCCTTTGTGGATGGAACACCGTAACGGTTCAACGATCAGGCCTTCGCTGGCCACAGGCTTTCCAATAAAGACCAGCCGCCCAGGGGTCAGGACGCTGGTATCGACAAGGGTGGTAAGGCTGTGCCCGACTTCCTTTCCGGGTTCGTTTCGGCTGTGACGGGGTTTCAACCAGGTCATCCCGGCCTTCGCAGCATTGATGGGTATCGCGGTGCGAAACCGCTCAAGGTCTTGCGGGTCGTTCACCTTGAACCAAAGGTGACCGTTGCCAGAGCCAACCGGAACACCATCGTGAAGGATTCGGGCAGATGTTGAACCGGTTCGGAGGTGGGAAATGTCGCGCATACCCGGCACGATATCCGCTATTTTAGACAACCACTCTTCTACTGACAGCTTGGCAAAAGCCTCTGGGGTGTGCTTGTCGATATCTCGGTCGAAGTACTGCCAGGAGGAAGGCCGCACGTTCTCTTTGAACCGGCCAACAGCCTTGTAGGTCTTGCCGTTGTGGGTAATTTGGTGGATACCCTTTTGCTTATCACGATCGCTTCCGGGGAGACCAATGCGATTTTCGATTTCCTTTGATGACAGAATGGCAAATTCCTCGCAGACCTCAATGCCGGGGAAACAGGAATTTATTATTGCCGCATGAGGGTCATTTCCGACTTCTCGAAATAAATTGAGCAGAGCTTCAAAGGTGCTGACCAAGAACATGACAGCGATACCGAATGAAACGCTGACTGCGGATTTCTTGGTGATGATGCCGTCGGGATTTAAGGTGAAATTTTTCCCGAGGGTATGAAACGGGTCACGGACGACGGTGATAATGTCCGATTCTCCAGTTGGTGCGGGTTGTTTTGATTCGGGGGTGGCATCAGGGGTGATGCTGGAGGGTAAAAGTATTTTCTCGGGTTGCTGACAGAAGTCAGCGTTATTGTCTTGTGGCATGATTTACCTCCATACCAAGTGGGTTTCGCTTCAAACGGAAGGAGCGAAGGGTACAAAAAGAATACCGTCCACCCGGCTCCAGAACTTTCTGGAACGCTTGCCACTGGCTTAGGGGTGCATCATGAAAAGATGCCGTCTATGTGGCGCCCTCGATTGATTTCTCAACCCGACGCACTTACTGGTCTAAAGTTTTTCACCTCCTTGTCATTGGTTTGGAAAAAACCGTACCCGATCAAAGTCGGGCATCCATTTGCCTGATGGCCATATTACAACATAGCCCGTTTGCGTCAACATTTTTTTTTAAAATTTTTATCGTGTATTCGGAATGTTAGGCCAGTAAGGGTCAATGTTTGTGGTGCATAAAGTTGGGAAAATAAAAGTGTCCTATTGAACGGTCGTAAGCGTGGGAAAAATAAATATCCTATCGGAAGGTGCTTTCGGCCCAATAAAAAAAACAGTCCTAAGGGAATGCCCTTTAAGTCCATAGACTCAATTGATGCAAAAAAGGGGGGAGCCTGTCCCGTGCCGGAAAAAAGGGAATCCAGACGCACATTTTTTTTGGTTGCCCCTCCTCGACCTGAAAAATCCACTTTATCCACTCATACGGCGGGACGCGGAGAGACCGGGGGCAAGTGGCAAAAGTGGGAAATTCGGGTGCCCCCTGGCCGGTGAGAAAAGACGCCCAGGCACACTTTTTTTTTGAGCGCCCCAGGGTGGCCTAAAAAACCCACTTTTCCCACTCCCCGCCGCCGCCCCCCGCTCCCGGCCCGGTCAGTCGATGGCCCTCAGAATCGCCTCCGCTTCAGGGTGCTCAAACACATACGCCCTCAGCAGGTGATATTGCTCGGCACACACTTCGGCCAAGTCCTGGGTACCGGAGAAAGAAAGCTCACTGTATGTGTACAGGCAAACAACGATACCGAAGGCATCCCCCGACAGAGTCCCCTCGTAGCCGTTCGGGCAGGACACCCGGAAAGTATCGGCATCGGGAGCCATGTAGAATCCTCCATTGCCCAGCTTGAACATCTTCCAGTAGCCACCGTGATAATCACCGGACAGACGAGCGGCAGTATTGTACACAAAAGGTTCCAGGCGGAGAGGGAAGTGAACACCGAAGAGCTGGGCCGGGAAGTCGATTCGTTGGCTATTATTCAATAATTCTTGATTCATAATAATTACCTCTTGTAGAGTAGATAGATTGCGAGCCCGATGATGACCAAGGGAAGCACCACGTACGGGTATAAGAAAGCAAGCGCCGAGACACATAAAACCCCGACGCTTCTCGTGGAATTGAAAAGCAGGCTTAAGACGCTGGCGGTGACGAGGGCACAAGTAATGGAGATTATCATTTTCGCCTCTTCATCTGTGTCGGGGGCAACGCTGTCTGTTCAAGGGGCAAGATACGGATTTCTTCATTCATGGTGTTTCTCCTTTCGGTACAGACGCCAGATGGTCAAGACGGCAAGGGCCAGGAACACTACCAAGATAGCCTTCAGAGCCACTGCCTGGACTGCCACCTGCACGGACATAGCGCCCATTTTGACGAGCAACGCGCTCAGGGTGATTACTGCCAACGATATCCAAAACATAGAATCTCCTGTTTAGAGGTTGCGGGTGATTTCCCAGGCATCGAGGCCCTCGTCAATGAACTCTCGAACGTCCAAGTTGTGATCAATGGCGGCTTTGACCTCCTCGCATGCCGAATTCAAATCCTCCACGGTCAGGGTGAGGGCTTCATCACCGAGGCGTTTGACGAGGGCGGTGAGAATGGTCTCCATGGTGATCGAGTAGACGATCTGAGAGAGGTCGGCGGTAAGGTGAGACAAGATTTCTTTGTGTTCCATGTGGTGCCTCCTTTGAATTGGGAATAAAAAAGCCCCAATGACCGATGTGGCCAAAGGGGCTGATATAGGGGAAGCTGAAGGGATTTCAGCCTTTCATATAAGATGGGTAATTATTCGAAATTAAAGCCCAACGATCAGGGGTTTTTCTCCTCGAGCGAGGGGTACAGATATGCTTTGGTTTGATGGAATAAAAAGGTCGCAATAACTACGACGGCTAAAGAAACTTAAGAAAAGGAATGTTTTTTATGGAGTTGGCAAAGTAACAGTTTAAGGTGGGGATACAGCTCTGAGCTGTTAACAATACAGGGAGGGTAACTCACAGTTATGTTGCTGGAACTGTATATTTGTATTACCCCTCCTGTAGTTGGCTTCCATTTTCAACCTTTAGAACTGAAATAAAACTGATTCTGAACCCCACGAACGATGGGAAATCCTTTCTCTAATCATGACTCAATAGCGATCACCAAGGAGAGCTGAGATGCCTGATGAAAACACCAAACTTTTCAACCGCGCTTTAATGAGGTTGTCCAGGCGGTCAGAAAAAGTTGATCCCGAGAGACTGGTTAAGACATTTGTAAACGTTGGACCTCTGTTTGATTTGCTATCAATAGTGGACCATCAAATAGTCTTTGGCAGACGCGGAACAGGAAAAACTCATGCCCTGCAGTATCTTGTCGAAACGGTTCGGGCCAATAATGATATTGGTTCTTATTCAGACCTGTCGAGTCTAGGTTCATCTGGAGGTATCTATTCAGATCACGAAATTCCTCTTGCCGAAAGAGCCACTCGTCTCCTAGTTGATGCATTGCTAGACATTCAGGAAAACCTCTTTGAAACTTTTGTAGATAGGGCTGAAGAGTTCGATCTGTCTCAAACTGGCCCTCTTTTAGATGCTTTGATTGAGGCGGTTACAACAGTTCGCGTCATAGGTACGGTTGAGCAGGAAAGCGGTGAGAAGGCTACTCTAAACAAAAAAACATCGATTGGGGGAGGGGCTGAAGTATCAGGTATTTCTCTCAAAGGGTCGTTGAGTTCCTCATTGGCAGAGGATTACTCAGTTGAGACTACTGGACGGAGAAAAGCAATTGGAGTGGAAAAATACGTTATACATTTTGGCGCAGTTCGACGCGTCTTGGAACAAATAGCTGGGATTGTCTTTCCTCGGAAAATTTGGATTATTCTTGATGAATGGAGCAGTGTCCCCCTCGAGCTTCAGCCTTACTTGGCGGATCTACTCAGAAGGAGCATTTTTCCGATAAGAAATATTACGGTTAAAATTGCTGCAATTGAATTTAGAACTAGGCTTCAATTGCAGACGAGTCCAGGTGACTATATAGGAATAGAATTGGGTGCCGACGCGTCTGCCGACGTGAATCTCGACGATTTTATGGTATTCGATAACGACCAAGACAGAACCCGAGCCTTTTTTCGCGAGTTATTCCACAAACATCTAATGGCTTCGGATCTTATAGCAGGAACTCCAGAAGCTGAGTGCTCACCTGAACAGATGATTACAACAGCTTTTACGCAGGCAACAGCTTTTGACGAACTTGTTCGTGCTGCTGAGGGAGTACCGCGAGACGCCATCCATATTGCTTCCTTGTCGGCACAATATGCTCAGTCTGATAAAATTTCCGTTCCTTACGTACGAAAGGCTGCGAAAAATTGGTATCAGACAGGCAAGGAATCTGCTGTTCAATCCCGAGCGAAGGCTATGTCCCTGTTGCATTGGATTGTAGACAAAGTTATCGGGGAACGAAGGGCTCGCGCATTTATGCTAAAGAGCAATGTCCGACATCCTCTGATAGAGGACCTGTTTGACGCCAGAGTTTTACATGTCTTAAAACGAGGGGTTTCCACACACGACGAACCTGGGACGAGATATGATGCGTATAAATTAGATTATGGTTGCTATATAGATTTGGTGTCTACAAGTAGATCCCCGCAGGGATTGTTCGAAGTAGTCCCTGCAGGTGAAGAAGCCGGATTTGTTGAGGTCCCGAAAGACGATTATCGGTCGATAAGACGCGCAATTCTGGACCTTGCAGAATTTGATAGAGTTGACATGAACCGCGAAAACCTAGTGAAAATTGATACCGGAAACAAACAGATACCAACAGAACATGAAGCAGGATAATTTATATTGAAGAACAGGTTAGCTGCAAAAATAGTGGCGTACCTTTGAAGAGATTGGACCCTATGTTGAGCTGCTCCAATTGTGATATATATCCCAAGTGTCCACCCTTGCCTAGCCGCCGTTCGCTGGCTCGAAAGAGGCCCTTGACATGGTAAACGATTTCCTCCTCTCCATAAAGTCCTCCTCTTGGTTCAATAAAAAAAGCCCCTCTGGCCATGATGGTCAAAGGGGCTCTAATAGGATGAAGCGGTTTCAGTCACTCCAGTGCGCTCATTATCTCTCTGGCTGTGTTCTCCGTAGCCGTCTTAATCGCGACCTCTGAAACGTGAGCATATTTCTGTGTGGTTTTATGGTCGGCATGACCGAGCATCTTCTGGACTTCAAAAAGGCTGGCACCTCCTGCCAGACTCAATGAGGCATAAGTATGCCGGAGATCATGCATCCTCAAGTTCCCCAGACCTGCCTTCCGCTTCACGGCCTCGAACGTCTTATTCGGATTAGCCAGGTGCATACCCGGTACGGCACCAGGAAAGGCATAAGGATTCCCTTTTATTCTGATTTCCTGGAGTTCCTGCAAAACTGCCCGAGCCAAGGTATTCAGCCCCACATACCTGGACTTATTATTTTTGGCATTTTCCATCCTGATGCGGACCTGTTGAAAATCCGGGTCAACATCCTCCCACGTGATCTGGACTACCTCTCCTCGCCTGAGCCCTGTAAATAGCAAGAACTTGATTAGGAGGGCAGAGACGTTCCCTTTGAAGTCCTCCAGTACTCCCAATAGACGTTTTATTTCCTCCTTGGATAGAAACCGTTCTCTGCCGGTGCTCTCCTGGAACTTTTTGATTTTTGAACACGGATTCTCTCCTTCGAAAGCCTCCAACTCTATTGCTAATGAAAATATCTTGGAGATCAGGGACAGGTGCCGATTGCTTGTTGCCCCTGAAGACCTCTTCTGGATTTTCATGATATTGTCCTGAACACTACGCCGGGTGATGGCACCTAACTGAATATTGCCGAACTCCGGCAGCCAGTCGAGTTTCAGCATCCGGTCATCGTCCTTCCATGACTTCTTGTGTGCTTTGGCCCACTTTATATAGGACTCTTCCACGAAATCCTTGAAGGTCGGTGCGGACTTCCTTTTCATACGCTCCTCCAAGGGATCGAGGCCTTTGGAAACCATGCCTCTATAATTCCGGGCGATGGCCCGAACCTCTGACAGCGGTAGGCAATCGAAGTCGGCAATTTTGATTACTCGCTTCCGACCGTTGAACAAGTATCGGAGATGAAAGCTCTTCCTCCCGGTTTTGGACACAAACACTTTGAGGCCTATGACCTCGGTATCGGTGTATTCCTGATCGGTTGAGGGCGAATTACGATCATGTATCGGTAATGCTTTGATATTTTTGGAGCTAAACTGAAATTTCCTTATGGGCATACTGACCCTCCTTTCGATGAAAAGAATTAGGGACCACTGGAGGGTAAGTCCGTGGGTCCCTTGTTATTGTTTGTTGCCGGGGATGGTAACTGCTACTACTCCCACCGCTTTCCGGTCACTCTCCTGTAGGCGGAGACTGGTTTTCGGCGGCCTTTGGTTTCCTCATATTCGCCACGAGTTGGGCTCTCTTCTTGGCTTTCTGGATGTTCGCTATAGCGATATGGTCCGTCAGGCTGACTCCCTGTTCCTTCAGTGACTCGATCTTTTGATTGATGGTGTCCCAGGTCCCGACGGTCAACATAACCGGCTTTACCGGCAGAACCACCAAGACCTTCTCCGCTATAAGGATAGCTGCCAAATATCCGTAATTGTTGGTAGAACGTCCATCGAACAAACTTTCTAGCACAATTGATGGGAAGGGTTTTTTCTGTTCAGCCGTATGGTCCAACAGGGATTTGATACGGGTCAGCGCCAACCATTCGTTACTGAAGGCTCCGGTGGAGGCGTTGCCCGAGATGCGAACATGGAATTCTCCAGATTCATCGACACCAAGTTCATACGAAAGGTCTCCTTTCCCTCTGGCGGTGAGTTTGGGGCAGGTCCCTTGATATAGTATTCTGATGGTCTGGTTGGGTTCCTTCTCTTGAGGGGTGTTTTTTGATGCTGGCGGGGTAGAAGTCTTAGTTTTACTCATGGTTATTCTCCTGGTTGAAATAAAAAAGCCATGCGATAACAAGGCATTATACCGAGTTACCCATGGCCTAACTTGACTGGGGTTTATTACAGGGAAGCTTGGTTTAGACTCGTCTTGCGAGTTGAACGGAATAAAATAATGCCAGGATGACAGCTACATAGGGAATGAACACCATGAACATTGAGAATGCCATGATGAACACTCCCACTTGGGACACTAGTTTAGTTCTTTGATTCTTGGTCATTTATCCTCCCGATAAGGTGTGATTATTGGGTGAATGTTTCGATTTATCCATAGGCTGTGTCTCCTGTAGAAATAAAAAAAACCATGCAATAACAGGGCACTATGCCGAGTTATCCATGGCTCAGTAAAGAGATATGCTGACTGCTCTAGTTTTATATGATGGGTTCAGCGCTAGAGGCTGAATAATTGACATTAACCTAAAAGGGTTTATTGTTGGCTTTAGGTAAGCCTAATTTGTCAATGAGAAACAAGGAGATCGGTCATGAAAGGATATGAACGTCTAGTTCGGGTACAGGATAAGGAGGGAAAGGCCTTTGTTTGTGCGGTGGACTGTGAGGTTGGTAGCGAGCTTACTTGCACATGGGATAATGAAAGAGAGGCCCCGAGAAGGTTTGAGGAATTACTGGAGCATGAACGCAATAGTTGTCGGGAAGTTAATGTGAGTTAATCTGCCGAGGAGGCTGCTATGAAAGGTCACGGATGTTCAATTCTGGTTAAAGATAAGTTAGGAGACAAATTTATCTGCACTCTGGATAGTCTTTGTTCCTTGGATGAATGCAAAGATGCTGTTTCCACGTTAGATAGCAACCGGAAGGTTCCAACTAAAATAGAGGAGCTATCAGCGCATGAGCGTAGAAGTTGTCGAGACTTTGGCCCAACAGCTGGAGCATAGTCAGCTGTAAAGAGTTCTTTTGCAATACACTGTCTATAGCGAAGTCGTTGTAAAAGGTTTCTTGATGGTACCGACAAAGGAACAGATGAAAAGCTGAATTGAACGACATAAACCATTCTGTTAAAGGCAAAGGAGAGGGAGAATATCGGGAAAGCCTTCTTCGTCAAATTTATGTCGTTCAGTTCAGCCTTCTAGCCATAAAAAAACAGTACTCATGGCATTAACAATTATGCTCTGTGCTGTCTTCCCAATCGCAATTAGAACAATGTATAGTGATATTTTTTATACTTTTTAGTCTAGTAAAAAGAGCATTACCGCATTTGGGGCAAATGTCAACGCTCATACAGTCAATCATGTGTTTAACCCACTCTTTGTGTCCTGGGTAAAGATGATCTATTTTTTTCTTTATGATTTCTTTTCGCTGAAAATCTATCGCCTTCATTTGGAAATTCTCCCTTATCCATCATTGTTTGAGGCCCCCATTTATGCTGTATTTGGAGGTGGAAAACAATATGCATAAAATCCATACAAAACAGGTAGTGTTTGTATCGATTTTATGATTTCTGAGCTGTTTTCAGGTAGCAGCATCCTGTGTATTTGTTGTTCACCAATTCTTATCGATAGTGCCTTTCCTTTCCCGCAATTGACATCATTCCTACTGGGGTTATATTCTAGGCATAATATTAGGCGAGCCTAAAATAATTGATTGTAAACCGAGTAAAAGTACTGATGGTTTCCAAGGTAGATGTATTAATTCTGATGTGAAAAAATTGAAGGAGAGAAAATAGAGATTTTTATGCTTTGGGAAGTTGCAAAAAGGAGCGAAAGATTAAAATGAACGACGTAAACCAACCTATGAAAGGAAAAAAGGGGAGGAGGTCGTTAGGTCTTTCCCCGAATATCTTCTTCAGTCAGTCTACGTCGTTCATTTTGGTCTTCCGTAATCAATGGTCATTTTCACTTTCTGGACCATTGTCTTGTTTTAGGCAAATTACATACCATACATAAGAGTGCGATGATAACATTTTGCTATCATTGGTCTTTCTCTAGCGATCAATCGAAAAAATCCTTAAGACCCTGTCTCGTTTTTCTTTGGACTTCAAATATTGATTGTATGTGTTGCAGAAAACAGACATTGACCTTTCTTTTCCCCTCGCCTTCGAAACAGTAAATCTCCATATTCGAAGCACAAGGGGTAAATTTTTGATTGTCTCTATAAAGAGACAGTTTCAATGTAGCTTTTTCAAGCATTGTTTCTCTTTAGCGTGCTTATCACTCGAAGCTGGCTGCCTATCCTTTCGGTACGTATCACGGATTTTCATGAAAAGATGCTGCCATTATCGAATTTTCACCGGACCAAGATAATGAAATCCAAGAACCGTCCGTTGTGGTTACGCGGGGAAAAAATCGAGCTGTAGGCCCGGCGAGGATTTGTGTCCTGCTCTTGTTTCCACGGACCAGAAGGCGACAGGAGTTATCTGGAAAACGCGCTCGGATTACGAGTCGCATTTGTGGCTGTATTCATTCTACCGAGGGTTGTTTGGGGTAATCGTTGATTTCGGTGATAGCCTTTTGCTGCAAGAGACTATGAAGAACTGAGCGGGGAGTGGTGAGGCTTTTTTTGTTTTGTGATGTAATATTGAGAAGTTGAGCCTTGAGAACTGGCTCGGGGCGAAAAAATATTCATTTGGACCAGAGATGGACCATAAACAAAAAAGGGGTCACAGCTAAAAAGCTGTAACCCCTTTAAATTATTGGTGCCGAGACCAGGATTTGAACCAGGGACACACGGATTTTCAGTCCGTTGCTCTACCGACTGAGCTATCTCGGCGCCTACGCTTGAAGGCCTGCATATCTATCAAAAACACAGCCTGTTTGTCAACACTATTTTACTTTTTGTTCTCTGTGAACAATTCCCCCAAGTCGATATTGAATTTATCCAACGCGGTGCCGGTCTTTATCGAAGGGTAATAACGCTTGCCGGCAGCGCTGCCGGCAACAAATTTGGCGGGCGCCTCGAGATTCAAGCCGTTGATGTGAAGGTCCTCGAGACCTGTTGATCGTACCGGGGATGGTTTCTTCTGCGGGGGTGAATCTTGCGACAGCGCTGCAACGGGTTCGATGCCGACCATTTCCAGTTCTTCCTCAAGGGGCGGGTGGTCAAGCTGTTCCTTAACAGGAGGGGCTAAATCGGAAATATCCAGATCGCCGAAATCCAGAGGAGGCAGGTCGGATTCGGATCGGCTGCTCTCTTTGCTCAAATCGAGGGTGTGTTCTTTTCGTGGAGCAATCTCGCTGAAGTCGTCAAGGTCCATGACGAGTTCTTCACTGTCATTGGCCCATGTGATTTCTTCATCTCCCAGGACAAATTCAGTGTCGATCCCTTCCCTGATAGCTGTATCCGGTTCGCTGTCCGCCATTTCATTCGGCTCGTCAAAACCTTGAAGGGAAGACGGTTGGGCGTGAAAAGATTCCTCGGCCGTCAACCGGAGGAACGAGGGGGCAAAAGCGTCGTATACGGTTCCGTTGACCTCGGTAACCACATCCCCTATATATTTTTCACATTTTCTGCAGGTTTCCAGATGGTCAAATGATATATAACCACACTTAGGGCAACGCATAGTCTTCGCCTTATCAAGAAAAAAGTTCTCACCACTGAGTGGCGAACAGGTACCGAGTAGTAACTATTGTGCTCATTATCGCATAGTGACTGAGATAAAATCAAGGCATGAAAAAAAAGTTCTGAATTTTTCTCCTTTCCCTGCGGGAAAGCTCGCGAAATATGATTATAGCTACGCGCAATCGGCAAAGCGGCAGCAAGGGGGGAGCCGGTCGCACTCCGGCAAGGGAGCGGTTGCCGGACGGGCTCCGCTCCGATCAAACTGTGCGTCAATCGTCAATCGTACTGTCAAGGTATCGCGCCCATGGATAACAAGTTAATGGAAATTGGTGAGCATCTCGGAGAAGGGTATAAGCCCCTGGTGGATTATGAGAGTTGGCGGGTGGCGATTCTCAATTTCAGCCCGACCCTGCTCCCTGAAAATCTCACCCAAATGCAGCGGCACAATGAAACCGACGAAGTTTTCGTGCTGCTGCGGGGCCGTTGCATTCTCTTTATCGGGGAAGGCCGGGACACGGTCGCTCGCATCCATGCAGAAGATCTCCAACCGCACCGGGTCTATAATGTCAAAAAGGCGGTCTGGCATACCCACACCCTGAGCAGGGATGCAATGGTCCTGGTCGTGGAAAACAGGGATACCACCTATGACAATTCACCCTTCACGGATTTGACGGCAGCGCAGCAACAAGAGCTGATCCGGGCGGCGCAATCGCTCTGGGGCGAAACCGGCAAGTGAGCATGGCGAGCTTGGTTGGCTGCTGTCTGCAAGCCGGCCTCCCGCCCCCCAAATCGATCTGTACCGGTGCCGATCGCCGGGAAAAATAACACCGCCGATTCCCTGGGGCCGTACCCTCTTTATGAGAAAAATCAGCAGGTTTTGCTTGATTTTTTCAAAGAGGCCGGGGTTGTAAAGAAGGGGGGGATCGTGTATATTTTGTGCCCAGCCCAATTAAAGGCAGCCGACATCTGCCTTCCTCTTTTTTCCTGCGCCCAAAAGGTACCCTATGAAAGCTCCCCTGAGTAAACGAACGAAATTTATTTTTATTACCGGCGGTGTACTTTCCTCCCTCGGCAAAGGACTCTCCGCCGCTTCCATCGGCAGTCTGCTTGAAGCCCGGGGGTTGACCGTCACTTTTCAGAAACTCGACCCCTACATCAATGTCGATCCCGGCACCATGAATCCCTTCCAGCACGGAGAGGTCTACGTTACCAACGACGGGGCTGAGACCGACCTGGATATGGGCCACTATGAACGCTATACCAATGCGGTCATGGGCAAGAAGAATAATTACACCTCCGGCCGGATTTATTATTCGGTGATCATGAAGGAGCGGCGCGGCGAATATCTCGGGGGGACGGTGCAGGTGATTCCCCATATCACCGACGAGATCAAGGAGGCCGTACTGCAGCTTGACGGCTGCGCCGATGTGGCGATCATCGAGATCGGCGGCACGGTCGGCGATATCGAGGGCTTGCCCTTTATCGAGGCCATCCGCCAGTTGCGCAGCGACCTGGGCAAGGACTATTCCCTGTTTATTCATCTGACGCTCGTGCCCTACATCAAGTCCGCCGGCGAGGTCAAAACCAAACCGACCCAGCATTCGGTCAAGGAATTGCTGGCCTCGGGCATCCAGCCGGATATCCTGATGTGCCGGTCGGAATCGCTGCTCACCGACGATCTCAAGAAAAAAATCGCGCTCTTCTGCAACGTCGAGGCCAAATCGGTCATTTCCGCCGTGGATGTGGAGAGCATCTACGAACTGCCGCTGCGCCTTCACAACGAGGGCGTGGATGACCGCATCCTCGAAAAACTGGGGATCTGGACAGGGGCGCCGAACATCGAGCCCTGGGAACAACTGGTCCGGAGGATCAAAAACCCGAAAGGATCGGTGACCATCGGCATCACCGGTAAATATGTCGACCTGACTGAGTCCTACAAGAGTTTGCATGAGGCCCTGATCCATGGCGGCATCGGCAACGAGATCAAGGTAAACCTGCAGTATATCAGCGCCGACGGCCTCGAGGACGGCTCGGAACTGGAGAAGCTCGAGAGCTGCGACGGGATCCTGGTGCCCGGCGGTTTCGGCAGCCGCGGCATGGAGGGCAAGATCCGGGCAGTGACCTATGCGCGGGAAAACAACATCCCCTTCTTCGGCATTTGTTTGGGGATGCAGCTGGCGGTCGTGGAAATTTCTCGAAATATCGCTAAAATAGAGGGGGCCCATTCGGTCGAGTTTAACCTCGCCACCCCGAATCCGGTGATCTACCTGATGACCGAGTGGTTCGATTTCCGCACCGGCAAGATCGAAACCCGCGACGAAAATTCCGACATGGGCGGCACCCTGCGGCTCGGAGCTTATCCCTGCGCCCTCAAGCCCGGCACCCTGGCCGCCACCGCCTACGGGCAGGAAACGATTAGCGAGCGTCATCGCCACCGCTACGAATTCAACAATGCCTACCGCCAGCAGCTGGAGGCGGCCGGGTTGATCATCAGCGGCGCCTCACCGGACGAGAGCCTGGTGGAAATTGTGGAACTGGCCGGTCACCCGTGGTTCCTCGGCTGCCAGTTTCACCCGGAATTTCAGTCCAAACCCATGAGGCCGCATCCCCTGTTCCGCGATTTCATCAAGGCGGCCATGGCCCATAAGAAAGGAAATCTCCTCTAAGATGATGAAGACTGTCGAACTGAACTCGACCCCTGCCGGATCGATCCTGATTGGATCGGGGGCACCGCTGCTTTTGATGGCCGGTCCCTGTGCGCTGGAAAGCAGCGAACTTGCCCGGGAAATCGCCCTGGAAATGAAGGCGATCACCGCCCGGCTGGGCATTTCCTACGTGTTCAAGGCCTCTTTTGACAAGGCCAACCGCACCTCGCTCAACTCCTTCCGGGGGCCGGGGGCCAAACAGGGGCTGCGCATCCTCGGCCGCCTGCGGGAAGAGGTCGGGGTGCCGGTGGTCTCCGATATCCACGAGCCGGCCCAGGCCGAACTGGCCGCCGACTGTCTCGATATTCTCCAGATTCCCGCCTTTCTGTGCCGCCAGACCGATCTCCTGGTCGCCGCCGCCAAAACCGGCAAGGTCGTCAATGTCAAGAAGGGGCAGATGGTTTCGCCCTGGGACATGGAGCACGCGGTCAACAAGCTGCGCGGCGCCGGCAGTGAACGCATTCTCCTGACCGAACGCGGCGCCTCCTTCGGCTACAACAATCTGGTGGTGGACATGCGCTCCCTGCCGGTGATGCGCTCTTTCGGCTGCCCGGTGATCTTCGATGCCACCCATTCGGTGCAGCTGCCCGGAGGCGCCGGCGGCAGCTCCGGCGGCCAGCGCCAATTCATCCCGGCCCTGGCCCGGGCGGCGATGGCGGTAGGCATCGACGGACTCTTTCTCGAGGTGCATCCGGATCCGGACAAGGCCCTCTGCGACGGCCCCAATTCCCTGCCGCTGGCCGAGGTCGAGAGCCTGCTCAAACAGCTGCTGGCGGTGCGGCAGGCGGTTGCCGGAGTGCTCGATGCATAAGGAAGGATGCGGGATCGCGGCAGGCGGCTATCCCTCGGACTGCGAATTGACCGAAGCCCTGCGCGCCCGGGCGCAACAGCGAAACCAGCCGCTTGTGCGGAGTGCTGCCTGGCTGGCCGCCCTGCCCCAGGCGAAACAGGTGCGGCTGTTGCTGCTCGATGTCGACGGTGTGCTCACCGACGGCGGCATCACCTATGGGAGCGGCGGCGTCGAGACCAAGACCTTCAACACCCAGGACGGACTGGGGCTCAGGCTGCTGCAGGACAGCGGCGTGGCGGTCGGCATCATTACCGCCCGCACCTCCGAGGCGGTGATTCTTCGTGCCCGGGATCTGCGTATCACCCAGCTGTACCAAGGGAAATCGGACAAGCTGACCGTGTTCGAGGAGATCCTCAAGGAAACCGGCCTGCGTCCGCCCCAGACCGCCTACATGGGCGACGACTGGATGGATCTGCCGATCCTCAACCGGGTCGGTTTTGCCGCGGCTCCGGCCAATGCGGTGGCCGAGGTCAGGCAGCGGGTCCATTACACCACCGAACGCGGGGGCGGCTTTGGGGCGGTCCGCGAGGTCTGCGATCTGATCCTCGAAGCCCAGGGGCAGCTGGACAGGATGCGGGCCCGATTCGACCGATGATCAGAAACCCGCGCAATATTTTATGGATCGTGCCGCTGCTGCTGTTTCTCAGCAGCCCGCTGTGGAAATCGCCCCTGACCGCCTTTCTCGCGCCCCGTGGCGGATATAGCCCGCAAATGGCGCAGCCGGAAAACGGATCGCCCACCCAGGATTTCATCATGGACGCGGTGACCATTACCCTGACCAGCAAGGGGCAGGCCGAATGGCGGATCGACGCTGAGCGAGCCTCCACCGGCGAACAGGATCACGAGATCGAAATGGTGGGCGTCAATGCCAGGTACATCGGCACCGACAAGGAACCGACCCAGATCACCAGCCGCAAAGGCAAATATTACATCGACCAGCGGCATCTGGTCCTCACCGATCAGGTCGTGATCTCCAAACCCACCAAGAACCAGCAGTTGATGTCCGACCAGTTGGATTATTATGATGCCACCAAAATGGTGGTCAGTCCGGGAAAGGTGGATCTGCAGGGCCCCGGGCTCAAAGTGACCGCGGGCCGAATGGATTACGATCTTTCCACCGGCGGCTACGATTTCAGCAACCGGGTCAAGGTGAAACTCTAACTCCCGCCGTTCCTCCGGCGGGTTTCCATTGCGAAGGGACTCCTTTCATGTTGAAAATAAACGAAAATTATCTGAAGTTGCAGGCCTCCTATCTTTTTTCCGATATCGCCAAGCGCGTGACCGCCTTCCAGGCGAGCCACCCGGAGCGCGAGGTGATCAAGCTGGGAATCGGCGATGTCACCAATCCGCTGCCCCCTGCTTGCATCAAGGCCATGCACGCTGCCGTCGACGAGATGGCGACCACCAGCGGCTTCCGCGGTTACGGCCCGGAACAGGGCTATGATTTTCTCCGCGAGGCCATCGCAATCAACGATTTTCAGGCGCGCGGCGCCGAGGTCCGGGCGGATGAGGTCTTTGTCTCCGACGGCGCCAAGTGCGATACCGGCAATATCCAGGAGCTGTTCGCCACGGACGCCAGAATCGCCCTGCCGGACCCGGTTTATCCGGTCTATCTCGATACCAATGTCATGGCGGGCCGCACCGGTGCCTTCAAGGACGGCCGTTTCGAGGGGCTGGTCTACCTCGATTCAACTAAAGAGAACAACTACGTCCCCGAACTGCCGACGGAACCGGTCGATCTGATTTATCTCTGTTTTCCCAACAACCCCACCGGTTCCACCATCACCAGAGAGCAACTGAAGGTCTGGGTCGATTACGCCCGCGACAACAAGGCCCTGATCCTCTTTGACGCCGCCTACGAAGCCTTTATCCGCGATCCCGCGCTGCCGCACTCCATCTTTGAGATCGAAGGGGCCCGCGAGGTGGCGATTGAATTCCGCAGCTATTCCAAGAGCGCCGGTTTCACCGGGACCCGTTGCGCCTACACCGTGGTGCCTAAAGAGTGCATGGCCTATGATTCAAAGGGCAACAAGCAGGCCATCCATCCGTTGTGGAACCGGCGGCACTGCACCAAGTTCAACGGCGTTTCCTATCCGGTGCAGCGGGCGGCCGAGGCGGTTTATTCGCCGGAGGGCAAGGCCCAGTGCAAGGCCCTGATCGACGGGTATCTGGCCAATGCCAAGATTATCGGCAAGGCCATGGCTGAGCTTGGGTACAGTTATGTCGGCGGCGATAATGCGCCCTATATCTGGATCTGGGGTAATCGGGATAGTTGGGAATTTTTTGATTTGCTGTTGAATGAGGCTGGGGTGGTTTGTACGCCGGGGGCTGGGTTTGGGAAGTGCGGGCAGGGGTATATTCGGCTTTCGGCGTTTAATTCGGAGGCTAATGTGGTGAAGGCGATGGGGAGGATTCGGGAGGCGTTGGGATAAGCCTAGTAGAACACCGAATGTCTGAGCCACGTTTCCGCTTATTGAACCGTTTGAACTGTTAGGTCCTACTATGAAACGATGGATTGATGATATCTGCACCGCCTTAGAAAACTTAGGTGGCATAGCACATCGCACAGCTTTGCTTGCCGAAATCAAACGCATTCGCCCCGGCCCTCATCCTCAGACCATCGAGATGACGGTTCAACGAACGATTCAAAATCACTCCTCTGATTCAACCGGCTTCCGTGGAGCAGATTTGCTCTACACTGTAAACGGCATAGGGTCAGGTGTTTGGGGGCTTCGGTCGAAACTAACGCCTACACCAAGAGCAAGCGATATTGAAGAGACAGAAATTCCAGATCGAATTCGTACCGAGATTTACCGTATTCTCAGAGATACGATACTTTCCAGAAAGATCAAACAACTTCACAAGAACCAATGCCAACTTTGTGGGAATTCAGTCTCTCTGACCAATGACGACACATACGCAGAGGCCCACCACATAATGCCATTGGGACGGCCTCACAACGGGCCGGATGTCGCGGAAAACATCATGGTCCTTTGTCCCAATCATCATGTGCAGCTTGACTTTGGTGCGGTGAAACTTGTACCCGAGCAAATTCATTCAGTCCACGGCCATTGTATAAGTTCTCAATTCCTTGAGTACCACAACTCTAAAATATATGGTACGTCATTTGTCGAGCCCTAACCAGTTGGAGTCGGGTAGGGAGGGTAAGTATTTTTTAACTTGCCCACCATTTTGATATTTTACTAAAAAATCAAATAATTTCAGGCAATCCCTGCGGGCTTCCCATTCTTTTCTTTGCGTGCCCAAAGAAAAGAACCAAAAGAAAGGGCAGCCCGGCCGCTGAGACGACCCCGTGCGCCAGGGTCCGGAACCGGCGGGGGCAAAAACCACTGCGCCCAGAACACTTGCCCCCTTCACTCCGTGCCTCAGCCGCC
>Ga0074197_1000970_pt1 | contig 28637 bp, 18 predicted proteins | sample EPASupsiteSAE305_FD_64526 | JGI IMG/M metagenome (GOLD analysis project Ga0074197, IMG submission 64526) | Bioremediated contaminated groundwater microbial communities from EPA Superfund site, New Mexico - SAE3-05 reassembly with SPADES | ecosystem: Environmental > Aquatic > Deep subsurface >...
AGATAAGTCTTATAGTAATGATTGGCTGACTAAAGAGCTGGAAGAGTCCGGTGAAGACGGGAAATATGAGGTTAAGATCCCGGCCAGAGATGTGAAGAGGCCCGGTATGGCTTACTATTTTAAAGTGAGGACAGCAAAAGCTTTCACAACAGTTCCAAGGCCGGTGACTCTGGAGACAACTTATAAAATCTCTGTTATTGAGGCGGAAGTATTTGATGATAATGAATTGCCGGTAGTGACATTTAATCCTCCCAGTGCGGAGTTCGATGATACTCTCTATGTGACTGCCAGACCCAATAAACCAAATATAACAATATATTGTACGGATGACGGATCGGTCCCCAATGATAAATCTTTTATTAATATTAAACCTTTCTTGTTGGATAAAACGACAACATTAAAATGTTTCGGAATTGATGCCAAAGGAAAAGCGAGTGAAGTAAAAACAGGTGAATACGTGAAGTCGGAAAATACCGTTACAGCAAGTTTTACCGCTACACCTACTCAGATAGTAAGAGGGCAATCGTCTTTGCTATCGTGGACGACAAACGATGCTGCGGAAGTTGTTTTGGAACCGGATTTTGGACAAGTAAATTTGAATGGAAATCTGGAAGTAAGTCCGTTTTTTACAACTACATATATCCTGACAATTATTGACAAGGAAGGTAAAAGGGTGCAAAAAAAAGCCACAGTTTATGTCTCGGAAGGTGTTGTGAATTATCCGGATCAATCACCGCCAACGGGACCGGAGATGTATTTGGTTTTAGGTTTAGCGATAAGTGGTGTTCTATTGTGGAAATCTAAGGTGAACGAATAAGGCTGGTGAATATTAAAAGAACGACGGTCGTCCTGAATTTACGACAGTCCGCCTATGGAGGATTTCAGGATCTCGTGAATTGAAGTATGGCTTCTTGGAGTAATGCGTATTGCACGCGATCCCGTGTCGTAGCACGGGATGACAATTGTATTCTTTAGAGTATATCGATCAGTTCACCAGTCAGATATTTGTAGCCCTTTTGTTTAAAAAGTTTATCTCCAGCTTCTCCTAAATTCTTCGTTGCCAATTTTGAAGCTTCATAGGCTGTCAAACCTTGAGCAATATATCCACCAATTAAACCTGCTAAAATATCTCCTGTCCCTCCTTTGGTAAGGCTCTCATTACCGGTTCTGTTTAGGTGGATTTCATTTTGATTGACGATTATGTCGATTGGGCCTTTTAAAACAACTGTTGCGTTGGTGTTTTCGGATAGATGTTTTATCTCAATTTCCAGGTCTTTCTGATTTGTTGGAAGATTTTTCTTGAGTAGTTCTTTTAATTCGGTTTTGTGAGGAGTCAGAACAGAATTGTTCGGTAGTTTAAAGCTCGTGTTTAGAGCATAAAGAGCGTCGGCATCAATTACTAGTGGGAAATTTAATTGGGGAATTAATATATTAAGAGCTTTCAGAGTACGCTTGTTTTTCCCGAGTCCAGGACCAATGATCAGAACATCGACGTTTTTAACATTATCCAAAACAAGAGCGATAGATTCAGAGGTAAAATAATCTTCAGGATAAGTTTTGATAATAAATTCCGGTGAATATGAAGCTTGGATTATTCGATTACACTCAGGGATAATTGGAAATACTAAATCAATGCCACTTTTAAGACAGGCGAGTGAAGTGAGGACTGTTGCGCCGTAATAATCTTTTGATCCGCTTAGTATGGCGACTTTGCCATTTTGACCTTTGTGAGTGGTGGAGGGATGGGGGAGCATGGCGTTTTGGACTTAAAAACGAAGATATCTCATTTAGATTATAGACGCCTCGATTCGTATTTGAAAGAATATTAATTTTATGGTAAAATACTAGGATTTAACTATATTCTTATATGTCAAATTCTGGTCTATTACAGTATCAGATAGCGGAAAAACTAGAAAAAGGAGAGATGAATAAGTCTGACATGGTTTTTATATTGATGGTCTTGTCTAACTTAAAAAATACGGAAGACAAGAAGCTTTTTCTAGGTGATTTAGTTAATAAATATCCATTTTTAGAAGCATATTTGTAAAATAATGAGATGAGTGAAAACAAAGATATAATTGAAAATAAGGCGATTTTAGATGTTAAAAATGATGTTGACGCGCAGAAATACATAGATTTTCTGAGAACTAATGATGGAAAATCTCTGGAAGGCAAATATAAAGTTATTGAATCCGATATTAATATTGAAGATGATAGGGAGAACACTAATTCTGCTGTCAGGAAGTTTATAAATGCAGCATTGGACAGATATTTTACGGGCAAGGTTAATAATATTGGTGGGGAAGAATCGCTGAAAGATATCATGATAATGATTAAGAATTGGAAGGAAGCAAATGGAACTTTGTATAGAGATGTAATAGAAGAGAACGGGAAATATCTGTTTGAAAACCCATCACGAGGTGTTTTTAACAATTTGGAAGTAAGTAGATATAGATTAGGAAATGAATTCCCGGATCAAACTGAACCGCTAAATGATGAGGAGGTCAAAAAATATCTTAAATACAAAGAAGACAAGAAGCTGGCTGAGGATTGTCAGGAAGTTTTTTTACAAGCTTATATAATTGCGGAGAACAAAATAACCAATTTGATAGTGGATTATGCACAGAGTCATCCGAATAAAGATAACACTGCTGACAGTACTTTTATTGTTGATCAAATAATTAAAAAAACATTTGAACCTGGTTCCTCACAAGAGTTACGAGATTATTTGTTCAAAGATTCATCTGGTAAAAATTTAGAAGCAGAATTAGGACTTGATACAAAAGCTGTTGATGCGATATTTAGTTCAACGAAAATTGAAGATTTCACATCCGCTTTATGGTCATACATGTTCCACACAAGAGGTAAAGCGGGACATAGAGAGAATATTATAAGAAGACTTTTGGAAATAATGGAAGATACAAGGACTCAAAATAATGAGGAAGAAAGAGAATTTGCGGGGAGATATCAAAAAAAAGGATCTCAGGAGACAGCTGGAGAGTTCGAGAAGAAAAATCCCGGTGTGTTTGAAATCACGAATAGAGTTATCAATAGTATTAAAGAACAAAATTGGATTATAAATTCGGGTTTAGATTTTTCAAAAGTAGAAGATAAAAAGATAATTCTTCTGCATATTCAGGCGGCACTTATGAAAAAAGGAATTCTGATTGATGGTTTTGATCAAGGAAAATTCAAAAGTATAAATACGCAAAACAATCTTAGTAGAACATATGATCATATAGTTAAGAGGTTACGAACAAGAGAAGATGTTGTAAAAATACTTCAAGCTCTTGATTTATACATAGGAGAATTAAATGTCGAACCAAAAGTAATAGTGGATTATGCAAAAGGTGCAGGATTTACTTGGGATAAATTCTATGAGGTTAAGAGTGATAGAAAAACTCTCGAGGGATACTCAACATACAATAAAGAGGCTTATGACAAGTTCTATAAATTGGCACGAGAAAATAGAGATATATTATATCCTGATTTACCGGAAGGTGAATTTGTTTTGGAGGAAGCTGTTGATAAAGATCTAAAAATATATTTTGAGAATTGTCATGGTGTGGCAGGATGGAATTATGAAGCCTTTGTAAAGAAAATGGCAGAAAAAAATACGATAGTAAGAAAAGATAAACAAAACATTGTAGATAGTTTTGTTAAGACAAAAAAGGATGGGATGTCTGAGGAGGAGAAAAATAAATTAAAAGAAGAGGCTAAAAAAGCATTTTTGAAAAAGAATGAGACAATTATAACTAATAAGAAAAGTGAAATTGATCAAAAGATTAATAATCTCCAGAAATCAATATTTGACAAGAAGAAAGAATATGAAGAACAGAAACAAGGAGAGAAGACAAACAGACAAATAGCTGAAGAAAAAGTTCTTAATAATGATGATTTAATAAATATAATTAAGAACGACTTAAATCAGAAATACAGAGTTGAATTTGATAAATCATGGGACAGTTTTTTTGCCTTTGATGTTAATGAATTTTTAAATGAAGAGCATAAAGAAGAGATAGATGAAGGTGTAGAGAAGATTTTGGCTGAAAGAAAAGAAGAGGAGAAAAAAGACAGATACAATGAGGCTTTCGGGAAATTTGCGAAAGAGGAAATTTCTAATGGTTCCAAGGAGTTAATTGAATTTTTGAAAAAAGATGAGAACATTTTGAAAAAAGCAAACAATACTGCCTTGGATATCATGGTTAAGAAACATCCTGAGTTAATGTCCGGCTTAGAGAAGCATCTGAAGGAAACAATGGGTAAAAATAGGAAAAGTAATGAGCCGAAATTTATAGCATGGAAAGCGAAAGAAACTTTAAACCACATAAATGCACAAATAGATAAAGATCAGGATTCGGTAAAATTTAAGAAAGAATTAGAGAGTTTAATAGAAATAGAAATTGCTAAATCAATCGATACTAATAATGGAGAACAATCTCAAGTGCTTGAGGATCAATTTATGAAGAGTGAGGCTTTTATGAACCTTGAAAAGAATGTTGAGGAGTTAAGTATAAGAGATCAAAAAATACAATTAATAGAGGCAAAAAAAGTGATGTTGAAGAAAATATATAAAGGTCTTACGGAAGAAGAGGTGGACAAAATTCTTGAAAAGGCAGTTGATAAAAAATTGGAGGAAAGAAAGGACAAAGAATCTAATATTTATAAAGTCTATATCTTACCAGAAATAGAGGAAGAACTTGATAATGGTTTCATAGAATCAAATTCTGAAGTGGCAACAATAATGGAAGAAATCAAGAAATTGGGAGAAGAAAAAAATAAAATTGAAGCTGAATTGATTAAAAATGGTGAGAAGGAAATATCTGAAATTGGAAAGAATATTGTTATAAAAAAAGTAAAAGACATAATAGAAAAACATGAATTAAATAATGAATCATACAGAGAACAGGCTGTAGGAATATTGTATGGAAGTGTCAGAAATGGGGATTCTTATCAGAGTGACTATAAAAAATACAGTGAGGAAATTATAAATAATTCTGAGGAATATGATAAAGTTTTGAGTCAATTAATCCTAACAGAGAATTTAGTAATAGATGTTGCAAGAATTAAAGAAATTATTAATGGAGAAGATAACGAAGAAAAGGTTGTTTTGTTGGGTAAAATTGATGAATTAATTCAGAGAAAATTTGAGGTAAGCGGAAACGGGAAAACACACCTTGGCGGAATATCGAATCAAGGAATAGATTCTCTGACTGAAGAGCTTAAATTAAGGGCGGTGGAGAAAGAGTTATTCCCGGGGAAGGAATCAATTATTGAACAAAAAACAGATAAAGCAGTTGTTACAGAAGATCAAATCAAGAGAGTATATGACATGATGAATATTTTTGGACAGGTCAAAGATGTAAATGATGCCGTAGACGCTTATAAATATCTGGTGACAAAAAGTAGAAGAATGGATTTAAAGATATCTGATTATATCAATATTCAAGGTGAGGGAAAGAAGCCAATAGAGATAAAAGTGGGGATGTTGGATGTAGAGAAGAATTTGCATGCAATGTCTGAGTATCAAGCCAGAAAACTTACGAATACAATTTTGAATGAATATTCAGGCAAACTGAAGGAAAAAGGATTCTTTAAGAAAATCAAAAATGGGTTCAAATTGGAAGGAAAGAGATGGCTGGAAGGAGCTGATGAATATAATAGCTATAACTCAATAAGGTGTTTATTAGAATCTTTGTATAAAAATGAACCATTGTCTGCTGATTCTCAAAAAATACTAAAAGAGTTACAAAGTAGAAATCTCATTCCAAATGACTTAGAGCAATTTAGAAATGATACGTGCAAAGAGTTTGATGCACTTATCGAGTCTAGTTTTGGGTTTACGGATACTTTAAGCGAGAAGAAATATAAATATGACGAAAGCAATGAAATTGATGGAATATATGCAGAAAAACTAAATGATGCCGTAAAAGAATATTTCACCAATCCCAATAAAAAGACTTTGAATATGAATATTTGTGATATTAGGAGAGAAATGTCACAAGACAATAGATACAAAGACAAAAATTTACATGACAATATTGAATCAGAAATTGTTAAAGCTTATGAAGAACATAGTGAGGGAATTACAGAAATGGATATTGAAAACATGCAATTAAAAGCTTATCTAATCGACGATAATAAGGGAGCATTGAATACGGATTTCAAGTGTACTTTGATCAATAAACTAGCTAAGAGAGTTGGCAAGTCTAAAGTAGCGAATAAAACAACTGCGATATTGGGACATCTTGGTATTCATTTCAGTGTGGCGGCGGCAACAAGTATCGCTTATTCAGTTGCTACAAGACAGGCATCAAGAGTGATTTCTCTTCTAGGGGTGCCGTTCTTGGGAGGAGCTATATACGGAGCTGCCAGAAAAGTTGGCGAATCACGTCGAAGGGGGAATGAAGTTGATTTTAGAATCGAGCAGGGAGATATAACGGAAAGTTCTGAAAAGACGAAAGACGAAGAAAAATTATATGAAATATTTAAGAATAAGAGTAAAGATTTCTCATATACGGAGATAGCGGAAAAGGGGAAAAATATTGTAGCAATGATGAAAAATCCCGATGAGACTATGTTAGACAAGGATCACAGATGTCAAAGATGTCTAGATGATTTGGTGTCTTTTATTGCGGAACTTGAGGAGAGATTATATTACGGCAGGAAACAGAATAGATCATTCATTACTTATACAAATGTCAGTGCGGTTAATAGAGAAGAAGCTCAGATATTTAAATTAATCTCTGAACTTAAGAAACAGTATGTGGATTTAAAATTGGAAAACAGTGGTGATAAATATTTCAGTCAGCCACCTCTTAATAGTACTGGATATGCATCACTATCTGCACAGGATAAAATACTTAAACATTTGAATGAATCATTCTTGGCCGGTGAGAGAGTAAAGGTAAATATACAACTTCAAGCTTTATTGGATGAAGAAGAGAAAGTGTTTAGAGGATTTCAAATTAAGAAGGGCGTCAAAGGTGCTGTTATTGCCGGTTCATTTGCGGCTGCTTTCACGGGAGCATTCGAGTTGGTAAAAATGGGTATCGGAAGTATCGGTGGTGGAGGTGGTACGGTTTCGGAAGTATTAAAGGGAGCTGAAAAGAAATTTCAAATAGGAGGAAAAGATAAAGCTTTTAAAGTACCTGATGATGTATATGACTCAATCACGAAAAAACATCCAAATGGTTTTAATAGCGATGATGAATTTATAAAGGCTTTAGAAAGTGAAGGTTTGAAAATAAATAAGGATCCGTCCACAATAACAACCCCTGGTTCAACAACAAATACGCCGGTTGCTCCTGGCGGAGGTGTTACTGGTGGAGGATCTGGTTACGAATATTTTGTTGAACAAAATAAAGGGAATTTCTATGAAGTGAAAGAATCGCGATTATTTCATTATGGTACTGCCAGTAAAACTGTAACCGAGATGAATGAAAATCACTTGTTATTTGGCGGACATAATGGACAATTCTCTGATGGAAAAGTTGGCTACAATGTGTCCAAGATGTTTAATAATTTTTCTTCTCAGACCAGTACGGAGAGTGGTGAGATATCAGGAGATGCAATAAAGACAGCTTGTGAGAAAGGAAAGCTCTTTATGGGAGTATATTTGAATGGACACGGAGGGAATGTTATCAAAATACCGATTGACTCAAACGGTGATATTAAAATAGATTTAGACGATCCAAAAATGGGAGGATTGTACAAGCAATTGTTCCAAATGAATGGAGATAAATTAGAATGCAAAGCCAAAGTGATAGCGGTAATGATGGAAAGAAGCGAAGGAAAAGTGGATATTTTAGCATCAATAGGTGGTAAGAATAGTGCAAATCCAGATTTCTTAATTCCTAATCCTCCTTTAAAAACACCGGATATAATTATAGAAAATCCGGGACTTCTTGAAAAACTTCCTGTATCAGACAATGGGATGGACTGGGTTGTTATTCCATTAATTACTGATCCAAGAATTAAAATTAGTTCAGATCGAGGATATAAACAGACCGAAGTGGCACCATTATTTGCCACAGAAAAAAAGGATAATTTTATTAAAAATGATAACGCCGGGACAAATTTCTATAGTGGGATGGCCAATCAAGAATTTAGACTCAATAGTTTTGTAAAGCCATTAGTGGAAAAGAAAGAATCGAATGATATTTTAACCGGTTGTGATGTGGCAGTGAAAGAAACGAGAGATAATATCGTAGATACGATGTATAAAGTGAACAATCAAAAGACGGGGCAAATCGATAAATTAGAGGATTCGGTTGACCCAATAAACTTTGATAGTTTCAAAGAAAAAAATAAGGAGTTTTGTGGAACATCGAGAATCAAAGAAAAAGAATATGAAGATAAATTAGCTTCCGGTGACATCAAACTGAACAAAACGGGAGAAATTAGTGAGATGAAATTTGAAAATGAAGACTTAACAGACCTGAAAGATAAATTGCCTAATTTAAGAAGTTTGAAAGCGACAAATTGTTCAATTTCCGGAGAACTTCCTTTTGGTATCAAGAAATTGGATTTTGATAAAGTATCAAGTAAAAATGATCTTGACTTGGGGACAATGAAATTGGAAGAGATAGATATGAATCGATGTGAAAATTTGGAAATAAAGAATTTGAGTTATAGTTCGAGTACGCTGGAGAAATTTATAATTGATGAACAATCCTCAACAAGTATAGGAACAGGTGAAATGGATTTCAGTACATTTAATAATCTGAGATACTTTCAAGCTGTGATTTCCAATGAGCCGGGTAAATGGCCAAATAATCCGATAAATATAGGTCCTGATGAAAGCAAGTTTAAATTTAGAATTCTAAATAGCAGTTTCGATACAAGTAAGCTGAATGTTCTTTCATCATGGAAAGGATTTGTCGTAAAAGGTAAAGAAGACAGCAATACGATTGGAACAATTTAGAACTATCTTCAGACAATAGGAGCATATTTGACAATTTAAGAAAAATATATAAAATAATACTCTTTAATAAAACAAAATGAATGATGAAAAAAAACAAATTAATGATCAAATAGAGGAATTGCAGAAGCAATATTTAGATCAGAAAACAGCTATTTTAGATTTAAAGAATATGATTGAGACCAAGAAAAAAGAGCTTAGAAACAACTTAAATAAATAATTTATTTTAATAATATAACATGAGTGTAAATAAAAACGAGATTGCTGAGAAATTGAATGAAAAGAAAAGTAATGAGGTGACAACATCCTTACAAGATATTAGATCCAGCATGGAGAGAATACTTGGTAGTGATATATCGAGTGGTGATTCCAGGCTTGAAAAAATTAATAAAACAATTGAAAAATTGAATGCGATGCTTTCGGGTTTAACTGATCTTTATGAGGTTAATGAAGGTGTTGGTATTCATGTCCAGGAACTTATTGCCAAAAAAGATACATTGTCTTTGGAGGAGACAAAAGAGTATGCCTCTACAATTCATGGATCTCTAGGAGAAGTGAATTCCCAGCTTCAGAGTATTAATATGGCATACGATAAAATGTTCAATCAAGACAAATTATTGAATGAATTTAATATTGCTTTGAACAATTCAATGAACGTTTCAGATAATGCTTCTATCGATAGTGCAAATGTATTTAATACGCTAAACGCTGTTGTTCAAAAATTGGGGCAATATAAAGATAAGATATCCAAGGATATCGATACTGTAAAAACTACTGATAAAAAAGAAGTTGTGGAAAATGTAAATATTGATGAAATCAAGGCGGATTATGAAAGAATGAAAAATGAGTATATAACAAAGAAAAATTCAGCTGAAGGAGTTATTGCAAATAATGACAAAGAGAATGATGAAGAAATAAACAACGTTGAAAGTATTATTAAAGAAATCTCTGAATTAGATGAGAGCTCAGATCCAAATATTCAAAGAAAGAAAGAAGATCTAATGTTGAATGCACAAGAAAATTTAAGTGAGATGAATAATAATAAAGATGCTATTGAATCATATAAAAAGGGAGTCTCGGATAGTACGGCTTTTACAGATTTATGCAATGAAGCGGATGCTTTAATTACTAGATTGGAATCAGAGAAAAAAAGCTCTCTAGATAGACTTGATAGTAATATTACTGATCTGGAAAAAAACAATATGTACAGATTGGAGGCGTTATATAAAGAAGTAGGGGAAAGAGAAGGGGAAATGAAAGAATTAAATTTAAGCAGTGACATAAAAGATGTCAATGAAGTCTTAGATAGACTGGATGCGGTTATTAAGGGTGGTAATATTGCTGAAAATGATTTGACTAAATTGGAAGAAGCAAAAAAATATGCAGATACCGCAGAAGTGAAAACTAATGTTAATAAGTCAATCAAAGCATACGAAGATAAGAAATTAGACTTAGGTAAAATGTTAGAGGAAGCGGAAAATATCGAGATGATCAATGGCGAGGGCAGTGAGTATAGGAAAAGAATGTATAATGAAATGACTGAGCAGAAAAAGTGGATTGGGCAGTCTCCCGTTAGAATGAATGACGATAATGAGATGTTTTCTATTAATAAGTTACAAATGGAAAGTTTGTTGGAATTTGCACAAGAAAAGTCTGACGAGGTAAAGAAAATGATTTCCGAATGTGAAAAGAGGATTAAAGAAAGAAATGATATTTTTGGTGATGATATTAGTATTGAACAAGCAATAAAAGAGACTCAAGAGAACATAAAGAACATGAATAATACTGTCGGTGAGACAATGAAGAATTTAAAGAAATCACAGTTAGAGGCTCTTAGAGAAGTGAATCAAGTGGAGATAAATGATATCTTGCTTGATAAAAAAGTCTTTCCGGCAGGGGTCAGTGTTGTGAGTGCTGATGATGTTACAGATGTAATAGACAAAGTCAGAGATTATGAAGGAGATAAAGGTGAACAAAGTGCAAAAGTGAATTATGATGCACAGGAATATTCTACATTGGGACTTTCGAAATATGTTCCCGAGCAGAGAGATTTGATTGTCCTGTTGGAAATAATTAAGACTCCAGGTGTATCCTCTGAATTTGATAAGCTTAAAGATTTGTTCAATCCAAATATTGCTGAAATACCACTTCTAGGAAAAGTATCGAAGGCATTTAATAGCGCTCAGAGACCCGATCTAGTTGAAGCGATGAATGTTGCCATTGAAGAAAAAAAGAAGTTGATTAATTAATCTATTATAAATAACATTAAATATGACTAATATTGAAGAATCTACATTATTGGAATTAAGTGAAGAGCAAAAGCAAGACATGAAGACAGATTGCTTAATCATTTATAAAAACATCACAAACGATGCATCTAATTTGGATGAAGCTGATCTGAAGAGTGTTGCAAGTAATCTAACTGATAATTTGGAGGATTATTTGATGAAAAAAAATCCCTATTGTGGGAAAAGTAATTTGAGAAAGGAAAAATATCAGGCATATTTTGATGATGGACATCCAGAGAGTTTTACTGAGCTTCAGGATCTGTTAATGGTAATGATGGAAGGAGTAAGTGGGGTGGAGAAAGTAGATGTGCCAGCATTTTATGAGCAACTAAAAGATGATTTTAGAGAGAAGAAGAATCAGTTAAAAACGAAGACAGCTTTATTAAATTCAGTGAAGGTTTTGGAAACACAAGTTAAAACCCATGACATTGAGAATACTGAAAAAAATCATCTTCCGGGTGCTGATGATATCAAAGTTATTATTAGAAATATCAAGGAGCGTCTTGAGTCAGTAAACAATGATAACGAATTGCCGTTGAATACACTTATTACTTCTTTAGTCTGTGCAGAGCAGATGTATGAAAGGAGTAAAGAAAGCGTTGAAGGAATATTGCAGGATGAGGATATTGCCAAGGCTTTTCTGACAGATTCCAGGAAAAAGTTTAGTGAAACACTTTTGTACAGTGATGTATTAAAAACAATGTTGGATAAGATTGATAATATGAAAGAGTTATATAGTAAAATTAATCTAGAGGACCCGTCTTTTACGAGAGGAATATATGAATGTGATAAGGAGAAATTTGAGCAGTATATCGAAGAATATGAAATTGTTAAGAACACATATGCAAAGGATAATAAAGACTTGTTTAAATATATGGATCAAGTTGTCTTAGGGTTTAAAGAATTTGAAACATTATTAAATGTATTAGAGTCGAAATCGGATGATTATGCCGTGATAGATATAGCCAGATATAATGATAAGTTTGATGAAATTAGGAAAGAAATGGAGGTCTTAATTAAAGAAGAGCCTCAAGTGAAGAACGATATTTCTTATTTAGAACTTGCAAATAAACTTGATTCATTAACAGTTCTCTTTGATGAGAAATACGCAATGTCAGACAAAAAAGTCTGGACATTTCTGGCAGTATTAGAGAACGCTAAGATAGAAAAGAGATTTATGAATATTTCCATTCATGAAGGTGAAGAATCTTTAGCAACTAAAAGTAAAAAATTAAACGAGGTTACAATAAAAGCGGTAGATTGGAAGAAAAAAGCTCTAGATTTGCAGAAAGAGTATAAAACTAACATCTATGTTGATAGTATTGATAATGAGACCAAGACGGAATGTGAAAAAAGTGCGAAAGATTATGGCACAGTTGAAGAACTAGAGAGGGCTGTTTTAGCGCTTGTGAAATATAGAGAAGACTTAGATAAGGAACTAGAAGGATATATTAATGTCAATTATTCCTCTGATATCACTACTGAGAAGAAAGCCGAATTAGTTAAGAAGCTAAACGTCTTTGTTTTAGCTCAAAAAGGACTGGTAAATCAACAGATTGATAAAATTGTAAATGGTAAATTGAAAGAAGTTTTAAACTCTATCAAAAAAACACCGGTGCCTAAAGTTCTAAGAAGAATGATTGAAATGCCAAAGTTAGAAGATAATGGAGAGCCACTTTATGATCTTTCAACAATAATTAATAGATTAAACGCTTTAATCAATGATTTTGATGCGGATTTCAAGTCAAAGAAATCACTGTATGATAAAACCAAAAGCTTACTTACTAATGATGAGGATAAAAGCAGATTGGATGGTGAATGGAATAGCACAATAAGTGGAAAGAAAAAAGAAAAAGTCACCAATCTAAGTGAAGGGTCATCAATAAAAACTTGGGTTGATAGAAACAGAGGAGAAATAAATAAATGTAAATTCATTTATCAAGATATAAGAAATGGAAATAATGAGAGACAACCATATACGATTGATCTTACGACTCTTGAATGGTTGATTAAAACAAAGAACTTTCCACTTTCCGATGAAGGCAAAGAGGTTCTTTACAAGACATTGAAACCGGAAATGAATAAGAACGGAACTGGAATTATTAATCGAGAAAAAAATGGAATTCTTGCCGATGTCAATGAATACACATTTCTAGATCCCAAGAATATTGGAAGAAAGTATATTAATTTCGATGAAAAGAAATTAGCGACAACCGATCTGAATAATCTTCCAACAGACTATGATAAATTCACGATAGAACTTCTGCCTGAAAATTTCGGAGAGATGTTGGGATCGATTAAGAATATGTTTAATAGGTTTGCCAACAAAAGAAAGGTTGACAGATCTAAGGATGATAGAAAGAGAGAAGGCTTGTCTTACATGTGTCCACTGCCTGGCAAGGACTTGTGTAAAGTTATTGTGGCCGATTTGAATAATCCTAAAAACAAAAAGGTCGAAATATCGGAGGGCTCTCAAAATGAGTTGAACAATAATATTGCTTCAAGAATTAATCTAACCCAGATTAAATGTGAAGAGGGTGGTAAGACTATTACAAAAGGATTAAGTCATGAGAATGCGCTTGCGCTACAAATGGCTTATATAATGGAAAGAAAAGATTGGGGAGATATGAAAGGTGAGATATTTAATGTGCTTTCCGCTGCAATTTTAACAAAAAACATGGATTGGATTACCGATTTGAAGGAAACTGTTGCAAATTATAAAACAGACTATCCACAAATTGATTTTGTAACCAAGAATCTATCTAATATTGATTTGAAAAAAGACGTGATCAAATCATTAGAAAGATTGTTTTTCCAAGTAACGATGCTGGAACCGATTATCAAGAATGTTATTTTGGAATCTCAGCATGCTCAGGGAAAAGAAAACGTAAAATATGAAGAGATAACATTGGATGAAAAGATTAAGCTTATAGCTATGGATGAGAGAATGCATTATTTCTTGGAGCAAGTTATGAATACGGAATTGAAATTAAACGGTCAGAGATTTGCGAACGGTAATGTTACGCAAAATAAAACTCAGAACGAAGAAAAATAGGAAAATTAAATCAAAAAAAAGGAACTTGTTCTATGGTGACAATATATACACAACACATTAGCAAAAATGTACAATATGTGTTATAATAATATATCATTAGGATAATTGTTCCTTGAAAACCAGGCTTCGCGAGACCCACAAAAAAATCGAACGGCTCTGAAAAGGAGCTGAAGCTGAAATGACGAAATCCGAATTACAAGTGAAATTCCAATGACAAATTAATGAATATAAACTCCGTGGAAAGATAATCACTAATGTTTATCCTCTAACTAATTTGTTATTCGAGTTTAGCAATTCGTCATTCAATCGATTTATCGATTTTTTTGTGGGTGTCGCGCAATAAAAAACAAGTTTTAAATTATAAAAAAACAAAAACAAATCACAAGAAAAGGAGTACGGAGATGAAAAATCTTCTAAGAAAATTCGCAAAACCAGCTAGTATAGTTTTAACGCTGGTCAGTTCAGTAATGAGTATCTTTGGAGCCGTTGAATTAGGCTTCGATAATGCTGCAGTTCTCGCAGCATTTATTTTTACAATTACCATATCCTTCTTTACCGCATTGTACATCATTGAAATCGGTGAAAAAAAGATTGGAATCGTTGTTTTCTTGATTGTTATGCTGGGATTATCTTCACTAACAAACATCTCGGTGATGTTTATATCTGAGATGGCTCAGTTGAAAAAATCTCAATTTTCTGAGAGATATGAAGAGTATCTAAATGAAATTGAATCGAATTTCAGCATATCAAAAAAAAATTATGAAGCTAAAAATGCAAGCTTGTTCGGTGGCGCATCGTCAGATCTTCAAGCTATGTATGCAGAAGAGTTAAATGGTCGCTATAGTGGTATCAAAGGCTCCGGACCAACAGTCCAGGCCATTTTGGACACTAAAAATTTCCTTGATACTCAAGTAGCACCTAGATATGTCAGCCAAGATTATTCTTGGTTCGCTGAGCTTCTAAAGTCAGCAAAGGCCAAAAATCTTCAGAATGCTGATGAAGTTAAGTCTGCTTATGAGTCTCTGGTTTCAACGATTCACAATCGTGCACCGTTTTTCGTACCTGTGCCGGTTTTTGATTCAAGAGTAAACCACTTTGGAAATCTATGGTCATTGATGATATCAATGCCATGGATAGTCTTGGTTTCTTTTGCTCTTGATTTGTCGATACTTTTCTTTGCGTTAAACACACCGAAAAAGAGAGTTCCAAATGAAAAGCTTATAAAAAAAGCCGGGATGTTAGCAGCAAGCGTGATGGTTATCGATTATTTCGTTAGCTTTTATGGCTTGGTTATGTCCGGTTGGAGCTGGTATGAAATTAGCATCTACATGCTATTTATTACTGGATTTGGCTACATCGCATACAGGATTTTTACGAGAAGGACAGTCAGCTGGGCAACTGTTGCTGCTGGAACTGCTATATTTCTATTGTCGGCAATACCTGATTTCTCAACAAACGTTCTGAGTTTCGCCGAGGCATCCAAGCTGAATGCAATTGAGACACATATTAGTAAAGAATGGGGGAAATTGGCTTCATTTAAGGACGAAGCTTTCGCAGAAGTTTTTAAAAGAGAATTTGCAGCTTACATGGAAACGTCTAAAAATTATCTCATTGCAGTTGGTATAAAAACCGGCCATGGTGAGGATAATACTGCTCAAGCGATGACAAATCGCGATAAGCAGTTTAAGACGTTTGAAAGTAAAATTTCTAATTTAGCTGATATTAAAATTCCCGTTGCTCCAGTAGGTCAGATTGAAGCGGTTGATGTGTTTACATCTTTCCAAAAAGATGTAAATTCGAACTTTTCACTACAAATTCCAGTGAAGAACTGGGATGAATTAGTGATAAGAGTTCAAGCTCTAGTAAGGGCTTCTACCGATCAACCCATGCATGTATTTGCAGCGGCTGGATTGGTGTTTCTGAGCTTTGGTGGTCTTCTTCTTTCTTTCCGTGCTCGTAAGAGTGCGGTTTCATTCAAAATTAAGTAAATTGCGCGATATCATTCTCTAGAGGCGGGCAGATATTTTCTTCTGTCCCCTCTAACCTTTTTTGCTATGCAAAAAAGAAATTACAATAAATCCATAAGGATTAAATCCCAACTAATAAACCTCAAATATCAAAAAAAATTTGGAATTTGTTATTTTAGATTTGTAATTTATAAGGCTTAGCCTTATTTAAGGTATGTTTTTTCTATTTCCTGAAAAGATTCATTACATAGCTCTTCTATGTTTACATATTTCCCCATGGCTTGAAATATCACATCATCGTCGTCTTGATCAAGTAATGGGTTGATATTATAAAGAGCTTCATCGTCTACTTTCTCTCCGAATTTAAGGACGATTCTTTCGAATAATCTTAGATAAATATCACTGACAAAGTTATCTATATCTTCTTTTGGTAAGGTAGGGTTTTTCTTTTGGACCAATTCTAAACATAGATTCATTAATTTTTCTTTCATTATTGATTGTTACTCATAAGTAAAAATACAGGAGACAGGGAATAATTCAATGGGACATTGAATTACTAAATCCGAATGACGAAGCGCGAATAGCAAATGAAACCCGAATTAATGAAACCTGAATGGGGAAGCTCGGATGACGAATGAATCACAAATTAAATTCGAATGATGAGGGATTTTAGGAATTTTTTAGAATGGTTGTTTACTGTTTATTCATTATATTTTAAGCAAGTGTTATGAAATACGATTTGGAGCAGAGAACTTCTCAGTTTAGTGAGAATGTTATTGATTTTGTGAAGGAGCTTTCTTTGGATAATGTAAATACGGTTTTGATAAAGCAAATCATTAGATCATCTACAAGTATAGGAGCAAATTATATGGAAGCTGATTCTGGTGAGAGCAGAAAAGATTTCAGCCATAAAATCGCTATATGCAGGAAAGAGGCCAAAGAAACATGTTACTGGTTAAAAATGTTGATGAAAACAAATCCAAGCAGGATTCTCGAAATAAGACCTCTTATGAAAGAATCCCGTGAATTGGTTCTGATTTTCTCCAGGATATTAATAAGTTCAAGAAGCAAAGAAAAGTAGTTTTTCAAAATTGCTTCATTCGAGTATTAAATAATTCATTTGTAATTCGGATTTCGGATTTTGTCATTCCTCCGAATGGAGGTTAAAAGATTCATTTGTAATTCGGATTTCGGATTTTGTCATTCCTCCGAATGGAGGTTAAAAGATTCATTTGTAATTCGGATTTCGGATTTTGTCATTCCTCCGAATGGAGGTTGTTATTGTTCTTCTCCAATTTTTTTGCTAATACTTATAGCAATATGTGTGTAATGTTTTTAAAAAATGCCCCCAAAAAAGAGTAAAGACTTGAGTTTAGTTTTACCTCCGCAAGATTTAGAAGCCGAAAAATCTGTGCTAGGCTCCGTTTTGATTGATCACAAAAGTTTAATCAAAATTTCCGATTTACTTCTGCCTGAAGATTTTTATGATGAAAAAAATCAGATTATTTTCGAAACGATGTTACTTCTTTTCGAAAAAAGAAATCCGATTGATATTTTGACGGTTTCTTCCAACTTGGAAGGTAGAGAAAAACTGGAGATTATTGGTGGAAGGGCATATTTAGTGGATTTGATTAATTCAGTACCAACGGCAACCAATATTCTGCGTTATGGACAGATAGTCAAAGAAAAATCAACTTTAAGAAAACTTGTTCGTGTTGGAGAAGAGATTAAGATGCTTGGATATGATGCCGAGAGTCCGTTGGATGAGAACTTAGAGAGAGCGGAACAAAAAGTGTTTTCAATTTCTCAAAATTATTTAAAAGGAAATTTCATCCATATCAAAGATGTCCTTAACGATACTTATGAAAGAATTGCCGATTTGCATGATAGAAGAGAAAAAGGTGAAGATGTACAGAGAGGAATTAAAACCGGTTTTTATGATTTAGATAGTTTGCTTTCCGGTCTCCAACAATCAGATTTGATTATTTTGGCAGCCAGACCAAGTATGGGAAAGACGGCCTTCGCATTGAATATTGCTGAAAATATTGCCATTCAAGGGAAAAAGAAAGTTGGATTCTTTTCTTTGGAAATGTCGAAAGAACAGCTTGTGGAACGTATGTTTTGTGGATTGATGCAAATTGATTCTTGGAAGCTTAGAGCTGGGAAACTGGATGAATCCGATTTTGAAAGAATGGGTGACGTTTTGGATAAATTATCTAAGGCTTCCATATACATAGATGATGAAGCTGATGCCAATATGTTGGAAATTCGAACCAAATGTAGAAGATTACAATCCGAGCATGGTGTTGATTTGATTGTGTTGGACTATTTGCAGTTGATTCGTGGATCCAATCCTAATTTGTCTTCTCAAAACAGAGTATTGGAAATTTCCGAGATCTCCAGATCTCTAAAAGCAATTGCCAGAGAACTACGAGTTCCGGTTTTAGCATTATCACAGTTGTCTCGAAGTGTGGAGCTTAGAAATGACAAGATACCTCAGCTTTCCGACCTACGAGATTCAGGTTCCATTGAGCAGGATGCGGACGTAGTAATGTTTATGTATAGAGATGATTATTATCATCCGGAGTCTTCAGAGGTGAAGGGAGTAACTGAAATTCACGTCAAAAAACATAGAAACGGGCCAACTGGAAAAATTGAATTGGGTTTCACAATCCAACAAATGAAATTCTTAAATATCGAGAAAAACAGAGCTTAGAGATTTCTCCTACCTTCCAGAGCGTTTTGGATGGTGACCTCATCGGCGTATTCGATGTTTGATCCTGTGGGAAGACCGCGGGCTATTCGAGTTACCTGTACTTTTAAACCCAAAGTGTCTATCTTACTCTTGATATATTGAGATGTCGCTTCTCCTTCCATACTGGGATTTAAGGCTAAGATTATTTCTTGAGTGTTTTTGTCTATTCTGGCAATAAGTTCGTTGATTTTTAAATCATTGGGGCCTATGCCATCGATTGGTGAAAGAACACCATTTAAAACATGGTATTGACCTTTGAATATTCCTGACTTTTCGATAGAGATTAGGTCTAATGGATTTTCCAGCACACAAATTATATTCTTGTTTCTTTTGTCATCTTCGCAGATTCGACAAGGAGATTTTTCATCGATATTAAAACAAGTCGTGCAAAAGAAAAGATTACTTTTGAGTGAAGACAAAGCTTGTGCAAACAGCTTGATGTTTTGATCGGTTTCTTTTAAAAGGTAAAAAGAAAGTCTCTCGGCAGTTTTTGGTCCAATACTGGGTAATCTTGAAAAAGAGTCAATCAAATTTTGGAGTGGCTTTGGAAGCATTTTTATAAACCAGGAATTCCTAAATCTCCGGAGATTTCTCTCATCTTGGCGGAACCGTGAGTTTGAGCTTTCTTCATTGCTTTGTTAGCGGCTTCCATAATCTCATTACCGAGGCTTTTTGCCCCGTACTTATCTTTGGTTTCTTCGTTGATATATATTTCAACGATTTCTTGGATTCCATTAACACTAACTTTGATGTCGCCACCTCTGACCTCACCAACGAAAATAGTAGCTTTTAATGATTTCTGGAGTTCGCGAGCTTTTTTCTGAAGTTCATATGCACCTTTGAGTTTATCGAACATAAAATTGAAAAGTTAAAATATACTCAGATAATATACAGAAAACAGTTTCCAATTTCCAATTTCCAATTTTCAGTGAATTTTACAATATTTCAATTCTTAATTTTAAATTGATGTTCTGAAAATTTAATGCCGTTCGACAAGCTCACGGCCAACGATTGTCTTCCCACGGCCTCGAGTCTATCGAGAGGAAAATTGCAAAATTGTAAAATTAAAAATTGTCTTGTATCTTTGGATTTAGACGTTTGTATTTAAAACATAATTTCTATGACAAATATACAGGTAATAATTTTAAGCATAGTGCAAGGTGTTACTGAGTTCTTCCCCATCTCTTCATCTGGACATTTGGTTGTTTTGGAGCATTTTATGTCGTTGCCTGTCGAAGCTATGAGATCATTTGATGTGTCACTCCATTTGGGAAGTTTTCTTTCCGTTGTTGTTTATTTTTGGGCTGATTATATGGGAGTCATTAAAGAATCTTTAGACATGTTGAAAGAGAAGAATTGGGGAGCATTACTAAAATCCAGAATATTTTACTTTTTTATTGGTTCAATACCGGCCGTAATTGTGGGACTCCTTTTAAACGATATTTTCGACGATAATTTCCGACAAATTTGGGTCATAACTTTGACTATGATCGGAGTGGCTTTTTATTTTCTGATTGCTGAAAAATATAAAAAAACAGACGGAACATTGAATTTGAAAAAAGTGATATTGATTGGAATAGCTCAGGCGGTAGCGATAATTCCGGGAGTCTCCAGATCGGGGGCTACTATTTCCACCGGTATTTTAAGCGGTCTTAAACGAGAAGAAGCCGCTAAATTTTCTTTTATGTTGGGAAGTATCGCTGTGTTCGGAGCCTTTTTATTGACTGTAATTAAAGAACCTCTACTCAGTGCAAATTTATCACTTTTTCATTTGATTCTTGGAGTGGCTTTATCTTTCTTCTCCAGTATTTTATCTATTCATTATCTTTTGAAAATACTCAAAAAATACAGCTTAAGAGTTTTTGCTTATTACAGGTTTTTTGTCGGAGCTATATTGATTTTTATGATGTTTTTGTAATTGTTTTGTCTTTAAAATGTCTTTTTCGATATACTTAAAATCGTTAATAAATTTACTTTCATCATGAAAATACGAACACTTAAATCTGGGCTTCGAGTTATTACTAAAGAAGTTTTGGGAACCGAAGCTGTGACTACTCTGGTGATGTGTGGCGCTGGATCTCGCTATGAAACCAAAGATATTTCCGGGCTTAGTCACTTTTTGGAACATATGTTTTTTAAAGGAGGGAAAAGATATCCTGATAGTAAAAGCGTCGCCGAGTCCATCGATTCAATAGGTGGTGAATTCAATGCTTTTACGGGTAAAGAATATGTCGGTTACTATGTTACAACGCCTAAAGAAAAATATTTACAAGCTTTTGATGTTTTATCAGATATGTTAATTAATTCCAAATTTGAAGAAAGAGAAATCGAAAAGGAAAGAGGAGTAATTTTGGAAGAATTCAATATGTACGAAGACATGCCGATGTATAAGGTTAGAGACGAATTTGAAACACAAATATTTGGAGACAATCCATTGGGTTGGGAGATTATAGGTACCAAAAAAGTAATTAATTCCATCCAAAGAGAAGATTTTTTGAAATATTTGAAGAAACAGTACAAACCTAAAAATATGGTTGTCTGTGTGGCGGGACCATTGCCGGAAGCAGAAGTAGTAAAGAATGTGGAAAAATATTTTCAATTTGATGGGAAAGGGGAATTTGATAAACCTTATATTTTTGAAGATTATACTAAGAAGAAAATTGCCTTGATTAATAAAAAAACTGAACAGGCTCATTTGGTTTATGGCATGCCTGCTTTTGGTTCAGAGGATAAACATAAAAAATATATTTTGAAATTAATTGCCGTGGTTCTCGGTGGCAATATGAGTTCTAGAATGTTTATTTCTATCAGAGAAGAAAGAGGTCTTTGCTATTACATCAAAACCAGTTTTGTTCCATATGTAAAAGCCGGATATTTGGCTACTTTTGCCGGAGTGGATTTGAAAAGAGTGGAGGAGGCGGTTACAGCCATTACCGAAGAATATAAAAAAATAGCGAAAGGAGATATAAAAGAAAGCGAACTAAAAAATGCCCAAGAATATCTCAAAGGAAAATTAACGTTGGGACTTGAAGATACGGAAAGCTTGGCTCAATTCTATGCTGAACAGTTGATCGAAAGTGGAGAAATTTGCGATCTAAAAGACCTTAAGCAAGAGATTGATTCCGTAACCTTAAAAGAAGTTAATGACTTGGCAAAGAAGTTGTTCAAAAGTGAAGAATTAAGATTGTGTCTTATTGGTCCATATAAAGACGAGAAACAGTTTTTAAGTAAAATGATATTTTAATGTTTAGAGAAGTAACAGATTTAATTCTAAAAGATCAAGAAAGTTTTCCATTAAAAAGTCGTTTTTTTATCGTCCAAGGGAAGAGAGTTTTCAGAAATAGTAATGTTTTTTTTGATTTGGAAGAGAAATTTGAAAATAAACTTGTTTTAATGGGACAAATACATTCCGATGTCATAAAAGAAATAGATGGAAAAGATATTTACATTGATAATTGTGACGCTATTTTTACGGATAAAAAGGGTTTGTCTCTTGGCACTTATACTGCGGATTGCGTTCCAATATTTATTCAAGAAGGAAATAAAATTTGTGTTGTCCATTCGGGATGGAAAGGGACTTTAGCAAATATTGTTGGTAAATCTTTGAAGAATTTTGTGAAACCAATAGTTTTTATCGGGCCATGCATTAAGAGTTGCTGTTACAACATCAATACTGGTTTAGGAGGCGATGGAAGGGAGAGAGACTTTCTAGACAAATACGGAGATGTGGCGTTACGAAGAGAAAAAGATAACATTTATTTGGATTTGAATGCTGTGATTAGAAAGCAAATTTCAGATTATGGATTGGAAACAAGTGTTATTGAAAGCCCAATTTGCACTTGTTGTTACGACTTGAAATTGCCGTCTCATTATAGGGAAGGGGAGAAGAGGGGAAATGTATTGGTAAGCGTAATTTCTATACAGTCATGAATCTTTCATGAGATCCCCGGGTCTCCGTTTCACTGCGCCCGAGGATGACAATTTTCTTTCTTGAGCTTAGGTTTTGGACTTTGTTATTTGGATTTTTTTCTGTATATTTATGGGGCTATTTTAACTTAATAAAAAATGGAAAAAACATTAATTCTGCTTAAACCTGATACTGTTCAAAGAGGATATATTGGGAAAATTATTTCTCGTTTTGAAGACAAAGGTTTAAAAATTATCGGTCTCAAAATGATGCAATTAACAGAGGCTTTACTATCTGAGCATTATTCACATTTGAAAGAGAAACCATTCTTTCCTGATATTGTTTCTTTTATGAGTTCCACTCCAATTGTTGCTATGTGTGTTGAAGGAGTTGATTGTGTGAATCAAATTAGAAAAATGGTCGGTATTACAGATTCCAACAAAGCTGAAATTGGCACAATCCGAGGTGATTTTGGTAACAGTGTTTCTTACAACTTGATTCACGCTTCAGATTCTCCCGAGACTGCTGAAGTTGAGGTAAAGAGGTTCTTCAAATCTGAAGAAATATTCGATCACAATAGATTGCTCGACAAGTATATCAGAAGTTAATTAAGCTATGATTGACAGGTAATAATCTACTAGTGTAGCATTTCGTGTACTAGTAGTTTTGTTAAAATTTCGTCTTATCAAGAGTAGTCTTACGTTTAAAGGTTCTGGCCTAGTAGACTCCGCAACCATCTATAGAGAAAGGTGCGAATTCCAGCCCCAATTTTTTGGGGGAAGATAAGCTATCAAAAGAACTCTTTCCTGAAAATTTGGGAAGAGTTATTTTTAAATTTATTAACCAATTTTTATGAAAAAATTATTTACATCCGAATCTGTAACCGAAGGACATCCTGATAAAATGTGTGATCAAATATCAGACGCTATTTTGGATGCCGTTTTGGAACAAGATCCGGAAGGTCGAGTAGCTTGTGAGACTCTGGCAAAAACCGGTTTCGTTATTGTCGCCGGAGAAATGAGAACTACTTGTTATGTGGATATTCCCAGTATTGTTAGAAAGACTATTAAGGAGATTGGATATAACAATTCATTGATAGGTTTCGACTATGGGACTTGTGGAGTTTTGAACGCTATTGAGGAACAGAGTGTTGATATTGCGCAAGGAGTTGATGAAAAGGGAGAACACGAGCAAGGAGCGGGAGATCAAGGAATGATGTTTGGATTTGCCTGCAATGAAACTGAAGAATTAATGCCTCTACCAATTTCTTTGGCTCATAAATTGACTAAGAAATTAAGTGAGGTTAGAAAAGATGGAACAGTCCCATATCTTCGACCGGATGGTAAGGCACAAGTAACTGTGGAATACATTGATGGGAAGCCTGTTAGAGTCGATACGGTTGTCGTATCCACACAACATGCCGATGAAGCCACAAACGAGCAGATTGATGCTGATGTTAGAGAATTTGTGATTAATCCAGTATTAGGTCAATGGATTGATAAGGATACAAGGTTTTTCATTAATCCAACCGGAAGATTCGTGATTGGTGGTCCACAAGGAGATTGCGGGCTGACTGGAAGAAAAATTATTGTTGATACTTATGGCGGAATGGGCAGACATGGAGGAGGAGCATTCTCCGGCAAAGATCCAAGTAAGGTTGATAGAAGTGCGGCTTATGCGGCCAGATATATTGCCAAGAATATTATTGGTGCGGGACTTGCGCAGAGATGCGAAGTTCAATTAGCTTATGCCATTGGGGTCGCAGAGCCTGTGTCGATTTTAGTCGATACTTTTGGAACTTCAAACGTCAATGAAGAAGAAATCTCAAAGGCTGTAGCTCAAATTTTCCCTGTGAAACCAAAAGACATCATTGATTCACTTGGCTTAAAGAAACCAATTTACAGAAAAACTGCCTCTTATGGTCATTTTGGTCGTAGTGAGTTTTCCTGGGAGAAACTAGACAAAGTGGCAGAGCTAAAAAAATATTTTAGTTAAATGATAAGCCTAATCTTAGATAATATTAGGAGTCTCTATAATGTTGGTTCCGCCTTTAGAACAGCTGATGGTTTGGGAGTAGAAAAGCTGTATCTTTGTGGCTATACCGGCTGTCCTCCCAGGGAAGAGATTTCCAAAACCGCACTTGGTGCTGAGGAAGTCGTACCTTTCGAAAAGGTGGAAAATATCCTCCCTTTGATTAAGAAACTTAAGGAAGATGGTTATACTGTGGTGTCTTTGGAAAAAAATAATTCAAGTATCAATATTATTGATTATAGGTGGCCAAAGAATGTTGCCTTGGTTGTGGGAAACGAAATTGTTGGAATTTCTGAAGAGGTTTTAAAAGCATCAGATTGCGTGGTTCATATTCCGATGATTGGCATAAAGGAGTCATTCAATGTAGCTTCGGCTCTAGCGATAGCTATCTATGATGTAGTTAGTAAGACCTAACGAAAGACAATTTCCAATTCTTGATGTTCAATTTCTAAGTTAGGCAAGATAAATAAGTGGCCAACATTTGACTTGAAAATTTGTAATTGATTATTGGTTATTATTTGTAAAATTAGAAATTATTGAATTTGTTTTTTTGTTGACAATAAAAACTACCGGTGCTAGATTCTCCTCTTGGTTATTTCTATTTATTATATATGTTCAAAGCTTTTAATAATTACCTCGGATATTCCTTGGAAGGAAGAATAATTAGAATCTCATGGATTCTGGTTCAAACAGCTTTGATTGGAGGAATGGTCGTGCTTGTCTGGAAAGCCTTCTAATCTAAATGTATTAAGAAAAGTCGATTGTCAAGATAACTTAAAAGAAAGATTTGACAAATATGTTCAATATAAATAAACTTTCTTAAGCATCTTAATGGTAATTGTATCTGAGATTGTGTAGAAACGTTTACTGCTAGCTTTTAAACCACCTTACGGGGGTGTCGAGAGTTTCTACTAGTTTATAAGACTTTAAGTCCATCCAACCATATGGTAAACAAGATCAAAGACCGGAAGTACTTTACAACGACATCTCTGGATTTTTCTCTGCCTAATCTGATTGAGGTTCAGTTGAATTCATACAAAAGGTTTTTAGACGAGGGTCTTAGAGAGCTTTTTGATGAAATCAGCCCGATAAAAGATTTTACAGGGAAGAAACTAGAACTTCATTTTCTTGATTATGCCGTTGAAGAACCAAAGTATGATGAGGAAGTGGCTCGAGATAAAAATGTATCTTATGAGGCACCTATTCGAGTACAGGTACAATTGATTAATAAAATATCCGGAGAGGTTAAAGAACAGGAAGTGTTCTTGGGTAATGTTCCTATCATGACTGAAAGAGGAACATTTATTATAAATGGAGTTGAGAGAGCCGTTGTTAATCAGATTACCAGATCTCCTGGAATTTATTTCTTGAAAAATGATGATGATGGATTCTTTACTGCTAAAATTATTCCTAATAGAGGTGCTTGGTTGGAACTTGAAACCAGCAAAAAAGGAATTATAAGTGTTAAAATCGATAAAAAAAGGAAGCTTCCCGTAACTGCGCTCTTAAGAGCTTTTGGTTATGGTACTAATAAAGAGATTTTGGGTCTGTTCAAAGATTTTGAACAACACAAAGATATTGTTAATGACTATTTGGCATTTACTTTGGAGAAAGATCCAACTTCAAATACTGAAGAGGGGTTGCAAGCTGTGTACAAAAGACTTAGGCCTGGTGACCTGGCTACAAGTGATAACGCAAAACAGCTTATCGATACTATTTTCTTCGATTTTAGAAGATATGATATGGGCAAGGTTGGTCGTTACAAAATTAATAAAAAATTCATTCTTGATATCAAAAACACCAGAGAAAATAGAATATTTAGAGTGCCGGATTTAGTTTTGGCAATCCAAGAGTTAATTAGATTGAATAATGGAGTTGGTGAGCCTGACGATATAGACCATTTGGGGAACAGAAGAATTCGTTCAGTTGGAGAGTTAGTTCAAAACAAATTTAGAGTTGGACTACTTAGAACTGAAAGAATTGCTAAAGATAGAATGACCGTGCTCGAATTAGATACAGTTGTTCCAACTCAGTTAATTAATGCTCGTCCGATTACGGCAGCTATGAGGGAGTTCTTTGCTTCTTCTCAGCTTTCACAATTTATGGATCAAACAAACCCACTTTCAGAACTTGACCACAAGAGAAGACTTTCCGCTATGGGTCCAGGAGGTTTGACTAGAGAAAGAGCTTCGTTTGATGTTCGTGACGTGCATCCGACTCATTACGGTAGAATATGTCCTATTGCGACACCGGAAGGGCCAAACATCGGTTTGGTGGTGCATCTTTCCACATATGCCAAGATTAATGAATATGGATTTATTGAAACACCTTATGCCAGGATTGGTCATTTCGTGAACAATGATGGTAAATCTGCAATCGGAAGAGAAAGTGATTCTGATCTTGTGAATCCAAAAACAAAGAAAATTATTATTAAAGACCACTCAATTATTACTGAGGCGGCGGCGGTTGAAGTGGCAAAGATTAAAGAAATAGCCGAAATTCCGGTTATACCTTACGCAACGGATGATATTCAATATCATACTGCCGATGAAGAAAAAGATTTCATCATTGCTGATGCTAATGCCGAGATTGATGAAATGAAACAATTTACTAAGAAAAGAATAGCAGCTAGAGTTGGAAAGAACGGAGAAGCTTCAATCCAGCACTACAAAGATATTACTCACATGGATATTTCTCCCAAACAGATAGTGTCTGTTTCGACATCTTTGATTCCATTTTTGGAGCATGATGAAGGAGCAAGAGCTTTGATGGGATCAAACATGCAGAGACAAGCTGTGCCGATTATTAGTCCGGACAAGCCACTTGTTGGAACTGGAATGGAAGGCGTTGTAGCTAAGAATAGTGGACAGATATTGCTTGCCGAAGAACCGGGAGAAATCTCTTATGTTGATGCTTCTGAAATTAAGATTTTGACTGCCAAAGGAAGTAAAAAAACTTATAAATTACAGAATTTTATTAGAAGTAATCAGGGGACTTGTATCACTCAAAAGCCTATTGTTTCGAAAGGAGAACAAGTTAAGAAAGGACAGCCGCTATGTGATGGACCATCTATTTCCGATGGAGAGTTAGCTCTTGGTAGAAATCTACTTTGCGCTTTCGTTTCTTGGAGAGGTTGGAACTATGAAGATGCGATTGTTATTTCCAGTAAAGTAGTTGAAGAAGGAATGTTTAGCTCTATTCATATTGAAGATTATGTTGTTGATGTCCGTGATACTAAACTTGGTCCAGAAACTGTTACTCGTGACATTCCAAATGTTGGAGAGGATAAACTTAAAGATTTGGATGAAGAGGGAGTTGTCAGAATTGGAGCTGAAGTCAAAGAAGGAGATATATTGGTTGGTAAAATTACTCCAAAAGGAGAGACGGAACTTACTCCTGAAGAGAAGCTTCTAAGAGCGATCTTTGGAGAGAAAGCCAGAGATGTGAAAGACACTTCCATGAGGCTTCCGGGCGGACAACATGGTAAAGTTGTTGGAATTAGAATTTATACAAGAGAAAACGGTGACGAACTACCAACAGGAGTTAATAAACAAGTAAAGGTGATGGTGGCTCAAATTAGACCATTATCGATTGGTGACAAGATGGCTGGTAGACATGGTAATAAAGGTGTCGTTTCCAGAATTGTACCGGTTGAAGATATGCCATACTTGGAGGATGGAACATCGGTTGATATTGTGCTTAATCCGCTTG
>Ga0074197_1000971_pt1 | contig 28590 bp, 24 predicted proteins | sample EPASupsiteSAE305_FD_64526 | JGI IMG/M metagenome (GOLD analysis project Ga0074197, IMG submission 64526) | Bioremediated contaminated groundwater microbial communities from EPA Superfund site, New Mexico - SAE3-05 reassembly with SPADES | ecosystem: Environmental > Aquatic > Deep subsurface >...
TCCCCGATGCGGGCGAGCGGCTCTCCAGCATCGGACAGGCGCTCACGGGGAAAAGCGGCATCAGCGCCAAGGAATCGGTACGCGCGATTGCCCGTCTCGGACGCGATATTGGCATTCCCGAAAACCTTGAGGCCGCGGGCGTGCCCGAGACCTACTTCGAGAATATCCTGACCGATGCCCTTTCCTACAGGAGGCGAAAAGCGAGCCCGCACGCCTTTACCGACGCGGAGCTGCGCGCACTTCTTGAGCGCATGTATGGCGGAAACGTGGAAGCATAGGAGCTTCAAGGTTTGGCGGCACCCTAATCCCGCTCGAATTCGAGGTGCGAGCCGCTCACGCCTTTTTTGACGACGATCCTCGAAGGAATGCGGCTGTAGAGTTCGTCCACATGCGAAATAATCGCGATCGTCTTGTCGCCGCGCAGTTCATCCAACACCGAAATGGCGAGCGAAAGCGACTCCTCATCGAGACTTCCGAAGCCTTCATCGATAAAGAGCGACTCGATGCGCTGCGCGCCCGCGCGTTCCTGAATCGAATCCGCGAGCCCAAGCGCCAGACTTATCGAAAGCATGAATTTCTCGCCGCCGGAGAGCGTGCCGACAGGGCGTCGCGCCCCATTCCACGCATCGATCACAAAGAGTTCGAGTCCGATCTTCTGGTTTCCGCTGCCGCTCAGGATGTCCGCCTCCACAATGTAGCGCCCGCTGCTCATGCGATAGAGCCGCTCGGAAGCGCGGGCGGCGATCTCCCGAAACTGAAGGCCGAGCACATAATTCTTGAAGGGCATTTTTCTCTGAGGGTTGAGACTTCCGGAAAGGAGCCTGGCAAGTTTTTCCTGCTTGCCGAACTCGCTGGCGGCGGCAGAATATTCGCTCCTGAGCGATTCGGCACGGGAAAGGAGGTGTCGCAACTGCTCGAGCTCCGCGCTTAGCCTCGCACGCTCGCTGCGCAGCTCCGAGATGGAAGCCTCGAGGGCCTTTTTTCGCTCCGCGAGAGCGGTGACGACCGCGATGAGCGCGCGCTCTTCCTGTTCGAGTTCGAGCGGGGACAGAGGTTGGGCCCGCGACGCGAGCACCTCGTAGGAGGTGCGTGCCTTCGCGTAGGACTCTCTGAACGTTGCAAGAGCCTTTTCTTCCTCCCTGATGCGATCCTGAGGCCAGACGGAACTCAGGATGTCTTCAATCAAATCCAAAGTCTCGGCTTCGCTGGTGGCACGCGCGGAGAAAATCGTCTCGAGCGACTTGGCAAGCCCGGTGAGGCGATTGGAGCTTGGCCCGAACTTCTCGGTGTGCGGCAAATTGCGGGCAAGATCCAACAATGCGGTATGAATGGAACCATTTGATGCGTTCTGATGTTGAGATTGAGGTCGCCGCTGAGGCTGCGATGCTTGAGCCGTTCCGGCAGGAGATTGTAAGGTCTGAAAGAGACCGCGCACGTCAGCTTTCTCGGCCTCTGTGAAAAATTGCTCGAAACCGGTGGCGAGCGCCTTCCCTTTCGACGCGATTGTCTCCAGATGCGTCATGGTTTCGGCGTTCGCTGTGCTCCAAGCTTCCAGCCAGTCTCGAGCCCGCGTTTCCATACGGAAAATTTCCCGTTGCAGCGCGGCAAGGCGTTCCCGCACCTCCTGCAGGCGCGGTTGCGGGTCTTCGTTCCCCACCTGTTCGATAAGAGAGCTCAGGTGCGCGTCCAGTTCCGTGCGAGTAATTTCGAGCGCTGCCTTTTCCTTCTGAATCTGGGCATAGTCGCGCTCGGCTTTTTCGAGAGTCCGGCGCATCTGCCGCAGGCTCTCACGGGCATCGCGATAGTTTTTCAGCTTCTCCTCGAGATTTTGCCGCTGCGATTGTAAGTCTGTGACTGCCGACTCAATCGCGCCGCGTGACACCTCATCAAGAGGGGAAGCAGCCTCGCCATCGGGGAATGCGCCCGCATGCGCGCGCCATTCGTCAGAGATTTTCTGCCTCGCGATTTCAAGTTCCTGTACAAATTCCTGCAGCCGGCCCTCCTGGTCTTCCTTTGTCTGAAGGAGGGCGGCGCGCGAAGATTTTATCGTCTCGACCGCTTCCCTCGCCTTTCTGACGGCCTCTTCATCGGGCGCGTGTTCGGGCAGGCTTGTGGGTTTTGGATGTTCCCGCGAACCGCACACGGGACATGGCTCACCTGAAATCAGGGAGGCGGCAAGAAGTCCCGCCTGCGCATGGCGAATCTCTTCATCCATACGGGCGCGCTTTTTTTCGGCGTCGGCGAGGTCGCGGTCGGAGGAGAGGAGCAAATCTTCCGTAGTCTGAATCTTACGTAAGATTTCGGAGCGCTGCGCCTCAGTCTTTTCCTTCTGCTCAGCCAGAGCCCGTATTCGCTTGAGCGCCTCGCCCGTCATAAGATTCTTTTGCAGCTTTTCCTGCGTCTCAGGCTCGCCCGTCACAACCGCGTCCAACTCGGCAATGCCTTTCTTAAGTGAAAGAATTCCCTGCTCTTGCCGCGCGCATTGCTCAGTAGAAGTTTTTAGTTTTTCAAGTGCCTCCAGACGCTGGCTCTCAAGCTCCGCCTTTTGCTGCCATGCTTCCAGCGCTTTTTGATAGAGCGCGGCGCGGCGCTGAAGTTCGTCGTGCTCCTCCCTGAGATGAGGCAGCGTTTTCGCCGCGGCTTCGATTTCACCCCTGTCCGATTCAAGCCTCGCAAGTTCCGTCCCCGTTCGCAAGGCTTTTTCGAGGGCCGTGGCAACTTCCTCGCGCTGGCTGCCAGCTTGCCTGGCGAGGCTTCCAAGCGCCGCGAGAGTCTTGGCCGCTTCAAGCTTCTTTTCGCGCTCGTCAAAGGCCGGTTTTGACTGCTCAATCTCCGAAAAAGCCTTCCAGGCCGCGAGGAGCGATTGCCAGAACGCGAGCCGTTCATTTTTCTGCGCGATTTCAGTCTCCAGGAGAGAGGCATCGCGCGCCGCTGTTTCAATATTGGCGTCGAATTCGAGGATAAGCTTTTCCGACGCAGACATGCGGGCATCGGGCTCTGTCCCCAGCTCATTCGAGATGCGCTCAAGTTCCTCATGCTTCGCCTTTAGAGAAGAATCCAACTGCATGACCTTTCTGCGGGCGGCCTCGGTCACCTCGTCGTAGATTCTTACATCGAAAAGCTTTTCGAGAATCTGAACCCGGTCGGTGGTTTTCATCTCGAGAAATTGCTGAAATTCTCCCTGAGGCAGCAGCACGATTTTCGAAAATTCATCGGCGCTCAGGCGCAAAAGGCCGAGCAATGTCTGATTCGCGGTGGTAGGCCGGTCGGCCAGAAGCTCATATGTCCCCGCTTCATTCATCCGGTACAGTGCGACCTCGCCGGTGGCCTCAGATTCTTTTCCCTTTCGGTTCTGTTTTCTGTAAGGCAGGCTTCGATATACTTTCCAGCGGGCTGAAGAGGCAAAAAACTCGAATTCGACCCAGGGTCTGCTTCCCGCTGGAGAAAAGCGCGAGGCGAGCTCCCGTTCGAGGTTGCTCCGTCCCCCGACGGCTTCGCCGTACAGTGCATAGGCGATGGCGTCAAAAATGGTGGTTTTACCCGATCCGGTTTTGCCGTAGATGAGAAAAAACTCGTCGAGAGTGGAAAAATCTATGTCCTGACGCTGTCGGTAGGGGCCAAAATGCTCGAATGCAAGTGTGAGCGGCCTCATGCCAGCTCCTGTTCCGCTTCCGCGAGAAGCGACTCGAAAGCTTGCATCATTTCTTCCGGCGGCGGCTCTTCGAGGATGCATCGGGCAAACGAGGCGAAATCCCTGAGCGCCGCGGCGTGGCGCGTGTCCTCATGCGACAGGCCGAGCGCCTGCCGATTTTCGGTATCCAAACGTGCCTCGTCGACGGGCAGGCCATCGAACCCCGTTCCGGCAGCCATTTTTTCAAAGGCTTCCTGACGCACGGAAGTAAGATTGGGGAAACGCGCGGCAAGCTCATTGAAAGCGTTGTAGACAGGGTCGGCGTCCGTCAGAATCACTTCGACATAATCCGAATCGAGGGTGGACGATTCCGCCGTCAGCTGTTCGAACGTGCCGCGCACACGCCTGAACGCGCGCAAGGGTTCCAGAATAACGGGTACGATCTTTGCAGGCCCCTTTGCGCCGAGTTCGGTATACAGAAAGCCTTTCTCACTGCCTCCGTCCCCGAACGACATCGCCATGGGCGCACCCGAATACCACATTTTCGGAGATAGAGCCTGCATGCGATGCAGATGGCCGAGCGCGACATAGTCAAAGGCATCGAACAGAGAAGCCGGCACCGCCTCTGTACCCCCGATGAACGCAGTGTCCGATTCGGTGAGCGCCGCGCCCCTGACATAACAGTGCGCCACGAGGATGTTCAGGTCGTACTCGCCGAAATGGGGACGGATGTTTGCAATGATGCTCGCCATGCGTTCTGCCATGGAGCCGTCGCCGGGGGCATCCACCGGTGTGCCCTCAGGCAGATTCCGCCGGAATTCATGGTACGCGCCGTGCGTCACGAACGGCAGCGCCCACACCGCCGCCCGCTTCCCCCCTTTTTCCAGCACCAGCGCGGGAGCGAGCCTTACCTCGCTCACCAGATAAATGCCGACCGCTTCAAACAGTTCCGCCGCGAACGCAATACGGCGCGGCGAGTCGTGGTTACCCGGAATGACGAGGATGCGGGCCTGTCCCCGCAGGGCGCTGCGGGCCTGTCCCGGCAATGCGCGCCGAAGGTCGGCCATGAAGCGTCCGAACATGGTCTGGGCGCTCTCCGAAGGAATGCTGCGGTCGAACACATCGCCCGAAATGATGACGAGATCGGGCGCAAGCTTTTCCGCCTGCCGGACAATCTGGCCAAGCACATAGGCCTGATCCTCCGCCAGGTCCTGCGACCTTAGACTCTTTCCCAGGTGAAGGTCGGATATATGCACAAGTTTGAATATTTTACTGGTTGTCGGCATCAAAAACCTTTCCTTTTGCCAGTCAGTTTAGTATGTTTTTGGTATACGCTCAATTCCATGTGGCGGCCCATACGATGCCCCCACCTGTGGTGTCTATTGAGCCCGTCAACAATGTTCAAAAGGAGTTCTGTAATGCTTTACCGTCGATTAGGTTCTGCCGGAATCAAAGTATCAGTGCTGTCGCTCGGCTCATGGGTCACCTACGGTTCGCAGGTCGATGTCGATGCCGCTATGGAGATGCTCAAATACGCCTATGACCATGGCATCAATTTCTTCGACAATGCCGAAGCCTACGCGGGCGGCAAGTCCGAAACCATCATGGGCCAGGCTTTCCGCAAACTCGGTTTCAGGCGCGGCTCGTACCTCGTTTCGACCAAGCTCTTCTGGGGCATCAATGAAGGTCCGAACGAGAAGAACACGCTCAACCGCAAATATCTTCTTGAAGCCATCGAGGGAAGCCTCGAGCGCCTCGGCATGAAATATGTCGATCTTCTGTTCTGCCACCGCCCCGACCCCGACACTCCGATCGAAGAGACCGTCTGGGCCATGCACGACATCGTCTCCTCCGGCAAGGCGCTCTACTGGGGCACGAGCGAGTGGTCCGCCGAACAGATCCGCGAAGCCTGGGAAATCGCCGACAAGCGCAATCTCAGAAAGCCGCAGATGGAGCAGCCGCAATACAGCATGCTCGTCCGTACAAAAGTCGAAAAGGAATTTGCGCGCCTCTATCAAGGTACCGGCCTCGGCCTGACCACATTCAGCCCTCTCGCGTCGGGCCTCCTGTCAGGCAAATACAAGGACGGCATCCCCAAAGATTCGCGCTTCGCCCTTCCGGGCCTTGACTGGCTCAAAGATCGCTGGTACCACGATGAGATCATCGCGACCATCGAAAAATTGCGCCCGATCGCTGAATCGCTCGGCTGCACGATGAGCCAGCTCGCCCTTGCCTGGGTCGCGCACAATCCGAACGTGAGCACGGTCATCACGGGCGCGAGTCGTCTTTCCCAGCTTGAAGAGAACCTCGGCGCGCTCGAAGTGCTGCCGAAGCTGACGCCCGCTGTGCTCAAGAAGATTGATGATGCGCTTGAGCCGCTGCTCACGATGAGCAACTGAAAAAGCGCGGGCCGCCCCTGTTTTGCCATAGGGCGGCCTGTTTCTTTATGAGTGATTCTCACCTGTAAGTCTATTTCGCCGGCGCCGGCAGCAGATACGCTCCCACACCCTTTGCCAGGATATCCTCATAGCCCGGAATATTCTCAAATTCCAGGGGTTCTTCCGGATGCTCCAGGTTCCAGGAAGTGAGTATCTCACCGATCGCGGTCACGTGCCTGCCGACGCGCTCTTCGATCGGGTGTCCTTTTTCGTCATAGGGCACATAGAGCCGCCCGAGTTTTTGCGCACGCACATACCACTTGTCCTTGCCCGTCAGCACGAGGGCCTCATCCGTCCGCCCGCGGAGCCGTCCCTGCGATGCGTTCGCGGTCTCCATGAGCAGCGGCAGGGTGTCGGTGAAATCGCCCAGCTCGCGGTGTGTGAGCCCGCGCAGATTGACCGGCGAGGGTTCGAGGCTGATCTTGATGTCCTGCATCTCGAGGCCGAGCACGGTGTCGGACGCGAGCGTCATCGCCTTCGGATGCGCGACGATGGCGTTGATGACGGGGTATTCCGGCGAGGCTTCGTGCAGGTCGACCGTTATGGTCACGTTCTGCTGTTTGATGAGCTGGACTATGCCGTAACAGACTTTCTCGGTGAGCGTGCCGTCGGGGCGGCCCGGGTAGCCGCGGTTGAGGTTGCGGGTCTCGCTTCCGGAGAGCGTCTGCCCGGACGAAGCGTGGATGTACACGTTGGGATCGGGCCACTGGTGCACGGGGTTGGTCGCCCTCGATCCATAACTGAATACACGCGGTCCGTTCGGCGTCTGGATGGTGAAGCGCTGCGGCGCGCCTTCCTGCGGGTCGTTCGCGGTAAAACCTGAGGCATTGGCGCGCGGAATGACATAGAGAGTCCCTGTCTTGGGCACGACATTTTCGATGTACACAATCGCGGCGAGATGCCCGGCCGGCTCGTTGGGGTGTGTGCCGCCGAGAATAAGCATCGAAGCGCCGTCATCGGCACCCTTCAATATATAGACTTCTGTATCGCCGGGCGTTCCCTTCAGTCCGGGGAACCAGTCCGAGAGCATCTTTTTCTCGCTGACGCCGGGGCCGTTCACTATCACATCGGGCTTTCTCATCGCGAGAAATGAGGCGCCCGCGACCGCCGAAGCCACGAGCGCTCCCGCCAGGCAAATAATCGCCGTAATCGTATGTTTCCGCATGGTCACCCTCATTTAATCATCAAAAGCCTGAGCAGAAGCGGCACGATCACCATGGCGGCCGTTACCTGCAGCGAAAACTTCTTCGTGTCGAAAAGCACCCAGACCGTCAGCGCGAGCACCACCGCCAATATCGCAAGATAAATGTAGAACATGAGCACCCTCCTACAGGACAGCCCTGATCTGCTTGGAGAACACGATGAACAGTATGGCGTACACGATGATTATCAGTGCCGGAACCACAAGCTTTTTCAGCACCGCGCCGTACTTTTCAAGTCCTACCACCTTGGCGGCGAAAATCGCCGCGAGCGCCGTCGGCGGCATAAAATCGCCAATGGCCGCGATCAGCGAGAGCGATGCCGCCGCGATTATCTGATCCTGGCTCAGAAGCGCCAGCATGAAGGGCACGCCGAGCACGCTCGATGAGCCGAAGGCCGAAATCGCGCCGAACAGGGGAATCGAGATCGCGATCATCACATAGAGCAGCGCGGGCGGCACCGAAAGCGCGTTGACCACGATAAAGCCGCGCACGCCCGTCGCCGTCATGATCTGGATGAACATACCCACGCCCACAAGAATTCCCAGCACGGGAAGCACGTCTTCGATCGATTTTTTCGCCGACTGCAGTATATTGAAGCGCTTGCCGGTCACCCATGTCAGCATTGTACCCAGAATAAAAATGAGCGGCATGCCGAGTCCGAATACGCGCGGCACCGCCTTGTCGAGAATCATCAGCACAAAGATGAGAATGAGCGGTGAGAAAAGCCGCAAGCCGCCATACTGGTCCAGCGTCGAAAAATCGAGCGACGCGAGCACCTTCGAGCGGTCCACTTTCCGCACCTTCCTCCAGCCGAACCACAGCGCGAAGACGATGGCGAGAGGGAAGGTCAGCAGAAGGAGAGGCACTTCAAACCCTACATAGGGCATGTCGATGCCGCCGCCGATGATCATCGCCGGAATATTCACCGGAGGCGCGATCATGCCCAGAATCGCCGCGATCGATATGAGAGCCCCCGACTCGGCGGCCGTCATCCCCATCGAGGCGAAAATCGGCGCCACCACCGCGCCCGCCGTCAGCACCGACGCGGTCGAACTGCCCGTAATCATCCCCGGCACCATGATGACGAAGGTGAGAAGAATCATCAGTATCCCGGGCAATTTATTGAATTTCTTGATCACCGCCGCGGTCAGCGCCTCCAGAGCCCCGGAATCCCTGAACGCCGTCATGAACATCATGGCGGTGGCGATGGTCAATATTGTATCGACATACCCAAAAGTGCCTTCCACCAGGTGCCGCACGGGATCCTGAACGCCACCGGCGAGCGCGCCGGCGACCGCCGCGAGCAGCATCGACACGGACACAGGCCACTTGAGCGCGAAACAGCCCGCCGCAAATACGCCGACCATCAGAATAAAGAGCCAAAATTCCTGCGACACGTTACGCCTCGCTATTTCGTAAAGGCCGCAGCCAGAGGCTCGCCGACCTGCGAGATTTTCTGAACAGTATCGAGCGGGATCTTCGTCCCGCACAGCTTCGTGAAGAGACCATCGTTGTTGCCTTCCTCAACGACGATGAAATAGTCGCAATAAGGGACCGCCGCGTTGATGAATCGATCGGACAGCTCGCCGCGCCGCGCCTCGCCGCCGATGTGCAGACCGATGATCTTCATGCCGCGCTTTTTGGCTTCGGTGAGTAATGCTTTTGTTCGCTCCAGCTCCGCGTCCGCGGAAATACCGGCCGCGCCAAGCCCCTTCGACGACCCGCCGACGACGATGATGAGCGTCTTGGCATTCGCGCTGGCAAGGCCCTGGGCTTTTACAAGCGAATCCATGGTAAAGCTCAATTTTGCCCTGCCCATAATCGCCTTTGCCATCTCGACATCCGCGCTCTGCCCCACCGAAGTGAGGAGCGCGGGCTGCGCCGCGATCGGCGCTTTCAGATTATATGCCGCGAGAGACAGAGGCAGGCATGCCGCCATCACCGCCGCGACTATAATAACAATTCTTCCGGAACGTTTCATAAAAACCTCTTTCCGTGCGCGAATATCCGCACCACAAGCTTCAACTAAAAACAGCCGGCCACGTATGCGGCGGCCGGCTGGACATTACCAAGACAGCACAGACAGCGCGTGCCGCCTACTTAAGATCCTATCACTCAGAACGCGGCAGCCTGTCCGTCGCGGCGTGGATCCGCGCCGCCATAGAGCAGCCCCTCGTCATAATCGTAGACGATCGCGTGCACACCGCCGAAATAGGCGTCCCAGTCGCCGCGGATATTGACATTGTGTCCCAGTTTCTTGACGCCTTCGAGCGCGCTGACCGGATAGCGGCCCTCAAGCTGCAGATCGCCGGAAGCGGCCTGGTACACGCGCGGAGCCAGAATCGCCTCCTGAATCGGGAAACCGAAATCGATGACATTGGAAATGACCTGCGCGACGGTCGGGAATATGCGGGTGGCGCCGGGCGAGCCAATCGTCATGAAGGAACGGCCCTGCGGATCGAGGACGAGCGTCGGGCTCATGCTGGAGAGCGGGCGCTTGCCGGGCTCGACGGAGTTGACCGAACCGGGAGTCGCCACAAAATCGTCCATCTCGTCGTTCATGATGAATCCCCATCCGGGAATCACGACGCCGGAACCGAAGAAGTAGTTGATCGTCTTGGTGACCGCGACCATGTTCCCTTCCTTGTCCATCACGGAGAAGTGGGTGGTGGAGCCGGACTCGTACTTGTAGGGATCGCCGGCCTGCGGAGGATTCATCGACGCGTTCAGATCGATCCGGGCGGCCTGTTCTTTCGCGTAGTCCTTGCTGGTGAGCCCCGCGAGCGGCACTTTGACGAAGTCGGTGTCGCCCATGTACTTCGAGCGGTCGGCAAATGTCAGCTTGAGAATTTCGGACCACAGGTGAGCGGCCTGCGGGGTCTCGAAGCCGATCTTCTTCACATCGAAGTTCTCGAGGATATTGAGAATCTCGACGAGGTGCGTGCCGCCGGACGAAGCGGGAGGCACGGAATATACCTTATAGCCGCGATAGTCGCCCTCGACCGCCTTGCGGATTTTTACCTGATAATTCGCAAGATCATCGAGGGTAATGATACCGCCGCGCTTCTGGACTTCGTCGACAATGGCCTGGGCGATTTCGCCTTTGTAGACGGCATCCTCGCCTTCCTTGACAATCTTCGCGAGAGTCTTGGCGAGATCGGGGTTGTAGATCACATCGCCAACCTCATAGGGAAGTCCGTCTTTCAGATAAATCTGGGCACCGTTCTCGTATTGGACGAGCTTTCCGAAGTTGTCTTTGGTGATCGATTCCAGATTGACCGTCACGGGAATACCCTGGAGCGCCCACTGGATAGCCGGCTGAATGATGTCGGCGCGGGTCAGTTTGCCTGAGCCGTAGTGCTCGAGCGCATAGAGGAGCCCTTTTACCTCGCCGGGGACGCCAACCGAAAGCCCTCCTTCATAGGTCGACTTCGGAATGACCTTTCCGTCGGAGCCGAGATACATCGTGGGCGTGGCTTTGCCCGGTGCCATTTCGCGGAAATCGATGACGACCGGTTCGGCCATGTCTTTCATCTTGATGATCATGAAACCACCGCCGCCGACACCAGTTGCGTTCGGCTCAAGGACACCGAGCGCGAAACCAGTGGCTACCGCCGCGTCGACGGCGTTGCCGCCCTTCTTCAGAATATCGATACCGACCTGCGACGCTTCCGGCTTCGCCGCGGCGACAACACCATTCGCTCCCACTGCCGCACGTCCATAGAGGTTGACTGGCAGCTGTGCCGAGACGGCGCCGAGCGCTGCGACGAACAACACCAACGCGAGCGTGAGTCTTTTCATGTGTACCTCCCATTCATTTTCTTTTAGAAAAAAAACTTAGTTTTTGTATTTTCTTACATTTTCAATACGGTGTCAATCTTTTATTACTGATTCTGTCCGGTTTTCTGGAGCCGCCCAAGCTGAACTTCAATGAGGACAGGCTTCCCAAGATGAGCCGATTCACAGAATGTACCGGCAAAACGCCTCACCCCATCCTCAATGACAGCTCGTACGGCGGGCTCCTCAAGAGTCGCCTTCGCGCGTACCAAGAGGTCATTCGAAAGCTCGTCCTGCATGCGCGCGGCCTCTTCCTTGAGTCTGAACATCGTATTTGTAAGAAGATTCGAATTTTCCGTGACAATTTCGATAGTATCCGTATGCACCGCCGGCAGAAGACAATCGGGCGCGGGAGTCGAGATCACAAGTTTACGCGCTCTGGCGTCCCACTGAATCGACCAGGCCGAAGGGTCCGAAGCGGGAATGACATAGGTTATATCGGCCATCGCGCTCAGGCGAATTTTCGCTTTGATATTGAATATTGCGAGCAGTTTAGCGGTGAATTCCTTCGAAGCCTCGTAGCGCTCCTGCGTGGTCGCGGCAACCACCATCGACTGCGGCTCGAGTTTCTCCAGGTAGAGTGTAAACTGCGATTGTACATCGGGCTGAGAACGCGCCAACACCTGCACGACGACCACCGTGACGATTGCAAGCACGAGTGTCGCTATGAACAGGAGCACAACTGGCGTAGAAAGGCGTACACGGTCCATTGTTCAATCTCCCCAGCGATCCTCCCATTCTCCCACAATCGCGGCAACCTCATTGGCATAGACGGAGAGGACGCGTTCCGGAGAAGATTTTTCCTTCAAGATTGAACCGAAAGCCTGACGCGCAACCTTGATGATCGATTTTTGCGCTTCATTCCTCGATTGCACAAAAGCTTCCTGATTCGAGAGCCCCAGATGGTGCGAGCGTTCAACCCAGGTTTTGCGCGCGCGCCAGTAGGCATACCACTCATCCGCCTTTGTCTCGCCAGCAAACGGTTTCCATAGTGAATGGAATCGGCCGTCCTTCAGAATCGCCGGCTTGTACAGCGACACGCAGGGATACGAGCTGTTCGTATACCATACAATCACTCCGCCAGGCAGATATTCCACCGCCATTGACGCCGTCGTCGCGCTCTTTGGGAACAACCCCGGATGTACGCAGAGATTCTTCATGCGATTGAGAAACGGGCCGGGCTTCGGCGCTCCCTCGTGGGAACGTAAAAGCGAAAACAGCGCTTCCATTCCCGCCCTCGCACCTGATACAGAGGACGCATCTCCAGTCCCTGCTCCGCTCGCCGCCAGCCGCATCAGCCCTCCCAGCGAATTCGACCTCCGTTGCTCACCCTTTGTAAAGAAAAGATATTTCGCATCTTCCACATGTTTTTTCCAGGAATTGCGCTGCCCCTTGCGCCCGGGGTCAGCTTCGTCAGAACACGCGGCCCGCTCATTGACGGGAGCAATCTCTTTTCGGGTCTGCGTGTCGAGGCGCTTGTAATCATCTTCGATACAATAGGCGTTGGAGATCGCGTCCGCAACCATGGCTTTGCGCCAGGCCCAGCGCTTGCCCGCGGTTTCGATGATGTACGCTTCCTCGGGGTCCGCGGCAAGAAAACTGTTATTGTAGACGAGCTTGCCTTTGTATGCCCCATTTCCGCCCTGAGGATATTTCTCGACAAATGAAGTGATGAAGTCCACCGCCTCTTTTGCCGTGGCACAGGCGGAAAGCGCCGCCCTGAGGATATCCATGCCGAGCACGCCATTTTCGTCCGGTTTGAAACGCGAGAAAACCGCCTCGTTTCCTATTGCAAGACCTTTGCTGTTGATGCCCATTTCGCCACCACTCATCCATGACGGCTTGGAAAGCAGCATCGCAAAGCCTTCATCCGAAAATCCGATTCCTTCTCTTATAAAAGTTGTGCCCGGTTCGCGTGGCGGAAGATGCACAAGAGCCTGGGGTTCTTCAGGGTCTCGGTCCGAATTCTTGCCAAAAATGAGAGGTTTGCCTGCACTATCGTGCAGAACAAGGGTATCACACATGGGCTTGCATACCTCCTCGGGTGTATTCCCCTGGTGCAAGTCAACAACACTATGGTATATCAACTCTCAATATTCACGCAAGCTGAAAAGTCTGGTATTCTGAAGGACAATGATGGTTACCGAAAGACACTTTACTGCGCTCCGGAGCATCGCGCTCGCATCTTTAGCCATTCTCATTGCGGCAAACTCGTTTGTCTCTGCTCAAACCCAGCCCTCACCCCCAAAAAATCCATCCTCGGTCGGTGATTTTCAACTGAATAACGCAGGGGCTCTCGCGAAAAACCAGGACATTTTACCAGGAGTCCCCTTCCCGCCGGCAATGAGCCAGAGTGCGGTACAGGCTTTTTTTGAGCTTCGCGACAGTGTGTACAGTGGCGTTGCCCCGGAATCCGTCGACGCACAAGCAACCTCACTGTTGAAAAGCATTGGCGGGCAGCAGCTTTCAGAGAACGATCGGGCATTGCTCGAAGCGCGCATTGCGTATCTCGCCGGGCGTTCCTGGAACGATCATAAAAATAAAAAGAAAGCAGCGCCATGGTTCGAGCGGGCCGTCGATGCCGCCCACACCATGATCGCGCTTGACGGAGAAACGCCAACCGCTCTCGTCGCGCTCGCGGAACCTCTGGGCGAACTCAGCCTTCTGAAAGATCTGGGATTTTTAGTCAGCAATGGACCGAAAGTAGGTCAGTACGCAAACAAGGCGCTGGAATCCGAGCCGCGGAATATCAAGGCATGGCTTTTGAAAGCGAGTGCGCTTGCCTATCCGCCGCCGATCTGGGGCGGAAATTATAAAAAGGCGCTGGAAACCTATGCCGCCATTCTGCCAATGGCCGAGACCGGTCTGCCAAAAGACGTGCTTTTCGACATCCGCGTCGGTATCGCCACCGCATACGCCAACCTCAAGCTTTCGGAACACGCGGCATGGTGGTTCAAAGCGGCGCTCGAGCTATATCCTCAGAATCCATATGCAAAAAGCGAATTGGAGAAACTGGCACCATGAGTACTACAATCCTCACCGTGTATGGAGTGATCACTTTTGCCGCCTGCGTGTTTTTCTTTTTTATCACAGTATCGAACATATTATGGCTCGTGCACACGCTCGGTACCGAGCCCAAACAAGCAGGCCCCCCGGTGGCGGTACTCATACCTGCGCGCAACGAAGCGCTGCGCATTCGTCCCTGTCTCGATTCGCTGCTTCAGCAGGACTACAACTCCTATCAAATCTATGTGATCGACGACAATTCGACCGACGAGACCTGGGAAATTCTCAGAGATTACATGCTCCGATTCCCGCGTAAAATCAAAGCTTTCAAAGCCGAGCCGTTGCCTGAAGGCTGGTACGGCAAGCCCCACGCTCTGCAAGAGCTGTCCAGCCATGTTCAGGAAGACTACATACTATGTACCGACGCGGATACAACCCATACACCGGATTCCATTGGCAAAGCGATGGCTGTCGCCGAAAAATACAATGCCGATCTGGTAACCGGCTATGCCCATCATCTCATGCCCACCTTTGCGGAAGCTTCTGTCGTACCTTCGATGTATATTCTGACGATGTTCGGCATGCCGCTGTATCTTATTCCGTTTATAAAATCGCCGCTCATCAGCCACGCGATCGGACAGTTCATGCTCTTCAGGCGATCATTCTTCGAAAGAATCGGCGGTTATGAAAAAGTAAAGCACCAGGCGACGGAAGATGTAAAACTGGCGCGCGTCGTAAAACAGCATGGCGGGAGGATAGCTTTCGTCGATCTGCGGGATACCGTCGAATGCCGCATGTATTCAACATATCACAAAGCGGTACAGGGGATTGCGAAGAACGCATTCGACTACCTGGGCAAGAATTTCTTCTTTCTGTTTTTGGGAACCGTTGCGGTGCCGCTCGTCTTTTTCGTCCCGGTTATTGTGTTGTTTGTAAACATTCCCTGGCTCGGGCCCGCCCTTCCTTTCCTCAAGGCATCGGCAATCATCACCTTCTATACATGGGCTCTCGAAACCATCGATCGCCGCCTGCCATGGTACGTGCCGTTTATCTATCCGCTCATATTTGTAAATACTCTGTCGGCGCTCTGGCGCGGCTTCCGTCTGGTGAACAAAGAAGGCGGCGTCGAGTGGAAAGGCAGAAAAGTAAAATGAGATACCGGAAAGGCGGCCCGCTCACGTCCGATACCCCTTTTTCGCGCCTGATTTGGGATATCCTTATCGTTTTAATCAGGCTTCTCGGCTGGCCACTCAGCCGCGCCATGTACAATATTAAAATCGAAAAAGTAGACGCGATGGCGGGACATAGGCTCCCTTCGCGCGCCATTCTGATCAGCAACCACTGCATGCCGCTCGACCCGCTCTCCCATGGCCTCGCCATTTTCCCGCGCCGCACTTACTTCACCCTTCTTGAAGAAACATGCGAAGCCCCTGTACTCGGCTCGTTCGTGCGACTCCTCGGCGGCATTCCACTTCCGAGGAGCAGAAACCGTCTCCAGGATATCGAAGAAGCCGTCTCTCAAGGCCTCTCGACGCGAGGCCTTGTCCACTTCTATCCGGAAGGCGAGTGCTTTGTCGGCAACCAGAATATATTCCCCTTTAAGGCGGGGGCCTGCTATTTCGCGATAAAGTTCGGTGTACCGGTGGTCCCCATCGTCACCATTCTCAACCGTCGCAACGGACGAAAGTCCAACCGCACCCAGGTGACGGTGCACATGCTCGCCCCTGTGGTGCCGCCCCCTCCGGGCAGCCCCCCCCACGCCACGCTCGTCCGTTCGATCCAATTTTCAAATCAGGTCCACGACCTTATGCAGGCCGAAATCGAGCGGACGGGCGGCGACAAATCCCTCTACCGCGGTCCGATGCCGCGGATCAAGGGTGTGAATGATTAAATGCTAAATTCGATTCATGTGACGACCATTGACGACAAGATCGAAACTTGACGGATCTAAATAGTATTTGTCATGGGTGAGTATTTTCCCCTCCGAAGAATATAAAGTCTCGCTTAATAAAATTAAAACGCTCGCATCAATTTGAATATTGGCATTGGAAAATTCCTTTCTATTCGTAATATTGATATGAAATGTCGCATGAGAAGCCACATCGTAAATGGTTTTCTCCAAGAAGGCCTTTACCATCTCCGCATCTTGGATATCTATATTATAGGTCGAGACTGTTGCGAGGTCGGTAAAGGCAAAGCAGCATGCTACTAATCGACTGTCGGATCTATACCATCGATCCGAAGCCATGACTACCCTGCTCTGTTGATACCCAAACAGCTTCATTACGTATTCACTTGCCGCTTCGAATCTAATATCTATGTTGATCTCTTGAATTGGTACAGTATTGTAGGTAGCAACGGGATTTGCAATGTTCTCTAAACCCATGGGGTTCCGGGGTGAAAGATTTGCTATGAAATTGCCTTTCCCATGAACCCTATGAATAATCCCATCCTCTGTCATTAAAATAAGTGCCTGACGGAGAGTTGTCCTACTGACCCCCAATTCTATTGAAAGCCTATTTTCGCCGGGAAGCCTATCCCCTTCATGATACTTTTTATCTTCAATCAATTGAAATAGTTTCTCATAAATTTCCACATAAAGCGGCTTTTTGGCCTCTCGGCCATGGATAGGTTCTTCGACAAGCATAGTATCAATTACCTTTGCATTTCAGCATGCATTCCTTTCATTTGCTCATATCTATAGATCGTTTCCAATACGACTCTAATTTCCAGATCCCATGCCTCAGCAAGCTTTTTATTCTCTGTTGTATAAATTACCTCTCCTGTGGTGAGATTTCCAGAGGCACCACAAATGCATGCAGTCACCACATCCCTTATATGACCAATGGTGAAGAGAGCAGAAGCTTCCATTTCAATATTTTGAATTTTAAGATCTTGCAAGCTTTTGATAAACTCCGGAGTTTCCCCATAAAATGCATCATCGGTACTGCTTATTCCAGCAAAGACATTAGCTTCGCCGTCTGCTGTCATTTCTTGTGCAGTCTTGACCAATACCTGTGTAAATTCAAAATCGGGAACCGCGGGGAAGTGTTTGGGAACATAGAATGCAGAAGTACCCTCATTCTTCATTGCAGCCGTAGTAATGAGCAAATCTCCAATTTTCACATCAGGCCTGAGCGCTGCGGAACTACCAATGCGGATCAAATGCTTTGCTCCAATGTGAATGAGCTCTTCCGCAGCTATTGCGGTAGATGGACAACCCATACCTGTTGAGGTCACACTAATTTTAATTTCTTTATAATAACCAGTAAATGTTCTGTGTTCCCGATGATTTGCCATGAGCTTCGCTTCATCGAGGTACTTTGCGACCCTATCACTGCGCGCAGGGTCACCTGGCAGCAATACATATTCTCCAATATCTCCTACATCGAGCTCAATATGGTACTGCTTTGTGTTCTTCGTAATTGCATTCTTATCCAATGTCATCTTCGATCTCCTTTATTAACTTTATGCACCACAATATAATGGTGAATATAAATCATAGAACTACTGCATGGCCAAACCTGCTTGTCTTCGAAGCAAAAGAGAAATGTCGTTTGTCCTTTTCAAAATTGAAGGTGCATCGAGCGATAGTATCTTCTTATCTCTCATAAGCCATCGTCCTTGTACCATTGTATCGGACACATCTTTTCCTGTAGCACAATATACCAATGCGGTATACAACATCTTCACCGAGTCGGTATGCAAAGGCTGGAGGTGAGGCTGTTGGATATCGAGAGCGATGAGGTCTGCTTGCTTGCCTGCCTTCAGACTACCTATAAGCTCTCCCAGGCCCAGAGCTTGCGCCCCTGCGATGGTTACAAGTCTGATAGCATCGGATACTGGGAAGAAAGCAGGATTTCTTTCCTGTTGTTTTTGAATCAGCACACCAATTTTCAAGTCTCTCAATAAATCCAGTGTATTATTGCTCTGGGCGCCATCGGTCCCTAATGATATCTGAACACCTCCAGCAATAAGCCTTGCATAGGGCATGATCCCAGATACTAATTTCAAATTGCTTACAGGATTGTAACTTACATGGACATCATTCTTTTTGAGAATAGCAATATCTTCATCAGACAAATGGATGCAGTGTGCAGCAAGTGTCCGACGTTCGAACACCCCTAACTTTTCAAGCCATTGAGTCGGAGAAACAGCGTATTTTGCATCAAAAGCTTTATTCTCTTCTTCAGTCTCGGAAATGTGCGTGTGAATCAAAACGTCATATGAATGCGATAATTCGACAACGCTGCGCCATTGTTCCGCAGAGACGCTGTACGGTGCATGAGGGCCCAAGCCGGGCATGATAAGCAGATTCTTGTTTTTCCACGAAGCAATGAAATCCGCTGCAGCCTGCACGGTCTGGCCACGATCGGACTCGCCATTTTCAAAGATGCTGGCACAGAGAACAGCCCTTATGCCACTCTTTTCAACTGCATTTGCAACTGCCGCAGTAAAATAAAATTGGTCCGCAAACGTTGTGACACCACTCGCAATAGACTCTATGCATGTATGCAAAGCTGCATAATACGCTTGTTCCTCTGTGAGATACGATTCTGCTGGCCACATAATGGCATTGAGCCAGGTCTGCAATGAAACATCCTCTCCAAAATTGCGAAACAGAGGAGAATGAGAATGAATGTGTGTATTGATGAATCCCGGCATTACGAGCTTTCCATGGAGATCTACTACCTCATCTTCATTTTTGATTGCTGGATGCTGTGCATCGCTTCCCACATATACAATATGGCCATTTTCAACAACAATGCATCCATCAGGGTAATATGTATCATTTTCATCAATTGTAAGAACAATGGCATGACGCAAAAACATGCGGCTCATTCGAGAACTCCCAATTTTGCTGGTGCTCTGGCTTTCCGTCCCACACCCATAAGAACAAAAAGTGTTATAACATAAGGAATCATCTGACTTATTTGATCCGGGACATGGACTGCTGAAAATTGAAATCGAAGCGCCTGTGTAAAAGCAAACAGCAAGCTTGCCAAAAGCGAACCAAGAGGATTCCATCCACCCAGAATATTTGCCGCAATCGCTATGAATCCTCTACCGGCAACCATGTTGTTCACAAATAAATTGCTATGCACTACAGAAAGATAAGCTCCACCAAGGGCTGCTAGGCAGCTGCCGGCTACAATAGCGAGCGTTCGGTAGAGCGCAACTGGAATGCCGGCTGTTGCAGCAGCACGCGGGTTCTCGCCGATGGCCTGCAATCTTAAACCGACTTTTGTTTTCCATAAGATATGGGAACACACGAGGGCAATGACAAATGTGAGCAGAATAAAAGGCGACTGATCGGTGAAAAACGCACCCACAACAGGAATGGTTCTCAATCCAGGGATTGAATAAGTCGCCATTTGATTGACAATTCCGGAAATGCCTTCTTTTTTCCAAATAAATTTTACTATGACGACCGTTAGACCGCTCGAAATAATATTAAGTCCGATACCGATCACTGACTGATTCGCTTCAAATTTAAGTACACACAAGGAATATAAAAAACCTATCACCGCACCAACGATAAGTGCAACCAGAATCCCCATCCATGCACTTCCAAAAAGATGAGAACCGACGACACCACCGAGCGCACCCAAAAGCATTATGCCTTCTATCCCAAGATTAATGACACCGGACCTTTCAGAAATCGAAACCCCTATCGATGCAAGTGATATGGGTACAGCCAAGCGAAACGTCATCATCAGCATATTCACAGCAAACGACGCTACAGCCATTTTGCTATTGCCTCCGTTTTTTGAACATGTACCGGATAATATTGGGAGTAGCGATAAATACAATAACCAGTCCCTGGATCACCTTATCTATATTTGCTGATACTCCAGCCATCATACTCATCTGCATCGCTCCTGCCTGCAGGCTTCCAAACAGAAGAGACGCAAGAATGATGCCTAGCGGTGTGCTCTGGCCTATAAATGCAATGGCAATGCCAGTAAATCCAATCCCGGATGAAAAACCATCAATGAACCTACCATAAGTGCCAAATACTTCAAAAATGCCAGCCATCGCAGCCAAACCACCCGAAAATGCCATGATGAGCACCGTGTTTCTGGTGACTCTCACCCCCCCAGTCTCCGCTGCATGCATATTGTTGCCCATGGCCCTGACCTCGAATCCGAAGACGGTCCTCTTCATCACAAAACCATAGAGAGCGCACATAGCTATGGCAATGTACAGACTTGTCGTCAGTTGAGTATTCGGAATGATCTTCGGCAATTGTAATTTCTGCGGCAGAATTTCAGTCTGTGGGGTCATGCTCCTCGCTGCAATGAATGGACCATTTACAAAGAATGAAGTCATCGTCTGTGCTATATAATTCATCATTATCGCGACTATGACTTCGTTGATGTTCAGCTTGGCCTTTATGAGCCCGATAGCCCCTCCCCACAGAAAACCGCCGGCAATGCCGCTTAATATCGCAAGCGGCAACGCTACCCATGCAGGAATGAAACCAGGAATTGAAAGACCTGCAATCGCTGCTGTAAATCCTCCAATATAAATCTGTCCTTCTCCGCCTATGTTGAATAAACCACCTTGCAGAGCAAATCCTACCGCCAAGCCTACAAAAACGAGCGGTACACTTTTGCTCAAGGTGAGTGAAATTGCATACGAGGAACCAAAAGCACCTTCGAATAAGGAGGAATATGCCTTTAACGGATCATATCCCATGATCAGCATAATGATGCCAACAAGCAAAAATGAAAATAAAATCGCAATGAGGGAATAGCCTAAATTTGCAAAATTTTGTCTGTTTTTTTTCATTCCGGTTTTTCCCCAGCCATAAATAATCCCAATTCATGCACGGTCACTTTGTCGGCGTCCCGTTCAGCGATAAGGCCTCCTTTATAAAGCACTCCGATCCGGTCACTCATTTCCATAATCTCGGAGAGTTCCGTCGATATGAGCAGGATAGCTTTTCCGCTGTCTCGCAACTGCAACAGCTGCTTGTGGATTGCTTCTATTGCACCAATGTCCAAGCCCCGCACAGGCTGCGCCGCAATGAGCAATAAAGGCTCAAGGCCCGCTTCTCTGCTGAATACTATTTTTTGCTGATTTCCTCCAGAAAGCTGCACAATGGGCTGATCGAAGGAAGATATCTTGATTGAGTATTGCCGAACCATATTCTCTGCATGTTTTTTAAGTACATTGGACCGCAACAATCCTAAATGGGCAAACGCTTTATGATGCTGAAAACCTAGAAGATAATTATCCGTGATGGACATGCCGGACAGGATGGCATTTCGCAATCTGTCGGAAGGAATAGCCGCGACGCCCTTAGCCTTTCTCTCAGCAACGGATAATGCCGTCATGTCTTCCTGGTTCACGAAAACGCTCCCGGCCAACGGCTTGGAGGTCCCTATTATGCAGCTTTCAAGTTCTTGCTGACCATTGCCATCAACGCCTGCAATGCCGTATATCTCTCCTTGTTGCACTTTCAGAGAAATCCCGGCATTGCCGGAAACTGGCAAGACTCTCAAACCTTCGAGTTCCAAGACCGTGTCCCCAGGCTTATATGGCTTTTTTACAATGCCAAAATCTACGGCGTGCCCTACCATCATGGTTGCAAGTGATTGTGGAGAGGCATCTTTCGTAAGAAGCGTACCGACCACTCTGCCATTCCGAAGCACAGTGATACGATCTGAAAGTGCCATTGTCTCATGTAATTTATGCGTAATGAAAATAATGGTTTTCTCTTGCTTACGCATGTCATCGAGGATGCGAAAAAGAACCTCTACCTCTTGTGGAGTAAGCACTGCAGTAGGTTCGTCAAGAATTATGATGTCCGCCCCGCGATATATAGCCTTAAAAATTTCGACCCTCTGTTTCTCGCCAACACTGAGCGCTGATACAGGCTTGTTCAGGTCAAAATTGAAATGATACATATTTTCCAATGCCGCAATTCGTGCTTTGCTGGCTGCGTAATCGATCGAGCATTTTCCTTCTTCATTCCCCAATATGATATTTTGCAAGACTGTCATCGATTCAATGAGCATGAAATGCTGATGAACCATCCCAATATGATACTGTTGGGCTATTTTAGGATTAGAAATCGATACTGGCTTTCCGTGAATATGAATTTCACCAGAATCAGCATGATAGAGCCCATACAGAATGTTCACCAACGTAGATTTCCCAGCACCATTCTCTCCAAGAAGACAATGAACTTCCCCTCTCTCTACTTCAAAATCGATATGATCAAGAGCTTTGAGTTTTTCAAAGGATTTGGTGATTTGTTTCATGCATATTTCAGACATCTCTTGCCTCACCGATAAAAAAACTGCGAGATAGGGGAAATATCCCGCAGTATATTCTTAGTCTGTCAAAGCTACTGAATTATCGATACACATTCGATTTAAGGAAAGCGTCTACCTTAGCATGTTCATCTGGAACGACAATTTTCCCTTCAATAATCATTTGCTTTATATCGTTGACGGTCTTGAGAATCTTTGCATCGACAGTTACTTTGCTTCCCTCAATAGTGTAATCAATGCCGCCGTCTGTAAGACCAAGCACGACAGTCTTGCCGGTTTCCAGAGTCCCCTGCTTCGCGGCCGCCGCTATCTTGTATGCTGCAGTATCGACCCTCTTGAGCATGCTTGCAACGATATGATTTGGATCTATGGTGTTCTGATTCGAATTTACGCCAATGGCATAGAAATTCTTCTCTTTGGCCGCCTGGAAGACGCCCAAACCAGAGCCGCCGGCCGCATGGTAAATAATATCCGCGCCCTGCGCAAATTGCTTCAATGCAATTTCTTTTGCTGTAGTAATATCACTGAAAGGAGCATTGCCGCCGATATAATTCGCAATCACTTTAATTGATGGATTGACATAGCGAGCGCCCGCTTCGTATCCAGCGTAGAATTTATCCAGCAATGGTATATCGAGCGCAGAAACGAATCCAATTGTAGAGCTTTTTGTCAAAGCAGTTTTTTTCATCAATCCAGCAAGTGCTCCAACCAAGAATGAACCTTCTTCCTCTTTTGATACATAGCTGACTACGTTTGATAGCTGCAGACTTTCATCGATAATCGCAAATTTCTGGTTGGGAAACTGTGGAGCAACCTTGCTGAGTGGATCTACTTGGTCATACCCGACAGAAATTATCACGCTATATGTTTTCATAGATGCCATTTTTCGGAGATATGTTTCGAAATCCGAAATAGACTGGGGTTCTACATAATCGAACTGAATGCCGAGTTCTTTCTGGGCCTTCTGCAAACCAGCGTAGACAAGATCATTGAAAGAGAGATCTCCCAAGCCTCCAACGCCCAGTATACATCCCACCCGGGTCGGTGATGACGATTGCGCAAACGCGAAACTACTTGCAATCAAGAAAATCATAACCACAAGTACACTTTTCCTTTTCATAGAATATAACTCCTTTAGCTTGTATTACTATTAAGGAAACTTGTTTTACAAGCTTGGAGAAAAGTATAGGACCTCTCTTTTAAATCTGTCAAGAAATTTTTCAACGCATGAGGAAAAAATCAGGCCTTAATGATCAAAAAAGATGCTATCAGCTACAAAAACAGCTTCATCGACAGCGAGAGCACATTCTTCCACTCTGGATCGGAGACCGAGCGGTCGGCGCTCGTGCCGTCCTCGTACCATGTGTACGAGAGCCCATAGCCCAGTCCAAGCTCAAAGGGAATCGCGGCGCCCAGAAGTTTCGGCGGATTCGCCGGCCGCCAGGCCACGTCGATGTTCCCGATGTGGTTGTAGTCGTAGATGCCGTCGTGGAGGAAATTCTTATTGTAAGAATAGAGCTGGCTGTAATCCATGTATTTATTGACATCGCCGTAAATTTCGGCCAGTCCCGCGTCCCAGTCGGCCTGCGGATTGTCGCCATGCCGCACAAACCTGTACTTGAGGGAGACGCGCCAGTCGGGCGCCGGCATCATTTCAAGCTTGACCAGGAATTCATCGGAGTTCGGCGGCAGGTAGTAGCCGAGATTCTCGCCATCCTGTGTGTACGAAGTGTCCACCCGCAGCCGATAATCCGGATACCATGTCGCATAGTGCGAATACACGAAAGGCTCGATTTTTGTGTACTGCGCGGTGAGGGTCGTGAAGGCCAGCCAGGGCACCGGGACTTTCGCCCCACCCTGCAGCGCGAACATGTTGCGCGCCTTGGTGAAGAGCTCCGAGAGATTGGTCATATCCATCTCGTCGGCATAGAACGAAGCGTAGAACTTGCCGACGCGCGGCACGAGGATCTGCCCGTCCACCTGCACGCCGAGGTTGTCGACGTCGGCGAGCTGGTTCTGATACATCACCGAAAAGAGGAGCGGCGAAAAATATCCAAGCTCGAAGCGCTTCGCGCCCACTAGCGTGCTCGTCGCGGAGACCGTCAGCCAGTCAAAGGGAAAGAGCTCCATGCGCTGAAGCCCGAGCATCTTCTGGTAGGAAAGGGCGGAATAATAAAAATAGGTATCTTTGTTATCGGCAACACCATCTCCATTAGTGTCAACATAGGTCACCGCCGTGCTCTTTTCGTCACTCCCTTCCTCCCAATTCGTGAGCGAGCCCACGAGCCCCGAAATCGCGAAGAATCTCGAAGGCCGGAACACCGTCTCGAAGCCCACGAAAGGCCGCGCCGTCCCCGAAAGCGAGAACGAACCTGAACCGATGCCCCAATCCCTCCGGAAGCGCGAGAGCCTCACCATCAGTGAGCCGTTGTCGGTCTCCGCCGCGATATCTTCGCGGATATCGTAGCTCGCGGTGGGGTAATCGAGCGTACCGTCGGAATTACGCGGCGTCCCGAACCATATGTGGGTCGCATCCCACTCCTTCGTATAGTCGTAGGGAAGGTAAAGATCGTTTTCTATCTTGTCGAAGGTGAAGCCGGCCTCGCCCTTCAGCGAAAGCCAGGGGAGCGGGTCTCCTTCCAGATACGGCACCCAGCGCGAGTTGAGGTGCCACATGTCCTTGAGCGCGGTCGAGCTCGAGCCGTCGAGCAAATCGTAGAGCCCGCCTGCGTCGAGCTTCGTGGTCGCCTCGACGCGAATGCCCGCCCGGGCCTTTCCGCTCGAGTCCTCCCAGAGCGACTGTTCGACTCCTGTACCCGCTTTGAACTCCTGGGCATACTGACGGATGAGTGCCCGCTCTGCGGGCGAAAACGCCTCCATGTGCCCCATCATCGTGGCCAAGAGCTCGGCGACCTGCTGGCTGGTATATGGTTTCACCGAGGAAAGCCTGGTGACCACACCGCGCAGCTCCGCCGTCTCAATGACGGCATACACGGGATGCCCGAGTTCCACGGCGAGATGCCCCTGCGCAAAGGCTGTGCCGATCCCCGCACCGCCCAGCAACATATAAAAAAGTACTACCAAAAAGACAACGCCGCGCAGGGACTTCGATAGTGCGCCATTCTTCTGCGCGCGGCGCGCCTGGATTGCTGGTTTTTTTCTACTCATTGCTTCACCCTGAATGTCATTCTGTTTTGCTCAAATCCATACTCAAGCTGATTTTGATCGCACAGCCACGAAAGATATGAGCGAATCGTCGAGCCGACGAGCACATGCTGATCGACATTGAGAATTATATCATAGCGATTGCAGACTCCTGCCACAACGTCCTCGAGCGAGGCACCGTCCCGGGCGCGTTTTTCGGGAATCAGCGAACTGTCACCTCTGACAAGACCGACAATGACCTCCGCGATCTCGAAAATCTTCGCGCGGTTGAGCGCCACAAGCGGTTTAATGTCGCGGACCGGCTCCGCGTGCGAGGGCACAAACCATTCAGCCTCGATTCTCTCAAGCATCGAGAGCGTCTCAAGCTCCGCCGCGACATCGTAAAAAAAGAAAATATTGTATTTTTCGAGAACCGGTGCTCCGGCCAGCGCGTCCGCGGCAAAGAAAACGCCATCGGGAGTCATCACGCCGACCATTCCGAAGTAATGGCCTGGCAGAGAAATAATGTGAAGACCTTCGGTGCCGGCCACCGGGACGAGGTCGCCCCGGGCCCGTTCCGCGTCCCGAAGACCCGCCGGGACCATGACAGGAACGCTCCGGATATCAATCGATCCCTTTTCATCCAGCGCGAGCTCGCAGGGAGGCTCGAGCAGGTGCGTCGCGCGGGAAGCCGGGGCCATCAGAAACTTGTTCCTGAGCGCCCTTTGGGGGAATCCTCCCGCCAGAAACGACGCCTCAAGCTGTGGATATTGCAGAAAGGCCGCCTCCAGCCCTGTCGACGCGATCGCGCAGCCTGTCCGCTTGTACACGGCAGCGTTGCCTCCGCAGTGGTCGGCATTGGAATGCGTGTTGAGCAGTACCGAGAGATTCACGCCGAGACGCTCGCACTCGCGCACGATGCGCCTGCCCGCGTCTTCGTCTCCGCCGGAATCGATCGCGACGGCACGCGCGGCATCGCCCGGTCTGAAAACATAGAGACCGAGATTGGTCGGGCCCAGGGCCACGAAGGTGTTGCCCGCAAGCGGTTCAAAAATGATAGCCATATGCTATTGTTACCGCGCCTTGCTGTCGGGCGCAAGCTTCTTCACATACGTGTACTGCGTTTTCGTCCGCTCGAACCCCATATTTTCATAAAACCGGTGAGCCTCGACGCGCACGATATTCGTCTTGAGCCGCAAGACTGAAAGTCCTTTTCCGGCCGTCCATCGCTCGGCTTCCCGCATGAGCGCATGCCCAATCCCGCGTCCGCGGTGATCCGCATCCACGACAAGGCCGGAAATTTCCGCGAATCTATCGAGATAGAAATGATCGACTGTTTCGATGCTTGTCCACCCAACGACCTGCCCCCTGAATTCGGCGACGATGACGCGAGCCTCCTCAGAGTCGATATATCGGGACAGGCGCGTCTGAACCTCGCCGGCCGTCGTCGGATACCCAAGCTGTCCGGCAAGCAGCGCGAGGGCCGGGCCGTCCCCGATTCGGGCGTTGCGAATGACGAGATCTTCCATGTATGCCTCCGTAGGTAGCGGGCCGAGGCGCGGCGTCTGTTGGCGGCGCCCCAAAGGCGGCCCTCCTTCAATGGACGCACAACCTCTGGCGGCCACCACCGCAGGCAGCCTTTACCCGCGCACTCCAAATGAGCAGAACGGCACCTTTCAAATTCTATACACCGGCCCAAATAAAAAACCCCCATGCAAGGTCGGCATCGGGGGGTAGGGTTGGCCGCCGGGGTTGGGGGGATTAGCGGCACAAAAACCGACACCGAACACTCGCATGAAGGCACTTACAAGTATATCGAAGGGGGACAGAGGATTCAAGGCTCGAGAGTCGTCTATTTTCTTTTCTTCAACAGATCCGCGAACGGATTGTACGTCATGCCGTCGTCCTCTCCGCTGTGCTGAGGATGCCCCCTGGGCGCCGGCCTGCCTGCCAGCGGACGATCCTGTCTGGGATTGCCGTCCCTTGGTGCATTCCCGGCGCGTCCGGAAGGCGCCGCATCCGGGGCACTCTGCCGCGTCCCGGAGCCTTCCGCTGCCTGTGCGCCCTGGGCTTTCGCCTGAGCCCTGAGCGACAGCCCGATGCGCCGCCGCAGCGGATCGATACTGATGATCGTGAATTCCTTGAGATCGCCCACGCGCAGCACTTCCATCGGATTCTTCACGAAGCGGTCGCCCATCTCGGACACGTGGATAAGCGCGCTCTCCTTGATGCCGATATCGACGAAGGCGCCGAAATCGACCACGTTTTTCACCTTGCCCTTCACTTTCATGCCGGGCTGCAAGTCCTCGAACGAAAGCACCCCCTGCTGCAGAAGCGGCGGCGGCAAATCCTCGCGCGGATCGCGGTTCGGTTTTTTGAGCTCGACGATGATGTCGTCGAGGGTGATGTCGCCGACGCCGTACTTTTCCTTGAGCAAGACGCGCTCTTCCCGCGACGGATCGCGGCCGGACTTCACGATCGGCTGAATTTCCGCGGCCAGTGCGTAATTCTCCGGGTGCACCCACGTGTTGTCGAGCGAATTCCCGCTCTCGGGAATCTTGAGGAAGCCCGCGCACTGCTCGAAAGTCTTCTCGCCCAGCCCCGGAATCTCCATCAAAAGCGAACGGTCGCGGATCACCCCGCTCGCGTCGCGGAACTTGACGATTTTCTTGGCCAGGCTCGCGTTGATGCCCGACACGTATCTCAAAAGGGAATAGCTCGCGGTGTTGAGGTTCACGCCGACCTGATTGACGACCGAGCCGACCACCTCGTCGAGCTGACCCGCGAGTTGTTTCTGGTTTACGTCGTGCTGATAGAGCCCCACGCCTATGCTCTTGGGATCGATTTTGACGAGCTCCGCGAGAGGATCCTGCAGGCGCCGGCCTATGGAAATCGCGCCTCGGATCGTCAGGTCGAGCTCGGGAAACTCCTCGCGCGCCAGATCGCTGGCCGAATACACCGAGGCCCCGTCCTCGTCGACCACGGCGAAGGGGCCCCCGAGCCCGTTCTCCGTGACTGGACCCCCCACCACCCTGTGTGCCTCCAGG
>Ga0074197_1000972_pt1 | contig 28553 bp, 25 predicted proteins | sample EPASupsiteSAE305_FD_64526 | JGI IMG/M metagenome (GOLD analysis project Ga0074197, IMG submission 64526) | Bioremediated contaminated groundwater microbial communities from EPA Superfund site, New Mexico - SAE3-05 reassembly with SPADES | ecosystem: Environmental > Aquatic > Deep subsurface >...
GCAAAGGCAGTAAAGATGCCACTGCCAAGCTGCTGGCACCGATTGCTGATTATCTGGTTAAGAAATCAGTCTGGTGTATCGGTGGTGACGGCTGGGCATACGATATCGGTTTCGGTGGTCTGGACCATGTCATCGCTTCCGGCAAGAACATCAACCTGTTTGTTCTGGATACCGAAGTCTACTCCAACACCGGCGGTCAGGCTTCCAAGTCCACCCCGATTGGTGCAGTAGCCCAGTTTGCTGCTGGCGGTAAAGGGATGGCCAAGAAAGACCTGGGCATGATCGCCATGTCCTACGGTTCGGTCTATGTGGCCACCGTAGCACTGTCCAACCCTGCTCAGTGCGTTAAGGCCATGCTTGAGGCCGAGGCCTTTGATGGTCCGTCACTGATCATTGCCTACTCCCACTGTATCGCCCACGGCATTGATATGACTGCCGGTGTTGATGCCCAGAAGAAGGCCGTACAGTCTGGCTACTGGCCGCTGTACCGCTACAATCCTGCCCTGGCAGCCGAGTGTAAAAACCCGCTGCAACTGGACAGCAAGGCCCCAACCATCAGCTTCGAAGAGTACACCAATAACGAAAACCGTTACCGGATGCTCAAGAAGGCCAACCCCAAAGGGGCAGAGGCGATGATGAAGAAGGCCGGTGAGTGGTCAAAGGCACACCTTGCCTACTACCAGAAGCTGGCAGCACTCAGCTTCGAAGACAGCTGCGAGAAGAAGTAGTCTCCAACCTTATAAAAGTGCTACAATTCAGCCCCGCGGTTTCCGCGGGGCTTTTTTTATCTGCACAGGGAGTATCTATCATGCATGATCATATTGCCCGCGCCATGGCGGTTAAAGGCAAGATCCGCGCTGTGGCCTGCGTCACCACCAAGCTGGCCAATGATATCTGTTTTCTGCAAGGCACCTCACCGATTGCATCGATAGCACTGGGCCGTGCCCTGTCCGGCGCAGCTCTGGTGGGAAGCACCCTCAAGCAGGGCCAGCGGATGGCCCTGAAATTTGAAGGGAGCGGGCCACTTAAGAAGCTGATTACCGAGGTGGAGTGGGACGGAGCCATCAGAGGGACGGTGGCGGTACCGGATGCAGTTGCCGAGAGTGTCCCGGCGGCATTGGGACGGGCCGGATTTTTAACGGTAAGCAAAGATTTGGGCATGAAAAGCCCCTACAGTGGCACGGTACAGCTCTGCACCAGCGAGATTGCAGAAGACCTGGCCTACTATCTGACCGACTCCGAGCAGACCCCATCAGCCATGGGTTTGGGAGTGAGTCTGGCTGAGGATGGTCAGATAAACGCTGCCGGTGGTTTTTTGATCCAATCATTGCCTCCTTCGGACCTGGTTGCTGTAGAAAAGATCATGGCGGCTATTGCGAAACTGCCACCGCTTACCACCCTGCTGCAGGATGGCAAGAGTCCTCAGGATTTGCTGGAACAGTTGCTGGAGGGGATAGAACATCATCCACTTGAGTCAACCGACCTGTTTTTCCGTTGTGGTTGTTCCCGCGACAAGGTGGAGCGGGCCATTCTGTCGCTGGGTGCGGATGAACTGAAGCGACTTATCGACGAGCAGGGCGAGGCATCGGTCACCTGTGAATTCTGCAAACAGCAGTACCAGTTTGAAAGGAGTGAGCTTGAAACGCTCAGCAGATCATACTAAGCCTGTAAAGGCTTCAGTGGCTCAACCAACAATCAACGAACCTATCCGGGCAAAAACGATTGCACCCGAGATCCTGGCCCCCTGCGGCTCCCTTGAGGCCTTCTTTGCTGCCATGGAATCCGGTGCAGATGCGGTCTATGCCGGCTTGCGTGAGTTTTCCGCCCGTGCCCGTGCCAAGAACTTCACCCTCGGGCAAATGGGAAAAATGTTGGCCTATGCTCACAATCGTGGTCGCAAGATCTATATCACCCTGAATACATTGGTTAAAGAACAGGAACTGCCCCAACTGGTGGAGACCCTGGCAGAACTGGCCAGGATGCGGGTGGACGGAGTGATTGTGCAGGATATGGCGGTTGCCCGGCTGGTTAAAAATTATTTCCCTTCCATACCACTGCATGCCTCCACCCAGATGACCATCCATAACCTGCCTGGTGTCAAGCTGCTGGAGGAGTACGGTTTTGAACGAGTCGTGCTGGCCCGTGAGCTGCAACTGACAGACATCGCCTCCATCGCGTCACAAACAAGCGCCGAGCTGGAGATCTTCGTGCATGGGGCACTCTGTTTCTGTGTCTCCGGACAGTGCCACTTTTCTTCTCTTTTAGGCGGACACAGCGGCAATCGGGGGCGTTGCGCCCAGCCCTGTCGCCGTCTCTATAGCCATCGCGGCAAAGAAGGCTACTTTTTCTCTCCCAACGACCTTTCTGCACTGGAGTTGATCCCAGAGTTGGCCGCTGCAGGAGTGACCTCGCTGAAGATCGAAGGCAGGATGAAGTCTGCTGATTATGTGGCCAAGGTGGTCAAGGCCTACCGGTTGATGGTTGATGGTGACACAGCAGCACGTAAAGAGACCCTGAAGGCTGCCAAGGAACTGTTAAAGGACTCATTTGGTCGCACCCCCACCAAAGGTTTTCTGGCCTCCAGTAATCCGGTTGATATTGCCAACCCCTGGTTGCGGGGCGGCACCGGCCGGTTCAGCGGTGAGGTCAAGCAGGCCCGCCAGGGGCAGATCAGCTTTGAAACCCGCGACGGGCTGCAGGTGGGGGATCGCCTGCGGCTGCAGCCCAAGAGCGACCAGGCCGGCCAGGCCTGGACCCTGCGGGAGCTGTATGTGAATCGCAGGAAGGTGCATGAGTGCAAGGCTGGTACCTTGGTGGAGGTGGCCTGCCCCTTTGAGGCCCGTCCCGGTGATGCCCTGTTTAAGGTGGGGGCAGCCGATGCCTTTGGTATGAGTGATGAGGCGGCCAACCGCAAGTTGCAGGCAGCCGGACCGGATCGGGTGGCAGTGCGGCTGGAGTTGCGCTGCGAGCAGCAGGGGACGGACCCCGGGCACTGGACTCTGCACATTACTGCCCGGATCGGTGCGGCAGCTTTTTCATACGAATTTCCGTTGGGTGATCTGGCGCCTGCCCGCAGCAGTGATATGGCCGGGGTGCTGCAGGCCCGCTTCAGTGAGACTGGCGAAACCCCGTTCCACCTGGAGAGCCTGCAGGCCCCTGACTTCCCGGCACTCTTTATTCCGCCAGCTCGTTTAAAAGAGATCCGGCGTGAGCTGTATCAGCGCCTGGAGCAGGAGGGGTCGGCAGAGGAGCGCAAGCGGATCGCAACCGCTAAAGCAGAGGCGCTGCTTGAACTGCAGGGGCAAGGGGCAAGGGGCAAGGGACAGTCAAGCAAAGAAGAGCTGATCCTGCAGGTTGATAGTCCGTCTGAGGTGCGTTGGGCCTTATCCCAGGGGGCGCATCAGGTGGTGGTGCCGCTGCACCGGGCCGCCATCCATGAGCTGCCCCGGTATCTGAGCAGACTGAAAGGGGATGCTGACCAGCTGGTCTGGCAACTGCCGTTCATGCTGTTTGATCAGGAGCTGCCCTTTATGGTTGAAGCGGTGGAGGCACTCTACCAGGCTGGTTTTCGTAACTTTGAAATTACCAACCCGGGTCAGCTCAAGCTGTTGCAGCGCTGTACAGGACTGCAGTTGTCATCGGGCTATCGTCTGTTTACCCTCAACAGTCAGGCCTTGGCGTTCTGGCAGGAACAGGGTGTACAACGGGCAACCCTCTATATTGAGGATGATCGAGAAAATATGACAGATCTGCTGAGGCTGCCGCAGCGCCTGACCGTGATGGTCTACAGTCTGGTTGAGGTAATGGCCACCAGGGTCAAAATCAAGGAGATCAGCAGCGGCGCACCGCTGCAGTCTGATCGTGGCGAAGGCTACCGGATTCGCGGTCGGGACGGTTTTACTCATATCAGCGCCACTACGCCGTTCTCCCTGCTGGGGCGTCTGGCGGAACTGCGTCAGATGGGCTGTCGATCTTTCATGCTTGATCTGTCGGAGACTCCGGCGGATCGGCGTGGTGAACTGCTGGAAGCGTTCCGGTCTGACCGCACCTGTCCAGGCACCACCATTTTTAACTATGAGCGAGGATTGACATGACAAGGATCTTCTTTTGTCTGATCGCTCTGTTGGGATTGCTTGCAACAGGAACATCTGCACTGGCTGAAACCCTGCGGGGGATGGTCAAGGCGGTACATGACGGGGATACCGTGGTGCTGGTGGGAAGAGGTCTGGGCCGGGTAACGGTGCGGTTATACGGTGTTGATGCACCGGAGACCCGTAAACCTGATGCTCCGGGACAGCCCTTTGGCAGTCAGGCGAAGCGGGTGTTGATGTTCAAGGTGTTGGGTAAGGAAGTCACCGCAGAGGTACAGGACCGTGATCAGTATGGCCGCACGGTTGGTGTGCTGCGGCTGGCCGGCAGGGATATTAATGCTGAAATGGTTTCGGAAGGGATGGCCTGGGCCTATCGTCAGTTTTTGAGCGGCCCCCATGCATCACGCTACATCGCGTTGGAAGAGCAGGCCCGACGTCAGCACCGGGGACTCTGGCGGGACACGAATCCCCAGCCCCCCTGGGAATTCAGGCGGGGCCAGAAACGGAGACGTTAATATTTCATTTTTTTGGACATTTCCAGGGCCCGCTTGACCCGTGATACCACCCGCAGCGGTTGGACCGGCTTGGGAATAAAGTCAAAGAAACCAGCAGCAAGTGCCTTTTGCTCTTCGTCGGTGGAGGCTCGGCCCGTCAGCATGATCACCGGAATTGATGCAGTGAGCGGGTTTGCCTTGATTGCCCGCAGCAGACCATGGCCATCCAGCTTGGGCATCTGGGCATCGGTAATTACCAGTTGGGGGCGGTGGGTCAGGGTGGTCTTGAGCGCCTCAATGCCGTCTTTGCAGATAATGACGTTATAGCCTTCCTTAACCAGGGCTGCCTGTACCAGCGTAGCCACGGTAGAAGAGTCTTCCACCACCAGAATCGTGTTGCCGGCATCCGGATTGATCGGGGCATGCAGGTAGTGGCGGGCAATCGCCTCCAGAATTTCCTTGCGGGTGGCAATGACCGGCACCACCTGCAGACCGGTGATGCGGGCGATCATGTCGGTGGTCTCACCATCAAAGGGATCGGTAATGGCAACAGCCAGCATCATATCCTTGTGTTTCAGCGGAAAGATAACCCGTTTCATCACAAACTCGGTGGGGAGCATATTGAGCATTGTTGGCGAATAGTCCCGGTTACTGAAACCTGCTATCGTTTTGAAGCCGAATTGGCGTCCCAGGGCATCAACCAGCTCACTCTCGGTGATGACCCCCATCTCTTCCAGTACCTCTCCCAGCCGTTTTCCCTCAGCCCGTTGTCGCTCCAGAGCCCGTTCCAACGTTTTTTCACTGATCAGTTTGGCCTGCACCAGGATATCGCCCAGTTGCTTTTTTTGAGCTATATCAGCAAAGGGACTGTGCTGGCGTAACAGGGCCTCCATCAGTTCTGGTTCGGTGATAACCCCCATCTCTTCCAGTACCTGGCCGAGGCGTTTCCCCTCAGCCCGCTGGCGCTCCAGTGCCCGCTCCAAGGTCTTTTTGCTGATAAGCTCATTCTCAACCAGTATGTCACCTAACTGTGTGGCCATGGTACCTCCGGCACTGCATCAGGGGAAATTATTTCGGTACTTTTTCCCAGTCTTCCAGAAACTTCTTGATACCGGCATCGGTCAGAGGATGCTTGGACAGCTGCAGCATGACGGAATAGGGGATGGTGCAGATATCGGCACCGATCAGGGCCGAGTTAAGCACATGGATCGGATTGCGGATGCTGGCTACAATGATTTCACTGGTGTAGCCATAGTTGTCAAAGATGGTGCGGATCTCTTCAATGATCCCCATGCCATCCTGGGAAATGTCATCCAGTCGGCCCACAAAGGGAGAAACATAGGTTGCGCCGGCCTTGGCAGCCAGCAACGCCTGCATCGGAGTAAAGATCAAGGTCACGTTTGTCTTGATCCCTTTTGCCGTCAGGGTCTTACACGCCTTGAGTCCTTCCGGCGTCATCGGCAGCTTGATCACGATATTTTTGTGAATCTTGACCAGCTCCTTGGCTTCCTTCACCATACCGTCAGCCTCCAGAGAGATGACCTCGGCAGAGATCGGGCCATCAACAATGGCGGCGATCTCTTTGATCACATCCTTGAATTTACGGCCTGATTTGGCGATCAGGGAGGGGTTGGTGGTAACGCCGTCAACCAGCCCCAGGGTGTGGGCTTCACGGATCTCATGTACGTCAGCGGTGTCGATAAAAAACTTCATCTCTGAACCTCCAGTTTTTAAGATTGGTGTGTATGGTCAAGCTGTTCGCGAAATTTTTCCAGGCAGTCCATGGAGCAGAAATAGTGCCGCGTACCGTTTAAGGTGCCGACAATGGCATCCTCTTTTGCCAGATACATCTTGCAGATTGGATCCTGCACGGTCTCTTCTCCGGCATGTTGGGTGCTGGATGACGACAACGGCTTTTTAGGTGCCATCAGTGTCTTTATAATCCGAAAACCGATATAGCCTAAAAGTAACCAGATCAAAAGGCGAAACATAGGTTCGTTACTCCAGAAGGCTAACCTGCTCGTCGGTGGCCAGACCGGCCAGCAGATCTGCTATGGTTTGCTTGCTGACAGGCTCACGCAACGTGGGAGCAATATCGGCTAAGGGTAGCAGCACAAAACGGCGTGCCGTCATACGTGGGTGGGGCAGGGTCAGCTCCGGTGTTGCCAACTGCTCCATGCCGTACAACAGTAAATCAAGGTCCAGTCGCCGGGACTGCGGTTCTGCAGCAGGAGTCCTGCCAAAGATATCACGCTCTATCCGTTGTAGCTCAACTAACAGATCGTGAGGTGTCCGGGTGGTGGTAAGCCGTGCAACCCCGTTGTAAAAGGAGGGGGTCCCGGCAGGCATACCCACTGGTGAGGTCTCATAAAAACGGGACAGCCCGGTGACACGACTGCCGGGGATCTTGCCCAGTTCTGCCACTGCCCGTAGCAGGTTCAGTTCCCGGTCTCCCAGATTGGAGCCAAGGGCGATGTAAGCATCGGTTTCCACAGGCGGGATTAAACCATACTTGTGCTGGGGCGTCAACCGCAGGACGAAAAAAGCCCCCGTCACCAGGAGGGGCGGCAACGGAGGCGATGAGACCCCCAGGGGGTCTCGCAAGCATATGTCTGCTACTGACGGTGGTGAGCATTGTTACTCTGCACCGTAGTAAACGTGTTTCTGAACCACTAACCGGTGTTACGGGCGCCGTGCTGGCAGCTTGCTGCCAGACAGCAGGCGTTGCACCGGGACTTTGGACGGCAGGCCTGCTTCCCCAGTTCAACGATCAGGGCGTGGTACTCGTTAAACAGGACTGTATCCTGGGGTAGCCGATCTATGAAGAAGTCACGTAACCGATCATAGCCGACCTGTTCATCCACCAATCCCAACCTGCTGAAGATCCGTCTGGTGTAGGCATCCACCACAAAGCTGGGTTTTTGCCCGGCATAAAGAAGAATTGAATCAGCAGTTTCAGGGCCAATCCCTTTGACCGCCAGCAGCTCTTGTCTGGTTATCTGCCACGGTCCTGTAAAGAGCCGGTCAAGGCTGCCATCATACGCCTGCAGTACAAAGGCGGTAAAGGCCTGCAGTCGTGCCGCTTTAACATTGAAGTAGCCTGCCGGTCTGATCAGAGCTGCCAGTTCATCCGGCAACAGGCTGTTAATTCCCATAATGGACAACCGATCAGCTGCCTTCAGGTTGGCAATCGCTTTTTCCACATTGCCCCAGTTCGTGTTCTGGGTCAGGATAGCGCCAACACAGACCTCAAAAGGGGTCTCACCCGGCCACCAGTGGCGGTGCCCGTACTGTGCCAGCAGGGTAGCAAAGAGTTCCTGTAGCTGCTTATCTGCCAACCAGCACCCGTAGGTTTTTCGGGCTAACCTTGTAGCCGCCAGAGACCGTGACATTGCCTTTGTACAGGTCGCTGATGTCAGTAATCTTGGCCATAAACCAGGCATCTCGCCGGGCAGAATCTTTGTTCTCGGGTTGTTGGTAGACATCGACTACCTGATGTCCCTCAAACATAACCATCAGGGCACCCAGCCTGATCTCATCCGGTCTGGCAATTCTGGTGCGCCAGAAATATTTGGTCCACTGACTGGCACCATTGGCAATCCTGAAAAACTCAGCTTCACCCTTGGTTTGGGCGTTGGGGGGCTGGGTCATCTTGGACAGAGTGACATAGATCCAGGCATTTCCTCCCATCGGCTGCTCACTGATGAAGAAGTCATCGCTCTGGATATAATGCCGGTCTTCACCTGCTGCAGGGGCTTCATAGCGCGGCTGCGGCGCAGCCTCTTCCTGGGCAGGCGGGACCTGTTCACGAATCTGCTGACCATCAGTCACCAGCTTGTCAACCTCGTCCATAAATCCTGCTTGTACAGTTCCGCAGCTAACCAAAATAAGTGCCAGTACCACTAGCTTCTTCATACCGAGCCTCCATTGTTTCAAACTGTTGGATTGTGTAACAGCCCCTATACCAGAGATTTATAATCTGTAAAGGGCAATCAATTAGATAGAGGCAGCTATCCCCAGTTGCAGATCAGGATAGCGCAGGGTAATGCCCAGATCCTGCAGCATCCGTCGATTATCCACCACCCGTGACTCCATGAAATAGGTGAACAGTAGCGGTGGCATCACCCTGCGGGCCTCGTCAAGGTCGATCTGGGGCTGACGGGGTTTCTGCAGGGCATCGGCACAGGTGTTAAAGTAGGCGGTCATGCTGGCCGGGTGGCCGTCGCTGACATTATAGATGCCGGTTCCCCGCTCAAGGGCTGCCAGACAGACCTGGGCAAGGTCGTCAACATGAATCCGGTTGGATGGTTTGGCCAGCTCTTCCAGCAGTAACGGCTGGCCCTGATTGATCTGCATCAGCGGTAGGCGTCCCTTGCCGTAGATGGCCGAGATCCGTAGAATTACCACCGGAATGTCATGTTTTAGACCAAAGGCTTGAAACAGCTGCTCGGCATCCAGGCGACGCTTCCCCATAGCCGAAGTTGGCTCTGTGGGGCTCTGCTCCGTCACCACAGCGCCGCCGGTATCGCCGTAGACGCTGGTGGCACTCAGGTAGACGATCTTTGTCGGCAACACATGATCCCGCTCCAGGGCAGCGCAGAAATTGCGGGCACGCAGATCAATACTGCCGCCCCCCTGGGGAGGTACGCTGTAGAGCAGCATCCGTCCGGCTAGCGGGAGGAGCGGTATCTCTTCCAGATCATCCATACTGCAGAGACAGACCTCTGCCCCGGCCTTCGCCAAAGCTGCTGCCTTGTCCTGGTCCCGCAGATGAACAGCCACAGACCAGCCCTGTACAAGCGCCTGATTGGCCACCAGGGTGCCGGTGTAGCCGCAGCCGGCAATAAACAGCTTCTGCATGGGTATATTATCCTTTTCCTTCATCAAGTAGTTCATCCAGCGGATTTTTCTTTTCAAACGGCACAATCCTGACCTTGATGGCTCCTTTGCCCCATAGCCCGATCTGCTGGGCTGCTGCGCGGGAGAGATCGATCAGATTCCGTACTGCGTGGCGGGGATGGCAACGGTCATTGATGATCACCGACACCTTCTGCCCGCTCTTGATATTTGCAACCGTAACCATGGTTCCCAGCGGCAGCAGGGCATGGGCAGCGGTCATCTTGTCCGGGTGATAACGCTGGCCGGAGGTTGTACGCCGCCCGATGAAGCGGGAGGCATAGTAGGTTGCCACACCGATCCGGGGGTCCTTGGGCATATCCCCATCCTGAGCCAGCACCTCCAGCAGTTGGGCATCGGTCAGGTCATCCCGTTCAATCGCAGGTGCTGCGTTGACAGAACAGGGCGCAAGGAGAAACAGTATCAGCAGATACCTGATCATCGTTGCAGATACTCCCGGATACCATCTCTGAAGCGGATTGGATCAAAATTAAACGTATTACGCCAGCAGCCATCACAGATGTTCTCTTCCAACAGCATTTGTAACTGATCCAGGGTGATCGGAAAGGCACTGATCCCCTGCAACGCCTTAATGACCGGCTTCATCAGTGATAACGGCAGTGCCGGTTTCCAGGGATCTCCCTTACCCATCGCCTCGGCAATGGCATCCAGCAGCTCACGATAGGTCAGACGATCTTCGCCGCATAGCTCAAAGGTCTGACCAGCAGTCTCCGGCTTCTCCAGGGCATCTGCATAACAACGGGCCACATCAGCACCATGGATCGGCTGCAACCGGTAGTTGCCATCCCCCATGGTGGGCATGACCGGCGCCAGCCGCAGGTTGGCCGCCAGCATATTCACAAAGGCATCCTTGGGGCCAAAGATCAGCGAAGGCCGGAAGATGGTCCAGGCCAGACCGCTGCCCCGCACGAGCTCTTCACCCCGCCACTTGGTGCGGTGGTAGCCAGAGACTGCATCAAGCCTGGTGCCCAGGGCTGACATCTGCAGATAGCGCAGCACTCCTGCATGTTGTGCTGCCTGCACCATGCTGGCCGTGGCCTCCACATGCAACCGCTCAAAGGTAACACCTTTGGCAGGAAATTCACGGATGATCCCCACCAGATTAATGACCGCGTCGCAGCCTTTCATGGCAGGGCCATAGCTGGCCGGATCAGTCACATCGCCTTTGACAAAGCTGATGCCCGACCTGGTAGAACCTGAGTGGCCATGGGCAAGAAGCACCAGTTCGTGACCACGTTGCAACAGTTCAGTGGTCAGATGTCCACCTACAAATCCGGTACCACCGGCGATAAAGATTTTCATGGGGCTGTCTCCTTTTAAGCCGAAGCTGCTACCACCCGAAGCGTTAACCAGGCCACCACTGCATAGCGCACTAATTTACCCACACCCACCAGCAACAAAAAGATGGTAAAGCGGATCTTCAACAGCCCCCCCACCAGACACAGCGGGTCACCCACCACCGGCAGCCAGGAAAAGAGTAGCGAAAGGATACCATAGCGTTGATACCAAGCCTCAGCCCGCTGCCGCTGTTGTTCGTTGATCCTGAACAGCCGGGCCAGCAGCCAGTCGCCGCCATAACGCCCCACCAGCCAGGTGGTGCAGGCCCCCAAGCTGTTGCCGACCGTTGCGGTCAGCACGCTGGTGGCAGGGTCATAGCCCTTGACCAGCATCAGTACCAGTAACCATTCCGACCCCAGCGGCAGAAGGGTTGAGGACAGAAAACTGAGCAGGAACAGGGCCGGATAACCAGGCTGCTTGAGCCAATCCACCAGTGGGACCAGATATGTCAGAAAGCCGTTGTCAAACTGATCCACATCACGTACCTTTTGTCATCAGATTGGATAGTATAGCCGAAAAATTGCAGTAGCAACAGGGGGGTAGCATGAAAACCCGTGGTAAGCCAACCGGCCACTATACCCAGGCAGCACGTTTGCACAATGTTATCCGCCTGATTGAGACCCGTAATGGTATCACGCTGGATGATCTGGTGGAGGAAACCGGGGTTGATCGTCGCACCGTACACCGGGATCTGGTGGCGATTCAGCAGGCCGGTTACCCACTGACCGCCAAGAGGCAGGATGGGCGCAAGGTGTACCGCTTTCTGACTAACACCCGTCAGGTGGCACCGATTACCTTTACCCTGGATGAGCTGGTGTCGCTGCACCTGCTCAAGGCCTGTGCCGGCCTGTTGCCGCCCGAGCCGTTCGGGGCCGAGATTGATGCCATCTTTGCCAAGATTCACGCCTCATTACCGCCCCGTTCAGTGGCCCACCTGGAACGGATCGCCCGGGTGTCGCTGCCCCGTTTCCAGGGGGGCAGAACCTATGCCGGATCAGCAGAACTGCTGTCTGAGCTGCGTCGGGCGTTGCTGTATCAGTATCGGGTTAAACTGTCCTATAGCCGCAGTGGCAAAGAGGCTGCGTTGTATGAGATTGATCCCTACACCCTGGTGCTAGCCAAAGGCGGGCTGTACCTGCTGGCACATGCCCATAACCGCAGTGCTGTGCGGCTGTTTGCCGTGGAACGGATTACCGGCATAACCGTCACCCGCCAGCGTTTTGAAATGCCGGATGAGTTTAACCCAGAACAGCATTTTAGCGATGCCTTTGGCTTGGTGACAGACCAACCGATGCAGCTCAAGATCCGCTTTGACGCCGAGGTGGCCCATATGGTGCGTGATCGGGTCTGGCGCCCGGATCAGACAGTCGTGACCGAGCCTGATGGTTCGGTGCTGCTTTCCTTTGAGGCAGCCGGTTCGCTGGAGATTCTGGCCTGGGTGCTGTCCTACGGCCGCCATGCAGAACTGCTGGAACCGCCTGAACTGCGTAAAGAGCTGAAACGGCAGATCAAGGGGTTGCGAGAGATCTATCGTAAGAAATAAGGCTGCCTGAAACTTGATCCTTGACCCAAATTCCGTGCCCCTGCATAATTCGAGACCATGAAAACTATGACCTTAGATACCATTATTGCTGACCGTATCCGCGCCACCGGCCGGATGACCTTTGCTGACTACATGGCTGCCTGTCTCTACGAACCGGGACTGGGCTACTACACCTCGCCGGGCCGTAAGGTGGGTACCGAGGGTGATTTCTACACCAGTATCACGGTGCATGCCACCTTTGGCCGGGTCATTGCCCGGGAGATCGCTGCCATGTGGCGTTCCATGGACTGCCCGACGGACTTTACCCTGGTTGAGGTGGGGGCCGGCCATGGCCGCCTTGCCTGCGACATCATGGATTTTCTGGCAGAGCAGCAGCCGGACTGTTACGCCGCTACAAAGCTGGTTCTGGTGGAACAGGAACCATCTCTGGCTGAGGCCCAGGCAAACCTGCTGGCCAAACATGCTGCTAAGCTGTCCTGGCTTTCTCCGGCAGAGCTACCCGGCTTTCGCTTCAGCGGTGTGCTCTACTCCAATGAACTGCTGGATGCCATGCCGGTACACCGGGTTTTGATGGGTGAACAGGGTTTGAAGGAGATCTACGTTACCCTGGATGGCGACCAACTGCAGGATCTGGCTGATCTGCCATCCACCCCGGCACTTGAGGCGTATCTTGAACGTTTTGGGATTCCGCTGCACCCCGGGCAGGAGGCCGAGATCTCTCTGGCCGGTCTGGCCTGGTTTGAAAACGTGGCTGAATGTCTCCAACATGGCTTCATCCTGACGGTTGACTATGGCTGGGCCAAGGCGGAGCTGTATTCGCTCCAGCGGAACCTGGGTACCCTGCTCTGCTATTACAAGCATACTGTGGAGGATAACCCCTATCAGCGGTTGGGCCAGCAGGATATCACCACCCATATCAACTTCAGCGCCCTGATTGAGCGGGGTGAAGAGCTGGGGCTCAAGCCGCTCTGGTTTGGTGAACAGTCTCGTTTTCTGCTTGGTGCAGGGGTGATTGAAGAGCTGGAGCAGATTGAGGCATCCGAGCTGCCGGAAAAAGATAAACTGCGCCTGCGGCTGATCATCAAGCGTCTGATCATGCCTGAAGGTGGCATGGGTGATACCTTCAGGGTACTGGTACAGTCCAAAGGGGTGGCAGAGCCCAAACTGGGCTGCCTGCGTGGTATCAGCCTGTGAACCGGGACCTGATCAAGGCGATTGTGTTTGACCTGGACGGCACCTTGTATGTTTCAGAATCATTTGAACAGATAATCTGGGAATCTGCTTCACGCTATGTTGGTGAGTTGCTGGGGGTGCCGCCAGTAGTCGGTGGTACGCGCCTGAAGGAGTTGCGTCAACGCCTGACCGAGGAGCGGGGTACCGTACAAACCATAGCCGTGGCAATAGAAACCATTGGCGGCACCGTACCGGAACTGCACCGTCGCTTTGCAGAAGAGTTGGACCCGCACGATTATATTGAGCCTGATCCCCGCGTTTTGCCGCTGATATCTGCGCTGGCCAAACGGTATACCTGCTGGCTGTTGACTAACAATAATCGTGTTTTGACCAGCAAAATTCTGGCCCGGCTTGGACTTGAAGAGAGTTTTCAGCGGGTAATCACCATCAATGACACCTGGCGGCCCAAACCTGATCAGGAGGTGCTTGATCAGGTGTTGTCGGAGCTGGCCCTGCCTCCTGAAGCGGTACTGTTTGTTGGTGATCGTTATGACATTGACCTGCGCTTACCGGAGCAGCACGGTTGCCCGGTGCTGCTGACCAAAACCATTGATGAGCTGATGCAGCTGAAAGGTCTGCTACCCGCCCCACCTGCCTAAAACAATGTTATTGCGTGCTTGCTTTTTCTCAAACAGCGGTTTATGGTAGCCGGTATACCCTACCGCAACCGGTCAACACTGCGTACTTCCTATATCCGTGGAGGTGTTACCAATGTTTAAAGTCCGCCTTACTGCCAAGGTGCTGATTGCCATCGCCGTGACTCTGTCCATCGGCTTTGCCTGCCTTGGCGTCTTAAGTCTCTACCTCTCCTACACCTCAATGCTTGATCTACAACGCCATAGCGCCCGTCAGGCCGCAGCCAACGTGATGCACGACCTGATTGAACTGAAGATGAAAGGCGATTTTTCAGTTTTTAACAAGTATGTGGATGAGACAGTCAAGAACGGCGGTGCTCTCAAAATCCAGCTGTTTCATGCCGATGGCAAGCAGTATAACGGGAGTGAGGCCAGTGAGCTGGTCAAACAGGCCGTAGAGGCCGGGGGCCAGAAAGAACAGAATAGTACCATTGATGGTAAATCTGTTCTGGTGCTGGCTACGCCACTTGCCAATGAGGCTCGCTGTAATGCCTGCCATGCTGCCGGTCCCAAATATCTGGGAGGCCTGCAACTGGTCACCTCATTGGAAGAGGGTGTTGCCAAAGCTAAAAAGCTGGCTCTGGTGTTGACCGGTGTGGGGATTTTTTTCTTCTTCCTGATCATCGGGGTACTCTATCTGCTGATCTCGCGTCTCGTGGTACGACCGATTCGTGAACTGTCTGCCCAGGTGGAAGATATTGCCAAAGGTGAAGGTGACCTGACCAGGATTCTGCCCGTCCGCTCAGATGATGAAATCGGTCATCTTGCCGGTGAAGTCAACCATCTGACCCAGACCGTACGTGAAATCATTGCTTCACTTTACCAACAGGCCTGTCAGCTGGGCGGGCATACCTGTGAACTATCCAATGCCACCGAGCGGATTGCCAAAGAAGTGCAGGATCAGATGGAACATGCCGATACGGTTGCCACTGCTGCAGAGGAGATGAGCAGCACCATTCAGAATGTATCTGAGAATACCCATCAGGCTGTTGAACTTTCGGCAACGGTGGATAGTGCTGCAAGTGCCGGTCTGGCGGTGGTGCAGGATACCTGGCACTGCATGAACAGTGTTGCTGAAAGTGTTGAATCAACTCTGGCCGGTATTGCGGAGCTGGAACGTTCTTCAGCAAGTATTGGCGACATGCTTTCCCTGATTGAGGATATTGCAGATCAAACCAATCTGTTGGCGTTGAATGCAGCCATTGAGGCGGCCCGTGCAGGCGAGGCCGGTCGCGGTTTTGCCGTGGTTGCCGATGAGGTCCGTTCACTGGCAGAAAAGACCACTAAATCCACCAAGGATATTGAGCGGGTAGTTGCCAAGATACAACAGGAAAGCGGACGTGCAGCGGCCAGTATCCGCAAGGAAAGTACCCTGGTACAAACCGGACTGAAGCAGGCTGAAGAGGCCCGCCGTCAGTTGGAAGAGATCAAGAACTGTGCTTCAAGCTCACGTACCATGAGTGAACTGATCGCCGTTGCTGCTAAAGAGCAAACAACGGTAACCGCAGAAATATCTTCTAAAATTCATCATGTTTCTGATGCTGCCCACGGCACCAACCAAATGATGAAGGCCAACATGGAAACCTTTGTCCGCTTTGCCGATACAGTTGAAAACATCTATGGCACGGTAGGTCGTTTCTCTGTGGGCAACTACCATGATCAGGTCAAGGCCTATGCAGCTGAACTGTCCAATGGTGTACAGACAGCCATTACCGAGGCGATTAAAAACGGTACCCTGTCTGAGGCAGACCTGTTTGACCGGAACTACCAGCCCTTTGCCAAAAAGACCGATCCCCCCAAATTCACTACCCGTTTTGACGGATTCTTTGACCGGGTTATCTCGCCAATGCAGGAATCCATTGTTAATCGCGACAGCCAGATAGCCTATGCCATCTGCTTTGACAACAACGCCTATGTTCCTTGTCACAACCTGCGCTTCAGCAAGCCACTGACCGGCGACACGGAAGTGGATAAAGTCAACAACCGTACCAAGCGGATTTTTGGTGACAACACGGGTATGCGGTGTGCCAAGAATACCGATGGGATTCTGCTGCAGACCTACCGTCGTGACACCGGTGAGATTTTGAATGATCTTTCGGTACCAATCTTCATCAATGGTAAACATTGGGGTGGTATCCGCTTCGGGTATAAGGCTCCCTGCAGCCTGAAGTAGCTCGACATAAGGAAGATATTCTATGCCTTAATGATCTGGGGCCGATGCAGTCAGAGAAGGCAAAGGGGCGCTCCCGCTGGGCAAGATTTTGAACGAGCTTACACCTGCACCCAGACTCATTTCGCTGCAGAAGAACAGCTGGTGAGCCAGCACGGCTATCCGGCAACAGCAGAGCATAAAGTCTATCATCAGGAGCTGATCAAAAGGGTGGGCTAATCCAAACGCGCCATTCAGGCAGGTGATGTTGCGATAGTGGATGATGCACTGCAGTTTTTTACCTTATGGCTATCCAGGCATATCATGGAGATTAACAAGGCTCTGGCGCGGCATCTGAAGCAGAAAGGGCTGTTGTCACAACCACTGACGACACCACCGTAAAACTGGTTGGTTCCGAGCCGTTAGCCTGCAGAGAATTCCTTGCTTTTCCCGCTGTTTTGTCTACACTTGCGGCATGCCTTCTTCCCCCTTTGCCATCTCTTCCCGTCAGGCCTGCCTGTGGTCAATCGCCCTGGGTCTGATCGGTCTGCTCTGTAATCGGTTTCTGCCGTTAGAGCTATATTATCACCTCTCATTGTTGTTCGGCTCAATACTTCCCCTGGTGCTGATGAATCTGCTGGGTGTCCGCTACGGGATCATGTCCGGTCTGCTGGCCGCCTGCGGTATGCTGCTGTTGCGTCAAGAGCTTATTGTGTTTGCAGTGCTGTGTCTGGAACCACTGATGGTTGGTGCCCTGCTGCAGCGTCGAAAGCTGCGTCTGACCCAGGCTGTAATGTTGTACTGGCTGCTGATCGGGATACCGCTGGTGCTGGCAGGCTATACGCTGTTCTTGGGGGTTCCAGCCCACGTGGCTCTGGTTATTGCCCTGCGCTGTGGTCTGAACGGGGTGTTTAATGCCCAGTTGGCAGCGCTGGTCATTGTGGGTATCCGTTATCGCTGCTTTGTGCGGACCGGGGCACCGGAGTACCGGATCTCCTTTGTCGAGGCGTTGACCCTGCTGGTAACTGTTGCGGTCTATATCCCGCCGATGTTGATGCTTTTGTTCGGCCTGCGTGCAGGAGAGCGCCAGCATCAGGCCATGCTGCACCGGACGGCAGGCCAGATTACCGAGGCTACCCAGCTGTTGCTTGGGGAATGGCTGCAGCAGCGGATACGCTCGGTTGCCTCACTGGCTGCCGAGGTAACGCTGCCGCTGCAGCGTGATCTTCAGACCAGGCAGTTGATGGCATTGATCAGAAATACGGATCATGAGCTGAGACGGGTGGGGCTGTTTGATCATCAGGGGCATGAAGTTGCCCATGCCCCCGACCTGCAGGTTGAGGTCCTACCGGCTGTACCAACCCGCTTTACCAGCCGTCCCCATATTCAGATGCCACTGCAGAGCGGCAAGCCGTATCTGGGTAATCTGATCCGCATGGAGACGGCCACCGGTCCGGGTGAGCCGGTTGCGCCGGTTGGTCAGCCGATTATTCGCAACGGCAGCGTGATCGGCGTTGCCACCGGCCTGATTCCGCTGGAGCGGTTACAGCAGCGCAGCGAATTTGTCAGTGCCCGGCGTGGCGTGGTACTCCATGTCATGGATAGTGCCGGTCAGCCGCTGACAACCGGCGTCGGCATCTTTAAGGCGGCTGACCGGGGGCTGTCGATACGGCACCCGGAGAAACGTCCCGGTCTGCCGTGGCTGGCAGTGATGGATCAGGCTGAGCTGTGCAATCGTGTGCCGCTGACCGGTACTGCTCAATGGGAGCTGCAGGTGGCGGTGCCGTACCGGCCAGGGCTGAAGGAGTTGAATCAACAGGCCGCCCGTGAGATGGGGATGATTCTGGGACTGATGCTGCTGGTCTGCATGGCTTCAGGGCTTGCCACCGGCGGTATGACGCTGACAACTCTTCGGTTGCGCCAGGTAACGGAGCAGCTGCCCTGGCAGATCAGCCAAGGCACCATGCCGCAATGGCCCAACCCCACCTTTCTGCGTGAAATCGGTGAGCTGAGCGCCAATGTCAGGGAGATGGCGGAAAGCCTCGGCATGGCCTTTACTGAGCTGAAGACAATCAATGAGCAGCTTGAAGTGCGGATTGAAGAGCGGACCCGCGAGCTGGTGCAGGCAAAGCAGGCTGCTGAAGAGGCCAATGAGGCCAAGAGCCGTTTTGTGGCAGTGATGAGCCATGAGATCCGTACCCCGATGAACGGCATCATGGGGATCCATACCCTGTTAAAACAATCGGGGCTTACGGCTGAACAGCGGCAGCTGCTTGACTATGCTGCAGACTCTGCTGAATCACTGTTGTTGATCATCAACGATATCCTTGATTTTTCCAAGATTGAGGCCCGCAATCTGGAGCTCTGTTCTGCATGTTTTAACCTGCGCAGGCTGTTGAATTCGCTGGTGACACTCTTCCGCGTGGTTGCCGAAAAGAAGGGGCTGCCGTTGCAGTTCACTCTGGCGGAAGCCTTGCCTGAGATGGTGGTGGGCGATCCTGACCGACTGCGGCAGATACTGGCGAACCTCCTGAACAATGCGATCAAATTCACCACCCAGGGGGAGGTTGCGCTGGCCGTGGATCGACTGGTGTCGGATCAGTCTGACGATGGTGTCATGATCGCCTTTGTGGTACGTGACACCGGCATCGGGATTGAGCCAGAAAACCAGGCCCGGATTTTTGACATGTTTGTCCAGGCCGATAACTCTACCACCCGTCAGTTTGGCGGTACCGGACTGGGGTTAGCCATCTGCAGGAGCCTGACTGAGCTGATGGGCGGCACCATCAGTGTAACCTCAGCGCCGGGCCAGGGTTCCTCATTCAGGGTTGAGCTGCCGTTCATGCTGGCGGGTGCTGATGAGACGGAAGCACCGTCTGCTGATCCTGGTCACCAGAAGCTTGCGCTGCGACAGTTGAATATCCTGCTGGCTGAAGACCAGCCGGTTAACCGGCTGGTGCTGTGCCGCCTGCTGGAGAACATGGGACACCGGGTTGCTACGGTTGAGCATGGCGGTCAACTGCTTGCGGAACTGGCAAAAGGCAGCTATGATCTGGTTATTACTGATATATCCATGCCGGTTATGGACGGCTATCAGGCGGTGCGTGAGATTCGCAGCAGTCGACATGCCGGTATTGATCCGGCAATTCCGGTGGTTGCCATGACCGCCCACGCCCTGGCCACAGATCGCGAACGCTGCCTGGCAAGCGGCATGAACGGCTATCTGTCAAAGCCGATTGATGTTGATAAACTTGTTGCTGTCGTACAGAGCGTTCTGCCTGAGTATACAGGGGAGGGAAAATCTATGATACCAGATACGCCAGAGGCTGCCGTGACCACCTCGGACATGCCGTCGGAAGAGTTGCTGGATAGGGAGTATCACCGCAAGAATTACCACGATCTGGGCTGCAGTGACGTGTTGCTGGATGTCTATCGGATTTATCTGGAGAGTGCCCCGATGAAGATCGAGCAGCTGCGGTCTGTGCTGCAAACAGGGGATCTGCCACAGGCTATCAGCCTTTCCCATGGCCTGAAAGGTGAATCAGGATCTGTTGGCGGGAGGTTCATCATGGCAACGGCAGCTGAGATGGAAAAGGCAGTCCGTGCCGGAGATCTTGAAGCAGCACGCAGGCTGTTGCCGGAGTTGGAAAAGCAGCTACAGAGCATTATTGCAGCAATTCAGCAGGAGCTTAAGGCGTGAAAGAGCATAAGGGTCAAGGGCCAAAGGCCAAAGGTCAGGAAATACCACTTAATATTCTGTTTGCCGCTTCGGAAGCAGCGCCCTATGCCAAGACCGGTGGTCTGGGTGAGGTGGTGGGCGATCTGCCCCGCTATCTGCACAACATGGGGCATGATGTCCGGGTGGTGCTGCCCCGCTACTACAGTATTGATCCAGAACTATATAATTTAAAGCTGCTGCCCGGCACCCTGGTAGTACCGATGGGAATCATCGGCGAGATGTACTGCGGGGTCTGGGAAGGACGCCTGCCCAAAAGCGAAGTACCGGTCTACTTTCTGGAACATCAGGGGCTCTATGGCCGCGACGGCATCTATGGTGTTGATAACGTCGGGTTCATGGACAATGACAACCGCTATGTCTTCCTTTCCCGTGCGGCCCTGGAACTGCCCAAGTTTCTCAGCTGGCAGCCGGATATCCTCCACGCCCATGATTGGCACACTGCAGCGGTGCCGGTCTTCCTGAATACCAGCTATCGCAACGACCCGTTAGTGGGCAATGCCGCCTCAATCCTGACCATCCATAACATGCAGCATCAGGGAGATTTCTACCCGGGCCTGATGGAGGTGCTGGATATCGGTTGGGAGTATTTTACCTATTTAGGACTTGAAAAGGATGATCAGGTCAACCTGCTGAAAGGCGGCATCTACCATGCCACCCTGCTGAACACTGTCAGCCAGGGCTATGCCCGCGAGATCCAGACTCCGCTGTACGGCTGGGGACTGGAAGGGGTGCTTCAGGAGCGGACCGCTGACCTGTACGGCATTCTGAACGGTGTTGATTACAACGAATGGAATCCGGCCTCTGACAAACACCTGCCAGCCACCTACATGGCTGATGATCTATCCGGTAAATTGACCTGCAAGCGTGCCCTGCAGCGTCGTTTTGGGCTGCCTGAGCTTGATGTTCCGCTGTTCGGGATTGTTTCGCGGATGGTGCCACAGAAAGGGACCGACCTGCTGGCCGAGGCGATCCACAGCATGATCAAGCTGGACCTGCAGGTGGTGGTGGTGGGTAACGGCGAACCCTGGGCCCACTTCTTCTTTGGCGGCATGGCCTATCGTCACCCTGACAAGGTCGGTTGTTACATCGGCTACGACAATGCTCTGGCCCATCTGGTTGAAGCTGGATCAGACTTTTTCCTGATGCCCTCTGCCTTTGAGCCCTGTGGCCTGAACCAGATGTACTCGCTGGCCTACGGCACTCCGCCGGTGGTGCGTGCCACCGGTGGTCTGGATGACAGTGTTGAAAACTTTGATGAAGCAGCCCTGACCGGCGATGGCTTCAAATTCTGGACCCGGACCGCAGCGGCTCTGTACGATACGGTTGGCTGGGCCACCTGGACCTACTACAACAATCCTGAAGGCCTGGCTGCTCTGCGCAAAAACGGCATGGCGAAGCGGTTTACCTGGGAAGAGTCCGCCCGTAAGTACGACACCCTGTACCGGGAGGCATTACGGAGGAGACGCGGTGCAGCCTAGATCGCTTTGGCAGTACGTTGGTGCAGTTTGTCTGATGGTTGTATTCACCCCGGTTGCACAGGCCTATGAGTCGATTGCCGCCTACCCGATCCTGCCAGCCGGCTACCACTCCATCAAGGTTTTTGACAATCAGAGTCGTTTTGTCGGGCGGTTATTACCTGAAAAGCGCTACTGGGTCACCATTGACCGGATTCCCCTTTTTCTGCAAAAAGCGATTGTTGCGGTTGAAGATGCCCGCTTTTATGAGCATGGCGGCGTTGATCTGCGCGGTATCGCCCGGGCTGCTGTTAAAAACGTGGCAAAAGGCAGATTGGCTGAGGGGGGGTCCACCATTACCCAGCAGTTGATCAAAAACAAGTATCTCAGCAGTGAAAAGAGCCTTGATCGCAAGGTTAACGAAGGCTTGATGGCGCTGGAGCTTGAAAAGAAATACACCAAAAAGCAGATCCTGGAGATGTACCTGAATGAGATCTACTACGGCAACGGCGCCTGGGGCATTGCCCAGGCTGCCCGGATCTACTTTGATAAGGCACCGGAAGAACTGACCGATATTGAGTGTTCCTTCCTGGCAGGTATTCCCAAGAACCCCGGTCGTTACAACCCCCTGGGCAAACCGGTTGATGTGGCCAGGCGCCGCTCCATTGTGCTGCAGCGGATGGTTGATGTGGGTGTGCTTTCCAGCAGCCAGTTGCGTCAGCAGACCAGCCAGACCGTGGCACCGGTTCCACCCAATCAAGCCTCCTGGTATCTGGCACTGGTGCATGCAAAACTGGTTGAACGCTATGGTCCGGCGGTCTTTGAACAGGGTGGGCTTGAGGTCACCTCAGCCATGGACCTGGGCTTGCAGCTTAAGGCAGAGCAGATTCTCCATGACAGTGTGGTCAAGCTGTCACCCCAGCTGCAGGGGGCGCTGGTTGCGGTTGAGCCGACCACCGGTAACCTGCTGGCGGCGGTTGGTGGCACCAGCTATGTAAAGGGTGGTTTTAACCGCGCTCTGCAGGCCAAACGCCAGCCCGGCTCATCCATCAAGCCGTTGATCTACGCGGCTGCCCTTGAGCAGGGGGTGACTGCAGCCAGCCTCTGGAATGATGCCGCAGTCAGCTATCCGCAAGGTACTGGTGAAAGCTGGACTCCCCACAACTATGATGGCAGGGCCCATGGCATCTTGACCCTGCGTCAGGCCCTGGCAAGTTCAAACAACGTAATTGCGGTCAAGCTGCTGGAGACCATCGGCATCCCCGCCTTTACGGAGCTTGCTGCAAAAAACGGGCTGGCCCTGCATGGCAACAATCTCTCGCTGGCACTGGGTACTGAAGAGGTCACCCTCCATGATCTGGTACTGGCCTACGCACCGTTTGCAACAGGTGGCGTGCGCACTGAACCGCGTGCCATTCTGCGGATTTATGAAACCTACCGTAAGATCTGGTTTGAAAATACAACCAGCAGCAGCCAGGCCCTTTCGCCAGCCACCGCCTTCATCACCACCAGCATGCTCAAGGATGTCTTGACCAGCGGCACGGCCAGGGGGCTGAAGAAGTTCAGTCAGAAATACCCGGCAGCCGGTAAAACCGGCACCACCAACGATTACCGCGATGCCTGGTTTGTCGGCTACACCCCTCAGCTGGTAACGGGCGTCTGGGTCGGCCATGACCAGCCCCGCCCCGGTGGTAAAGGCTTTACCGGCGGGGCCGTGGCTGCTCCAATCTGGGAGCGGTTTATGCGGCAGGCCCTGGCTGGCAAACCGGCTACTGATTTTGTCCGGCCTGACTCAGTTGTATCAGTGACTATTGATCCGACCAACGTTTTGCTGGCAACAGCAGCCTGCCCTGTTAAGCGGGAAGAATTTTTTGCTGCCGGAACTGAGCCGGATGACTACTGCCCCATGCATGGCGGCGAGCCTGATGCTGCTCCGACAGTCACACCACCTGTGCCTCAAGCCCCTGCCCCCAAACCATAACGGTTTGGGGGCAGGGGTACGCTACCTCAAGTTGCTTTACCTAACTTTACTTATCCCGCCTGTCTTTTAACCCAGATATCCCCTTAAAAAGAGTACTGTTTCTCCTGATACGAAGCTGTATGAAGCATGCAGCTTGCAAAGGAGATGAGCATGTCCCTGTCCCGTAGAAACAATCTCGTCATATTCTGTTTGCTGTTAGTCATGTTGCCAACAGCATCCTGGGCTGACAGTGACACTCGCAAACTACCCCGTGGAGAGCGCAGAAGACCACCCCAGGAGGCCTTTGATGCCTGCAAGGGTAAAACAGAAGGTGCAAGCGTCACCATTTCAACCGCCCACGGCAGTTTCAAGGCAACCTGCAGAAACTTTGAGGGTTCGTTGGCTGCAGTTCCTGAAGGTGCACCACCGTCACCGCGAGACGGCAACGGCCCACCGCAGGAACGTTAAGGAGTGGTGTATCTATGGCCAGTTATGAACAGACCTTTCTTGAGCAGATTACCCATATTCATGGCCAGGATTTTTCCGGCTGGCAGGGCTGGCAGTCGTTGATGGATTGGGTCAAGCGCCAGCCCTGGCGAATTGAGTTTATGGGAGGAGAGAAGATCCCCTCACGGATGTTGCATCCTCCCACCCTGGTGACTGAATTAACCAGATTTCTTGAAGGAGCATCGGCAGTGCCGGAGGAAAGCAGCCCCGATGTCCAGACGCAAACCAGTACTGAGTAGTGCTATTGCAAATACACGTACCCTCACGTTTATGGACCCGGTTGGACCTAGTTCCAGCACCTATGTAAAGAATTGTTCGGCACCCCCCAAATGGGTTGACAAATTCAAACGACTATTTCAAATTTGCATTTGGAATAGTCGTTTGTTTATTTGGAGGTCTTCAATGGTCAGAAAAAAATCAGATATAAAAAAAGATAAGTTGCTGGTTGCCGCAAGCGACGTATTTGCAGAAAAAGGATTCCGTGATGCAACAGTAGCCGAAATCTGCTCGCGTGCTGAGGCGAATATCTCTGCGGTCAATTACCACTTCGGCAGCAAAGAGGCGCTCTATCAGGAGACGTGGCGTCACTCGTTCGCTGAATCGCTTAAGACGTATCCTCTGGATGGCGGGATCAATGCAACCGCATCAGCCGAAGAGCGACTACGGGGCCAGCTAACAGCCCTGATCCGGCGAATTGCAGATGAAAACAACAAGGATTTCTTTATCGCCCAGATGGAGATGCTCAACCCGACCGGATTGCTCAAGGAAGTCATGCAGGTCGAACTTATTCCCATGCGGCAACAAACCCTCGCTCTCGTCCGTGCATTGCTTGGGCCGGAAGTTAGCGAGCAACAGGTTCACTACTGTGAAATCAGCATCATCAGCATGTGTGTGCATCCATTGATTATGCAGCGCATTGCTAAACGGACCAAAGACACGGGCACTCCTGAAATTATTGACGATATCAGTGCTTTTGCCGACAACGTGATCACCTTTGCCCTGGCCGGTATCAAGGCGCTCCGCAACAAAGGAAACAAGTCATGAATGTTCCCCGAAAGAAGCAGATAATCATCGGTATCATAATCATTCTACTGATATCAGCCGGGGTGGCGGTGGCCAGAAAGTTCCTGTCACCGGCAAAGATCACCTACATAACGGCTCCTGCTGTCCGTATGGACCTGGAAGATAGCGTTCTTGCCACCGGCATCCTGAAGGCATTCAAGACGGTGGCAGTGGGTGCACAGGTAAATGGGCAGTTAAAGGCACTCCATGTTGCGTTGGGTGTCAAGGTGAAAAAGGGGCAGTTGCTGGCAGAGATCGATCCGGTGCTGCCGCAAAACACCCTTAAAGATGCTGAGGCACAGGTGGAAAACCTGCAAGCGCAGAAGCGATCAAAGCAGGCAGTGCTGAAGCAGTATGAATTGGCCCATCGGCGTCAGAGCCAGATGAACGCCAAGGATGCCGGCTCCTGGGCTGATCTTGAGTCTGCCCAAGCCCAATTGGAAAGCACCAGGCATGATATCTCCTCCCTTGAAGCCCAGATCAAGAAGGCAATCATTGCGGTTGATACGGCCAGGGCCAATCTTGGCTATACCCGGATCCACGCGCCAATCGACGGTACGGTCATCTCAATTGATACCGAAGAGGGACAGACCGTGGTGTCGAATCAAAGCGCCACGACGATCCTGACCTTGGCCACCCTGGACAGCATGACCGTCAAGGCCAAGATTTCTGAGGCGGATGTGACGAGGGTAAAAGCAGGGTTGCCGACCTACTTCACCCTGTTGGGAGACAGCGATACCCGTTATCATGGCACATTGCGGGCCATCGAGCCAGGTCCGGTTTCAGCCGGTACAACAACCAGCAGCACCAGCAGCAGTTCCAGTAGCTCCAGTTCGGCGATTTACTACTACGGACTCTTCGAGGTGCCAAACCCTGATAACAAGCTCAAAGTATCTATGACCGCGCAAGTTGCCATTGTGCTGAATCAGGCCAGACAGGCGCTCTGTATCCCGGTGTCAGCCCTTGGTGAAAAACTGAAAGATGGCAGGATGACGGTTAAGGTGTTGGCGGGTGAGCAACCAGAAGTCCGCACGATCCGTACCGGCATCTCCAATAGTGTGCAGATTCAGGTCATAGACGGGCTACGGGATGGCGAAAAGGTCATCATCGGTGACAGTTCCAACCTGCCGAAGACCGACACAAACAACAGGCCACCTCCGGGAAGACGATAGTGATGGGAAAAGCACTCCTTGAAATACACGCCTTAGTGCGTCGTTTCTCCACCGGTGATCAGCAGGTCGAAGTTCTCAAGGGGATTGATCTGACCATCAACGCCGGAGAGATGGTCGCTATTGTTGGCGCATCAGGATCAGGGAAGTCCACGTTAATGAATATCCTTGGTTGCCTGGACCGCCCCAGCGAGGGAAGCTACCTGATCGACGGGCGTGAGACCAGCAGTATGTCAGATGACGAATTGGCGAGCCTTCGGCGCGATTACTTCGGGTTTATCTTCCAGCGCTACCATTTACTGCCCCACCTGACAGCCACCCAGAATGCGGAGATCCCTGCGATCTATGCCAGCGTTAACAAGCAGACCCGGCAGGAACGTGCCAGACAACTCCTTGAACGTCTTGGCCTTGGTGACCGGGCTGATCATCGCCCCAACCAGCTTTCCGGCGGCCAGCAGCAGCGGGTCAGTATTGCCCGGGCATTGATGAATGGCGGTGACGTCATTCTGGCTGATGAACCAACCGGCGCACTGGACAGTAAAAGTGGCGAAGAAATGATGACGGTGCTGCATGAACTGCATGGCAACGGGCATACCATTATTCTGGTCACCCACGACCAGCAGGTGGCCGCCCATGCCGAACGGATCATTGAGATCAGCGATGGTGTGATTATCCGCGACCAGGCCAATCCAGAACGGCAGGCGACAGCACCAGCTCAATTGCCAACAAAGGTTTCAGTTGCACAGTCGGTTAATCTCCTCCAGGCCAACTGGGGACGATTTGCCGAAGCCTTCAAAATGGCGCTTATCGCCATGTTGTCGCACCGTATGCGGACCCTGTTGACCATGCTGGGAATCATCATCGGCATTACCTCGGTTGTTTCGGTGGTGGCGTTGGGGCAGGGGGCACAACAGAAGGTTATAAAAGACATCAGTGCCATGGGAACGAATGTTATTGATGTGAACCCCGGCAAGGATTGGGGAGACGAGGATGCTGCCAGTATCCAGACCCTGATGCAACCTGATCTGGAAGCGCTAAAGGCACAGGTCTATGTTGACAGCGCATCACCGGCAACCGGCGGCAGTCAACTGCTGCGCTATCGCAATCTTACCGCCACGGCATCGGTAAATGGTGTGAGCGAGCAGTACTTCCGGGTCAAGGGGTATGAGATTGCAGATGGCATTTCCTTTACTGGCGATGATGTGAAGCAGCAGGCGCAGGTAGTGGTCATTGACCAGAACAGTCGTAAAAAGTTCTTCAGCAACGAAGACGCCATCGGCAAGGTTCTCTTTGTCGGCACACTGCCCTGCCGGGTCATTGGCGTAAGCAAGGAAAAAGACGGCCCTATGGGGAACAGCTCGAATCTTGAGGTCTGGATACCCTACACAGCCGCCATGAATCGACTTTTGGGGCAGCAGTATTTCAGCTCCATTACGGTGCGGGTCAAAGACGGCATCTCCAATCAGGTGGCAGAGCAGAGTATCACGAAGTTGATCACCCAGCGCCATGGCCGCAAGGATTTCTACACCAACAGCAGTGACAGCATCATGAAGACCATCAACAAAACCACCACCACCTTGAAGCTGATGATTTCAGCCATTGCCGTCATATCGCTCATTGTTGGAGGCATCGGCGTTATGAACATCATGCTGGTCTCGGTTACCGAGCGTACCCACGAGATCGGCATCAGGATGGCGGTTGGAGCGCGTCAGGAGGATATCATGCAGCAGTTCCTGATTGAGTCAGTTCTGGTCTGCCTGCTGGGGGGGATGATCGGCATTATCTGTTCCTGGGGAGTCGGCAAGGTGTTCTCCCTGTTCGTGACCAGCTTCGCCATGCAGTTTTCTCTTATGTCGATTGTTTTTGCATTCTTCTGTTCAACCATGATCGGTGTCATCTTCGGCTTCCTGCCGGCCCGCAATGCGGCCCGACTGGACCCGATCGAAGCGCTCGCCAGGGAGTAACTGCCATGCCCCGTCTGTTTTTTCATCTGATCAGCTTCACCCTGGTATTCTGTATGATGCTACTGCTCAGCAGTTGCAGTCTGTTGCCCCGTTCCGGGTTTGCCCAGCCGCAGGTGACACTGCCTGAAGGGTGGCAGCAACACCAGACAGTGGATGGCGCCAGCATTGTTGCTGGAGATGGCTGGTGGAAGAGTTTCAATGATCCGCTGCTTGATCAGCTGATTGAGCGGGCCCTGCGCAGTAACAACAATCTGGCCGGGGCAGCCATCAAGGGCAGGCGGGCACAGCCGCAGGGCCG